>MDSY01015454.1_pt1 | contig 17559 bp, 18 predicted proteins | sample 811131 | NCBI WGS metagenome assembly MDSY01 (sample SAMN05326643, study PRJNA326480) | marine metagenome | isolation source: seawater | place: Atlantic Ocean: South West | collected 2010
GAGCTCTTCTTTATGTATTCAACAATGCTTATAGCAATACCGACAGGAGTAAAGGTTTTTAATTGGGTAGCAACTATGTTCAAAGGGTCAATTAGCTTTGAAACGCCCATGTTGTTTGCTATAGCGTTTGTAGCTCTGTTTACTATTGGTGGATTTTCAGGATTAATGTTAGCTATTGTCCCTGCTGACTTCCAATATCATGACACTTATTTTGTTGTAGCCCACTTTCATTATGTCCTTGTTCCAGGAGCGTTATTTGGGATCATAGCTGGAGTTTATTATTGGATACCAAAGTGGACCGGAAATATGTATGACGAGACTCTAGGCAAGCTTCACTTTTGGTTATCTTTTATCTCAGTAAATCTCACTTTCTTCCCCATGCATTTTGTGGGGCTTGCAGGCATGCCAAGAAGATATCCTGACTACGCTCTGCAATTTGCAGATTTCAACGCCATGGTTTCAGTTGGGGCATTCATTTTTGGATTCACCCAATTACTCTTGCTATTTATTGTTATTAAAGCAATTAGAACTGGAAAGAAAGCTACCGACGAAGTTTGGGAAGAGAACAAAGATTGGGGACTTGAGTGGACTTTAGATTCGCCACCTCCATATCATAGTTTTACAGTGCAGCCAGAAGTTAAATAATGAACGAATCAAAAAAAACCATTAGAAATTTATGCCTGACAGTTATAGGTATGTTTGGATTTGGTTTTTTACTGGTTCCCATCTATGACGTGTTTTGTGAAATTACTGGCTTGAATGGAAAAATTGAAGGGCCGTCTACTCTGTCTCCTGAAGTAATTCAAGAAGCCAATAAAAGAGATATGTTGATACAGTTTGTAACACACAATAACGAATCAATGCCTTGGATATTTAAATCTGAAACCTCTCAAGTAAAAATTAGAACTGGGGTTCAACAAAGTGTTTTGTTCGTTTTTGAAAACACTACTGATAAAGATATGGTTGGCCAAGTAATTCCAAGCGTTAGCCCTGGAAGGGGAGCAGAATACTTCCATAAAACAGAATGTTTTTGTTTTGAGCAACAAAAGCTTTTAGCTGGTGAGAGAGTTGAATTGCCAGTTATATTTATAATTGATCCAAATATCCCTCTAGACATAGGCTCCTTGAGTTTAGGGTATACCTTATTTGATATAACTGACCAATTCTCTGAGAATCAAATAGCAGCTCTTTAGGAGAAAAAAACATGTCTAGCTCACAACCATACTACGTACCAGAATCAAGCAAACTTCCTTTTGCCATGGCAGTTACAATGTTGGTTTTAATTGTAGGGGCCTCTACAACAGTAAAACCAGAGCTTGGACCTTTTGGAGAGAATTCTTACTTGGTTTTAATGGCAGGATTTTTAATGATGTGGACTACCATGTTTTTCTGGTTTTCTCAGGTCATAAAAGAGAACAATGACGGACTTAATAACAACATGCTCAACAACTCTTATTACTATGGAATGGCATGGTTTATATTCTCAGAGGTGATGTTTTTCGTTGCCTTCTTTTTGGCGCTAGGATACATAAGGGTTTTTGCTGTCCCTTGGCTAGGAGGCGAAGGAGAGAAAGGAATATCAAATATGCTTTGGCCGGGGTTCGAGGCACATTGGCCTTTAATGATAACTCCTGATCAAGCTGCATTCCCTGGACCAGAAGCAGAGATGTCTTTAGCAACAGCCTGGGGTAATGGAGGTCTTGCTGGGGTTCTAGGGTGGATTCCGCTCTATAATACGATACTGCTTCTTACCTCCAGCGTTACTGTGCACATAGCTCATCTTGGGTTAAAGAATGGAAATCGCAAACAGTTTAATCTTTGGTTGGGAATTACTTTGGTTCTAGGTTATGCCTTCGTTGCTTTGCAGGCCTTTGAGTACTATGAAGCTTATGCTCATATGGGCTTGACCCTTAATTCCGGAGTTTATGGGACTACTTTCTTTATGCTGACTGGCTTTCATGGATTCCATGTTTGTTTAGGAGCGATAATTTTAACGATTATGTTCATAAGAGGCCTTAAAGGCCACTTCAGTCATGATGACCAATTTGGATTTGAAGCAGGATCTTGGTATTGGCATTTCGTGGATGTGGTTTGGATTTGTTTAGTGGCGTTTGTATACGTTATGTAATTACGCTCCAGGGCCTATCTGACCAGTTGCTAATCCATAAAATATAGTTGCAAACAACATAACGGCGATAGAAACTCTAATGCCTAAACTATAAGCGGTTCTTTTTGTTTTGCCCTTATCTTTGATTAAAAAGAAACCGCCTGTAAAAAGACTTATTAGCATTGCTACTATAAGGAAAAGTATAAAATATTTGATCATATTTAAGAGCGAAGTATACAAGTATTGATAAATAAAAATGAAAAAATCTATCAGCAAAAAATTTGAACCAGGCATACCTATGACCTGTTTTGTAATTTTCTTTCTACCTATTCTTTTATATTTGTCTTATTGGCAAGTTAATAGGGCTATAGAAAAAAAAGAAATATGGGAAACTTATTCTGTTAACAAAACTCTGCCACCTTTATCCGAACAAGACTTCTTGGTGACAGATATAGAAAACAAAAGCTATAGAAGTGTAATGATTAGAGGTTTTTTTATCGATCAGTCCTTTTTTCTTGATAATAGAATTTATCGAAGTGAAAAGGGCTATGAAGTTTTTACACCCTTTAAGAGTGAAATCGAAAGGGTTTATTTAATAAATAGGGGTTGGACTAATAATATAGAGCAAGATTTTTTTTCTACACCCTCTGGATCTCAGCAGATTGAAGGCGTTATCTCGCCCTTTAGCAAATATGGTCTCTCATTAAAGGAGACAGACCCTAAAGGACCCTTCCCAATTACCGTCCAGGAGCTAACTTATGATTTGGCCTCTGATCTCTTAGGAGAAGGAACTAACATTGAAGATGTCGTCATCCAGCTTTCTCCTGGTTCTAAAGGCTCTTATGAGCCAATCTGGGGTCCTACAGAACTAAAGGCCCCTAGACACTGGGGTTATGCTTCTCAGTGGTTTGGATTAGCAATGGCATTAGTCTTTCTTTACATTTATTTTGGCTACAAACAAACTAACGCAAATGAAAAAAGAGAAGAATCAAAGATATAAAGCTTTTATTATTTTTTTAACACCCATTGTTGTGGTTATTGCCAGTACATTGTTCTTCTACAGTGGATATTCTCCAGACGGAAGAACAAATAACGGCCAATTAGTAGAACCGCCAATAGAGCTTTCTTCTTTAGAAATAGAAGGAAGAGAAGAAGGGTTTCCTGGTAAGTGGGTTGTCATCCATTTCTTAAATGATTCCTGTGAAAAAAGTTGTTGGGACTCTTTATACAAGACCCGACAAGTAAATATAAGACTGAGTAGAGATGCCCAAAGAATGGTCCGTTACCTTTTAGTTTCGGATGATTACCAACTCGGCAAAGAGGAAAACCTGAAGTTAATTAAGGAATATCCTCGGTTGAAGATATTTAGAATTAAAGAGAAGGATATACCAAGTGAGGTTACAAGGGATTCATATATGTTGTTTGACCCATTAGGTAATGGAATATTGTTGTATTCACCAGAACTTCCGGGTGGAGAGTTGTTAGAAGACTTAAAGAAGGTCTTACAAAATTCAAAGATAGGATAGTGAAAAAATGTTAATAAGAAGATTGGCGCTCTTTTCAGGATATTTTGCCTTTCTTGTGGTAGCCCTAGGAGCTTGGACCAGACTTGCAGATGCAGGCCTGGGATGCCCCGATTGGCCGGGTTGCTATGGATTCGCTACCCTGCCCCTTAGCCCTGAGGAAATTGATATAGCAAATTCAAGATTTCCTGACAGCCCATATGAACTTGCTAAGGCAATACCTGAAGTAGTTCATAGATACTTTGCTGCAACTTTGGGATTTTTTATTTTAACCTTGGCTGTTTATATAAATTTTAGTGATGACTTTAAAACAAAAGAAAAAAAACTTTCTGCTCTTTTGCTCTTTTGGGTTTTAATTCAGGGTGCCTTTGGTTATCTAACGGTTAGCCTCAAATTGTGGCCACAAATAGTGACATTGCATTTACTGTTTGGATTCATAACAACGATAATGCTCTGGTTACTTTACTTTAGGTTAAAAGATGAGAGTGGAGGGGAAAAGAAAAAATGGAATTTTTCTAAGCGCCTAAATTCATTTATCACCCTCGCATCTATTTTTGTCTTCTTGCAAATACTTTTGGGTGCATGGACTAGTACTAATTACGCTGCCTTTTCGTGTCCTGATTTTCCTCTTTGCCAAGGACAGCTTTTTCCTCAAACCAATTTTTCTGGGGGATTTAATATTTTTCAAGGCATAGGCCCAAATTACTTGGGGGGTCAAATGGATCTAGAGTCTAGAACGGCGATACATTTGTCTCACCGTATTGGTGCAGTTTTAGTAACTCTTATTTTATCTTTCTTAGCTTGGAAAATTTATAAGGAAAACTTTAAGAAAACTGCCTTGATTCTTTTGGGCATACTTTTATTACAGATACTTTTAGGAGTATCTAATATAATCTTTCAGCTGCCTCTATTAATTGCGGTAGCCCATAATTTAGGAGGACTCTCTTTGATAACCTACCTAATGATTTTGAGGTATAGATATAAAGATGACAGTTGAAGCGTCCAAAACAACCAGCTGGAAGCATTATTTGGAATTGACTAAACCAGGTGTCCAGGCTTTGTTATTTGTTTCTTGCATCACAGGAATGCTACTTGCTGCAGATTTCTACCCGCCTTTGGAAGTATTAATTTTTGGTCTATTGGGTATAAGTTTATTGGCTGCATCTTCTGCTGTAATTAATCACATCTTCGATGTTGAGTTAGATGCTTTAATGAAAAGGACCTCTTCAAGACCTATAGTTAAAGGGTATATAACAAAAACAAAAGCCATTAATTTTTCCATCGGACTGTTTGTTTTGGGGTCTTCTTTTTTGCTGTATTTTACTAATCTTTTGACCTGGGTGCTTACGGCTCTTACCTTTGTTTTCTATGGTTTTATATATACTAAGTATTTAAAGTTTATGACCAGTCAGAATATAGTAATAGGGGGCTTAGCAGGCGCCATGCCGCCACTTTTAGGCTGGACTGCTATTACAAACACTATTGAACCAAATGCACTTCTTCTTGTTCTAATTATTCTTGTTTGGACTCCCCCTCATTTCTGGGCTTTGGCAGTTCACAAAGTTGAGGACTACAAAGAAGCAAAAGTTCCTATGTTGCCAGTTCAAAAGGGTATTGCTTTCACGAAACAACACATCCTTCTTTATACAATATTGCTGATTGTTGCAACCGTATTACCCTTTTCGGTAGGAATGTTTGGATATTTTTATTTAAGTGTTGCTGCATTATCCGGTTTTATATTTTTATACTATTCTATGGCGCTCTATCGAGATAAAGAAAACAAGAAAGCTATGCCTGTTTTTCTTTATTCAATTTGGTATTTAGCGCTTCTTTTTAGTGCCATGTTAATAGATAGCTTTTTAAGTCTATGAACAGGAATTTCACCTGGACTATTCTAAGCTGCATAACGGTTATGGTGTTAGCTGTGTCTTTATATGTTAATAAGATGACCTCAAAGGTCTCTTTAACCAATGACCAATTAAAGGATCTAGGTCTTTACTTAATTGAACCGGCAAGAGAATTAGGTGAATTCAAACTTATAGACTCTTTTAACAACGAGTTTGTTCCAGATGACTTCAAGGGAAGATGGAATGCACTTTTTTTTGGTTTCACTTTTTGCCCTGATATTTGCCCTATAACAATGGGAATGTTGTCAAGAATAGAAAAAGAGTTGGGCTTAGTAGCAGAAGACAAAATTAAAGTTTTTTTAGTTTCTGTCGATCCAGACAGAGACACTCCTGAGCAACTTAAAATTTACCTTGAAAACTTTAATGACAAGTTTGTAGGCTTAACCGGCGGCATTGATCAAATATATAATTTTGCAACTAGAGTGAACGCTCCTTTCTCTCCTGTTATAAATAGTGAAGACCCTAACTACACAGTTGATCACTATGGAAGCATTGTTGTGATTAATCCAGAAGGAAAATACGCTGGTTTTTTTAGAACTCCTCATGAACAAGAAAAAGTTAAGCTAGGCCTTCTAGAATTAATTAATAAGCAATTATGACCCCTGAAGGAAAGCAAAAAAATGTATTTGGAGAGACAATAAGGATCTGTTGTGAAAACCCAATTACCGGTTTTTTTAGAGATGGGTTCTGTCACACAGATGAAAGGGATGAGGGCATTCATACTGTTTGTGTAAGTGTGACAAAAGACTTTTTAGAATTTTCTTTGTCAAGAGGAAACGACCTTAGCACTCCTAGGCCAGAGTTTGGATTTCCAGGATTAAAGGAAGGTGATAGTTGGTGTTTATGTGCAGAAAGATGGGTTGAAGCTTATGAAGCCGATAAAGCGCCTAAGTTATTTTTAAAAAAAACAAACCATAGAACGCTCGACATTGTTCCTATGGAGCTTCTAAAAGATTTTGCGATTGACCTGAATTAAAGTCTTTACCTTAATAGACACAAGTAAGAGTTATATTTTAAAGTCCACGAGGAGAGCTTTAACTGGGGGAAGTTATGACTATGGTCTTAAAAATTTTTAAATACATTTTTCTGGGAGTCTTTGCGATCTTAATTTTATTGTTACTAGTTTTTGTAACAAGTTCAAAGATGTCAATGGATTCAAATTTTTCTCATACCAATGAATCTAAAGATCTGCAGAAATTCAGTTCTTCTGTAGATGATGGCATAGTCAATATTAGTGCGGGAGAAATGACTTTTCGAGCACGAATTGCTGGATTTGATACGAACAACTCTAAGGAAGTGGTGATTCTTTTACATGGATTCCCGGTAACTTCTGCTATGTGGTTAGATTTAATTGGACCTCTTAAAGAAGCAGGATATAAAGTGGTCGCATTTGATCAGCGCGGATATAGCCCACTTGCCAGGCCTGAAACCTTAGATTCCTACCAGATTTCTGAAATCACCCAAGATATCTTTGCGGTGGCGGATGTTATAGGTACAGAAGAGTTTCATCTAATTGGTCATGATTGGGGTGCCATTGTAGGCTGGTCAGCTGTATTGTCTGATCCTTCGAGGATTAGTAGTTGGACTGCTTTGTCACTTCCCCATCCTGCAGCTTTCGGCGCAGCCTTAGCAGATGACCCTGATCAACAAGACAGGAGTAGTTATGTTGATTTCTTTCAAACCCCTTGGTTGCCTGAAACTGTCTTCAGTTTTAATAATTTCAGTTTGCTTAAGACTCTACTTGGAGGTATGTCAGACGAAAAGATGAAAGATTACATTAGTGTATTCAGTGAACCAGGAGCAATGACTTCAGCTTTAAATTGGTATCGTGCTTTAGGAGATGATCTAGGTTTTAATTCTGATGATGCTAACTTTCTAGAAGTTAATACACCCACTCTTTTCATGTGGGGGAACAGAGATGCTTCCGTAGGTAGGGTAGCTATAGATGGTATGACTGAGTTTATGAAAGGTCCTTACACCAATATTGAGTTAGATGCAGGTCACTGGCTATTCGTTGATCAACCCGAGAGAGTTATCAGTGAAATTTTGATCCATATTGATGAATGAGACTCGGTTTAATTTTATTATTCTTGGCCCCATTGGGATATTAAGGGCTTTTTAAGCATTTTAAATAAATGGGTCATATGCCCACTGAAGCAGGGCTTGTCTTTGTCTAGGTCTGCAAAAAATATCTCCTTTTTCGCAATTAGCCTTTATCCCTCCAATATGCCTTGGTCCAAAAGATCTCCATCGTTTCATTTGGAACACATCTACTTTGTGCAATCTTCTTCCTAATGAGTACCTGCAATACCACTGAAACCAACCCAAAGGATCTTCTGGGGTTATCCAGTTCTTTTCTTTCCAAACCGACATAGATTGACCTGAACTGACCTGAAAATAATTTAATTTTATATCAAAACCATCTTTACTAATTTGTGCTTTTTTAAACCAAGATTCTGGATATTCCTCAACATCACCCTTGAAATACCAACCACCAAATACACCCAACTCTAGCATCTCTTTTGGGGTTAATTGAGGGCTGAAATCTTTTTCCATCCTTAATCCCCAAAAGGTATAGCTTTAGCGTGAAGTAAAAGTTTTGGACAGCAAAGCATCTCAATAGCTTCATGGGTCTTCTTTGTTTCTGAGGCGTAAACTTTTTGAATAAAATCTTTGGCTTCCTTATTTCCCCTTTCTGCAGCTAACAAAAAGTAAGTTTCGGACAAGGTTAAGTTCTTAGGAACGTTATTCCCTCTGGCGTAAAGAACAGCTAAGTTGAATGGAGCTTTAGAATGTCCTTGTTTAGTAGCTTCTTGAAACCAGTAAACACTTTTTTCCATATCTATATGAATTCCTAAACCCAGAGAATAATTTACACCTGTGTTGTATTGGCTGACCATGATTCCTTGGGTTGCAAGCGATAAATCATATACGAACTCTTCTTTTGCTTTTTCAGGGTCAGAATATAAACCCAGAGAACTAAAAAAAAGAAAACACAAAAGAAACTTAAATTTTTTCAAAGCACCAATGATTTAAATTTAATCCATGCTTACTACAACTTTTCCTAAAACCTTCCTATCTTCTAGTGTTTTAATTGCTTCGCCGGCTTTTTCTAGGGGGTAGGTCTTACTAACGAAAGGTTTTATTTTTCCGTCTCTGTGCATTTGGAAAAGTTCTTCAAAATTTTGCATATTAATGTCTCTGTCCAGTCCAGCAAACTGACCCCAAAAAACACCAACAATTTGGCATTCTTTTAAAAGAGTAAGGTTCAATGGCATTTTTGGGATACCAGCAGTGAATCCTATAACTAAGTATCTGCCATGCCTTTTTATTGCCCTTAAAGAGGGTTCGGCATAATCGCCTCCAACTATGTCATAAATTACATCCACTCCACCACCTGACATTTCTTTGATCTCATTGGAAAACTTCTTTTGAGCATCTCTATCCATCTCTCTTGGGTAGAGAATTCCTTCATCAGCGCCTTCTTTTTTGCATAATTCTAATTTGTCCTCAGAAGAAACCCCGGCTATTACTTTTGCTCCCATTGCTTTTGCAACTTGAATTGCAGTTATACCCAGGCCGCCGCCTGCACCCAAGATCAGAATACTTTCATCTGCCTTTAGTTCCGCTCTCTGCTTAAGTCCGTGAATTGTTGTCCCATAGTTAAGCGGGAAACCTGCAGCTACTTCAAAATCCATGCTTTCTGGTAGGGGCATTAATTGGGGCTCAAAATAGGCACCCCTTTCTACTAATCCTCCAGAGCCGACATTGCCCATAACCCTGTCACCTTCTTTAAACCTAGTTACACCATTACCTACAGATGAAACAATTCCTGAAATTTCACTACCAGGGCTAAAAGGGAAGGGTGGCTTGAATTGATAAAGGCCTTGGACAATTAACACATCAGGAAAACTTATACCAGTAGCCTTTATATCAACAACAACCTGACCATCTCCAGCAATTGGATCGGGTATTTCTTCTATTTTATGCGATTCAATGGGTCCAAATTCATTACAAACAAATGCTTTCATTTAAATATTCTCCTCTTTTCTAACCTTAATGGGTTTAGTTAATGATAAGTTTAATAAGATCAAGAGACTTTATTCAAGAATTCTTTTAGATAGTCTTCAAAAGAAAGCTCTTCCTCAGACTCTATATTCGCTTGTTTCTCTGTAGACAGGAAGGCTTCCTTTTTAAAGTCTTCCTGAAGAGAGCCGTTGTAGTGTTGAAAGAAGTCAAAATGCTCAAAGGCTATTTCGACACCTAAATCTTGGTGAGACAGCCCCTCTTTTGTTATTTTTTTAATTAGCTTGCCACTTGGTGTTAATTCTAAATTTTTAATTTTCTCTTCTTGTTCTTTTAACGATTTAATCCAGTGATCAATCTCGCTACTAAATTGTCCTAGTTCCTGACAGATTTCATACATTTGGCTAATCAAACTTTTAGCAAGTGTAATTGCATTTACTTCTTTATTTTCAAAATAAATTTGTAAATCAGGGCTTCTTCCATAATTAATAACCCTTCTATGGTTTTCTTTTAAGTAAGCACTTTCTTCCTTATCTAAAGAAGGACTTTCTTTGATTAAACAAAGTAAAAGAAGTAAATCTAAAAAATCAATCTGGCTTCTTTCGATTCCTATTGGAGAAAAAGGATCCAGGTCAACACACCTAAGCTCAAGATATTCTATTCCTTCTGACCTAAGAATATTTATTGGTCTTTCTCCAGAGGGACAGACTCTTTTAGGCCTAATGGTGCTGTAATATTCATTTTCAATTTGAATAATGGAGGTGTTAAGTTGTATTCTTTCTTGTTCTATAAACTCACCAATTTCTTCATATCTGTCATGCTTTTTGGTTAAGGCTCCTTTTAGATCCTTTATGTACTCATCAACTGAGTTTATTGAAATGTTTAAATCATCTTGAATTTGGCTTATGTAACCAAGATCGCCCATTCGCAAAGAAGTACTGTGTTCACCATAAAAACCACCCTTTGAAATTTTTTTAAATCCCTTTACTTTTTCGGTAAAGGACTCTGAAAAGGAAGGTGATGCTCCAAAAAGCAAGAAATACAGCCACTCATATCTTTTAAAGTTCCTGGCAACACTAAGATAAACTTCACTTTTTATCTGTTTAAAGCTTTTATTTGAATCACCTTTGATTTCTTGAATTTTTTTAATAAAACTATCCGAAAAGGAAAAATTATAATGAATGCCTGCGATAGCCTGCATCTTACTTCCATATCTATGAGACAAACCTTTTCTGTAGATAGATTTTATTTTTCCTGAATTTGAGTTTCCATATTTTCCTATTTTAATTTCGTCATCAGATTCAATTAAACATGGCATGCTTAATGGCCATAACATTTCATCTTTTAGAGACAGATGAACATAAGAGTGAAGTTCGGTTAAAAAGTCTAAACAATCTTGAGTTTTGGTAAAGGTAGGGGTAACCAATTCAAGAAGAGCCTCAGAAAAATCTGTGGTTATGTAAGAGTTCGTTAGAGCAGAGCCAAGAGATTTGGGGTGGTCTTTTTTTGAAATGTTTCCCCTTAAGTCTACCCTGAGGCTTTCTTTTTCTAGACCCCTTCTTGTGTCTTTAAGGTGATCTAAGGCACCAGAAAACCCAAGGTCTTTCAAGTTCAAATGCATAATTTTTTTAGTTTAGCTGACTTTCGGTCCAGCCTCGATTATTTCTTTAGAAACATCGAATTTAGCAAAATTTTGAACAAACTGTTCTATCAGTTTTTTTTCATAAGCTTCATATTTAGATGGGTCTGCCCAGTTTTTTATTGGGTTTAATAGATCACTATCTACCCCTTCTAAACTTGTAGGTACTTCTAAATTGATACCTTCAATCTTTTCAGTCTCTACAGAAGCCAGTTCACCATTTTGTATAGCTGAGATAATCTTCCTAGTAACAGGAATATCAAATCTACTTCCGGTACCATAAGGCCCGCCGGTCCACCCAGTATTAACTAAGTAAACTTTACTCCCAAAGGACTCAATCCTTTCCATAAGCAAATTTGCATAAACATTGGCTGGTCTAGGAAAAAAAGGGGCTCCATAGCATGTTGAGAAGGTTGTTTTAAATGCCTCAGTTGAACCTACTTCAGTTGAGCCTACTGCAGCTGTATACCCGCTAAGGAAATGATACGCAGCAGCTTCCTTGCTTAATACTGACACCGGAGGAATAACTCCAGATAGGTCACAAGTTAAAAATATAACTGATTTTGGTTCACCAGCAGAATTTTTTTCTGCTCTTTTTTCTATATGTTCTCTTGGATAAACTACTCTGGTATTTTCAGTCAAAGAGGAGTCACTATAATCTGGAGTTTTCGTTTCGGGATCAATAACAACATTTTCCATAACACTTCCATGTTTAATAGCGCCCCATATTACAGGTTCATTCTTCTTTGTTAGGTCTATGCACTTGGCATAACAGCCTCCTTCAAAATTAAACACTGCTCCCCGACTCCATCCATGCTCATCATCTCCAATTAAGTTCCTATCAGGATCTGCTGAAAGTGTTGTCTTTCCCGTACCAGATAATCCAAAAAACAGACAAACATCTCCCTCTTTTCCTACATTGGCTGCACAATGCATAGGTAAAACCTTTTTTTCAGGTAAGAGGAAATTCTGTACTGAAAACATTGATTTCTTCATCTCTCCGGCATACTGCATGCCAGCTAAGAGAACCTTTTTTGCTGAAAAATTAATTATTACAGCGCCATCACTATTTGTTCCATCTCTTTGTGGGTCACAAATAAATTCAGGAGCACTCATTAAAGACCAACTTTTTTTGTTTGAAGGATTAAAAGTGTCTGGTCTAATAAACATCTGTCTTCCGAACAGGTTGTGCCAAGCCCATTCAGTTTTGACCTCCACAGGAATGTAGTGTTCCTTGTGTTCGCCTACATGCAAGCAGGAAATGAATGCATCTTTTTCTGATAGGTAAGTTTCAACCCTATTCCATAGCTCAGTAAATTTTTCTTCTTCTATGGGTCTGTTTATGTCGCCCCAGTCAACCTGAGAAAAAGTAGTTGAGTCTTTAACAATATATCTGTCATGCGGGCTTCTGCCAGTTCTTTTACCTGTTTTTACTAACAAAGCCCCATTTGAAGCTATTTCTCCTTCACCTCTGCTCAAGGAGAGTTCTATGAGTTCATCTTGGTTTAAATCCTCTTGTATTTTTGCTGCCATGAAGTGCCAATTATTAAATGCGCATTATAGATACTTATTTAATTTTTAGAATGTAATTTAACTGAAATAAATAAAGAAAATAGTGAGTAAGAAAATAATATAAAGAAACCTACTAATGTCCACCCAGGAATACTTATCCCCAAAAAAGACCAAAGAACCTCCGCACAATTTCCGTCTCCTCTTATAGCAAGCATAAAAACTTCAAAGAAAGGTAGAGTGTCAAATAAATAATCTATATCTGGTCCACAAGTTGGGACTAGATCAAGTGGAAGACTCTGAAGATAAAGCTGTCTTATAGCAAGTGATATACCAGAAGCTAAGAAAACTAGAGAGGCTGTAATGTATATTCTAAAAAGTTTTATTGATTGGTTTTTATGTATAAAAGCTATCAGACAGGTAAGAATTACAAGGTAAAAGCAAAATCTTTGCGCATAACAAAGCAAGCAAGGTTTAAGTAATAAGACGTGTTCAAAATAGGCTGCTACCATTATTAGACTAAGACTGCTTAATCCTAATATCTGAAAAAATCGTCCAGAGTTATAAAACAAGAAATTAAACATCATTTCTTTATTATTAATGGGCTTGATCCCAATTCTTTCCCTTACCAATTTCAACATCTAGAGGTACCGTGAGACTTGCTGCCCTAGACATGCAATTACTTAAGATCTGAGAAACCCTTTCGACCTCTTTCTGGTTTGACTCTATTACTAACTCGTCATGAACTTGGAGTATTAACTTAGCATCAACTTTTTTATCTTTTAACTCGTTGTTCACTAAAATCATAGCCTTTTTCATTATGTCGGCAGCAGTTCCTTGTACGGGTGCATTTATGGCAACCCTTTCTGCTGCCTGCCTTCTTATAGCATTGCCTGCGGAGATTTCAGGAAGGTAGAGCCTCCTTCCGTACATGGTTTCAACGAACCCAGTCTTCTTTGCATCAGATTTAGTTTTTTCCATGTATTTCCTTACGCCCGGGTATCTTGAAAAATAAGTGTCCATGTATTCAGCAGCTAGGTTTCTATTTATGCCCAGCTGTTTACTCAAGCCAAATGCAGAAATGCCATAAATGAGGCCAAAATTAATAGCTTTTGCACTTCTTCTCTGATCGCCGCTAACTTCATCTATCCCTACCCCAAAAACCTCACTTGCTGTACTGGAATGGATATCTTGCCCTTCCTTAAATGCTTTTATTAAAACTTCATCTTTAGATAAATGTGCTATAACCCTAAGCTCTATTTGGGAATAGTCGGCTGATACGAGTTGGCATTCTTTTGCCGCAACAAATGCTTGTCTTATTCTCCTGCCATCCTCAGTTTTTATCGGTATATTTTGTAAGTTAGGGTCTGAAGAAGAAAGCCTTCCAGTTGAAGTTCCGGTTTGATTAAAAGAGGTATGAATTCTTCCGGTATTTGAAGAAATTTGTAAGGGTAGCTTATCAGTATAAGTAGATTTAAGTTTACTAAGAGTTCTGTGTTCTAAAATTATTTTAGGCAATTCATAATCTTCAGAAAGTTGCTGGAGCACATTTTCTGCTGTAGAGGGCTGTCCTCCAGGTGTTTTTTGTAAGATAGGATAATTGAGTTTCTCAAAAAATATTTCTTGTAACTGCTTTGGTGAACCTAAATTAAATTCTTCACCAGCCAAGCTGTAAGCGTTATCTTCCAGTCTTTTAATCCTTTTGTTGAAATCTTTAGATTGTGCCTTTAGGACCTTTTCATTTACTAGAGTTCCGCAGCGCTCCATATCTGAGAGCACTTCAATTAAAGGTATCTCTATTTCCTCTAGAAGCTCGTTTAAAGAAGGTTCTTTTTCTAGCTTAGACTTTAACTCCTCATATAAACGAAGAGTAATGTCTGCATCTTCAGAAGCGTAGTGGAGAGCCTTGTCCATTGGAACTTTGTCGAAAGTAATTTGTTTAACACCTTTACCGGCTACTTCTTCAAAAGTTGTAGTTTTGTAATTAAGGTAATGTAGAGCCAGGGCATTCATATTATGCCTAGATGCCGTACTATTTAATACATAACTCATCAACATGGTGTCATTTTTAATAGAATCTAATTCAATTCCATATCTGGATAGAATATTTTTATCAAATTTAATATTTTGTCCAACAACTTTAGCCTCATTTGATTCAAGCAGGGGTTTCAATTTTTTCAAAACATTTTCTGTTATTAATTGTTCTTCGTATGAATGAGCTAGAGGTATGTATGCCGCCTCTCCTGGTTTTACCGACAGAGAAATTCCTACCAATTTTGAATCCATGTAATCTAAACCGGTAGTTTCCGTATCGAGAGCCAATACTTTGCTTTCTTTTATTTTAATTAACCATTTTTCTAGTTGTTTATTTGTTGTAATTAGCTCATATTGAGACTCTAGTTTTGCTTTTTCTACATCTTCTTTCTGAGGTTCTTCCTCTAACCATGCTTTAAAATCTAATTCTGCATAGATTTCCTGTAATAACTCTTTGTTTTTCTTTCCTACTGCCAAGTCTTCAATAACAACGTCCAAAGCGACATCCTTTTTTATTGTTACTAGTTTTTGAGAAAGCTCTAACTGATCTAGGCCTGACCTCAAATTTTCGCCTACTTTTCCTGAAATCTCCCCAGCTCTTTTTATTACGTTTTCTAGACTTCCATATTCAGAGAGCCATTTAACTGCAGTTTTTGGTCCCACCTTTTCTACACCAGGGACATTGTCAGAAGTATCACCAATTAAAGCCAGATAATCAATAATGAGTTTTGGTTCTACACCGAATTTCTTTTTGACTCCTTTCTCATTTAAAAGCTCATTTTTCATTGTGTTTACAACTTTTATATGTTTATTAACCAATTGAGTCATGTCTTTATCACCAGTAGAAATAACGGTATCTATGCCTTTGTCGCTCGCTTGTTGAGCCAAGGTTCCAATGACATCATCAGCCTCTACTCCTTCAATGCTTAATAGTTTTATACCAAGAGCTTCTATGATTTGATTTATAGGTTCAATCTGACTTACCAGATCTTCTGGCATAGGAGGTCTATTGGCCTTGTAAGCTTTAAACATTTCGTGACGAAATGTTTTGCCTTTGGCATCAAAAACTACAGCAAGCAAACTATTAGGGTGGTCTAGCAGTATTCTATTTATCATACTGATTACTCCCCTAATTGCTCCAGTAGGTTGATTCTTTGAGCTCATTAAAGGAGGGAGGGCGTGGTAAGCTCTATATAAATAGGAAGAGCCATCAATTAAGATTAAAGGGTCTTTCTTTAAGCTTTTATTTGCCATATTATTTTCTAGTAAAGAGCCTATTTCTTTTCGATCCTTTATTTCTCCAAGACCTTTCTTCTTTTAGTCCAGAATCTTTTAAAATAGTATTAATTTTATCCAAGTTTTCTGCAGAATTTTTTCCTTCAATCTCAATTAAAATAGAATTTATAGTTTTTAATAACTCTTTGGAGCCTTCTAAAATTTGTAGTTCTATTCCGTCAACATCTAATTTTATATGATTAGGCATTTTAGATTCCGACAACAAAACAAAATCGTCTAGTTTTATTGAAAAAACTGCTTGTTGCGACTCTGCATCAAATTGGCCAAACTGGTTCTCAGAGCAGCCTACCGAGTTATGGGAAGAACCAGAAGACGAGTCTTTCATATACAGTTTAGTCAGCTTAGTCTCATTAGAGGCTCCTAGGCAGTAAGCCTCTATACTCCCATCAAGTCCGTTTAATCTTATATTTGTATTCAGAGTAGAGAAGGAGTTTGCAGATGGTTCAAAGGCAACAACATGGACATTTGGAATTAAGGCAGCATATAAACTAAAGACTCCTATGTTGGCTCCAATATCTATAACTGTTTCCCCTGGACTTAAATAAGTTGATATCCACTCGAATGTCTCAGGTTCCCCTTTTTTGTTTTCAGGACCTTTAGGAATAGAAGCATTAGAATCTATCTGAAAAATTAATTCCCCTTTATCAGTTTCTATTTTTGTTCTTTCTCTAAGATCATTAGAGATCCTCGAAAAGGTTTTTTGCCTTACTCTTTTGTCCATTAGATAAGTTAGAGCCTTGATAGAGCTAACTATTAAATTTGAGGTTTTTTTACTTATGACCCGTCTCTGTTGTATTTAACTGATTAATCTACACATTAAATTTAAAAAAAGAAAAAATTTTAAGAACTTTTATTAATTTCATATGTCTTATTTAAAAGAAGTTAAATAAAAGCTGCCCCAAGTATTACCCCAAGATGCTTGGGGCTCGTGTTAAAAACCAATTTTCTAAACTAGTATTTAGGTCCTCTATTCCATCCCCACTTTTTGCTGAAGCAGCTAGTATTTCTCCTTTTATACCTTTCTGCTCCATAAACTGTATAGATTCTTTTATCCGACTACCTATTTGAGATCTTGAAATTTTGTCTGATTTATTGAGCAATAAAATAGTAGGAATGTCATATTCTTGGCAGAGATAAATCAGGTTCAGGTCTAGTTCTGTAAATGGATGCCTTATATCCATAATTATTACTATTCCTTTTAGGCTTTCTCTTTTTTCTAAATATAATCCAATAAGCTTGCCCCACTCTTTTTGAGTTTTCTTAGAAACTTTAGCGAAACCATATCCGGGCAGATCAGCGATTCTGTGACTTCCATCAGGGTTTAGGGTAAAAATATTTATAGATTGTGTTCTTCCGGGCGTCTTGCTTGTTTTAGCCAATTTTTTATTAGAACTCAAGGAGTTAAGGATACTAGATTTGCCAGAATTTGATCTTCCACAAATTGCTATTTCTATACCTTTATCTTCAGGGAGGTCTTTATATGAAAACCCACTCATTAAAAAAAATGAGTTAAAAAAA
>MDSY01148742.1_pt1 | contig 17551 bp, 17 predicted proteins | sample 811131 | NCBI WGS metagenome assembly MDSY01 (sample SAMN05326643, study PRJNA326480) | marine metagenome | isolation source: seawater | place: Atlantic Ocean: South West | collected 2010
GACAGCGAATTCTTTTGAAGAGGCAGCCTATAATTTTGCACATGACTACAATATGGATTATCGATATCAAGCAAATGAAACTGACCCTCCAGTCTTAAAAAGAAAAACTATTCGAGGAGGTTCTTGGAAGGATATAGGTTATTATATGCAAACAGGCTCAAGAACATACGAATATCAAGATACTTCAAAATGTTACGTTGGTTTCAGATGTGTTGAAACATATCTTGGTCGTAAGCAAGGAGATACACGAGATTCACAGGTGTACTAATCACACGCCTCATTATCATTGTTCTATCCTTGTTTTTGCAAGTTGAAACAATGATATTAACAAAACTTAAATTTTAAGTACACTATATTTTAATCATTTTTATTAATTTTTTAAATCAGTTTAGTTATGTCAGGTAGTTACAAGAAAAAGAAGTTTATGAACATGATAACCGGTTTTGGTGCGGCAATCGTAATCGTCGGTGCAATGTTTAAAATACAGCACTGGCCAGGTGCAACGATAGCTCTAATTGGAGGTCTTTCAGTTGAAGCTGTCCTGTTTATATTAGGAGCTTTTGAGCCACCACACATGGAGGTAGATTGGTCATTAGTTTATCCAGAGTTAGCTGTTTCTCATGATGATGAGCATGGCGACGAATTAGATGCTCACGATGAGGAAGGAGAAGAAGTTAAAGGTTCAACTGCATTAGCAGAATCTGATGGAAACGGAGATGTAGTTGCACAAAAACTAGATCAAATGTTGATGGATGCTAATATCGGCGGAGATTTAATTGAGTCATTAGGTGAAGGGTTAAGAAATTTTGGTGAAACAGCTCAAAGCTTAAATTCTGTTGGAACTGCAAGTGAAGCTTCTGAAGGACTAGTTAACTCACTTGAAAATGCCTCACAAAATGTAGATAAAATGTCTGAAGCCTACGGTAGAGCATCTGAATCATTAACTGATATCACAGATCTAAAGGGAGAAGGTACATCATACGCTGAGCAGTTATCTACCATGACTAAAAACTTGGGAGAATTAAATACTGTTTATGAGCAGCAAATAGTAGCTAATAACGGTTCAATGAAATTATCTTCTGATATTCAAGACAACATAAATGAGTTATTAGTTAACTTATCTGACTCTGTTGAGGATACTAAAAAATATAAAACGGAAGTTGCTGCCTTAGGTGAAAACTTATCTAAGTTGAACACTGTTTATGGTAACATGTTGTCAGCAATGTCTATCCCAGGAGGACAAGCATAATATCAATCATACGTGAATTAAATTTTTAATAAACTAAAATTTTAGAATTATGTCAGGTGGAGGAACCCCAAGGCAACAGATGATTGGTATGATGTACTTAGTACTATTAGCAATGTTAGCCATGAATGCGTCAAAAGATCTTTTGAATGCATTCGTATTCCTAGATAATGGAATAAATGAAACAGTAAAGAGTTTTAATCAAGCAAACTCGGCTTTTTACAATACAATTGACAAAGCTGCAGCTGGAAGTGCTGCGTATAAACCGGTACAAAAACAGGCGAACGAAATTAAAGTCAAAGCAGAAGAAGTAGTTCAAATGATGTCAAACCATAAGGTTTGGTTATTTTCTACCGGAATGTTTACTACAACTGCTGATACAGCGGGAAGTGAAGAATATAGAGCTCTTTTTGAGAACGGTATACCCTTAAATAAGGATAACCAAGATATTGGAGGTGGTTTTTACGTTCCAGGTGGTCAAGAAAGTCCGGATGCTATAGCACTTAAAGAAGGTGTTGATTCTTTTAGAGATTTGGTAATCAAAGTCCTAAATAGCGATGGTGATCCTGATAATGATTATTTAGTTGATAAATACACTATATTATTCAACACCGAAAAAGGTCCGAATCCATTGGAGCCTGGAGGGCCAGAAGTTTCATGGGCCTCTAAATTATCAGAACATATTCCTTTGGCGGCTGTAACAGCTAATTTAACGTTATGGCAATCATATATTAAAAATGCAGAAGCTGATGTTATCGGTTCTATTGCATCAAAAATGGATGGTTCTGGAATGGTTGTAGATGAATCTAAAGGTGTTGTTCAATTTGATAACGGGTATGTATTGAAAAATGATACTGTAAAGGCAAGTATGTTTTTAGCTGCTTACAATAGTAAGGCTAAACCAAAAATATACATTGGAGTGGTGGATACCACAAAATTCAAAGGTGATCAATACAAGGTTGGTCCTGGAATTGCTTCTAAACCACCTTTAATAGGTGAGTACAGAACTTTAGATAATATCAAAAATGGAAGTGGATCTTATACAACCATGGCCAGTGAAGTTGGTGCTCAGACGATTACAGGTGTAATTGAAAATAAAAGTTCGAAAGGAACATTCTATACTAAATTTAAGTCTAGCTACATGGTTGCCGAGCCTTCTGCAACTGTAGCGGCAACTAAAATGTCTGTGTTTTATGTTGGTGTTTCTAACCCTGTATCAGTTTCAGCTCCAGGTGTAGCGATCTCAGATATAGAAATATCTGCTCCTGGTTTAGTTTTTAAAGCTGATAAGAAAGCAGGTACATACACTGTTTCTCCTCGTAAAGCCACTAACAAAAAAGGTGTTGATGTTGTTGTTAAAAATAAAAAATCTAAAGCTATTTTAGGTAAGGCTAATTTTAGAGTTAAGCGACTTCCTGATCCTTCAGCAAGTGTTTTAAACAAAAAAGAAGGTTTGATCAAAAGGGGTTTACTTAAGGCAATTTCTAAAGTAGATGCTAAAATGGAAAACTTTGATTTTGATTTATCTGTAACTGTTCAGCAGTTCACTTTAACTGTAAAAGTAGGTTCAGATCTTATGTCATTTAAATCAAAGAATAATAAATTAACACCAGCCATGAAAAATATCCTTAAAAAGGTGAAACGTGGATCAAGGGTTTATTTTGAGGATATTAAAGTTCAAATGCCTGGTGGTTCAAGACCAGTGCCTTCTTTAATATTTAAGGTACAATAAGAATAACAAAATATAATCCCTTCCGTAAGCACGGAGGGGATTAATATTTAAAATTTGTGTTTTATGAAATCTATTAAATTAGTTGCTGTTTTAATATTTGTAGGTCTTATGACCTCGAATGTTTCTAATGCTCAACAAGAAGTACTCGATGGAACTTATGTAAAGGAGCATCACCCTTCTAAAAGAGTTATCCCTTACACTCCGCTTAGGGAAGCAGATGTAATGTGGCTTAAAAGAATTTGGAGAGTTATTGATTTAAGAGAAAAGATTAATCATCCATTATATTATCCTACAGAGAAAATAATGGACCGTCAGTCTATGACTCAATTAATTTATGAGTCGGTTATTAACCCTGATGCACCTGCTACTATAACTCCTTATGATGTTCTTGATGATGAATTCACAGTTAGATTAACAGTAGCCGAGGTGGAGGCTAAAACTACTAAAGTAGATACTCAGTATGTTGAGGATGAGTGGGGAGATATGAAGCCTTTAGCAATTAAAGAGGATTTCCAACCTTATCAAGTGAAACGTTACAGACTTAAAGAAGAATGGTTCTTTGATAATCAAAAGTCTGTTTTAGAACCAAGAATTATTGGAATGTGTCCAGTTCAAGAAAAGTTTGATGAATTAGGAGAATATAAAGGTGAAATGCCTTTGTTTTGGATTTATTTTCCTGAAGCAAGAATAGCATTCTCTACAGTTCCTATATACAATGAGCACAATGATGCAGAAAGAAGAACTTTAGAAGATTTGTTTTGGAAGCGTAAGTTTTCGTCTTATGTTTTTAAAGAGACAAACGTATTCGATAGAAAAATAGATACCTATAAGCAAGATTTAGATTTATTATTAGAATCTAAAAGAATAGAGCATGAAATTTTCCAATTTGAACAAGACCTTTGGGAATATTAAAATACAATTTTAAGTAACAAAAAAAGCCACTCAGAAGAGTGGCTTTTTTTGTTACTTTTTTCTTTCGTGTAGTTATGAGATAAAAGTTTAATTATGAAAATGCTTTTAATTTCTGTTTTTATCACCTTTTTTTTAGTTTCAAAAGGTCAATATTGTCATCCTAAGGAAGGTGAAGTCTTAAATGGTTTTTATGTACCTTCTCATCGTGATTTTAATGTTGTTTCTTATCCTCATTTGCGAGAGGCTGATGTTATGTGGAGTAAAAGAATTTGGAGAGTTTTAGATTTACGTGAAAAAATAAATCATTCTTTATATTTCCCTGTTGATCCAATTCCTAGTAGAACAAGTTATATGCAGATGATTATGCATTATCTCACTTGTGAAAATGCTGAGATAACTTTAACTCCATATGATATTTTAGATGACGAATTTACCGTTCGCTTGACCAAGTCAGAAGTTATCGCAAAATCGTTTTCAAAAGAGGAGTTTGCTTTCGAGAACGAAGATGGAGATATGGAAACACGAGAAGTAGATAATCCATTTGAGTTTTCTTCTGTTAAGAGACTTAGATTAAAAGAGGAATGGTTTTTTGATAATCAGCGCTCAGTTATGGAAACTAGAATAATAGGTGTTTGTCCAGTTATGGAGATGTTTGATGAAATGGGGGAGTATAAAGGCGAGAAGCCTTTGGTTTGGTTATATTTTCCCGAATTGAGAATTCCAATGAGTATTACGGCTATGTTTAATACGAAGAATAGGGCGGCGACTATAACTTATGACCAATTGTTTATGAAAAGGATGTTTTCCTCTTACATATATAAGAAAAGCAATGTTTTTGATAGGAAGATCGATACTTATAAACAAGATTTAGATTTACTACTTGAATCAAAGCAAATTGAGCATGAAATATTCGAGTTCGAGCAAGATCTTTGGGAATATTAAAGTTGGGTAACTTTATTATTCTGCTATCGTACGAGGGTGAAATTACCATCTTATGAAAAAAAGTATGTTATTTATTTTAACTATAATTTCACTTTCTACAACAGCTCAATATGTAAATTCAATAGGTGTTAGAGGAGGTTTAAGAGGAATAGGTTTAACTTACAAGCAATATTTTGCCCCGAATCTATTTCTGAATTTAGATGCAGTTGGAACTTTCTCTCAAGAATTGCAAGGTGGTGAATTAATTGGCAGTCTTAATGTTAGGAATAAAATACATAATTCAAACTTTCAAGCCAAAGAATTAACTTGGAGTTACGGTGCAGGAATGCATGGAGGTTATTATATGGATCCTGACAATACCGAAAATGAGAGTCACTTAGTTTTAGGTCCTGACTTACGTTTAGGTGCTGAATATATCGTTAAACAAAAATGGTGTTTGGGTATTGATTTGACAGGGTTTTATAATATTATTCCTATTGATAAAGTTAAAGGTATGGATGATAGATATTATCAAGTATTTGGTGGTGGAGTCTTCTTAAGATATATTATTCAGTAGGTTTATATATGTCTTCTAATATTTTAGAGCTCCCTCTAGCTTCTTTGATAATGACTCTAGCAACGCTGTAAGCAGGAATTGCTAACATCATCCCTACTATTCCGTATAAGTTACCTGTTATTAAGATCACCAAGAAAATTTCTAAAGGATGTGCGTTAACACTGTTGGAATATATGTAAGGTTGAAAAATTAAATTATCAAGTAATTGGGTAGCTATCATTATAACTGCTGTGTAACCTAGTAAGGGAAGAATGGTTTCTATATCAAGATTGTAATTTGTGGTAACCACAATTAATAAACCAAATAGTATCCCAATTAATGGTCCTATGTATGGTATTACATTAATTAAACCTGCGAAGAAGGCTATTATTAAACAGTTCTCTATACCAATGGCATATAATCCAAGAGCATTAATTGTAAATACTAAAAGTATTTCAATGCATAATCCAATAAAATACCGTGTAAGTTTGTATTTGACTTGAATTAAAACATCGTCGGTTTCATCTCGTAATTCAAAAGGAATAATTTTATAGATATTATCCATTATAACTTTTGAATCCTTGAGGAAAAAAAAAGTTATAAATGTTACTGCAAAAAAAGAGATGAATAAGTTTCCTGTAAATGCCGTTAACTTATTAATCCAACTTGAGATGGCAGAAACGTTAATTAAAGATGTGAATTTTTCTGTCACATAATCTTGTAAAGATATTTGTTTATCGGTGAATTTATTAATTGAGTATTCAATGTATTCAATAGGTTGTTGGATGGCTTTTAAAGCCTGACTAGGACTTATTTGAGTAATTACTTTTGCTTCCTTCGCAACTGCGGGTACAAAAATCATGATGAGAGAAAGTAAAATAGAGTAAAAAACTAGTATGGTTGTTATTGCAGATAATCCTTTGGATAATCGGTGTTTGCCAAGATGTAAATTTTTTATTTTTTTGTATAAAGGCCTAGTTAGTAAAGCTAATACACCTGAAATAATGATATAAGAAAGAACACTTCTAAATACAATAAAAGTTAAAACAATAAGACTAAGAGAAAATATTGGTAAAATCCAGCTCTTTTTAAACATAATACTAATGTATTAATACTTTAACACAAGTTAACTATACAAAAGGAATACTTGTTCCGATATTCCGTTTTAAGTTAAAATTGATGATATGGAAAAGAAATTATTTACGGTGAAAGATAAAATGTTTTTATCACTTTTTCTTATCGGTTGCTCCGCAATTTTTTTTGGAACCTACAAAATTTTAGAGTTTAAATTCGTATAAGAAACATTAAACTTGATAAAAAAAAGTATTTTTTATTTTACAGGTTGAAAATAAATTTTTTCAGTAATTCTGAATTGAAAAAGTGATCTCCTTCATAATATGTTGGTTTATAATAGCTTTTTAACTTAAAAAATTCTTCCCATTTTTCATTCTGTACGAATTGATCTTTGTTCCCAATGTAAAATTCTAAAACTTGAGAGTTAAACCAGTTGTTTGGATTTTCAGCAATTAATTTTGGTGTATTCCCACTCCACAAAACTATTCTGTTCAATTCTATTTTTCTCTTCTCTATCCACCTTGATGCTGTTTGAACACCTTGACTAAATGCGAATACATTTACTTTTTTTCCTTTTAATTCATATTGTTGGTATACTGTATCGAGGAAATTTAATTGATCAATAATCTCATGGTCTCTATCTTGTGTAGTCATCCAACTAGCGCCTGTTTTACCCAAAATACCCTTTTGGTAAAACCTAGATAAACCCTCGGGAATTATGAAGGTTTTGTCTTTGGAAAAAGTTTCAAAAGGCTTAAAAAAATCAGGGATATTTTGTCCGTATCCGTGAAATAATAACCAAACCTCTTTCGCTGTTTTTAAATCACCAAATGAAAAAACTCTTGCATGTTTTTTAACTACTATGTTTTTAGTTGTTAGCATTGCCTATTTTTGTAGAATGATTTCGGTTGAAAATATAGCAATTTCTTTTAATGGAAACTTTTTATTTAAAAAAGTTTCTTTTCAGTTAAAGAATGGAGCCAAGGTTGGATTGGTTGGGAAAAATGGTGCAGGTAAGTCAACTTTACTAAAGTTACTTACTGGTCATGTTGAATATGATGAAGGTAATTTGGTAATACCTAAAGAGTATAAAATTGGATATTTAAAGCAAGATCTGGGTCAGCAAGGTGATAATTCAGTTAGGCAAGAAGCTATGAAAGCCTTTTCAGAGCAATCTGACATGGAGTTTGAATACGAGAGAATAAACAAAGAACTAGAGACTAGAACTGATTATGAAAGTGATGAATATACGGAGTTAATTCAGAAAATTTCAGATTTAGGATCAAACCTTGAAATGAGTGGTTCTTCACAGAATGTAGGAGATGTTGATAAAATACTCATTGGTTTAGGGTTTACGCAGCCAGAGCTTGACCAAAATATTAGAGAATTTAGTGGTGGTTGGAGAATGAGGGTTGAATTAGCGAAAATTCTTTTGCAGCAACCAGATGCCCTTTTGTTAGATGAGCCAACAAACCATCTCGATATTGAATCGATTGATTGGTTAGAAAATTATTTAAAAAATTATTCAGGAATTTTAGTATTGATATCTCATGACCAAGAATTTTTAGATAATATAACCGCCAGAACTATTGAGATTAATGGCGGAAGAATTTACGATTTCAAGTGTGGTTACACTAATTATTTAACTCAAAGAGAAGAACTTTTTAATTTGCAGAGAGCAGCGAAAGCAAATCAAGATAGACAAATTGAGCAATTAGAAAGGTTTATCGATCGATTTAGAGCCCAGGCTACTAAAGCAAGTGCAGTTCAAAATAAAATTAAACAGCTGGAGAAATTGGACAGAATAGAAGTTGACGAAAGAGTTGTTGAGTCAATGAGAATTAGATTTGCTGAGCCGCCTAGAGGAGGTCAACAAGTTGTAACTATGAAATCTTGTTCTAAATCGTACGATCAAAAACATGTTCTCGAAAATGTTGATTTTATAATAGGTCGTCATGAAAAGTTAGCCTTCGTAGGAAAAAATGGAGAAGGGAAATCAACTTTGGCAAAAATGATTGTTGGAGAAATAAAAAGTGAGGGGGAAATCGAACTAGGTCACAATATTAATTTAGGATACTATGCACAGAATCAAGCAGAGGAGTTAAATTTAGAAAAAACTGTTTTTGAAACAATTGATGATATTGCTCGAGGGGATATAAGAACTAAGATTAGAGATTTATTAGGTTCTTTTTTATTTAAAGGAGAGGATATCGATAAGAAAGTAAAGGTTCTTTCAGGAGGAGAAAAAGGAAGATTGGCTTTGTGTAAGTTGCTGCTTGAGCCATATAATTTTTTAGTTCTTGATGAGCCGACTAATCACTTAGATATTCCATCTAAAGAAATTTTGAAAGATGCCCTTTTAAATTATACAGGAACTATTCTAGTAGTTTCCCATGATCGAGAATTTTTAAGAGGTTTGGTAGATAAGGTATATGAATTCAAAAACCGAAATGTAAAAGAGTATGCTGGAGGAATAGATTTTTTCTTGGAACAAAGAAAAATTAGTCAGCTTGATGATTTAAATGAGGTACAAGTGAAATCTTCTTCAGGGGGTAACTTAGACAAATCAGAAGTCCATAAATCGAAGAAAGAACTTGATTCTTTGATTCGAAAAGCCTCGAATAAGGTTGCTACTTTAGAGAGGAAAGTTTCTGATTTAGAGAGAGAGAAAGAGCTTTTGAATTCTAAAATGAATAATCCTGAATTTGCATCGGACACAAAATTGTTTTTAAGATTTAACGAATTGGAAAGAGAGATGAGTCGGAGAATGGAAGAATGGGGTCGCTCAACTGAGAATTTAGAACAACTTGAGAAAAAAAGAAAATTACAATTTAATTAAAGAATTAAAAAAAAACGATTGAGGCTTTAAATAGAAGCTCTTTTTCGGTGCAAACTGGAGGTAGGGTATTAAGGTAATCTGTTTTAATAACTTTGATTTCTTTCTGAGTTTAACTTTTGACTTTCAACTTATTGTTATATCTTTGCGAACCGATTTTTCGGGAATTAATGAATTTTTAACCAAATTGTATTAACAAATGAATCAATACGAAACTATTTTTGTAATGACTCCGGTTCTTTCAGACGAACAGTTGAAAGAAACGGTGAACGATTACAAAACCTTTTTAAAAGAAAAAGGTGCCAAGATAGTGAATGAAGACAATTGGGGGCTTAAGAAGTTAGCTTATCCAATTAGTAAGAAATCAACAGGTTTCTATCATTTATTCGAATTTAAAGCTCCAGGAAACGCGATTGGAGAATTAGAAATTGCTTACAATAGAGACGAAAGATTATTACGTTTCTTAACTGTGAAGTTAGATAAGCATGCTATCGATTTTAACAAGAAAGGAAAAAACGCTAAAACCTCTAAAGCTAAATAATCATGGCAGATGACGTAAGATATTTAACACCTCCTTCAATTGAGGTTAAAAAATCAAAATACTGTAGATTTAAAAAGCAGAAAATTTATCATATTGATTATAAGAATCCTGATTTCTTATTGAGATTTTTAAATGAACAAGGGAAAATTCTTCCTAGAAGAATTACTGGAACTTCTTTAAAATTCCAAAGAAAAGTATCTACAGCTGTAAAGAGATCTCGACAGTTAGGTTTATTGCCGTATGTAGCGGATAACTTAAAATAAGATTTAACGATGGAATTAATTTTAAAACAAGATATGCAACCTCTAGGGTTTAAAGATGAAATCGTTTCTGTGAAAAACGGATATGGTAGAAACTTTTTAATCCCCAAAGGAATTGCTGTTTTAGCAACTGAGTCTGCTAAAAAAATGCACGAAGAAACAATCAAGCAAAGAGCTAAAAAAGACGCTAAATTGAAAGGTGAGGCTGAAGTTATTGCTGCTAAGATTGCTGAATTAACTTTAAAAGTATCTGCAAAGGCAGGAGAGTCTGGTAAGATTTTCGGTTCTGTTAACAATATTCAAGTAGCTGAAGCATTAGGTGTTTCAGGTGTTGCTGTTGATAGAAAAGCTATAAAGATTATAGGTGGTAATCCATCTGAATTAGGTTCTTTTGAAGCTGAAGTAAAATTACACAAAGAAGTATCTGCAACATTTGGTTTTGACGTTGTTGCTGGATAAATTATTATGACAATTTTTATTAAAAGGGTTCCATTGCGGAACCCTTTTTTGTATTTAAACAGTACTCCTCTCCGTTAGCTTACATAATAGATGTAAAGAATCATTACAAATAACTCTTTAACCAGCAGATTAGCACTAATTTAACTTGATACTAAACGGGAGTATTTTGTATATTTGGTTGACTTTGATAAACATCCACTAAAACCTATTAACTAATGGCTTTTGAATTATATAATAAATATCTTCAGGAAATAGAAGAAAGAAAAGGGCAAGGATTAGATCCTCAACCAATTGATGGTGCTGATTTGTTAAGTGAAATTATTACTCAAATTAAGGAGGGTAATGAAAACAAAGAGCAGTGTTTAAAATTCTTTATTTATAATACTTTACCAGGTACTACAAGTGCTGCAGGTGTAAAAGCTAAATTTTTAAAGGAAATTATTTTAAGCGAATATTTAATAGAGGAAATTTCTGTTGATTTCGCCTACGAATTAATTTCTCATATGAAAGGAGGTCCTTCAATTGAAGTCCTCCTTGATATTGCTTTAGGAAGTGATGTTTCAGCTGCTGCTAAAGCGTCGAAAGTCTTAAAAACACAAGTATTCCTATATGAGGCAGATACAAATCGTCTAGAGGAGGCTTTTAGAGCTGGTAACGTAGTTGCCAAAGATATTTTACAGAGTTATGCAAACGCTGAGTTTTTTACAAAGTTGCCTGAGGTTGAGGAGGAAATTGAAATCGTTACTTTCATCGCTGGTATTGGTGATATTTCAACCGATTTATTATCTCCAGGTGCTGATGCTCACTCAAGATCAGACAGACAATTACACGGTCAGTGTATGTTTGAGCACAACAAGCAAATGCAACAGGAGCTTGCTGAATTAAAAGTAAAACATCCAAATAAGCGCGTTATGTTATTGGCTGAAAAAGGAACAATGGGAGTTGGTTCTTCAAGAATGTCAGGGGTAAATAACGTTGCATTATGGACTGGTATACCAGGTTCGCCTTACGTACCTTTCGTAAATATCGCTCCAATTATTGCAGGAACTAATGGTATCGCACCAATTTTCTTAACTACTGTTGGTGTGACAGGAGGAATTGGAATTGATTTAAAAAACTGGGTTGCTAAGAAAGGTTCTAATGGAGAAAGTATTCGTGATGAAAATGGTGATGTAGTACTGGAGCAAACTTACTCGGTTAAAACAGGCACTGTTTTAACAATAAACACAAAAACAAAAAAATTATACAGCGGAAATAATGAGTTAAAAGATATCTCTGATGCGTTAACCCCACCAAAAATGGAGTTCATTAAAGCAGGAGGTTCATATGCTGTTGTATTCGGTAAGAAAATTCAAACTATTGCTGCTAGTATCTTAGGAGTTGAAGCTCCTCAAGTGTACGCTGCATCTAAAGAAGTTTCTATCGAAGGTCAAGGTTTAACTGCCGTTGAGAAAATATTCAATAAGAATGCCGTTGGAACAACTCCTGGCAAAACATTACATTCTGGTTCAAATGTAAGAGTTGAAGTAAATATTGTTGGCTCTCAGGATACTACAGGATTAATGACCTCTCAAGAGTTAGAGGCAATGGCTGCTACAATTATATCTCCAGTTGTTGACGGAGCATATCAGTCTGGTTGTCATACTGCATCAGTTTGGGATAAGAAAGCGCAAGCTAATATTCCTAAATTAATGAAATTCATGAACGATTTTGGATTAATTACTGCTCGTGATCCTGAAGGAAACTATCATGCAATGACTGATGTTATTCATAAAGTATTGAATGATATCGTTATTGATGATTGGGCTATCATAATAGGTGGTGACTCTCATACAAGAATGTCAAAAGGGGTTGCTTTTGGAGCTGATTCAGGAACTGTTGCTTTAGCATTAGCAACAGGTGAGGCTTCAATGCCAATACCAGAATCAGTTAAAGTTACTTTTAAAGGTGAAATGGCGTCTTACATGGATTTTCGTGATATTGTCCATGGAACTCAAGCTCAGATGTTGTCTCAGTTCGGTGGGGAAAATGTATTCCAAGGAAGAATAATAGAGGTTCATATTGGTACTTTAACTGCCGATCAAGCATTTACATTTACCGATTGGACTGCAGAAATGAAAGCTAAGGCTTCAGTTTGTATTTCAGAAGATGAAACATTAATTGAATCATTGGAAATTGCCAAGTCGAGAATCCAAATAATGATTGATAAGGGGATGGACAATGCAGGCGCTGTTCTTCAAGGTTTGATTGATAAAGCTAACGCTAGAATTGAAGAGGTGAGATCTGGTTCTAAGCCAGCATTAAGACCAGATACTGACGCAAAATATTATGCTGAAGTTGTTGTTGACTTAGACGTATTATCTGAGCCAATGATTGCTGATCCAGATGTAAACAACATAGATGTTTCTAAACGTTATACGCACGATACTATTAGACCATTATCTTACTATGGTGGAGATAAGTCAGTTGATTTAGGATTCATCGGATCTTGTATGGTTCATAAAGGTGATATGAAAATACTAGCAGCAATGTTGAAGAATATTGAAGCAAACGAAGGTAAAGTTGAGTTTAAAGCACCATTAATTGTTGCTCCTCCAACTTACAATATTGTTGATGAATTAAAAGCAGAAGGTGATTGGGAAGTTTTACAAAAATACTCTGGTTTCGAGTTTGACGATGATGCTCCAAAAGCTGCAGCTAGAACAAAATATGAGAATATGTTATATCTTGAGCGACCTGGATGTAACCTTTGTATGGGTAATCAAGAAAAAGCTGAACCAGGAGATACTGTTATGGCTACTTCTACTCGTTTATTCCAAGGAAGAGTTGTTAAAGATACCGATGAGAAAAAAGGAGAATCGTTGTTAACTTCTACCCCGGTAGTTGTACTTTCAACTGTTTTGGGTAGAACACCTAATATAGAAGAATACAAAGCTGCCGTTAGTGGTATAGAATTAACAAACTTTACACCTTCTAATCAGAAATTAGTTAGATAAATGAAATATGTGGGAGTATTTAAAGTAAGCTACTTTAAGATTAAATCAAAAAAAGCAACTCATTAGAGTTGCTTTTTTTGATTTAATCTTATTTATATTTTTCATTTTTATATCATATAAATGATAGGTCTAATAAGGTTCAATATTACTGATTAAACTTTATGTAGTCTATTGAGTAATAAGTAACTTTATAAAATGAATTTAATTACTGTTATTATAGATGGTGCAGATGTACCAAACTTGAGGTTGTTTTTTAAATTGATGGTTCAGGAGTTACAGTTTCCTAATTACACAAATAATATAGAGACTTTTGATAAGCAGCTTAACGATTTATCCTGGTTAGAAGGTGCAAAGGTTCGAATTAGTATAAACAATGCAAAGGATTTCTTAATTGAAGAAGATAATCAGGTAAGAAAGACAATGTTAGCTATCTTATTATCTTCAATGGAAAATGAAGAGGCGAGTAGCCCTATTCTAGTTATTATTTCTAAGGATTAATTCGTTATATCTATCAAATTATATTTTTTAATATTGGTTAACATTAAATTGAAAGATATATTTTTGCGCATAATATGGTTGAGTAAAAAGAACGTAATCATATTATTTAATCACCATATCTTACTTCCTGTTAAATGGGTCTTCACATAATCGTCAACTCCCTCTTCGAGCGTTTTAAACCCTTCATTATAACCAGCTTTTAAGAGTTTTTGCATATTTGCTTCGGTAAAATATTGGTATTTATCTCGAATATCTTCGGGAGTATCAATGAACCCAATATTTGGTACTAGATTTAAAGCTTTAAATGTATTTGCCGCCAAATCGTAAAAAGTTCTTGCCTGGCCAGTTCCTAAGTTATATAAACCAGAGTCTGGACGATTTTCCATAAGGAATGTAATTACCTTCGCGACATCTTTTACATATATAAAATCTCTTAATTGTTCTCCATCATTGTATTCTGGGACATGAGATTTGAAAAGATTCATTCCTCCAGTTTTTTTAATTTGGTTATAGGTATGGAAAATGACAGAAGCCATTCTTCCTTTATGAAATTCATTTGGTCCATAAACGTTGAAAAATTTTAAACCTGCCCAAAAGAAAGGTTTCTTTTTTTGTTTTAATGCCCAAACATCAAAATCGTTTTTAGAATCCCCATAGGGATTAAGTGGTTTTAAGTCTTTAGGAATATCATGATTGTCATCATAACCTAATTCTCCTAATCCGTAGGTTGCAGCAGACGAAGCATAAATCAATGGTAATGCATACTCAACGCATTTATTCCAAACAGCTTTAGAGTACTCCATATTCAACTCATCAAAAATACTTTTATCGAACTCAGTTGTATCAGTTCTTGCACCCAAGTGGATAACCATTTGTGTTAATCTTTGGTTTTTATCAAGCCATTTGATGAAGTTTTTCCTATCTATAAGTGCTTTAAAAGTCTTTGTTTCATAATTAGGACGCTTTTCAGGTCGAGAAAAATCATCAACTAAAATTAATTCTTTGTAACCCAATTTATTAAAATGAGCGACTAGACAACTACTAATAAATCCTGCTGCACCTGTAATTACAATCATATCAAAATATATTTAATGTAAAAATAACTAATTGAAGGTAATTCTTTTCCCAAATGAGGTGTTTAATTAAATTGATGTAATACCATAGTGGTCAGGTTGAATAGTCGTATTTTTGTATTCTAAACTTTTATCATGTTAACATTAACACGAAGGGAAAGATTTAATTCCGCTCATAAGCTTTACAATGAAAATTGGAGTGATCAAAAAAATAAAGAAGTTTTTGGTAAATGTGCTAATGCAAATTGGCATGGTCATAATTACGATTTGTTTGTTACTGTAAAAGGAGAAATAAATAAAGAAACCGGTTTTATTATAGATTTAAAGTGGTTAAGTGACCTTTTAAAGGAAAAGGTTGTTGAAGTATTAGATCATAAAAACTTAAATTTAGACGTTGATTTTTTAAAAGGAAAAATGGTTAGTACTGAAATTATAGCTGTTGAGATTTGGAACATAATCGAGAAGGATATAGCAACTCAAGGTGCTCAATTATTTCATATTAAATTAATGGAAACCGAGAATAATTTTGTTGAATATTGGGGCCCAAATAAATAGTGATGGGATACGAAAAACTAGAGCAATATGATAATGATATAACAGATTCTATATCATCACATTATAAAGATATATTAGAGAATTTAGGAGAAGATCCTAAAAGAGAGGGTCTTGAAAAAACACCTGAAAGAGTTGCTAAGGCCTTGCAGTACTTGACTCATGGATACGGTTTGAATCCAGCAGATATTTTGAAATCAGCTTTATTTATAGAGGATTATGATGAAATGGTTATTGTAAAAGATATTGAAGTTTACTCTATGTGTGAGCACCATATGTTGCCATTTTTCGGAAAAGCGCATATTGCATATATCCCAAATGGTAAAATTGTTGGCTTAAGTAAATTACCAAGAGTTGTTGATGCTTTTGCAAGACGTTTACAAGTTCAAGAAAGGTTAACTACTGAAATAAGAGATTGTATACAAGAAGTGCTTCAGCCTAAGGGAGTTGCAGTTGTAATTGAAGCATCACACATGTGTATGCAAATGCGAGGCGTTCAAAAACAAAACTCTTCAACTACAAGCTCTTCATTTACAGGAGCATTTGAGAAAGACTCAACAAGAAAGGAATTTATTAACCTCTTAACAGCAAATTTAAAATAAGATGAAAGCATTTGTATTTCCTGGGCAAGGAGCTCAGTTTAGTGGAATGGGAAAAGAGTTATATGATAATAGCTCTAAAGCAAAGGAATTATTTAATAGGGCAAATGATGTTTTAGGATTTGACATTTCTAAAATAATGTTTGAAGGTTCTGCTGAAGATTTAAGGGAAACAAGAGTTACACAGCCAGCAGTCTTTTTGCACAGCGTAGCGATAGCTTTAACAACTGAAGGCTTTACACCAGAAATGGTTGCTGGACATTCTTTAGGTGAGTTGTCAGCATTAGTGGCTGCTCAGGTTATATCATTTGAAGACGGTTTAAAAATAGTTTCTAAAAGAGCTCAAGCCATGCAAAAAGCATGTGAGTTAAAAGCCGGTGCAATGGCTGCTATACTAGCATTAGAGGACGAAGTTGTTGAAAATTTATGTAAAGAAATTAAAGGAATTGTTGTTCCTGCAAACTACAATTGTCCGGGGCAATTGGTTATTTCTGGGGAAGTTGATGCTATAAATATAGCTTGTCAAAAGTTGAAAGAATCAGGAGCTAAAAGAGCGCTAGTTTTACCAGTAGGAGGAGCTTTTCATTCTCCTTTAATGGAACCAGCAAAAGAGGAATTGGCAAAAATAATTAATGCTACAGAATTTAAAGAGGCTATATGTCCTGTATATCAAAATGTAAATGCACAACCCGTTAAGAATCCTGAAATTATTAAACAAAATTTAATATCTCAGTTGACAGCTCCTGTCAAATGGACGCAAACAGTTAAGAATATGTTGTCTGACGGTGCAACAGTTTTTACAGAAATGGGTCCTGGTAAAACATTACAAGGGTTAGTTAAAAAGGTAAATAGGCAAACGGAAACTGTTGGAGTTCAATAGTTTTAATAAAAGTGTAAGGAGGCATTTTTAAAACACCTCCTTACACTTTTATTAACTGAAAAGACTATTGTTTAATAGGTTACCAGAATTAACTAATTGATGTAGTTTTTCTGATCGTAATGCTTTTCTTAAAGCAGGAAGATGTGATTCTCTGTGAATATCTGTTCCAATAAATTCAACAAAACCTCTATCTATAAGGTAGTTTGCACCGTGTATAGCACTGTCGCCATAATACCCAGCTAGTGAAAGAAGGTTAATTTGGAATTTTAACCCCATTCCTTTTAACAGATCGTATTGCTTTAAATTCATTACGTAATACGGGTAGCGTTCAGGATGAGCTAATACTGGCGTGTAACCAGCCTGAACTATTTCTGAAACTCCTTCAAATATTCCTTGATGCTCATTAAAATATGAGA
>MDSY01002375.1_pt1 | contig 17550 bp, 18 predicted proteins | sample 811131 | NCBI WGS metagenome assembly MDSY01 (sample SAMN05326643, study PRJNA326480) | marine metagenome | isolation source: seawater | place: Atlantic Ocean: South West | collected 2010
ATGTTCAGGATGTTGACTTCGAAGAAGTTAAAGAATAAATATTTTTTTATAGAATCAAGAAATGCTTTATGAAAAATCTTAAGGCATTTTTTGTTTACTTATTTTAGTAAATAATGCATAAAGATCAGATATTATCTATAACAAATGGAATCTGTAAAAACACTTTAATGGAGACATTAGAGATTGAATTTACAGACGTTGGAAAAAACTTCCTTAAAGCCCGTATGCCAGTGAACTCAAAAGTACATCAACCAGACGGGGTCCTTCATGGAGGTGCAACTGCTGCGCTAGCAGAAAGTGTTGGGAGTGCTGCTGTTTTTGTACTTAACGAAGACCCAAATATTCAGGTCCGAGGAATTGAAATCACAGCTAATCACTTAAAAAGTATTTCAAAAGGTTATGTTTATGCTATTGCGTCCCCTATACATCAGGGTAAAACTATACAACTTTGGGAGATTCGAGTAGAAGATGAAAATGCTAATTTAATTTCAATTTGTAAGCTTACTACTTTTAAAAAGAAAAAGAAAATTTAAATATTTAGTAAAAATTTTTTAGAATATATTTGCTCAAAATTATTAAAAATGAAAAGCGTTATAATTTGTGATATGGAGGGAGTAATTCAAGAAATTAACAAAGGAGCTCTTGATTTATTTGGTTATGATAAAGATGAACTTATTGGTAAAAAAAGAGTTTCAATTTTTTCTCCAGGTGAAATTGTTATTCAAAATGTTTTAGGGTGGTTGGAAAAGGCGAATAAAGAGGGTAAATCTTTAATTAAAACAAATTTCATAAAAAAGGATGGTTCACAATTTAATGCAGAAATTTTAATTACTCCTAATTTTGCAAATGGTAAAGATGAAGAGCAGACAGGTTATTGCGGAATAACTAAAGAAATTAATGAAGAAGTTAATATACCAATAAATTTTACTACTAGAATCTTTAAGGGAATTGCCATCACAAGAGGTGGATTTACTTTAGCATCTATTTTGCCAATGGTTATTGTAGCAGTTTTATTGAACCAAATAAATTCTTTATCAATTATAAATGCTGTAATTTCTATAATTGGAATAATTTCTGTTCATATTTTTGGCAACCTTTACAATGACTATTTTGATGTTAAGTCAGGAACAGACGAAGTTAATAATGAATATTTTAATGTTGGTGATAAATCCTTGATTTTAAGAGGAGCACAAATTTCAGGCGGAAGTAGAGCCATCGAATTAGGGCTTATTACATTGAAAAAAACAAAAAAGCTAGGTAACATAATGTTACTTATTGGCTCTTTTTGTGTTATATTCCTCTCAATAAATACTTTTTTAGAGACTAACTCATTCAAAAATATTTTAGGAATAATAGTAATTGGTTTTTTAGGATCTTTTTTGGCGTATTTTTATACAGCAAAGCCATTAAGATTGTCTGGTAGAAAAGGCCTGGGAGAACTTATTATTTTCTTAACCTTTGGGCCATTGTTGACATTAGGTAGTTTATTTGCAATGTCTAACACCCCACTAGACATAAACTTTTATACCCTAAAAGATTTTATTCTAATCGGAATTCCTCTTGGTTTACTTACTACAAATATTCTTTTTATAAACCAGTTTCCAGATTATAAATCAGATAAAAAATCATATAAAATTAATTTAGTTGTTTTATTCGGAAAGAAATTTTCAAGATGGATTTATTTATTTAACCTGATACTTATTTTCCTTAGTACTTTTTATTTTATGCAAGAAATTAATCGATTTGTACCACAATTCAATAATAATATATTTTACATCAGTTTTTCAATAATATTTCTGTATGGTTTATACATATTTACCGGACTGTTTAAGTATTATGATTCAAGAAAATTAATTAATTACAATATTCATACAATATATTATCAAATTATTTTTTGTATTGGTTTAATTCTAACCTTTAATTTATAATTAACATGTTCTTAAATCAAGTTTCAGGTTTTAAAAATCCCTTTTGGATGTACCTGCTTGGTTCTTTTGTCATTATTATTTTTACAGTTATAGGTCAGCTTCCACTCACTTTTTTTATTACAAATGAAAGTATATTATCTTCTGGAGGTGATCCAATGTTAGTACTTCGTAGCTTAGACAAAAATCTACAATTATTTCTTCTTTTGATACCATTTGCTGTTGGTTTTTTAGGATTTTTTTTGGTAATTAAAAAAATGCATGGGAGAAGCTTGAGTAGCGTTTCAACTTCACGTGAAAGCTTAGATTGGAAACGTATTTTTTATGCTTTTTCTGTTTGGGGTATATTTAGTATGATATTGATTTTTGGTGATTATTTTATCTATCCAGATGACTATCAATGGAACTTTAATTTTAGATCTTTTGCTTTACTCTTTTTAATTGCAATATTTTTAATACCCATACAAACTAGTTTGGAAGAGTATATTTTCAGAGGATATTTAATGCAAGGTTTCGCAACATTGTTTAGAAGTCGGTGGGGAGCTCTTTTGATGACTTCATTAGTTTTCGGTTCTCTTCATTTATTTAATCCTGAAGTTGAAAAACTAGGTTACGGATTAATCTTTTATTATATAGGAACAGGTTTGTTCTTGGGGATTTTAACCCTTATGGATGAAGGTATAGAACTTGCTCTTGGATTTCATGCAGCGAATAATTTAACAACAGCATTGTTGGTAACTTCATCTTGGACTGCATTTCAGACAGAATCTTTTTTGATTGATATTTCTGAACCTTCTCTAGGTGGAGAAATTTTCATTTCATTATTTATAATATACCCGTTATTTCTTTTTTTAATGTCTAATAAATTCAATTGGTCTGGATATAAAATTAAGCTTATTTCTAAACTATAATATGAACATTCCACATTATTCAAAAATTCATAATCGTTTTCTTTTAAATGGATATTTTTATGACAGAAACATCTTAAAAGAAGTCGCTTATGATTTTGTCAAAGAGGGCGATCAATATGAGAATTTTTTAGGTGATTTTCTTTTAGATTGGTTAGATCAATCAAACTCTATTTACCTTGAAAGTTCATTGAATACTTCTCATCCAAAAAAACTATTAGTTAAAAAACAGTCTCTGGTAAATAGTGCAATTTCTACAGGAAATTTTTTTGGAGTAAGTGTTGGTGACACTGCTTTACATTGCCTTCCAACCAATTATATTGCAGGAAAGATGATGTTAATCCGCGCAATGATTCTTGGTCTAGAAATTGATTTAATTTCCCCATCAAAAAACCCATTTTATAAAAATAAAAAAACTTATGATTTTGTTGCTATGACACCAATGCAAGCTTTTCACTCTCTTTCAGAATTGGGAAAAGTTAAAAAACTAATTGTTGGTGGCGCCTATGTTTCTTTATCTCTTCAAGAATCCTTAATTAAAGCAAAAGTGAATGCGTTTGAAACTTATGGAATGATGGAAACCTTATCTCATATTGCTATACGAACGATGACAGACCCAGTATCTGAATTTAAATGTTTACCCGATGTCAAAGTTCAACAAGATGAGCGAAAGTGCTTGGTAATCAATGCCCCTAAATTAGATGTTAAGCATTTAATAACAAATGATCAAGTAGAATTATTAAGTCCAACACATTTCCGATTAATCGGAAGAATAGATAATGTGATTAACTCAGGAGGTTTAGAGCTTCACCCAGAACAAATTGAACGTAAACTTTCTAAAAATCTTTCTTTTCATTTTTTTATCGACAGTATTTTGGATCCTGTATTAGGTGAAAAGGTTGTTTTGGTCGTCAAAGACGATCCCCAAATTGAATTTAAAAAATTAGATAAACAGATTAAAGAGTGTATTTCACTCGAGGCTTACGAGATTCCTAAAGCAATAGTTTGTCTTAAGAATTTTATTGAAACTTACAGTGGAAAGATAAAACGAAAGGCTACTATGAATCAAAAGCCTCAACGTATATTAAACCTGTAGAATCCCCATATTAAATTTTTCTATAATTGGGGCATGATTAGCTATATCAATGCCCATACTTATCCAAGATCGAGTTTCTGCAGGATCAATTACGGCATCAATCCATAATTGTGAGGCAGCATAAAGGATATCGGATTTATTCTCATAATACTTATTAATTTTTTCTCTCAAAGCGATTTCTTTTTTTGCATCAACTTTAACTCCTGATTTTTTAGCTGCAGATTTCTCTATTTGCAATAACACATTGGCTGCTTGACTTCCTCCCATTACAGCCATTTTTGCTGTAGGCCAGGCTAGCATTAAGCGTGGGTCATAAGCTTTTCCGCACATAGCATAGTTCCCAGCCCCAAAAGAGTTACCAATTATAATAGTAAATTTAGGAACAACAGAATTGGCAACTGCGTTGATCATTTTAGCCCCATCTTTGATAATACCTCCGTGTTCAGCTTTAGTACCTACCATAAAACCAGTAACATCTTGAAAAAAAACTAAAGGTATATTTCGTTGGTTACAGTTTGCAATAAATCGTGTAGCTTTATCTGCAGCATCTCCATAAATTACTCCACCAAACTGCATTTCTCCAGATTTATTTTTCACAACTTTTCTTTGATTAGCTATAACCCCTACAGACCAGCCATCTATTTTCGCATAAGTAGTTATTAATGTTTGACCGTATTCTTTTTTGTATTCATCCTGTGACCCCTTATCTGTCAACAAGTCAATTAATAAATAGGAATCATAGGGTTTTGTGCTTACTTTAGGAACAACCTTATATATCAAGTCTGGATCACCTTCAGGTGCTTTTGCGATACTTCTCTGAAAACCTGCATTTGGTGAATTACCTATTTTTTCAATCAGACTCTTAATTTTTTCTAATGCGGCTTGATCGTTTTTGACTTTATAATCCGTTACTCCACTTATACCGGAATGAGTATCTGCACCTCCTAAAAATTCATTATCTACATCTTCTCCAATTGCAGCTTTGACTAAATAGCTTCCAGCTAAAAAAATACTCCCTGTTTTTTCTACAATAATTGCTTCGTCTGACATTATGGGAAGATATGCTCCTCCTGCCACGCAGCTTCCCATCACTGCAGCAATTTGGACAATACCCATACTGCTCATCTTAGCATTATTTCTAAAAATACGTCCAAAATTATCTTTATCTGCGAAGATTTGATCTTGAAGGGGTAGGAAAATTCCAGCACTATCTACAAGGTAGATAATTGGAATTTTATTTTCCATTGCAATTTCTTGTGCTCTCAGGTTTTTTTTAGCGGTCATTGGAAACCAAGCTCCAGCTTTTACAGTTGCATCGTTTGCAACAACCACACAGCGTTTTCCAGAGACTTTGGAGATGACTACAATTACTCCTGCTGATGGGCAACCACCGTATTGGTCATACATATTTTCTGCAGCAAGTGTACCTATTTCAAAAATATCATCGGGGTCATCAACCAATTGATTGATACGTTGTCGTGCTGAAAGTTTTCCCTTTTCGTTCAACTTTTTAAGACTAGCTTTACCTCCCCCTTGTTTTACGACTCTTACACGTTGTTCGAGTTTCGCCCATGCCATTTTTATAGCATCTTTATTTTTTTCTTGTTCTATATTCATATCGTTTTTAAGACATTGCTAAAGTAACAATTTCTATAGTCGTGGTTTTAAATAAAAGTTCGATATTTGTTTTCTTACAAATAAAAATGGGTTTAAATAAAAATAAAATTGTTGGCTATACCGCACTTGTAATGGCTATTGTAGGAAGTGCATTAATCTTAGTTGGTGTATTGAAATATCCCGATTACGCCATAGGATTTTCAATAGCAGGTGTTGGCTTCTATACTATAGCGTGGGCTTTCAATGCTTTAAGGGGAAGGATCTAATATGTCAGAAGATAAAAAGGTAATCTTTTCGATGAATGGGGTTTCAAAGACATACCCCAGCGCCAATCAACCTGTTTTAAAAAATATTTATTTAAGTTTCTTTTACGGAGCTAAAATTGGAATTCTTGGACTCAATGGTTCAGGAAAATCAAGTCTTTTAAAAATCATAGCAGGTATAGATAAAAGTTTTCAAGGAGATTTAGTTTTTTCAAGTGAGTATAAAGTAGGCTTTTTACAACAGGAGCCGCAGCTTGACGAAGAGAAAACTGTTCTAGAAGTAGTAAAAGAAGGTGTAGCTGCAACAGTAGCTATTTTGGATGAGTACAATAAGATTAATGATCAGTTTGGGCTTCCTGAGGTTTACGAAAATGCAGATAAAATGCAGAAACTCATGGATCGTCAGGCACAACTTCAAGATGAGATTGATGCTTCAAATGCATGGGAACTCGACACCCAACTGGAGATCGCAATGGACGCTTTAAGAACACCTTCTAGCAATCAAAAAATAAGTGCTCTATCTGGAGGAGAACGTAGGCGAGTAGCATTATGTCGTTTATTATTACAAAAGCCTGATGTATTGCTTTTAGATGAGCCTACAAACCATCTTGATGCGGAATCTGTACATTGGCTAGAACATCATTTGGCACAATATCAAGGTACCGTGATTGCCGTAACACACGACCGTTATTTTCTAGATAATGTAGCAGGTTGGATTTTAGAATTAGATCGAGGTGAAGGGATTCCATGGAAGGGAAATTATTCCTCTTGGTTAGATAAAAAGTCTAAGCGTTTAGCTCAAGAGCAAAAGCAATCATCAAAACGACAAAAGACTTTAGAACGTGAGCTTGAGTGGGTTAGGATGGCACCTAAAGGACGCCAATCTAAACAAAAAGCTCGTTTAGCAAATTATGATAAGTTGATAAGTCAAGATCAAAAAAAGATTGATGATAAACTGGAAATTTTTATTCCAAATGGACCTCGATTGGGCACTAATGTTATTGAAGCATCTAAGGTTTCAAAATCTTTTGGAGAAAAGTTATTGTACGATAACCTAAATTTTAATTTACCTCAAGCTGGAATAGTTGGAGTAATTGGGCCAAACGGAGCAGGAAAATCAACAGTTTTCCGTATGATAATGGGAGAAGAAACAACGGATACGGGAAGCTTCTCAGTTGGTGATACAGTTAAATTAGCTTATGTAGACCAATCACATAGTAATATTGATAACGAAAAGTCAATTTGGCAAAATTTCAGTGATGAACAAGAATTAATTATGCTAGGTGGAAGACAGGTCAATTCGAGGGCATTTTTGAGCCGTTTCAATTTTACTGGAAATGAACAAAACAAGAAGGTTGCCTCTCTTTCTGGAGGAGAGCGTAATCGTTTGCATTTAGCTATGACTCTTAAAGAAGAGGGAAATGTATTGTTGCTAGATGAACCAACTAACGATTTAGATGTAAATACCTTGAGAGCTTTAGAAGAGGGTCTTGATAACTTTGCAGGTTGTGCTGTAGTTATTTCACATGACCGTTGGTTTTTAGATAGGATTTGCACTCATATTTTAGCCTTTGAAGGAAATTCTCAGATGTATTTTTTTGAAGGTTCTTATTCTGACTATCAGGAAAATAAGAAAAAGCGTTTAGGACAAGATATTATGCCTAAGCGGATACAATATCGAAAGCTAACTCGGGATTAAACTAAATCTAATTCCATTTTAATGTTACCACGAGAATAAATTACATCAGCTTCCATAGGAACTTCTTTAAAACCATATTTAAAGTATAAATGAATTGAATTTTCTAATATAGTGCTTGAATAAAGAATAATTTTTTTCCAATGTTGTTTTTTAGCAAAAGCGATGGCAAATTGCATCATTATATTTCCATATCCCTTACCTCTGTATTTGGGATCAATAGCCATTTTACTAAATTCATATAATTGATCTTCTTTTTTTATATAGGCAAACGTTCCGATAACTTTATTTTCAATTTCAGCCATTTGTATAAAGCCACCCAGGTCTAAAATCTCAAGCTTCGGATTACTTAATACCCTTTGATCTATGGGTTCAACCACAAAATATTTTTTAAGCCATTCGATATTTAGAGTTTTAAATTTTTCAGCATCTTTAGTAGTGAATTTTCTAAAACTAACCTCAATCATTACCTGTCATTTCTTCTGGGCGCACCCAAGCATCAAATTCTTTAGCGGTCAAATATCCAAGCTCCAAACTGGCTTCCTTTAGTGTGCTACCCTCGTTATGTGCTTTATTTGCAATTTCAGCCGCTTTATAATAACCTATTTTGGTATTTAATGCGGTAACAAGCATTAGTGAATTTTGAACCAATTTGTTAATTCTATCATGATTGGGTTCAATTCCAAGAACACAATTTTCAGTAAAACTTATACATGCATCACCTATTAATCGAGCAGATTGCAAAATGTTAGCTGCCATTAGTGGCTTAAAAACATTCAATTCATAATGTCCTTGAGTTCCCGCTATAGTTACAGCGACATCATTCCCCATAACCTGAGCACAAACCATAGTCAATGCTTCACATTGAGTTGGATTCACCTTTCCTGGCATAATAGAGCTTCCTGGTTCATTAGTAGGAATTATCAATTCACTTATGCCAGAACGAGGACCTGAGGCCATCATCCGAATGTCATTACCAATTTTATTTAAAGATACGGCGAGTTGTTTTAAAGCGCCATGTGATTCAACAATTGCATCATGAGCAGCTAGTGCTTCAAATTTATTGTTAGCACTTTTAAAGGGTAATTCTGTGAATCCTGCAATGAATTTAGCTACCAAAGCTGCATACCCTTTAGGGGTATTAATACCGGTTCCTACAGCGGTTCCTCCCAATGCTAACTCGGATAAATGATCAAGCGTATTTTTTAAAGCTTTAATACCATGGTCTAATTGTGAAACATAACCCGAAAACTCTTGACCTAAAGTCAGGGGAGTGGCATCCATCATGTGGGTACGTCCAATTTTGACAATCTCTTTAAAGGCTTCTGCTTTTTTATTTAATGCATCTCTGAGTTTTTGAATGCCAGGAATGGTATTTTCAACTATTAACTTATAAGCTGCAATATGCATACCTGTTGGAAATGTATCATTTGAAGATTGTGATTTGTTGACATCGTCATTAGGTGCGAGTGTTTTATCTCCAACTCCAAGAGTATTTCCAGAAAGCACATGAGCACGGTTCGCAATGACCTCATTGAGATTCATATTACTCTGTGTTCCTGAACCAGTTTGCCAAATTACCAATGGAAATTGATCGTCAAGTTTTCCTTTCAAAATTTCATCACACACCTGGGCGATTAAATCTCTTTTGGATTCTTCTAAAACACCGAGTTTATGATTGGCATAGGCTGCTGCTTTTTTGAGATAGGCAAAGCCATAAACTATTTCTTGTGGCATTGAAGCCACGGCACCAATTTTAAAATTGGAACGTGAGCGTTCTGTTTGTGCTCCCCAATATACATCTTTGGGAACTTGAACTTCTCCTATTGTATCTTTTTCAATTCGGTATTCCATAATATTGGATTTTATACAAAAATACTAGGTTTGAAAGAAACACTATTTACAGACTGAACTTTTTTTGAAAAAAAAGCTGTGGAAAATCAAATTCAATTTAAAAAACTAAAAAAAATGATTACTTTTGAAACATAAAAAATCATATGTTTGAATTTGATCAATACCTTGGATTTATTTCTTTTTTAACCATATTAACAATCGGTTTTTGGTTGATGATTTTTTTATTGACTTTCGTTATTCCTTATTGGCTAATAGGCGCTTTAAGAGAGCACCTTAAATACGGTAGAAATAAAGCAACAGTAGATGATAAACAAACAAAATAAAGAAGGGGCTTTTAAGCCCCTTTTTAGTAACTAAAAGTCAGGTTCTACTCCTCCGCCATTTAAACTGCCTCTGCGATTGTTTCTTTGTCTGTCCATCTTACGTTCGTTTATACGATAAGTAAACGTAAAGATATAGCTGGGTTGTCTCCATTGAAATTCCGTATAGTTTCTGAAATCAGCTGTTTCAGTAGTACTTTTACTTCTAGAAGAATTAAAGATATCACTTACTCTAAATGAAAGTGTAGCCTTGTCGTTAAAAATGGGTTTGTTTAAAGCTCCAGAAAAACGCACCACTCCCTTGGATTCTGTTTGAGCATTTGCTCTAGGACCAAAGTAAAATCCATTGAGCTGTGTATTGATTCCAAAAGCCAGTGGAAAACTACTGTTGAATCGCATAAACCAACTTACTATTTCTCTATCTAAAGGAACCCCTTTATAGGAACCTATGGTTTCCGAATTAAAAATATTAAAGTTACCGCTTAGACGAACTCGGCGCTTGGGTGAATAGGTAAGGGTAAACTCTGTACCTGTTCTAATATTTTCTGATAGGTTGACTGAAGTTGATCGGAATTCAGGTAATTCAACTAAAGGGTCTACACTTGCCACTACCAATTCACCTGTAGTTTCAGTAATACGTTCTATAACTTGAGTTGCTTTTTGATAATAGACCGAACTATTGAATGTAAACTTATCCCATCGTTTGAGATAACCCAAATCAAATAAGCTGGAATAGGAGGGATCCAAATCGGGATTTCCTTGTCTAAAAAAGGTCAAACTAGTTAGGGATCTAAATGGATTGAGCGACCATGATCTTGGGCGTCTAATCCGGCGACTATACCCCAAGGTGATATTTTCTTTTTCTGTAAATTCAAAAGAGAAGTTGAGGGTAGGAAACCAATTGGTATAGTCTTTCTCTTTGTAGATATTCGCTGTCTTTTGATCAATTTCTATATGAGTCTTTTCCATTCGAAGTCCTATTAGATAATAGAACTTGTTTATTTTTTGACCAAATTGGGTATAGGCAGCATTTATATTTTGAGTAAAGCCTAAGAAATTGGTCAATTGTGTATTGGGAGTTCTTCCGCTATCTAATAAATCAAAAACATTGTAATCGGTTTTTTGTAAGCTGAAGTCTCCTCGATATCCCAATTCAAACTGTGTATTTTCATTCACAGGCCAGACGTAATCCATCTGTAATAAGGTTCTGTTTTGATTTTCAAAAGTATCGGATTCTTGATTAAAGGTACTGGTGTTTTCAGCTAGATCGCTTTCGTCCTCCTCACTGGATTCGGTTTGAAACTCAACGATCAATTCATGTCCTTTATCGTCAAATTTTTTCGTAAAATTCGCAGTGAACTGTTGGGAATTGTCAATTTCTTCTTCAAATTGATAACGACCAAATTGATCTACTACCACGCCTGCAACATTCAGATTATCTATTTCGGTGTTATTATTACTCTCATTATCACTTCTTCTGACAAAACCACTAACAGTAAGTGAGGTGTCGTCATTAAAATAGTATTCAGCTCCAAGATTAAAAAAGATACTCTTTCGATTTCGTTGATAGTCTCTATCCTCATTTACAAAACGAACAGGATTAAAGTTTTCACTTTCAAAAATCCCACCTCCTCTAGATTCAGAATCTCTCAAAGATGTCGTACTGAAAAAATTCAATTTTTTAGTTCTCCAATTGAGGGTTGCGTTACCCCCATAGGTTGTTGGAAACCCTCCATTTAAGATAAATGAACCGTTAAAACCTTCAAGCTCCTCTTTTTTCAATATTACATTCAATATACCAGCTGTACCCGAAGCCTCGTAGCGGGCTGAGGGAGAAGTGACCACCTCTACTTTTTCGATGGATTCAGCCGGTAGGGAGCGCAAACCTTGCGGTCCTGAAAGACCCACCAAACCTGAGGGTTTTCCGTTGATCAAAATGCGAACATTTTGATTTCCTCTAAGAGCGACATTACCCTCTACACCTACGGAAACTGAGGGAATGTTGTCTAATACATCTGCAACCGAACCTCCTCGGACAGTAATGTCTTTACCGACATTGTAAATCCTTTTGTCCAAACGGATTTCCACTTGCGTTCGTTCACCAACAAGTTCTACTTCATTGAGTGATTCAGCGGTAATTTCTAACTCAAATGTGCCAAAATTCTCGTCTGTACGAATTACTTTGTCTTCCAGAGTGATCTTATCAAAACCAATATATTCTAGGGTAATGTTGTATTTACCAGGGAAGACTTCTAGAATAAATTTTCCTTTTGTATCGGTGATGCCTCCTTGAATACGACCTGGAAAGCGATCGGTTAAAAGTGAAATTGTCGTATACTCTAAGGGCTCTTGAGTTTCTTTATCGATTACAATTCCTTCAATTTTAATTTTTTTGAAGTTCCTGTCTACTTGTTGCTGAGAAAAACCAGAGAAGGTTAACCCAAATAGAAATAAGGCAACAATTAGTCTGTTCATAATTTATTAAAAGCCCTTAGACTGATAAAAAGTGACTGGGTTTAATGTATTCCTAAAAAAGTAATAAGATTTTCTAGGGGTCTTGCAAGAACTCCAGAATCTTCTGATGTAACAATTGGGCGTTCAATTGTTTTGGGATATTTAATAAGAACGTCAAGTATTTGATTTTCAGTTAATTCTTTCCTGTTAGTAATGGCTTTCCAGTCAGCTTCGTTTTTACGGACAAGTTGGCTGGGTTTAAGTTTTATTTTGAAAAGAATTTCTTGAAGTTTTGATTTAGAAAGAGGTACTATTAAATAATTAACAACTGAAAGGTTATACCCTCGGTCTTCAAGAAACAATAATGCTTCTCTAGACTTTCTACATCGAGGATTGTGATAAATTTTGTACAATTCAAATGGATAAAAGCTACTCGAAAATATTTTATAATTTTATTTTCTCAACAATTTCTCTGAAAGCAGAGGGATGATTCATCGCGAGGTCTGCAAGCACTTTTCTGTTTAAATCAATATTATTTGATTTGACTTTACCCATAAATTGACTATATGACAATCCATTAAGTCTTGCGCCTGCATTTATACGTGTTATCCAGAGGGCTCTAAAATTTCTTTTTTTCACCTTTCTGTCACGATAGGAGTAAAGCATAGCTTTATCAACCGCATTTTTTGCAATGGTCCAAACGTTTTTACGACGTCCAAAATATCCTTTGGCTTGCTTTAGTATTTTCTTTCTTCTTGCTCGTGAAGCAACTGAATTTAGTGATCTTGGCATTTCTTTTGTTTTTTGAAGGAGGCGGTATTTCTACACTTTTAAAGCCTTTCTTCGGGTTTATAAATAAAAGTCAACTTGGGTAGGTTTGATTATACTAGTCTTAGCTGTTCCTTAATGCTCTTTGTGTCACTTTCGTGTACTAGACCAGAATGGGTTAATTTTAATTTACGTTTTTTTGATTTTTTAGTTAAAATATGGCTCTTAAAAGCGTGCTTTCTTTTTATTTTTCCACTTCCCGTAATCTTAAATCGTTTTTTAGCACTTGATTTAGTTTTCATTTTTGGCATGACGTCTCTTTTTTATTTTTTCTTAGGTGAAATAAACATAATCATTTTTTTACCTTCCAATACAGGCATTTGTTCTACTTTACCGATCTCTTCCAAATCCTGAGCTAAGCGCAATAAAAGAATTTGGCCTTTTTCTTTAAAAATGATTGAGCGACCTTTAAAAAAGACAAACGCTTTTAACTTAGCTCCTTCTTTGAGAAACTTTTCAGCGTGCTTTTTTTTGAACTCATAGTCGTGCTCATCAGTGTTAGGTCCAAACCTGATTTCTTTAACGATAATTTTACTTGTCTTTGCTTTTAGAACCTTGTCTCGTTTTTTTTGTTCGTATAAAAACTTTTTATACTCTAATATTTTACATACCGGGGGAGAAGCTTTAGGCGAAATCTCAACTAAATCCAACTCAAGGGATTGTGCAATGGATAAAGCCTTACTTAGTTGATAAACACCTAATTCCACGTTATCACCAACAAGTCTAACTTCTTGAGCTGTAATTTTTTGATTGATCCGATGTGGATCTTCCTTGAAAACCCTTCCTGGGCTATTCGATCTTCTTCTTCGTATTGCTATATCACTTTATTTTAAATTAAACTCTAAAGGTAGCTTGACTTTCCTTAATTTCCTTTTTTAGTTGATTGACAACTGTCTTAATGGCAAAACTTCCAATGTCTCCTTTTTGATGTTGACGAAGAGATACCGTATCATTTTTTGCCTCTTTTTCTCCTAAGATAAGCATATATGGTACTTTAGAAATTTCCGATTCACGGATTTTTTTTCCTATCGTCTCATTTCGATCATCCAAGAGGGCGCGAATTTCGTGATTTTCCAAGTAATTTAAAACTTTTAGAGCGTAATTTTTATATTTTTCACTAACACAGAGAATTTTTACTTGTTTAGGCATCAACCAAAGAGGAAAATTTCCACCTGTATGCTCCAAAAGTATAGCAACAAAACGTTCCATACTTCCAAAGGGAGCACGGTGGATCATAACCGGACGGTGAAGCTCATTATCACTGCCTTTATATGTTAAATCAAAGCGTTCAGGAAGATTGTAATCCACTTGAATAGTTCCAAGTTGCCATTGACGTCCTAGAGCATCTTTAACCATGAAGTCTAACTTTGGACCATAGAAAGCAGCTTCTCCTGTTTCAACTGCATAATCCAAGTTTTTTTCCTTTGCTGCACTAATAATTGCTTGTTCGGCTAAATCCCAATTTTTAGAAGTGCCAATATACTTTTCAGGTCTTTTCTGATCCCGAAGAGACACCTGTGCTGTAAAGTCGTCAAAACCTAATGAGGTGAAAACATACAAGACCAAGTCAATTACTTTTTTAAACTCCTCGTCCAATTGTTCTTGCATACAGAAAATATGGGCATCATCCTGAGTAAATCCACGAGCTCGAGTAAGTCCATGTAATTCGCCACTTTGCTCGTAGCGATAGACAGTTCCAAACTCAGCATAACGCTTAGGTAAATCACGGTAACTCCAGGGTTTTGTTTTGTATATTTCACAGTGGTGAGGACAGTTCATTGGCTTTAGTAAAAATTCCTCTCCATCTGCTGGGGTTTGAATAGGCTGAAAACTGTCTGCACCATATTTTTCATAATGTCCAGAGGTTATGTACAATTCTTTGTTACCAATATGAGGAGAGATTACCTGCTCATATCCTGCTTTAGTTTGAGCAGTTTTTAGAAAATTCTCTAAACGCTCTCGCAATGCTGCTCCATTTGGGAGCCATAAAGGTAATCCTTGTCCCACTTTTTGAGAAAAGGTAAAGAGCTCTAATTCCTTTCCAAGTTTTCTATGATCTCTTTTTTTAGCCTCTTCCAAAAGGGTAAGGTACTCTGTTAGTTCTTTTTGTTTTGGAAAAGATATACCGTAAATCCTGGTCAGTTGGGGTTTTGTTTCATCACCACGCCAGTATGCTCCGGCCACACTCAGGAGTTTTACGGCTTTTATGAAACCGGTGTGGGGAATATGTCCTCCCCGACAAAGGTCAGTAAAGTTAGCATGGTCGCAAAAACTAATGGTTCCATCTTCAAGATTTTCAACAAGCTCTACTTTATAGGGGTTATTTTCTTTTTGATAGAATTTTAACGCATCTGATTTATTACTCATTCGCATTTTAAATTCAAATTTTTCTCTAGCGAAAGTCATAAATTGTTTTTCTAGCGCCGGCAGATCATTCTCAGAGAAAGAAGCCTCTCCAAAATCCACATCATAGTAAAAACCATTTTCAATTGTTGGACCTATCGTTAATTTTGCTTGAGGATATATAGAAAGTAAGCTTTGGGCTAAAATATGCGCAGAGGAATGCCAAAAGGCTGCTTTTCCCTCTTTATCATTCCATGTAAAAAGATTTATGATTCCGTCCTCCATAATGGGTGTGCTAGCTTCAAGAATATTCCCATTAACTTTAGCAGAAAGGACATTTCGAGCTAACCCTTCACTAATACTTTGAGCTATTTCTAATGGTGTTATTCCCTTTTTAAAGGTACGAACAGACTGATCAGGAAATTGAATTTCAATCATAACTAATTATAAAATCTGTGCAAAGATACGGGGTCTTGGGGAGGGATACAACGCCAAACTAAAGATTCCTTTTTTTTCGTTCTCCCAATAATGCATTTATCATAGTTTTTACCGCTAGAAAGCCATAATAAATAGCTAAAACCATTATACCTAAACCAGTAATTAGAACCGGATAATACAAGGGGTGTTCTTGGTTTTTAAATGCTTGATGTACAATTACTGGTCCTATAAAGCAACAGAATAAAAAAACTGTCATTCGTTTTAATCCTTTTTGAAATAAAGCTTTATTCATATATTAATTTTATTTAAAATATAACAATCTGAAAAGAAGCGATAGTTCATACATTGTTATATGTAAATTAATTATTTTTATTAAAAGCATCAATAGCTTCTCTAATACCACCATTTTCTTTTATTAATTTTTGTGCAAGCGCCAAATCTACTCCTGTAGCCTCAACAACTATGTGCTCTGCACGACCTTTAAGTTTTTCGTTAGAAAGCTTCATATCTATCATTTTATTCCCTTTTATGTGTCCAAGATTTATCATGGTAGCAGTAGTGATACTGTTAAGAATCAGTTTTTGGACAGTTCCTGCCTTCATTCGAGAGCTTCCTGTAACAAACTCAGGACCTACAACTACTTCAATAGGGAAGTCACTTACGTTTGCTATAGGACTGTCTAAATTGCATACAATACAACCGGTAGGAATCCTATGTTTTTGAGCTTCAGAGAGACCTCCCAAAACATAGGGCGTAGATCCGGAGGCAGCAATTCCTATTAAAATATCATGTGAATTTATATTTCTTTCTTGTAAATCATCCCAGCCTTTTTTGATGTTGTCTTCTGCGCTTTCTACAGAATGTCTGAGAGCATAATCCCCTCCTGCAATTAGTCCAATTACTTTTTCAGGTTTTGTTCCAAAAGTCGGGGGACATTCTGAAGCATCAAGTACCCCTAAACGGCCACTTGTACCCGCGCCAATATAAAAAAGACGGCCGCCATTTTTAAGTTGTTTTACTACTTTTTTAATCAATGCCTCTGTTTGATCTCTAACTTCTGCAACCGCTTTCAAAGCATTTTGATCTTCATAATACATTCCATCAATAAGTTCTCTGATACTCTTTTTTTCTAAATCGTTGTGATTGGAATCTTCTTCGGTTATTTTGTGAAATGTCATAAGGTAAATATAATAAGCAATTTATAATTATTTATTAAGATTGATATCTAGGATAAAAATAAATGACCAATGGTATATTCAAAATTGCATTGAAGCAATTTGACTCAATAAAAAAATCTAATTAGAGAATCTTCTTAACCAAAAAAATAAAAATTAATCTATTTTAATGTCTAAGTTTTTTTTAATAGCTGAAAGGAATTTTTGAGTTGTTAGATAGTGAGAACTATTAGTTTCTTTCCCATGAATTAAAACGGCTAGATCTTTTGTCATTTTTCCACTTTCTACTGTTTCGACACATACATTTTCTAGTGTTGAACAAAACTCTATTAACTCTAGATTATTATCAAGTTTTCCACGATGAGCCAGTCCTCTAGTCCAGGCAAAAATTGAAGCTATGGGATTAGTAGAAGTTTCTTTTCCTTGTTGATGTTGACGATAATGACGAGTTACTGTTCCGTGAGCTGCCTCTGCTTCCATGGTTTTACCATCTGGGGTCACTAAGGTTGAGGTCATTAACCCTAAAGAACCAAACCCCTGAGCTACCGTGTCAGATTGTACATCCCCATCGTAGTTTTTGCAGGCCCAAACGAATCCTCCATTCCATTTCATCGCAGCAGCTACCATATCATC
>MDSY01028139.1_pt1 | contig 17546 bp, 14 predicted proteins | sample 811131 | NCBI WGS metagenome assembly MDSY01 (sample SAMN05326643, study PRJNA326480) | marine metagenome | isolation source: seawater | place: Atlantic Ocean: South West | collected 2010
GGAACGTTTTGTGAGAAGTCTCGGAGATTTGACAAATCAAGATCGTGTCCCGCGTTTACGCCCATGCCTAATGCGTGCGCCAATGCTGAGGCTCTGGCATATGGAATGGCTGCGTCTGCGCCAATTTGGGGATGTTTAATCGCGAAAGCTTCTGTGTAGAGTTCGATTCGATCTGTGCCAGTTAACGCTGCAGCCCTTATTCCATCATCTGAGGTATCCATGAATAGACTTGTACGAATCCCAGCATTAGAAAATTGAACCAAAACACCAGTTAAGAACTCAAGATTACTAACGGTATCCCACCCCGCGTTACTTGTTAGTAAATCTGGTGGGTCAGGCACAAGTGTTACTTGCTCCGGTTTTACTTCAAGAACGAGTGCTATAAAATCTTCAGAGGGATACCCTTCAATATTGAATTCACAATTTACAACGGACCGTAAATCCCTTACATCCTGATAGGTTATATGGCGTTCATCGGGTCGTGGATGTACAGTTATACCCTCTGCACCGTACGATTGGATCCGTTCAGCAGCAAGCATGACATTTGGGACCGAACCCCCTCTCGCGTTTCGCAGGGTAGCAATTTTATTTACATTGACACTAAGTCTAGTGTTCAACGTTAAATTTTGTATCTTCGAGGTGTCTGACATTTGGCAAAATTAACTCATGAGAGCCCAGCAACTTCTAACTTCGGACCTTCCTCTTTTACTCCCTATTGACACTGTGTCTAGCGCCATACAATTGATGGATGAATATAAGGTTTCTCACCTCCCGTTGGTCGTTGAGGATATGTTTAAGGGGCTTATTAATGAAGAAGATTTGCTGGAATGTGACAAAGATGCTGTACTCGCAGAAGTGGATACCCACCCCATATTTGTGGACCCAAACATTCATATTTATGAAGTTATAGCCCAAATGGCTCAGGCCAAAATTGATGTCCTTCCCGTTGTGATTCAAGGAAAGTATATGGGTTGTATTGACAGAGGGTCAATCTTGAACTTTTTTGCTCAAGAAGCTGGATGGGCGTTAGAGGGGAGTATTGTCGTTTTGGAAATCCCTGCGGCGAATTACAGTTTGTCAAAAATATCTCGTATCGTAGAAGAGAACGGCACCCGGATTACAAGTTTCAATATGAATCATCTCGATTCTGGTGATTTGGTCGTATCCTTGAAAGTAAATACCACGAACATCGCTACGATTATCGCTTCTTTTGAGAGGTTTGACTTTAAAGTTTTAAATTTCTATAATTCGCCCGAGGTTGAGGATGAAATCCGCAACAAGTTTGACGCTTTTATGCGTTATCTCGAGTCTTGATATAATTTTTAATCATGCGAATAGCTCTATTTGGTAAACCCTTCCAACTGAAACACAACGATGCTGTAAAGCATCTGGTGGATAGGATTATAGCAATTGATTCAACTGCGCTTTTTTACGGCGAGTTTAGAACTTTTCTCGAGCAGTCTATGTATTTGCCTGAATCATTGGGAACCTTTTCGGATTCTCATGAATTAAAAGGCTGTGATATCATTTTCTCTGTGGGAGGAGATGGCACCTTTTTGGAGTGTGTTACTTTGGCTTCGATACTGGGTGTTCCCATCATGGGGATCAATACGGGTACGCTTGGATTTCTGTCTAATGTAGGGACAGACTCAATCGATCAGGCGATGGATTCTATTGTTAACGGGACAACTTGGATTGACGAGCGTGCGCTTTTTAAAATTGAGGCGGAAGGTATGGATTTTGGGAACTTCCCCTACGCACTCAATGAAGTTTCGATTCACAAGAATGATACCGCGAGCATGGTCGTTGTGGAGGTCTATAGAAACGAAAAATTAGTGAATACATATTGGGCGGATGGATTACTTGTCTCCACGGCTACCGGTTCTACAGCATATAGCCTAAGTGCTGGAGGGCCTATAATATCGCCAAGCTCCGATGTTGCTGTGATTACACCTTTGGCCCCGCATAACCTTACAAATCGACCCCTTGTCGTTCCTCTTGAAGGCGAAATTACGCTGTCTCCTGATGGAAGAGACGCGAGTTATCTTCTTTCTCTCGATAGCAGATCCTATCACATTTCGCCAAAATGTAAAGTGCGAGTCAAGCCCGCGCCATTTAAAGTGAGGTTTGTCAATTTGGAACATCAAAACTTCTTTCACACCCTACGTTCAAAGATGCATTGGGGAATTGATCCACGTGAGCATTGAAACAAAGCACAATCTCCACTACTTTCGTGCGTTAGTACACACACTATGACCGCCACTAAACAACAACCAACAACGTATCTAAAAATTCTGATGTGCCTATTCATGGCCACATTTGCATTTGATTCGTTTGCCCAAATTTTTCAAGGTGGCTCAAAAGAAATTGGATATCAGATAGGTACCACTTATTACTTGGGGGATTTAAATCCGTCGAATCCTTTGGCAGGAAGACATCATGTCGTTCAAGGTGGATACTTTAGGCACAACATTAATTCTAGAATAGGTATTAGGTTACAACTTCTTCAAGGCACGATTGAAGCATGGGATGAGGACAGTAACAATGCTTGGACTCAGAATCGAAATCTGCATTTTAGAAATAAACTGGTCGAGTTTTCTGTCTCAGGTGAGATCAATTACATCGATCATGTCATGGGGAATACCGACCACAGATTGACAGGGTACCTCACCGCAGGGATCGCATATTTTACGCACGATCCCGAAGCAATGGACAGCTATGGGAATTGGCACCCATTGCAACCTCTCGGCACAGAAGGACAAGGATGGACATTCGGGAATGATCCCTATAAACTCAATGGTATTGCGCTTCCATTCGGTATGGGGTTCAAAGTGAATCTGGGGCCGGCAATCGCATTTCAAATGGAGTGGGGGCTTAGGAAAACGTGGACGGATTATTTAGATGATGTAAGCACGTCGTATGTAAACCCTGTAGAGCTGAGACAAGCCAGAGGTGAACTCGCACTTGAAATGGCTGACAGAATTTTAGACCTTCCCGACGAACTTTCTACTTCTCAAGGTCTTCAACGCGGAGATTCAGGGCTTGATGACAAGTATGGTTTTTTCCTTGCATCAATTGCTTTCCGAGTGAGTAAAAAGCCGACATCTTGCTGGGAACAATGAGTGATTTCCAAATGACAGAAGCGGAAATGAAAGACCGTCTTGATCTGCTTCTTTCGACAGGGATAAACCCAAATGAAATGCCTAAGCATATCGCCATTATCATGGATGGGAATGGAAGATGGGCAAAAAACAGGGGTGAAGAAAGAATTTTTGGACATCTTAATGGTGTAGAATCTGTTCGGGCTGTTGTTGAGGCCGCCTTGCAAACTGGGGTGAGATACTTGACGCTATATGCCTTCAGTACCGAGAACTGGAATCGACCTAAGGAAGAGGTCGCTGCACTGATGGATCTTTTGGTGACAACACTTGTGAAGGAAACAGAAGATTTAAAAGGAAAGGGTGTGTGTCTTAGCACCATAGGAGATATAAAGGCACTTCCAAAAGATTGTCAAGTTCAACTGAAGTCTACATCTGAATTAAATCCGGAGCCTCATCGTTTGGACTTAATTTTAGCTTTAAACTATAGCTCAAAGTGGGAGCTTATTGAGGCTATAAAAGATATTATTAGGGATGGTGTCAGTGAAGATGATGTGAATCCAGAGATGTTCGAAAGCTATTTAAAGACAGCTGGCATTCCTGACCCCGAACTTATGATAAGGACCTCAGGAGAACATAGGATAAGTAATTTCATGTTGTGGCAGTTAGCGTATACAGAATTCCACTTTACGCCCGTACTTTGGCCTGATTTTCGTCGAGAACATTTTCTCGCAGCTATTTATGATTTTCAAAACCGAGAACGTCGCTTCGGCGGAGTTCCACAACAGACTGATAAATGAGAGCATTTTTGCTTGCGATAGCCCTTGTGCTACCGTGTTTTCTTTCTTTAGGTCAATCGCATGATCGGAGTGCTCTCGAAGTGCTAGATTTAAGTATACCACAAGAATATCGCATAGGAGGTATTACTGTTTTAGGAGCAGAATACACAGATGTGCAGGCCATCAAGTTATTTAGTGCACTTCAAATTGGCGCGTCAATTACAATTCCAGGTGAGATGCTTGGGGACGCGATCAAGAGTCTTTGGAATCAGGATCTTTTTGCAGATATCAGCATCGAGGCAGCTGAACTAAGGGACCGTGATGTATATCTGATCATTCGTGTGAAAGAATTGCCTCGCCTTACAAGATACAGCATTGCAGGAGTGAATAGATCGGAGCAGGAAACGGTTCGAGGGAAGATTGATTTCACCACGGGCCGGATCGTCAATGAAAACGTCCTGGCAGTCGCTACTAAACGTATTAAAGATCATTATCGTGACAAGGGCTTTCTAGACATCGATGTGGATATTGTCCAAGAGGTCGATTCGACGTTTTCAAATGGCACGATTGTGAGAGTGAATATAGACAAGGGAACAAAAATTAAGGTAGACCAGATTACGCTTAATGGTATTCATGCGTTTGAGACTGACAAAGTCAAACGTAAAATGAAATCCACCAAAGAAAAGAAGTGGTGGAGATTTTACAAGTCATCTAAATACATCCCGAAGGATTTCGAAACGGATCAACAGGCGATTATTTCCTTGTATAACAATGAGGGCTATAGAAATGCAAGAATTACAAACGATTCCATCTATAGAACTGAGGAAGGACTTGTCGCACTGACACTTGATATCGAAGAGGGAAATCAATTCCGTTTTGGAAATATATCTTTTACGGGGAACACAAAATATCGATCCACCCAACTCGATTCAATATTAGGGATACGTAAAGGTGATGTTTACTCTCTCTCACACCTTGAGACGCGTGTGTTTATGGATCCAAAGGGAATGGATTTGAGTTCTCTTTACCAAGACGATGGTTACCTCACGTTTCGAGCGATGCCTATCGAACAAAGGGTAGAAAATGATACGATCGATATTGAGGTGCGAATGATGGAGGGTCAGCAATTTCGAATCGGAAAGATTCTTGTAGAAGGAAATACGAAGACAAACGATCATGTTATTTATCGTGAAATTCGAACGCGCCCAGGTGATTTATTCAGTCGTACAGATATCATTAGAACACAGCGTGAGCTTTCTCAATTAAACTACTTTAACCCTGAGGCCTTTGGAATCAATCCGATTCAACATCCAGAGACTGGAACAGTGGATATCGAATATAAAGTTGAGGAAAAACCATCGGACCAAATAGAGCTGAGTGGAGGCTGGGGCGGGGGGCGTGTTGTGGGTTCTCTCGGACTGACCTTCACAAATTTCTCATCCAAGAAAATGTTTAAAAGGGATTCGTGGCGTCCCATTCCTACAGGAGATGGTCAGAGCGTAAGTATACGTGCTCAGTCAAACGGGCTCTATTTTCAGAGTTACAACATGAGCTTTGTTGAGAGTTGGTTAGGGGGTAAAGAACCCACTTCTCTCAGTGTAGCTCTGTCGAAATCGGTACAATCAAATGGGCAACCCAAACGTATCGATGGTGAAATTAATGAGTTACGTAATTCCCTTGAAATCATCGGGGTCAAAATCGGATTGGGGAAAAGGTTGAAAAAGCCAGACGACTGGTTCCTATTCCGCTCCTCACTGTCATACCAAAATTTCAACCTCGATAATTTCGGTTCATTCTTCAGCTTCTCCAACGGTAGAGCGAACAACCTTGCCGCGAACATTTCTCTAGGACGAAACTCGATAAGCGACCCGATATATCCAACTTGGGGTTCAAATGTAGAGGTAAGTGTTACAGCAACGGTTCCATACAGTATGTTTAGACCAGAGGGCTATTATGAAGGCCTTTCTCTTGAAGAACAATATAAGTGGGTGGAGTACCACAAATGGAAATTCAAAGCAGAATGGTATACGCCATTGTCACGCAGTGGAGGAGAGAATCCAAGAACGCTGGTGCTTAAAGTTGCTGCCGGGGTGGGGCTCATAGGTCAGTATGACCGAGCTGTCCCCCTCTCTCCATTTGAAAGATTTTACCTTGGGGGTGTCTTTTTAAGTGGATATACACTGGACGGAAGAGAAATCATCAACTTGCGCGGATACGATGATCTGTCCTTGACATCTCCCAATGCAAACACGGGCGCTCCTGTCGTTGCCAAGTACTCGGCTGAACTTCGCTATCCTTTATCCACGAACCCAAGTGCAACGATCTTCACTCTTGCCTTCCTAGAGGGGGGGCAAACTTGGCAGGACGCACGCGCCTTTAATCCTTTTCAGGTCTATAGATCTGCTGGCGTTGGACTGAGAATATTCCTGCCAATGTTCGGTCTTTTGGGACTAGACTATGGTTGGAGACTGGACGATGTTGAGGCAGTCCCAACGATGTCGAGAGGTCAATTCCACTTTAGTATGGGAATGAATATGGGTGAACTATAACAATGATTGGCATTAAATTACGTTAACAGTTAAGCAAGCACGCACTGCTTTATTAACTTCGCAAAGAATTATTTCAAGATGTCACGACTTTTTTCAACATATAAATTTGCCACAGCATGTTTGGCAATAGCGATTTTGTCCTTTGCGCCTCAAGCTGCAAATGCGCAAAAATTCGCATATATTGACTCGGACTATGTTCTTCTACACATGCCTGATTACGCGACTGCGCAGCAAGAGCTTAACACGTATGCGATTGACTGGCAGGCAGAGATTGAGGCCAAGCTTGAGGCTGCAGATCGTCTAGAAGTCGCTTATCGTGCTGAACGTGTCCTCCTTACTAAGGAAATGCGTGTCAAACGAGAACAAGAAATTATTAAAAAACGTGGGGAAGCAAAAGAAATGCAAAAGCAGAAGTTCGGTGTTGAGGGAGAGCTTTTCTTAAAACGGCAAGAACTGATAGAACCGATTCAACTTAGTATTTTTGAATCACTGAAAGATATTGCTGGGGGGTCTGGATACATGGTTGTGTTCGACAAATCAAATCAGAGCAACATGCTTTACACAAACCCAAAATATGATATCTCAGACCGTCTCATTAAAAAGCTTGGCTTTGTGCCAGGAGAAACAATCGAGGTAGAAAAGGATGAAAAAGGTGATGGAGGTGCTGTTGGAAGAGGTCAAGATGCTATTAATAACGCCCGTGAAAGTGCAAAAAATGCTGGTCGTTCAACCATGGACAGAGCACGAGGTGGGTCAGGTGGATCAAAAACACCAAAACAATAATCTCTTAAATGCAATCAAATAATTTTATGAAACAATTCTTACTACTTTTCGGCTTAATCGGCCTAATGTCATTTGGAGCTTTGGCTCAAAAATTTGGTCACATTGACGCACAAAATTTATTACTGAACCTTCCGGAGCGTGCCGCAGCGCAAGCTTCAATTGAGACTTCAGCAATGGAATTTGAGAAAGAAATGACACGAATGCAGGAAGATCTTCAAACAAAATACGCTGAATATCAGGCAAAAGCTGAGACTTGGCCTGCAGCGATACGTGAGTCAAAAGAACGTGAGATTCAAAGTTTGGACCAAGGTCTTCAAGAGTTTGGGACTACTGTGCAAGCAGAGCTTTCGGGACTTGAGGAGTCACTTCTCTCACCAATGATAAGCCGTGTTCGCGATGCAATTGAAGCTGTCGGTTCAGAGCACGGGTTCACTTATATTTTTGACTCGAGCATGGGTGCTACCCTTTACAACGGGGGTGAAGATGTTACCGACCTTGTGCGCACCAAGCTCGGAATGTAAAACTGCTTGAGCAGTTTACGTCCCATAGGTGTATTTGATTCTGGTATAGGTGGTCTTACCGTTGCCCGTGCAATTCATGACCTTCTTCCAGAGGAGCCTATCCTGTATTTTGGAGATACGGCTCACCTTCCATATGGAGAGAAATCACCTGAGTTAATACAAAGATATTCAACGAGAATAGCGAGACATTTGGTGAAAAGTGGGTGCAAAGCAATTGTCGTTGCTTGTAACTCCGCTTCAAGTAACGCGCTCCAGGCAATCATCTCAGAAGTAGGTCCAAAGATTCCAGTCATCGATATGGTGACTCCTGTAGTGAAACACTTAAGTCACAATTGCATCGAGGCCTGCCAGGTAGGACTCATAGGCACTCGCGCGACAATTGCTTCAGGACTCTACCACCGTTGCTTTAATGATCTAAGTTCCAATGTTGAATTAATCTCTAAAGCAACCCCCCTCCTTGCTTCAGCGATAGAAGAAGGATTCTTCAACGACAGTATCCCTCAAGCGGTATTGGATGCGTATTTTTCAGATAACACCTTTAATAATATCGATTCGATCATACTGGGATGTACCCACTACCCACTCATTAAAAGTGAAGTAAAAAACTTACTTCCTTCGAGAGTCTCAGTCATTGATTCACCATCCATTGTGGCTGAAACATTGAAATCCGTATTAACTGAAATAGAAGAAATAGAGCACGTATCAAATCAACTGGAGGGACATCATTTTCAAGTTTCGGATCTCACTGAGAACTTCAAGTTTAGTGCCCGTCATTTCTTTGGCGACGACCTTACATTGGAAGAGGTGGTGTTATAAAATTTGCTTGCCACCTCTGAACCATCCCGCGTATTCGACGTATCGATCTGCAGTAGCACTCAAATGCTCAGCTAGTTCAGATTTCACGGGACCTCTGCGCTTGGCCGGAACTCCTGCAAATAAAGTGTGTGGTGGAATATCGGTTCCTTCAAGCACCACTGCACCAGCTGCAACAACTGATCCCTCACCTACCACAACATTGTCCATCACAACGGCACTCATCCCTATAAGTGCACCCTTGCAAACTCTAGCACCATGAACAACGGCGTTGTGACCAATGCTGACTCTATCCTCAAGAACGGTTTGTGATTTGCCATATGTGCCATGTATGATTGCGCCATCTTGGATATTTACTCGCGCTCCGACGGTAATGGATGCGACATCTCCTCTTACTACAGCGCCAAACCATACCGTACTTTCGACGCCAAGTGTCACTTCTCCAACAATCGTGCAGTTAGGCGCAAGCCAAACGGAATCGTCTATTAAAGGTGATTTTCCTCTTGCAGGAAGGATGAGGGGATGTGGGGTTTTCATAATGCGAATTTAACGAAGCCAAGTCGGTCTATCGAACAATCTACCCGCTCCGGCCTCTGCGATGTGCTCAATTTCTATCGTGGGACTATTATCTACCAATGCTGCGGTAAGCGCAACATTACGGACATGATTTAATCCCCGATACGAAAGCTTGAGGTTAGCTCTGCATGCGTTGAAGAGGTTTGTGGCTTCGTTTGTCATCTGTGGTCCGTGCTTTATTCGGTCTTTCCCGACATGTTTTCTATCCCATTTACGAACTCTTGCTACTTTGGCGCGGGCAGAAGACCACGTAATATTCTGATTTGATGTCGCAAATGATGCCGTGAAATCTTCGTTTTCATGGCCAACTTCAATATGAATAGCAATACGATCGGCAATGGGACCGGAAATTTTCTTCAGATAGCGTTTTACTTCAGCATCTTGACACGCACATGAGTTTTTACGACCCAAACCTCTTCCACATGGGCATGGATTAAGTGCTGCAATAAGTAAAGCAGAAGCTGGGAGTACAGTTGTCCCTGAGGCCCTTACCAATGAAATCGTGTGAGATTCTAAAGGGGACCTGCAAGCCTCTAAAGTACCTCTTGCGAATTCTGCAAATTCATCCAAAAAGAGTACCCCATTGTGAGCCAAGCTCCAAGATCCTGGGACAATGCCTCGGGATTTCTGAGTGCGCCATGCACCGATAAGTCCATTTAAGTTTGTTGATGAATGTGGCGATTGCCAGGGTGGTCGGGAACCGTGTGTATTAAATGCTTGCCCAGCAGCAGCATAGATAGCACCACATTCATCTATTTGCTCAGGTGATAGGTCCGGGAGCAGTGAGTGAATACACTTTGCAAGTACTGTTTTTCCTGACCCGGGAGGTCCAAGCATGATTAAGTCGTGCGCACCAGCTGCGGCTATTGTGGCGCGACGTTTTGCAGTGTGCTCGCCTTTAATGTTTTCAAATGTGATTTTTCTAGATGAATATACTGATTGCGTCACAGCTGGATTTTTAGGAGATGCACTCATTTTTATTTTAGGCGTATTCGGGGTCGATTTAAAATACGTAATCAGTTCTTGGAGGTGTGAAAATGTGGAATGTGGATAGGTTAATTTTTGGTTGTGGGGGAGAGGTGGTGAAATAAGATGAGAGATGTGATGTTCATCGGACAGTTGGGAGGATATGTTGAGGGCGCTTTCGAAGATTGTTGTTTGCCAAGGGCGAATAGATCCATCTAATCCCAACTCTCCAGCAGAAGCAAGAAATGAAAGACTTGATTTAGGGATGATCCCCTGAGAAGCTAATATTGCGAGCGTCACAGGCAAATCATATGCTGTTGATGTTCTAGAGACTTCCGCAGGCGCGATGTTGACAGTAATGGCTTTTCCCGGCCAACGCTGTCCACATGACATCAAAGCCGAACGAATTCTAGCTGAGGAAGCCTTGGCTGCTTGCGAACTGAGTCCTGATATGCGAAATAGAATTCCTCTCTCAATTCTCAATTCTACGCGCACAAAAGAAGGCGAGCCGGGTGAGCCGGCAAAACCAAAAGTAGATACGATCATGTCTTTGGGTGTTGTTACGCGAGCGACTTCTCTACGGAATCAATCATGGCGTGAATACACTTAATGTGCACTTCTTGTATCCGGTCAGAATAGCCATCCCAAGGAATACGTATTTCGTGAGTCGCTAAAGATTCTTCGGCAAGTTGTCCACCGTCTTTTCCCGTTAGAGCCACAACATTCATGCCTGCAGATTTGGCTGAACGGGCAGCTTCGATAATGTTTGGACTGTTTCCACTCGTCGTGATGGCCAGCAAAATATCTCCAGGCCGCCCAAGGGCTTCAACAGCTCTCGAAAACACCTTGTCATATCCATAATCATTTGCAACACACGTGATGTGCGCAGGACTACTTATTGCGATGGCTGCATATGCGGGTCTGTCTTCTCGAAATCTTCCAGAGAGTTCTTCCGCAAAATGCATAGCATCGCTCATAGATCCACCGTTTCCGCAACAAAGTATTTTTCCGCCTGAGCGTAGACACTCACTGATGCTGTCAGAAGCAGAATCAATGGATGTGATAAATGGATCATCCTCAATCAAACTAGAAAGAAGAGATAATGCTTCTCGAAAATGTGTGCGTGCTACTGACATAACATCTAAGGTATGGGGTAAAAGGGATACGTTCAACATGTTGCGAAAGTGCAACAACAAAGACGCATTTTTATTTTGACTTTACGGTCGTGCTCTAAAACTTTGCGAGCGCATCGTTAAGGTATTCTAGAAACGCATCGGGATTGGGGTCATAACCAGCAGAACCGCCTATTTGCGTTCCATTGTGATCTAAGAGAACATAGAATGGTTGTGCATTTCTATCGAATTGAGACGCCTGCAAATAAGACCATTTTTTTCCAATCGTTCTAATGTGAAATTCTTTCCCACCGTATTCTTCCAAACTCCATTCTTCTTCTGGGAGCTTTGTTCTGTCGTCAACGTACAAGGAGACTAAGATGACGTCTTCATTTAAAATTTTAGAGACTCTTTTGTCAGTCCAAACCTGCTCTTCCATTTTTCTGCAGTTTACACAAGCCCACCCAGTAAAGTCTAGAAGTAGCGGTTTGTTTTGGGCTATGGCTACTGACATCGCTTCATCATAATCACGATAATGCGCCTCGACATACCCACTGTCATGATCGCCAGAAGACCCACCACTACTGCCTCCCGATTCACTGTAAAATAGTGGAGGAGGGAAGCCAGAAATGAGATTTACAGGCGCGCCCCACATTCCTGGAATCAGGTAAATCCCAAGCGTAAAGAACACCATGCCTGTACCAAATCTAAAGACGCCAATGCGTTCTGTTTTGCTATCGTGAGGGAGCGTAATCCATCCAAAGAGATAGATTGCTATCACAAGAGAGATCGCAATCCAAATTGCAATAAAGAGTTCTCTTTGGAGTAAACCCAATTGAAGTACGAGATCTGCATTGCTCAAGAATTTAAAGGCGAATCCGATTTCGAGAAGACCTAAAACAACTTTCACTGTATTAAGCCAACCTCCAGATGAAGGAAGTGAGTTGAGCCATCCTGGGAATGCACTGAACAGCATAAACGGAATAGAAAGCGCAATAGAGAAACCCAACATGACCGCAGTGGGAGCAGCGAATGATCCTGTAGCGGCACCCGCCAAAGCCCCTCCAATAAGTGGACCTGTGCAGGAGAAAGAAACGATTGCCAATGTCGCAGCCATAAAGAAAATCCCAATAATCCCACCCCTGTCGGAAGCTGCATCAGCTTTGTTTGCCCAGCTTTGGGGCAATTGGATTTCAAAGGCACCCAAAAAACTCATTCCGAAAATCAATAACAGAATGAATAGCCCGACGTTGAAAAAAGGATCTGTAGAGATCACATTCATAATATCTACTCCGAATATAGCTGTGAGTGCGAGCCCCAGACCAGTATAGATGAAAATGATAAAGAACCCATACAGCAAGGCGTTCTTTATTCCTTGCGCTCTGGTCTTACTGGTTTTTGTGAAAAAGCTCACAGTCATGGGTATCATAGGGAATACACACGGCGTAAGTAATGCCGCAAATCCCAACCCAAAGCCCATGAAGAAAATCCAAATCAATCCGCCTTCATCTTGACTGTCTTCTTCTCCGTGACTGTCTTCTTCTCCGTGACTGTCTTCTTTACAAAGGTGTTTGGATGGTGGACATAGGTCAGGTTTAGAAACAGCTGGTTTTAATTCTGAAAGCGGGAGTGCATAATAAACATCGGTGGGAGGGAGGCACATGGTGGCGTCACAAACCATGTACAAAAGCGATCCTTTTAAGGTATCTGTAGACGCTAAATCAGAAAGGTTGACAAGCGAACTCCAGTAAGCCTCCTCTTTAAAATATTTCAGATCCATCATGAAGTTTGGATCGTATGCCATGTAGGGTTCGCACTCTGTAACGCCTTCGATTATTTCGTTCGCTTCGTTATAAAATGCTGTCGCAATAGGTCCGTCATCACTGTCTAAAAACTGCGAATAGATATGCCAGCAAGGGTCGAGCGAAGCGTTATAAATAACTTCGATTTGGCCTTCTACAGCTGTTTCATAGAGGCTAATCTCCCAAGAAATCGGGTCCTCGATTTGAGCTGAAATACTCATGTTTGTCATGCAAAAAATTGCAAGTAAAGCTGTATGAATGCGGTTCATAATCTCATTTTTCTTGAGTGATAAAGATAAACGTATCTTTTTAATTACGCGCCTCTTTAAGATTTATAGGGATTTCCCAGAAATATTGAACTTACGCTGTAGGTGTGGCCTCTAAGATAAGTTTTTTTAATCCTTCTGTAAGTTGGACATTTCTTGATATTCTAGATTTGTCGCCAATCTCACTTGATACGAAAACCCACAATATTTGACCGCTTGAATCTGCCAAAACGCGCGCGTTTTTTCTTGAAATATGAGGGATCTTCCATTGCGTCAGGAGGTCACTAAGATTGACAGTTCCAGACATGCCACTGGGTTCTAATTTGTCACCCTCTCTCCAAAAGCGCCAAAGAAGTGGGTATTTTAAAGCGTCCAAATCAATCCATAGAATGTTTGGCTGGGGAGGTGGAACCGAGATGTTGTTATTTATTTCACTCCGCCAACTTAGACTTTCGCAACGTCCCACTTCTGAAGAGATTTCGCATTCAGAATTTACGTCTGAAGTGGGGTGTTCCAAAGAGATGTTTCGCAACAAGATGAAGTCTCTCTCACGCGTCAGCGCATCAGACTCATAAGTCATCTCGGCGCCTATCGATGCTTGGCCTAAAGTGTAGGCTTCTTTTCTTGCCCTGTAGGGCCAATGTCTCTCAGCGAGCAATCGGTCGAAAACTTGTTCTCCCCAGGACGAATCCCACAAAGCCTTCAGGTTAATGCGACAGATTTCTCCATCATATGCATTGTATTCGATGTCTGAAAATCTCACAATATCACGTGTGGCATCACTGATCGAACTTTCTACTGCAATCGCCTGTGACCTTAATCTATCGGCCCATTCGGCGATGTGAGTGACGGAGCCAGGACGGATGGATTCTAGCAATGGCAATACCTCGTTTCGGATTCGATTTCTCAAATACTTGGGACTTTGATTTGATTTGTCCTCTCTGAAAGGGACACTATCCAGAGCGACCCACGCCTCAATTTCTTCTTGGCTCCAGCTTAGAAAAGGTCGAATAACGTTCACGTTTCTGGGTGACATGCCTCCCAAAGAAGAAGGGGAAACACCTCTAAGAAGTTGAATCAGTAGCGTTTCAGTTTGGTCTTTCAAATGGTGCGCCACGGCGACACAGGCTGCCCCTCGCGCTATTCTTAATTCCTCAAACCAAGCATATCTTAGACGCCTTGCTGCATCTTGTATTCCATCTCCTTTCCGAGTCGCCTCCGCTTCAGCGGGCAATTGTTTGATGTGGTACACGACGCCATTTGCGTCACACCAATCCTGAACATTTTTTGCATCTGCCTGACTGTCCGCGCCTCTCAATTGAAAATTCACGTGTGCAACTTCAAATTTAGCGCCTGCTTTTAAGAGTGCATTGGCGAGGCACATCGAATCCACTCCGCCACTACATGCTGCAATAATGAGTTCCCCGTCCACAACCTGGCATTTTGTCAAATCCTTTTCAAATCGGGAAATAAGATGGCGGCGCGTTTTCATGTGTGGTGTGATGTGTAAAGTTAAGGTTTACAAGCGTATACTGTGGTTAAATTGATAGAGGAATCCATTTAGAAGGACTCATTTATTGCTTACTGCCTTGACAATCGCGTCAGCCTTTAGCATGCATTCTTCGTATTCTTCATGCGCGTCGCTAAGTGATGTAATCGCTCCCCCGACATTTGCGACCAGCATCTCTGTCTTTGAATTGTGAAAGAGTGATCGGATCAGAACATTGAAGTCAAAATCACCCGACGGGGTGATATAGCCTATTGAACCTGAATAGGCGCCTCTGCCTTCTGGCTCTATTCGGTCGATATGCTTCATGGCTGATAATTTCGGTGCGCCTGTCATAGATCCCATCGGGAATGTCGCGCGCAAGATGTCAGAAAGCCCTTTGTCTTTTCGGAGTCTGCACTCTATGGTAGACACCATTTGGTGTACAGTTTGGAAAGAATGAATGCCACATAGCTCAGTGACTTCTACAGTCGCTTTTTGTGCGACACGGCTAAGGTCGTTTCGGACGAGGTCGACAATCATGACGTTTTCTGCGCGTTCTTTTTTGCTACTTTGAAGCGCATCGATAAGCGCATCGTCTTCATCAGCCGAACGTCCTCTTCGAACGGTGCCTTTAATCGGTTGAGACATTAAACGGTCTCCTTCACGTTTTAAAAACCGTTCAGGGCTGCCACTCATAATACGCGCAGACCTGCATTGTAAGTAACCGCTAAAAGGGGCCTGTGTCAGTTTTTGTAAACGGCAGAAAAGAGGCCAGCTTGCATGAGGAGAAGCTTTTCCTTTGAGAGGCATGCATAGGTTTAATTCATACACATCTCCGTTTTGGATAAGGTGTTTTACGTCGTCAAATGCCTGTAAGTATTTGCCTTTATCCCAAGACCAAACCATTTCCCCCATCTCTCCCCAGTCTTTCATCTCTCCCTTTTGATGGATGGCTTGAAGCGCTTCTTGTGCTCTTGGGTCATTGATGTCACCACTTAAAACCTCGACGGAGGCATCAGAAAACTGAATGACGATTTCCGGTTCCCACCAGGCAAGTACAGGGTGCCCTAAAGCGTCCTTATTTCGAGTCTCTAGGTTTTCTATGTCATTTTTTAAATCATACCCAAACCACCCAAATGTCCATGCGCTTCCTTCCTTTGAAAATTTTTCTAAAGCATCGAGGATTCCCGGCTCTGATGTTTTGAAGGTAAGTTCACGCTTGACGCCTATACCTAATAAACATGAACGATTTGAGGATTGATCAAAAAGCAGAACAACGTGAGATTCACTTTCACATAGGCTACTTAAATCGGGGATGTGCACGAAGCTGACGTATAGGGATTAAACGTGAAGTGCCCTATCTCCTGTAGCAGCTAGGGCAGCCTCTTTCAGGGCCTCGGTGTAGGTAGGATGGGCATGACTCATGCGTGAGATATCTTCAGCGGAAGCTCGAAATTCCATGGCCACGACTGCTTCAGCGATCATATCTGCGGCTCTCGGGCCGATCATGTGAACCCCTAAGATCTCATCACTCTCGGCGTGTGCAAGGACTTTCACTAAGCCATCTGTATCCATGCTCGCACGCGCTCGGCCACTCGCTTTAAAAGGGAAAGACCCCACCTTGTAGTCAACCCCCTCCGCTTTCAGTTGCTCTTCAGTACGACCGACTGAGGCTACTTCTGGCCAAGTATATACAACGCCCGGAATGAGATTGTAATCAATGTGTGGATGCTCGCCGTTGATTATTTCTGCGACGAAAACACCTTCTTCTTCAGCTTTGTGCGCGAGCATAGCTCCTTTAATGACGTCCCCAATTGCGAAAATATGAGGTTGCGTGGTTCGGAGTTTTTCGTCGACGGGAATCATGCCACGCTCATCCGTCGTGATCCCAGCAGCTTCGAGGTTGAGCCCATTTGTAAATGCTGTACGTCCTACACTTACAAGGCAGTATTCAGCTTTGAAAGTCAATTCTTCTCCTTTTTTATTATCGGCCTTAATGGTGACGCTTTTTCCTGCGGCTTTGACTTCTTTGACACCGGTTTTGAGATGAAATTTGACACCTAATTTTTTCAAAGAACGAAGAAGTTCTTTGCCCATAGTCCGATCCATCGATGCGATCAAGGAGTCCATGTATTCGATTACGGTGACTTCCGTTCCTAAGCGTGCATAGACAGATCCTAGCTCGAGACCGATCACACCTCCTCCGATCACCACCAAAGATTTTGGAAGTTTGGCAAGAGACAGGGCTTCAGTTGACGTGATTATTCGCTTTTTATCAATGTCGATAAATGGAAGTGTACTTGGTTTTGAGCCCGTTGCAATGATGACATGTTTTGCCGCCAAGTTGTAAGTGTCTGATTTTGAAGGAGTCACTGAAACCGTATGGGCATCTACAAAAGCGCCCATGCCATGATGGACATCAATGTTGTTTTTCTTCATGAGAAAATCAATCCCCGCTGTCGTTTGATTGACAACCTCTCCCTTGCGACTGATCATTTGGGGGAAGTCAATTGAAAGGCTGCCTACCCCAATCCCATGTGCAGAAAACTGCTCCTTCGCTTGGTGATAATGTTCAGAACTGTCGAGCAATGCTTTCGATGGAATACACCCTACATTCAGGCATGTCCCTCCCAATGTTGCGTATTTCTCTATTAAAGCAGTTCGGTTCCCCAATTGCGCAGATCGGATCGCTGCTACGTAGCCTCCAGGACCACTTCCAATAACAATGACGTCGTAGGTTTCCATTTCAGATGAGAAATTGATAGAATTATTGCAAATAGATGACAAAGGTA
>MDSY01151613.1_pt1 | contig 17535 bp, 16 predicted proteins | sample 811131 | NCBI WGS metagenome assembly MDSY01 (sample SAMN05326643, study PRJNA326480) | marine metagenome | isolation source: seawater | place: Atlantic Ocean: South West | collected 2010
CAGCAGCAGCCCAACGAGACAGAGCCTCGTGCATTTCAGGGCTGGGAGGCGAGTCAATCACAACATTGCCAGGACGTTCAAGATGGTTCCGATCGATCTGAATATTTCCCGATAGCAACATGCCTGAACCGCCATCACTCCAAATTCCATAGAGGGTTTCTAGCTCTACTCCGGGCATTCCATCGGCGCTGGCCAAACCCTCGGTCATGGCGGCTTTGGCAAAACGATTTGGGATTGTCGCACCACAGGGAAGGGTTAGGCTGTCGGTAAAATTTAGGCTCATGGGAATTCTGCTCTTATTATTATTTTTTGGTTTAGGCTGCTCGTTTAAGCTTTTCTCAATTTTATAATTGAACTTCAATACTAGCCTGAAAGTGCCTGTCTGAGTAGTCACTTATTGGCCTATTTAATTTACCGGCAGTGCTATAGTGTCCAGCGCTGTTAATCACAGAAAGAAGCAGCGGTTTATTTTAATTAAGGGACACAATGATTTATTCCTATTACGAAGAGCTCGCCAAGACCACCAATAAACTGACCGTTGATAACAGCTGGTCTCAGGGGCGCAGCGTCTTTGGCGGTCTAACTGCGGCTATGGTACTGACCTATATAGAAACTCAGACCGGTTTCAAAGACAGCGACCTGCGGACCATTAATGTTCATTTCTGTGGCGCTGCCATTGAAGGTGTCCCCTGTGAACTGCAGTATAAAATTCTCTCCGAAGGGCGGTCCGTGATTCAAATTGAGGGCCAGTTGCTCCAAGAAGGCGCAATTAAAACTCAGGTTATCGCCTGCTTTGGCCGTGGACGGCTGTCCGGCGTTCACCTTAGCCCGGCGCCCCTGGCGTTTGCAAAGAGCCCCCAAGAGGGGATAAAACTGCCCTTTGTAAAAGGCGTAGCACCTGGCTTTATCGAATATCTGGATACTCGTTTTACCAGCACAGCGATACCCTACAGCGGCAGTAGCGAAGCAGTAATAAGTGGTTGGATGCGCTTTAATGAGGCGCCCGAGATATTTTCCGATAGCGCCATACTGGCTCTGATTGACGCCTGGCCGCCAGCTGTAATGCCCATGTTAAATCGGCCCGCACCGACCAGCTCGATTACCTGGAATGTGGAATTTATTCAGCCCAGAGAGGCACTGGCGGCAGATGACTATCTCTACTATCACTGTGAAGTGGTGCAGGCGGATCGCGGCTATGCCCACACAGAAGCAAAAGTTTATCATCCCAATGGCCAACTGTTGGCACTGAGCCGACAGCTTGTTGGCGTCTACGATAAGCCTAAAAATTAGCCCAGAACAATCAGACTTAGATAGGGACTCACTATGAGCCGACATATTCTCGACAGCGCCAAGATCCACCCCGCAATTCAAGAGGGCGTGGCAAATAACAATCTGGATATTGTGTTAGAAGTTCAGCAGGCAATTGCCAACAATAAAATTGTCGTGGTCGGTATGGCACAGAACCCGGCACCCAAAAAAACGCGCAAAACTCTCGATGCTATGGCTATTGAATACGCCTATTTGGAGTACGGCAGTTACTTTTCTCTGTGGTACAGACGCAATGCCTTAAAGATGTGGACGGGCTGGCCATCCTTTCCGATGATCTTTGTGGAGGGTGTATTAATCGGCGGCAACAGCGACTTAAATGCGCTGATTGAAAGTGGCGAGTTTGCCGAGATGCTAGGTCAGTAATATTCGCCGAGCGGATTTTTGCCCGGCATCCAACTAGACCGGATCAGCTACTGACCCGGTCTTTTCGATTACCCTGTTTTCAAACTACTTAACCCTGACTTCAATCACTTGAGACAGTACCGGCGGATTGTGGGGAATATGCGCATAGTTACCCAGCAGCAGTTGGAGACGATGTGTTCCCGGTGCTAACTGCAATGTTGTCTCGGTCTGGCCTTTACCAAAGTGCCGAATATTTTCCGATGCCGGCAGTGGCATGGTCATATCTGGCATCTCCTCAACATCGATCAACAGATGATGATGGCCGGAATTTGGCGTATCGGTGCCAGCGGGCGCTACCTGCATGCCCTCAATCCCAAACACCACCTTAATCTCACCAGCATTCAATAACTCGCCATCAGCGGGCTGAATAAAAAACACTTTAGCCTCTGCTGCTGCCCGGGCTGCCTGCATGCTGCCGTGGTTATGATGGCCGTGATCATGGGCGCCCGCTTCTCCAGCAAGGTGTCCACCGGCAACTGCGGTAAATGAAAAAATCAGGGATAGAGCAGGTAAAAACTGTAAACCTTTGAGCATAATACTGTCCTCGCATATAAATTTAATGGCTGTTATGGGTATCGCCATTTCAGTTTTCGACTATGGCATAATGTGAGCACAAGAAACACATCTTATCCACCTAAAGAGATAAGAGTAATAATAAAAATTCAGGCCGCAACATGGCGCTATTGTTACCGACAATATTTCCCACGAATCTGATTAAACAGGTTTGCCGGCTACTATTGGCTAGCACTTTGGCATATTGCAGCGCCACTGCGGCAGACAGCCCACTAACAGAGAGCCAGTTAGCCAGCGGCGCCGCGATCATCGCACTCTCATCGAACTGCCCCCCGAGCTTTATGCTCAGCGATAACAATCAATGCCAGTTGCGCAATCTCTATCAGCTTTACAATTCCCTCGGCGATCACGGCATCGGCGGACTAAAAACTGCTCTGCCCGCTCACCGGGACGGCTTTAGCCCACAGCAGATTGATCTTGGTCGACTGCTATTTTTTGATCCTCTGCTATCGGCAGATAAGTCAGTCTCCTGTGCCAGTTGCCACAACCCAGGTCAGGGTTTTAGCGATGGCCTCGGGCGCAGCATCGGTATCTACGGTCAGCGGGGCACACGCTCGGCACCGAGCCTGTGGAATAGTGCCTTTATCAAAGATTTCTTTTGGGATGCCCGGGCGCAAACTCTTGAGCAACAGGCTCTGAGTCCACTTTTCTCGCCTCAAGAAATGGGCAACAATCCCAGCCAGTTGCTCAGTAGTCTGCAAGCGGTGGCGGCCTATCCAAAACTCTTTAAACAAGCCTTCCCGGATAGCAGCGATCTCAGCCTAAATCAGATTGCCACTGCACTGGCAGCCTTTCAGAGTTCACTGATATCCCTTAATAGCCGCTACGACCAGTATGCCCATGGTTATGCCGAGGCGCTTAATCAACAGGAAATCGAAGGTCTGAATATCTTCCGCTCTTTTGTGGCGCGCTGCTCTCAGTGCCATATGCCTCCGCTGTTTACCAATCAACAGATCGCCGTGATCGGCACTCCCGAGCCAGAGGGCATGCCCCGGGATATAGGTGCCGAAAAAACCTTTGGCTCAGTTAAATTAAAGGGCGGTTTTAAAGTTCCGAGCCTGCGCAATATTGCCGAGACCGCCCCCTATATGCACTCTGGGCGCTTTAAAACACTTCGTGAAGTGGCGGCATTTTACAGCGGCGGCCGCGGTCATGCGGTGCCGGAGGGAGAAGATCTGCTGCTGCACTGGCATATCTCCGAACCCAATTTAACCGCCTATGAGCTTGATCGTTTAGTGGACTTTATGGGCACCCTTAGCGACAGCAGTCTGCTGCCCAGCACGCCAGAGTCAGTGCCATCGGGACTGCATATTTTAAGTGAACAAAAAATTAGCGAAAAAATCATTAGTAACAAAAGCATAAGTGAGAATAACCATGACAAAAGCTAAAACACTCGGCCTTGTTATTGCTCTGGTCGCCTTTGTTGGCGGCTGGCAATTGGGGCAAAACAGCGACAGTACACCGCAGATTACCAGCAGTATCGGCGGTGCAAGCTATAGTGGCGGTGGTGATGCCGACAGAATTAACACGGCACTGCCAGAGCGCACCGCGATCGGCGAAACCATCACCGTTAATCCCGGCGACTCGATTCAGGCGGCGGTGGAAGCTGCTCAGCCCGGGGACACTATTCAGGTAATGCCCGGCATTTATTCGGAAACTGTCTATATCGACAAAGACGATATTCATCTGGTGGGTGTGATTAAAGCCGGAGAGCGCGCGACGCTGGATGGCCTCGGCAAGCTCAATGATGCCATTCTCTACTCCGGCAATAATATCCTTATCGCCAACTTTAAAATTACCCGCTACAAAGGCAATGGCATTATGAGCCAGGCGGGCAATAATTTTGAGATTCGCAACAATATAATTATCGACACCGGTATCTATGGAATTTTTCCTCAGCTCGGGGTCAACGGGGTTATTGAGCACAATATTGTTTCAGGTATTGCTGATGCGGCGATCTATGTGGGTATGAGTGACAATATCCATGTTGCCCACAATGAAGTCTTCGACAGCGTTGCGGGTATCGAAATCGAAAACAGCCGCCATGCGATTGTCGAAAATAATTACACTCACAATAATAGCGGCGGTATCCTTGCGTTTATCACCCCCGGCCTGCCGATCAAAACCACCTTCGATGTGATTATTCGCAACAACTTTATTCTCGACAATAATATCGTCAACTTTGCCGCGCCGGGTTCCACCGTGGCCGGCATTCCATCGGGTACCGGCATTCTGGTGATGGCGGCAGATGATGTCATTATCGAAGGCAATATTATTGTTAACCACAAAGTCGCCGGCATCCTGATCAATGACCACGGCAATGCCCCGGGTCTAACCCTTGACCCCGATGTGGATCCCAATGCAGACCGGGTAATGATTCTCGACAATGTGATGCACAACAATGGCTATGACACGATCGATGAGGTGCGCGCCTTTGCCCTTACCGAACTGCACACCGGGGATATTGATATCTTTCAGATCGGCCCCAGCCAAGACAGCTGCATAATCAATCGCCACCGCTATCACCATGTCGGTCTCGGTGACTTTGCTGAATGTGACTTTACCAATACCGACAGCACCCATAGCTACCTCTTAGCCGGCGGCGCCAAGCCAAGGGTTATAGAGTCGGCAGAGCGCGGTGAAATAGCTTATATGGGCATCTGCGCTGGCTGTCACGCCTATGACGATGTGTTGATTGGTCCTTCCACAAGAGATATTCAGGCGATGTATGCGGGTAATGCGGAGGGTATTGTCAGTTATATCAATGCACCGTTTAAAGTACGTCCCGAGTATCCTGAGATGCCGGCACAGAATTATCTCGATACCGAGACTCAACTGGCAGTGGCAGAGTATTTGTTAGATATGGATCTGGGGCCGGTGCAGCCTTAGCCCCATGAGTGTTAATTAGTCTGAATTCAGGGCAGATAGGTCTGCAGGTATAGGAGCATATTATCACCCATCACCTTGCGGATTTGCTGCTCGCTAAGATTGGCCTGCAGCAGCGCCTCAGTGATGGCAGCTAGTTCACTGCCATCAAAAGAAGTGGTCACGGAGCCGTCAAAATCGGATCCCAGAGCAACATGATCCTCACCCACTAGACCTATGCCATAGACAATCGCCTCGGCGACAGTCGCGGGACTATTGCCGCAGATCGCTCCTTCCCAAAACCCTACAGCGATCAATCCACCTGCAGCGGCAATCTGCTGCATTAGCTTATCGCTAATATTGCGCGGTGACTCGCAGTGACCCTGAAAACCGGTGTGGCTGACAATTAGCGGTTTATCGGTGATCGCCAAAGTGTCCACCACTACCTGCTCTGAGGAGTGTGAGACATCCAGCATAATGCCCAGAGCCAGCATCTCAGCCACTGCATCTCGACCAAACTGGGTCAGCCCTCCACCGCTGGTGCCATGCAGTGAACCACCGAGTTTGTTATCAAAGAAGTGCTGCAGACTCATCATCCGAAAACCGTTATTAAACAGCCGTTGAATATTCTCCAGATCGCCATCCAGCGCATGGGAACCCTCAGTACCCAGCAGCCCGCCGATCAGCGTGGGGTTGCTCTGGCGACGCTCTAGAAAATCAGCCAGCTCCATGCGCGACCGAATTAACATTAGATTATCTGGGTCCCGGGCAGCCAACTTATACAGTTTCTCCGCTTGGAATAAGGCGCGCTCAGTCAGGCTCGTCCAGGTTGCCGTGGGCCAGCGCTGAGCTATTGCCAACAGGGTTATATCGTCTCGGGCATCGGCCTGATTGAGCTCGTAATTTAGGCCGCTGGGAGATTTGGTCACTGTAGTAAACATCTGCAGCCCCAGATTACCCTGCTGCATGCGCGGAAAATCCAGATGGCCATAGTCATACCGCTCACTGAGATTACGCATCCATAACAGACTGTCCCCGTGCCAGTCGCCAATCATCAAGCTACTGTGAAGCTCGGCTGCCTGTGGGGAAATAGCATAGGGTTGATGCTCAACCACAATATTTTGCCCCTTATCGACAATCCCTGGAGCAAACACAAGAAACAGACCAAGGCTGAGAGTAGAGGCGAGAACTAAAAGAGTAAAAAATTTTTTCATTTTTATGTGCTCACTATTGTGGCCACTGCTTAAAGGCTATCGTAGCCACGCAAATTATTAATTCTGATAACCGCCTGCACCTCGTCTACATAGGCCTGCCGCAGCTCCGAGTAATATAGCAACGTCTGTGCCAGCTGATGACCGCTGGCAGCGCTTGCGGAGGTGCTCAGCTCGGCGCGCAGCAGACGCAGATCACGGTAGGCGCGATGAGTATTGAGGTTGTGTAGATAGGCTTCGACAGCAGCGGCCACGGTATCAAACTTAGCCACTTCATGCTTGCTGTCTGCCGAGCGGCGCAGAGGCACCAGGCCACAACCCTTTTGATAGCACCACTGACCAAATAAATTATTACCCTGACGGGCAAAACGGGAAGTGCCCCACGCCGACTCTATGGCCGCCTGAGAGAGAACCAGAGAGGGCGGCAGCGGCGCAACGCGCAGTAGCAGCTGATCAATTATTGGTTGATGGTCTAAAGCCGTTAGTTCCACAGGCTTTGATTCAACGCCGTAGCGATCAGCCAACTGCAGCAACGTGCGGCGCTGAAAAAATGACAGATCATTGACCTGATCTGCCATCTCCTCAAGTGCTGCGCGCTGCTCGGCGATCGACTGATTGCCCGCCAGCACCAGTGGCAACATATAGTCAAAGAACGCAGTCTTCTTCTGCTTTACATCGCTGTAGACACTAAAATCAGGCAGCGGGTCAGGATCCCTACCGGCACTGTAGATAGCGATAAACACCATCAACAGAACAGCAAAAAACGGCTTGCTGCGAATAAAATTCATCACTTACTTCAGATCCGCCAGCAGTTTTCGTGCAGCCAGAACAAAGAATGTCGCCGAGATCAAATTGACAAACGACACCATTCCCAAGGCGTAACGCAATGACTCAGAACCGTAGGTCGGAGCCAGCAAGTCACTGAGCATTCCCACAACCAGCGGCCCTAAACCCAAACCGATAAGGTTGAGAATAAAGAACAGAATCGCCGAAGCCATAGCACGCATGCTCGGACTTACCATAGTGTGGGATATAGCAATGGTTGGCCCGAGATAAAAGGCACCCAACATGGTGGCAAAAAACAAGAAGCCCAATGCCCATTGAGGATCGCCAATAAATACCGCGGTAAACATCAGCGGCACGCTAAGGGCACCGGGGATTGCGGCAATCCAAAGATACCAGCGCTTATCATTGGCGCCAAAGCGATCTGCCAACACACCGCCCATATAGGTGCCCAATGCGCCGCCAATACCGGTAATCAATGCCAGGCTGGTACCTACTTCAAGGCTACTGAAACCGTGAGAGCGAATCAAAAATGATGGCGTAAAGTTGCCGATGCCATAGCTGCTAAAAGCATTTAGGCCAGCGCCAATCGCAAACAATTTGAACGAACCAAAACCTCTCAGGGTGCGCAGGGTTTCGCCAAAAGTCGCCGGCACTTCCAAAGCGCGCCCCTCAAGACCGCCACGCACTGGCTCGCGAATAGTCAGGCGAACTAACAGAGCCACCAAAAAGCCCGGCACGCCGACAACAAAAAACGCCACCCGCCAACCGAACTCACTGTTGATCCAGCCGCCGATCAGAAAGCCAAACAGAATGCCCAAATAGACACCGGTAGAGTAAAACGACAGAGCACTGCCGCGCTGCTCAACCGGGTAATAATCAGAAATCATCGAGTGAGATGGTGGGCTGCCACCGGCCTCACCAACACCAACGCCGATTCGCGCCATCAATAGCTGCCAGAAATTCTGTGTAAAGCCTGAGAGTGCCGTCATGCCACTCCAAACAGCCACCGCCAGAGAGACTATATTGCGGCGATTGCCCACATCCGCCCAGCGTGCAATGGGTATACCGACACTGACGTAGAAGATCGCAAAAGCGAAACCTGTCAACAGACCGAGCTGAGAATCAGAGAGGTCCATATCAACCTTGATCGACTCCTGGAGAATCACCAGAATCTGTCGGTCAATAAAATTAAGCGCATATACCAGTGTTAGCAGCACTAACACGTAGCGGCGATAGCCATTAGATACCGGCGTAGCCGTATTTTCATTGTCCTGTTGGTTAACAGACGGATCGTTCATTGAGTGCCTCGATTATTATTGTTTTTATTCGGCTTTTAATAGCGCCACGTAGTGCAAGATTTTAGCCCCCCAAGCTTTCAGGCTTACTGGGCTTTTGCCGTGGAGCCATAATGTAACATCTAAGTTGGCAAACTAATAAGTATTCTCTCGAAACAGGTAAGGTTGCTGAGCATCAATCCGTATTGGCTAGTGAAGGTCGCTGCATTAGTCGATTGAATTAAGGAGAATTCATATGCACATAGATCCGCCTGCACAGAAACACAGCCAGAGTAGGGACAGCTCTGATTCATCTAAAACAACCTCATTTAATCAATACAATCGCAAGGAACTGGCCAAACGTCATAGTTGGTGGACAGATCCCCTAGAAGAAGCGCCAGCCCCAAAGTTGAGCTACTTCGCTGAGCTTTCACTGGCCAAGGACTTTAATGATTTTAAACGGCGGGCTTTTCGCGCCCTCAACCAGCTTGGCTTTTATGAGTTCTCATTTTTGCATATCAATAAACATGCCGACGTGGACAGCTTAGTGCTGACGACTCTCCCCAAGGCTATGTTACAGGGCTGGCTTGATGATGGACTCCGCTTCCACAGAGCCACTGGTCCTTTTTCTGATCAAGCCAAGCTGGGGCTTTTTCAAAAGCGAGTGGGCAACTTTGTGAATCCAGCTGCTGCGGCCTTTGCTGAGATTCAGCCCATTACCGAGAACTATAAAATCAGCAGATCCAATGGCTTTTATGACTTCTGCAACCTGCCCGCAGATTCCTTTGACGAGAGTGGCAAGGTGATATTGCAGTTGATGCATCGAGGGGATGATCCGACTGCATTCCGAGAGCGGATTAAAGAGTCGATCACATCACTGCATTTGATTTTGACTGCCATTGATATGATTGTGATACAGCGGTTTGCAGTAGATGTGGGCCTTAAACGCCACCCATCAAAAGTTTTCTACAAGCTCAATCCCGCCCCTCTGCGAGTCCTGCATAACTTGGCCAACAATGATTTAAATATCCAGTGTCTAGCCCATAAATTATGTATCAGTGTGGTCACCGCAAACAAACACCTGGAAACCGCCAGGAAAATACTAGGGGTCAGAACCAACTATGCCGCGATTAAAAAGGCCCTGATAGCCGGGCTGATTAAATTAGAAGAATAGCCTCAGGCACCATTAACTTTCACCGATAACCGCCACACCCCAATAGTTATAACCGGCAAACTTTGGGGTGCTCGGCAGATACATCTGCTCAAGATTTTCAAAGCGAAAACCGGCACTTTTAATCAACTCGGGAATATCGCGATTGAGGTGACAGCCCCCGGCAATTTTGCCCCAGAAAGGGTCGATGCGACCCTGCCATTTGGCCACACCAGCATCTGGTGCCAGCCCGTGCTCACAGAAAATAAGTTTGCCGCCCGGTTTTAGTACACGCTGTATCTCGCGATTGGCTGCCTCAGCATTGGGGATAGTGCAAAGAGTGTAAGTAATTACTACGCTATCAAAATAATCATCGGGGAAAGGCATCTCTTCAGCGCTACCCAGAATAATTTCTACATCTAAACCATTTTCTGCAGCAGTTTTAGCCACCACTTTCTCGGCCATCTCATTGAGCTCTGGCGAGGGATCGAGGCCGATCACTTTGCTGACCTTGTCGGCCATATAAAAGGGAATATTGAGACCCGAACCAATACCCACTTCGAGCACTAGCCCTGCTGCCAGAGGCACCACTTTGCCGCGCTGATAGAGAATCGGTTTGGCGCCACAGGCGCAGTTAAGGAAGGACGGCAGAATATATTTATCGTAAAAGCTCATAGTGGTTCCAGCCTCTGTGATGGTTTCTTATTTTAGTTTAAATCAGCAGCGCACTCTTTAAGTGCTGCCAGGGGCACAATCTCAAGGGCCATGCTGTTGCTGCGGCGCAGATAAACTTTAGGTGCACAGCCGCTCTCATAGGCTTCTAACCAACGCGAGGCACAGAGACACCATGACTGTCCGGCGACCAGGCCGGGAAATTCAAACTCTGGGCGCGGTGTCGACAGGTCATTACCTCGGGACTTGGAGAAGTCTAAAAACTCATCGGTAATTTGCGCACAGACAGTGTGGGAGCCACGGTCATATTTATCCGTACGGCAAAACCCATCGCGAAAGTAACCGGTTATGGGGTTGCTGCAGCACTCTTCGATTGCTTCTCCAAAGACATTGGTCTGGCTCATTGTATTTCGGCTCACTTGTTTTAGTTGTTATAGATTTTGATCAGATAGCGTTGCTTTAGCTTACCGCGTTTAGTCGATTTACCCTACAGACATAAGCTTATTTTTCATTCAACCAATTGCCGTAGTTAGTTAGCATGCTTATAATAAGCCAACTATCAACATCCTAACACTGTATCTCTATGAGCAATACCGACAATCCCAACAACGAAGCTCTGGGTTTTATTATCCATGACGTAGCCCGCATGATGCGCTGGAACTTTGAGCGTCGCGCCCATGAATACAATCTAACCCGCTCTCAGTGGTCGGTTTTAGTGCTGCTGTCACGGGAAAATGGCGCGCAGCAAAAACGCCTGGCAGACATTATTGGCGTCACCGCAATTACTATGACTGGCCTGGTGGATAGGCTGGAACGGGCCGAGTTGGTTGAACGCCGTCAAGATCCTCAAGACCGCCGCGCCAAACAGGTATTTCTCACCGATAAGGTTGAGCCGCTGATGAAGAAAATTAAACTGGTGGCAAAGCAAGTGCGTAGCTCTGCACTAAAGGGGATCTCTGCCGCTGAAGAGCAGCAGCTTGCGGATCTGTTGCGGCGCATGCGCGCCAATCTCAGGGAACAGAGTACTGATTAATAATAAGCAGGCCCTCGAGCCGGCACCCAATAAAAATAACTAAAATAGGGATATCAACCTTGTCAGACAACCTTAAACGCAAAGTGACGCTTCTCGCCGGGCCACTGGTTATAGCCGCAATCGCAGCCTATTTCTATGTAATCGGTGGTCGCTATATGGAGACCGATAATGCCTATTTAAAGGCTGGCATGATGTCTATTGTCAGTGAAATTTCCGGCAAAGTAGTCGAGGTGGCAGTTGCCGATAACGGCCGGGTGGAGGCTGGGCAACTGCTGTTTCGTGTCGATGACCAACCCTACCAAATTGCTCTGGCCAAGGCTGCGGCGAATCTGATTAGAGTGGGTGGCGATGTTGAAAGCCTTAAAGCGGACTACTTAAATAAACTCGCGGATCTAGAAAAAAGCAAAACTCAGCGGGACTTTTATCTGCGCGAGTTCAATCGCTTAAATAGCCTATTGGCGCGCAAGACCGTCTCCGCTGCTGAAGTGGATCAGGCGGAGTATCTCTATCTCGATGCCATCAATGAGATGCAGGTGACCACCCAGGCCCTGCAGGTGGTCAAGGCACGGCTGATTGATATTGATTTGCCCATACAGCAACACCCCAGTTATTTGCTAGCTCTGGCGGAGCGCGACAAGGCCAAGTTAGACCTCAGTCACGTGCGAACAGTCGCCCCGTCCTCCGGTGTGGTGGCAAATTTCTCGATCCATAAAGGGGAATATATTATCGCGGGTGCGCCGCTATTTAGCTTAGTGGATGACAGTCATATTTGGGTTGAAGCAAACTTTAAAGAGACCGATCTGACCCACCTGCAAGTTGGCCAGCCGGCCACGATTGAGGTGGACTCCTATCCGGATCAGCAGTGGCAGGGTCGTGTTGCCAGCATTACGCCGGGCACCGGCTCGGAGTTCTCTCTGCTACCAGCGCAGAACAGCACCGGCAATTGGGTCAAGGTGGTGCAGCGTATAACGGTGAATCTGACTATTGATCCAGTGGTCAGTTCATCCGCCACATCGTCGCCAAAGACCTCTGGGGTTGCTCTCACCACAGGTATGAGTGCACTGGTAAAAGTGGATACAGGCCACAGTCGCCAACTGCCCTGGGCCAACTAATGATCGATAGATCACTTATCCTCGAGGTCGCCAATGTCGGTTGAAGTTGAGCTGACACCGCGAGCGAAAACCGCTGTCACTGTGGCGGTGATGTTGGCTGCCATTATGCAGATGCTCGACACCACCATTGCCAATGTGGCGCTGCCTCATATGCAGGGCAGCTTATCCGCCACTCAGGACCAACTGGCCTGGGTGCTGACCTCTTATATAGTGGCGTCGGCGATTATGACTCTGCCCGTAGGTTGGCTGTCCGGTCGCTATGGGCGCAAGACCGTCTTTGTGATTTCCATCGCCGGCTTTACGCTCACCTCACTGCTCTGCGGGGCCGCCAGCTCACTCAATGAGATGATTGTCTTTCGGGTTTTACAGGGGCTTTTCGGTGCCGCCCTAGTGCCCCTATCCCAGGCCATTATGCTCGATATAAACCGCAAGGAGGACCATGCCAGGGCTATGTCCATGTGGGCTGTCAGTATTATGATTGGGCCTATTCTGGGGCCTACTTTGGGGGGCTTTCTCACCGAGTATTACTCTTGGCGCTGGGTCTTCTATATCAATCTGCCCTTCGGCGCTGTGGTGCTATTTATTATTCTTTCTCTGATGCCGGAAACTGAACGGGAAGAGCGACCCTTTGATGGATTGGGGTTCTTTGCCCTAGCGCTGATTATCGCCGGCATCCAGCTAATTCTCGATCGCGGCCACCATCTCGACTGGCTCGACTCCCTGGAGATACAGTTTTACTGTGCGGTGGTGCTGGCGGCGCTGTGGGTCTATGGGGTGCACACTCGCACTACCACTAATCCCTTTATAGCACCGGCGATTCTGCGTGATCGCAACTTCGCCACGGCCCTGATATTTATGTTTTTTATCGGCTTGATTCTGCTCGCCACTATGGCTCTACTGCCCAACTATCTGCAAAACATTATGGGCTACCCAGTATTCGATGTGGGCACCATGTTGGCACCTCGGGGATTTGGCACCATGCTGTCGATGTTTATACTGGGCCGCTATTCCAACCATATTGACCCCCGCGCCCTGGTTCTCTTTGGCCTGTTATTTACCGCCTATTCACTGTCTCTAATGTGCCAGTTCGATAGCTTTGTGCCGGCGCATATGATTGTCAGCACCGGCTTTATGCAGGGCTTTGGTCTCGGCTTTGTGTTTATGCCCCTGAGCACCCTTGCCTATTTGACTCTGGAACCTAAGTATCGCGCTGAGGCGGCGGGGCTATTTAGTCTGGTGCGCAATTTCGGCAGCAGTATCGGTGTATCTGTTGCCTTTGCACTGTTCGCCCGAGGACTGCAGACTCAGCACTCTTATTTGGCTGAAAATATTACCCCCTACACCACCAATATTGGCCTGCAGCAGGTGCCACAGGTTTTCCAAAACGACGCTATTTCAGGGCTGATGCTACTGGATATGGAGATCAATCGGCAGGCCGCGACCATTGCCTATCTGAATGACTTTAAGCTAATGATGTGGGTAGTGCTGGCCATGTTACCCATGGTATTGCTGCTGCGCGCACCGGATAAAGAGCCGGCCGCTACAGCAACAGGGAGCCTGTAAAAAGGCGGGCGTAAAGAGGCGCACGTAAAGAGGCCCCCTAAAGGTTAGCCGAATCTAGAACAGCCTCCTCCTATTAGGGGTTAGGCACAAACAAATAATCGTAACCAAACCAGATAAACAGACTGCAAACCACCAAAGTCACCAACATCACCGGTGTGCCTTTACGGATCCACAGCATCGGCGTAATCGCCAACTCAGGCTTGCCGGTCTCCCGAGCCAGACGCTCGGAGACGGTGACAATATAGACATTGGCCGTGGAACCTATATGGGAGCCATTGCCCCCCATACCCACGCCCATGGCCAGAGCCCACCAGAGCACGCTGACATTGATACCATCCTGCTGCAACCCCGATAACACCGGAATCATCGCCGCGGTAAAGGGAATATTGTCGATCAACGCCGAAAAGATAGCCGCCACCCAGAGAAGTTGAAGCGCCGCTTGTTTCGGGTGCTCGGCAATCACATCGCGAAACTGATCGCCAATAACCTCCAGCAAACCAGAATGCTCGACACCGCCGATCACCACAAACAAGGAAATAAAGAAAATCAGCAGCGGTGTTTCAAGGTGCATAGTCACCGCTTCAAGCTCAATGGTCCGCGACATAAAGACCAGCAGTGTTAGGCAAGCAGCAGCCACCAGCCAAGGTTGCCAACCAATACGATCATGAATCACAAATAGCACCACCATCACCAACATAACAAACAATGATTTATGCCACAGGCGTCGGTTAGTGTATTCAACCACCTGGTCAAAGCTCTGGATTATCGGGCTAGTGAGTTCCTTTCTAAACAGAAAACGCATACCAAACAGAATACTCAACCAGGCCAATAGAACCGGCGGTCCCATATGCACAATAAAGGCATTAAAGCTAATCCCCGCAGCTGAACCTATCATTAGGTTGGGCGGATCCCCCACCAGAGTTGCAACGCCACCGGTATCCGATAGCAGCGCCGCCGCCAACAGGTAGGGCACCGGGGAAATACCCATAGAGCGGCAGATCATAATTATCAGCGGGCCAAAGATAATCACCGTGGTGACATTATCAATAAGCAGGGAAATCACCGTTACCACAGCGCCAAGCAAGATCAGCAATTTCAGCTGGGAACCCCCACTGAGGCGAGCTAGATACTGAGCCAGATGATCAAAGCCCCCGGTGCTGATCATAATCGACACAATCAGCATCATAATCGCCAACAGAAACACCACATTCCAGTCGATGGCTTCAAGGGCTAGCCGTGGCGAATAAAAGCCGAAATACTGTCCGGCGACAATAATCGCCCCGGCACCGGCCATGGCAAATTTTGCCCGCTCGATACCGTGAAACTGTTCGGTGAAAATACCAAAAAAAGTGAGGCCCAGGATGATAGCGGAAACCATCATCGGGTTAGTTAGTTCAACCATTTGTAATTTACCTGATATTTGCTTGATGTGTTGAGGGGAGCGCGATCAGGATAATTTATAGCCAATAATTGGCATCTTGCCGGGATATTTGGAGGTAGGTTTTTTTCGACAGGTAGTACTGCGTTGCAGCGAGAGCGAGAGCGGAACCGGAGAGCGGAACCCAGAAGAGGATCGGGTTAATTGGATTTAAGCACCAGGCTCCCCATAAGAGAGAAGCCCGGCGCAAACCTTATTCCTGCAACTACAGCCCCGCAGCCATCTCCCGCGCCGCTTTAAGCTTGGCCCTAAAGCTCTCATTCCGCGCCGCCCCCGCCACCGGCTGACTGGAGAACCAGGTCATCACCGTGTCGGCCTTGCGGTTGATATAAATCACCTGCCCATGAATACCCACGGCAGCAAACTCGCCGATGCTGGCGTCAAGAATCCACCACATATTGTGATAGGCAGACCAGGTTTCTTCTTTGTAATTGCTGTTGGCAGCCATATTGGCTTTTAGCTGGTCACTGACATCCAGAGTGGCATCGACCCATTTGCTGGGAATAATCTGCTGGCCATTAAATTTGCCCGAGTCGCGGATCATCATACCGAAGCGTGCAGCGTCTCTTAATGTGCTGTTCATGCCGCCGGTAACTGCCGGCATATAGGCTCTATCTACAGCTATAGTGGCATCGTGTTCAGCACCGAGCTTGGCCCAGATATTTTGCTGAATAAAGTCTTGAAATGGCTGCCCGCTGAGTCGTGCAATCAACCAGCCAAGCACATCCGCATTGCTCGAGTTGTAGTCAAAGTTGTCGCCGGGCTGGCGCTTGGGATCCGGCTTGATAAATCGACTGAGAAAATCATGCACGCCGTAAATCTCGCTATTATTCGGCTGCACATCACGAGCGCCAGGGAGCCAACCCATATTTAGAGCCGGTACATAATAGAGCGCAAAATCCGAGGTCATATCGGTGTAGGTTTCTTTGAAATCTAGCGAGGTGGCGTGGTCCAGCAGCTGCTGGATGGTGACCCGCTCAAAACCACTGCCTTTAAGTTCCGGAATATACTCCGCAGGTGATTTATCGAGCTTCACCACGCCCTTTTCCACAAGCAGACCAAAGGCACTGCTGGCGAGGGATTTGCTCATGGAAAACCAGATATGTTGAGCATGGGCATTAAAGCTGTGGAAATAGCGTTCATGGAGCAATTGACCGCCTTTAATTATCGCGACACCATCGCCATAGTTGCTCTCGAATATCTGGTCAAAGGACTGCTGCTGCCCCGTTGCGGTGGTGAAGAGTTTATCGCCGAGCTGGGATTGGGATGGACCCGGCAAGTCAGCAATATTGCCCTGACGAGGGATCACTACAGTATTGAGTGGCGCACCGATATTTTGAAAGGCCCATTGATTCAGCGGGTAGTCACGGAAATTGTGCATGGTGACCTGTGAGTTGCGCGCCGGGGGCACCCCCTGCATAGGCTGCTCTGACGAAAGGGGCACCTGAGGTATTGGTGGGGGCTTAGACGCTGGGGTCTGATTAGCTATCGCAAGATACGATGTGAAACCCAGTGATACCAGGGTCAATATGGATACCACAGCCTTAATGCGCATGGCCTGCTCCTCTTTATAGTTTTTATTATTGGGGGCTTTTTATTATCCTTCTGATTCTGTTGAGGATATCAAACATAGGGCCACGCAGCTATAACGCGTTTCCGAAAAAACGCGCTAGAGCTTTGGGTCAGACAGCAGTTGGGTTTTAGTTTTCCTGGAACACTCGAACGTAGTCAACCAACATACGCTGTGGGAAAGTAGTGTTCGAATTGGGCGAACCGGGCCATCTGCCACCCACTGCAACATTGAAGATCAGGAAGAATTCTTTCTGAAAGGCGGACAGCTCGGCACTGCTATTAATCGCCATTGTGTGGTACTGAACATCATCGATATACCAAGTCAGTCGGCTAGATGTCCAAACTAGACTGAATACATGAAATGCATTGGCCAGGGTTTCACCGCCGCTCAATGTTTTGGTATCGCCAAAAGACGCGGGTGCATAAGGCTGTTTGGTAACACCATCAGCCTGATAGGTGCCACCGCTATTCCAGTGCGCAGTACCCACTGTGCGATTCTCTAAACCGCTGCCACCGACCATTTCCATCATGTCAATTTCGCCGCTGTAGGGCCAG
>MDSY01097453.1_pt1 | contig 17534 bp, 14 predicted proteins | sample 811131 | NCBI WGS metagenome assembly MDSY01 (sample SAMN05326643, study PRJNA326480) | marine metagenome | isolation source: seawater | place: Atlantic Ocean: South West | collected 2010
TGAAAACGGTAAGCGCCCAACTGATTCAGTCTTGAAAAAGTTTGAAAGAGTACTTTCAATAACGCTTTTTGTGGCCTCTTCACCATCCGAAACGCGTCGCTTAGACAGTTCCACTTCTCGCGGCATGACCCTCGGCGACTATCTCGATGATATTCGGTGATTGCATGCCTCCCATCTCGGTACACGCAATTTGGCTCGCACAAGACGACCCCAAAAAAAATACGGCTGTCCTCGCATCAAAACGAGGAGATATGAAATTGCATAAACGCATCAATACTGCACCTAAGCGGGGAATCATTCTAGAGCCATTGTGCGGCAAAGTCTTCGGCCCTGAAGATCACGAAATATTGTTGAAAGGCGGCTCCCTTGTAGGTCTAGATTGCAGTTGGGCGCACATCGAAGAGAGCGTTGAACAGGTTATGAAAAGAACACGACTCATTCCGCGTATGCTGCCATTGCTTTTAGCCGCGAATCCAGTCAATTGGGGGAAGCCAGGGCGCTTGACTACTGCGGAAGCGTTGGCAACAGTTCTCTACCTCGTTGGGGAAAAAGAACAAGCACAGCAAGTGCTCGGTGCATTTCGTTGGGGCCAGCGCTTTTTTGAACTCAACAAGGAACCTCTCGAAGCATATGCACAAGCAAAGTCAAGTGCTGAATTGGTTGAACTCCAATTTGAATTTTTCGACATTGAACGTCCTGAAGAATCCGAAGAGACTTCAAGTTGAGTCATTACCCCCTAGCATGGAGCATAGCCGCCGCGTTGCAGTTCACCGCTATTCTCACGGCGAGTCAACGGTTGATTCCGATTCATTGGCGTGCGAAACGCTTCTCCACCTTTACTCCAATTCAGCCAAGGTCGCAAGTCTACTAGGCACTCCATGCGACCTATCTGCGCTGTTTGTAGGTCATGCACTCGCTGAAGGTTATGGTTCATTCCCAGAAGCCACAATCACTCATGAAACTACAGAGTCAGGTTCGATTAACCTCCACATTGACCAGACTCTCACTCCAAAGAGTTCTGCTGAGCGTATTGTAACATCTTCTTGTGGTGCGTGTAATAGTGATGGACTGGATGAACTCATTGATAATTTGCCCTCATTCAATGGTATTCATGCTCCATATCCGCATGATATTATTCATGGTGAGTTAGTTAAAATGAAACAGATGCAATCTGGATTTAATCAAACGGGAGGGATGCATGCAGCGGCACTGTGGTCTGCGCAAACGAACTTACAGCATCTGGCAGAAGATATTGGGCGGCACAATGCTGTAGACAAAACGATTGGTAAGGCACTTCTATCGAATGATTCGTTTGATTCTCAAATGCTCCTTCTATCTGGCCGTTGCGGATGGGATATTGTAGCTAAATCCGCACGTGCAGGAATCGGTACCATCGTTTGCATTGGAGCCTGTTCTACGCTAGCAGCTGATACAGCGAGAATGCTCGGTATGCGTATATTCTCATTTATGAAATCGCAAAGTAACGTCTCAATTGGGCTTCACACCCATGCTGAAAACAACAACCCTTGAGAACCCCCCCCGTCACGACGCACTGGTGAGTGTATGAGGAAAGACGCCCGTCCCGACACTCCGCCTGACAAAAACAAGCTCAAATTGAAGAAGAGAAAAACGATGGCAGCAGGTATTCCAGCAGTCACATCTTCGATGAAGCACGGGATACAAAATATGGGATTGGCACGTTCTGTCAAAACCCTAACAATGGTCAATCAGAAAGCGGGTTTTGATTGCCCGGGTTGTGCTTGGCCCGACCCTGAGCACCGCACTCAATTCGAGTTTTGTGAAAATGGCGCTAAAGCGGTGGCTGATGAGGCTACAAAAGCAAGGGTCACACCTGAATTTTTCTCCAAACATAGCGTTGATCAGTTGGCAGAGAAGAGTGACATGTGGCTCAATAAACAAGGTCGTTTAACTCAACCGATGCACCTCAAAAAGGGCACTTCGCACTACACGCCGATATCTTGGGCGGAAGCATTAGAGCATATTTCTTCCAAAATCAATTCCATAGACCACCCCGATCGCTCCGTATTCTATACTTCTGGGCGTACAAGTAACGAGGCAGCATTCCTCTACCAGGCAATGGTACGAAGCATCGGTACAAACAATTTACCTGATTGTTCGAACATGTGCCATGAATCGAGTGGCAAGGGACTTGGTTCTACAATTGGCATTGGTAAGGGAACAGTACACCTTGACGATTTTAATCACGCAGATGTCATCATGGTTCTAGGTCAAAACCCAGGCACGAATCATCCGCGAATGCTTACAGCACTCCGCGACGCTAAATTGAAGGGTTCTACAATCATCCACATCAACCCCTTGCCCGAAGCAGGCCTTGAACGGTTCAAGCATCCTCAAGATTACATGAAGTTGAATTTTGCTACAACAAAACTGGCTGACTATCACCTTCCAGTACGCATTGGTGGAGATGCCGCGTTGATGAAAGGATTTATCAAAGTTCATTCTCAAAATGGCGGTCTCGATACTGAATTTATTGAAAATCAAACTGAAGGATATGAGTCGATGCTGCAAAAAGCACAATCAATGGATTGGAATACTCTTGTCCATGATTCAGGAATTGACAAAGAACTCATCGTCAAAGTTGGAAAGGTATTGTCGAAATCGAAGGCAACTATTGCCTGTTGGGCTATGGGCCTCACTCAGCAACCGAATGGAGTTTCGGTCATCCAAGAAGTGGTGAATCTTCTGCTAATGGGTGGACATGTCGGCAGACCCGGTGCTGGATTTTGCCCTGTTCGCGGCCATTCAAACGTTCAAGGAGATCGAACTGTGGGTATATGGGAAGCAGCACCACCATCTTTCATCGAAAGAATGGAAACTGGATTAAATATCACAATACCAAAAGAGCATGGTTATGATGTGGTCAATGCCATTCGGGCCATGAATTCCGGTGATGTTGACGTCTTCTTTTGCATGGGTGGGAATTTCCTTTCCGCTACACCCGATACACATGCTACAGCCAAAGGATTGCGAAAGGTCGGGCTAACTGTGCAAGTTTCAACCAAACTCAATCGTTCTCACCTCGTCACAGGGCAAGAAGCCATTATTCTCCCCTGCCTTGGTCGCACAGAGTTAGATACGCAATCAAGTGGGGAACAATTCGTAACGGTTGAAAACTCCATGGGTATTGTTCACCAATCACGTGGTGGACTTCAACCAGCATCAGAATATTTGAGAAGCGAACCATGGATTGTATCCAACCTCTCAAATCATCTTTTCGACCACTCACCGATTCCTTGGATTGAACTCGCAGGAAATTATGATTTAATCAGAGACCTCATGGAGCGTTCATTAGATGGATTTGAAGATTATAATGAGCGCGTTCGGCAAGAAAACGGGTTTTTGCTCCCAAACCCCCCTCGTGATTCGAGGAGTTTTGATACACCCACTGGCAAAGCCCATTTCACCACACATGAATTGCCGAATGTCCATGTTGCAAAAGACAGATACGTCATGATGACCATACGTTCCCATGACCAATATAACACGACAATTTATGATGTCCATGACCGTTATCGTGGCATTAGTGGCAACAGAAGGGTTGTGTTGATGAATTCACTTGATATGGCTGAACGTGGATGGAAGAATCGGCAACAAGTCTCTATATCGAGCCATTTTCAAGGAGAGGTCCGATCTTCGAGCGGTTGGCTTGTGGTAGCCTATGATATTCCGCGTCAAAACGTTGCCACTTACTTCCCAGAAGCCAATTCACTCGTACCACTGAATTCGACTGCAAAATTATCAAACACACCAACATCAAAGTGGATTGAAGTGACACTTAATTCGGAACCTTCTCTTTCGAATGGGGATGAAGAAGAATGAAAAATATTGGTTACTGGGAACTCATATCGACGAATTCCAACTACCGGCGATTGTGGTTAGCTTCGGTAATTTCCATGCTCGGTGAATGGTTCAACACCATTGCTTTGTTTTTACTGATTTTCAAATACACCGAATCAGAATTTCTTCTCGGTATTTTGTTCACAGTACGGATGCTGTGCTTCGCCCTCCTTCAGCCAATCAGCGGTTTACTGGCCGACCGATACGATCGCAAAAAAATAATGTTGTGGTCCAATATTTTTCAAGTGTTTTTAGCCCTCGGATTTCTTGCCGTTGATGGACCTGAAGACATACCATGGATGCTGGGTCTATCGGGCATCATGATGTTACTTCATGGGGCGTATGTCACTTCTGAAAGGGCTGCTCTACCTAATGTTGTTTCAAAAGAACATCTTTCAACTGCGAACGCTTTAGATGCTGCGTCATGGTCTACAGCACTCTGCCTAGGCGCTATGCTCGGAGGCATTGTCGTGGAGTTCTATGGCACTGATGCTGCATTCATTATTGATTCATTGACCTTCCTCATCAGTGCAATCCTCCTCGCTCCGCTTGTCATCCCTCAAACATTTGACAAGGATCTCCAAGGCTCTCTTTTCACCACTGCTGTATCGAATATTCGAAAAGGTTGGATTCGCATCTCCAAAGAAGCACGCCTTCTTCGAATCGTATTTGCTAAGGCTTCGTGGAATATTGCAGGCGGAGGGTTAGCGGGGGTATTTCTTATTGTTGCTGGCTCAGATGTGGATGGATTTGGCGTTGCGCTGGGATTCGGCCTCTTCTTCTTTGCCAGAGGCATAGGTACGGGGACAGGGCCAATTCTCGCCCGCAAGTATCTTACTAATCAAGAAAAATGGCCACTTTTGATTGGAATATTAGTTATGATTTCTGGATTCTTTTACTTCTTTGTTGGATATACGCTTGGAATGAATGTGTGGCTAACTGTGTTCCTCATTATGCTCGCACATTCAGCAAGTGGTGCTAATTGGGTCCTGTCTACAATATTAACACAAATGTGGGTTGAAGATGAGATTCGCGGTAGAGTCTTTTCAATCGACATGCTCATCATGTCACTTTCATTTTCCGTATCCAGCGCATCTGCAGGATATCTTCTTGAAAATAAGTATCTTACTCTTGAAACCGGATTCCAATCATTTGCTATCCTCATGATTGTTTCCGGCTTCATTTTCACTTTATGGAAGCCAGGCACTGATAGAGAAACCGCTTGACTCCACCTTTGAAGTGAGAATCTCCAATAAAAATACTCAAGGGCGTTGCCTTCAAGGGGCAATCATGGCGGGAGAAGTTTCAGCATCCGGATTGGAACTGATTGGCGAAGGCATCCCCAATATCATCCCTCCAATGCCGCTTTGGGATGAGAGTGTAGATCATGCACCTCCGCGACGCCAAATATTGAATACTCAAGAGAAACAACTTGCATTGCGCAATGCCTTGCGATACTTCCCTAGTCATCAGCACGATACCCTTGCGATTGAATTTTTAGAAGAACTCAATACCTTTGGTCGCATTATCATGTGGCGTTATCGCCCGACTACATACCAAATGAAGGCGCATCCAATAACCGATTATCCTGCGAAATCGCAACAAGCAGCATCGATTATGTTGATGATTCAAAATAATCTTGACCCCGCAGTAGCCCAATTCCCTCATGAACTTATCACCTATGGCGGCAATGGTTCTGTATTTCAAAACTGGGCTCAGTATCGTCTTGTCATGTCCTATCTCTCTCAGATGACAGATAATCAAACACTCGTTATTTATTCGGGCCATCCTCTCGGATTATTCCCCTCGACTCCAGATTCACCACGTGTCATTGTCACGAATGGAATGATGATACCAAATGCATCTACGCAAGAGAATTACGAGCGTCTAAATGCTCTAGGCGTCACACAATATGGACAAATGACTGCTGGTTCATACATGTATATCGGGCCCCAAGGTATTGTCCATGGTACGATGATTACCTTACTCAATGCCGCTCGCGCCCATCTCGGCCTCAGTGGCGATGAAGGGCTCGGTGGAGTTACGTTTGTCACTTCAGGATTGGGTGGAATGTCAGGAGCCCAAGCCAAAGCTGCAGTGATTGCTGGCGCCTCGTGCATAGTTGCTGAGTCGAACGCTCACGCTGCTCACAAACGTCACATTCAAGGCTGGTTATCTACGGTGACTGATGATATCGACGATGCTATCGACCAAATGGTTGCAGCGGCTCAACAGAAAAACGCTCTTTCAATAGGATATATTGGCAACATCGTGGAACTTTGGGAACGCCTGGTCGAACGTAATATCTCGGTCGATCTTGGAAGCGACCAAACAAGCCTCCACAACCCCTTCCAAGGCGGTTATTTCCCTGTTGGTCACTCATACGATGATGCCTCGGCAATGTTATCGAATGATCCCGAACTCTTTGCTGATGAAGTAAGGGCAACACTTCGTAGACACGCCAGTGCAATTAATTCAATGTCTGATAATGGAATGTATTTTTGGGATTATGGGAATGCGTTTTTACTTGAAGCAAGCCGCGCTGGTGCCGATATAATGGCCGAAAATGGTCGTTTCAAGTATCCAAGTTATGTCGAAGACATCATGGGTCCAATGTGTTTTGATTATGGATTCGGCCCTTATCGGTGGGTTTGTTGCTCAGGCGACCCTGCTGATTTGAGAATAACAGACGATATTGCTTGCGAAGTTCTCGAAGACATGCTTGTTGATTCGCCTCAAGAAATCAAACAGCAATTACTCGATAACATCAGGTGGATTAGAGGTGCTGGTGCAAACAAAATGGTCGTTGGAAGTCAAGCTAGAATCCTCTATGCTGATGATGAAGGTCGTAGAAAAATCGCCTCGAGTATGAATGCCGCCATTAAAAGTGGTCGGATTTCAGCACCAATCGTCCTTGGCAGGGATCATCACGACGTTTCTGGAACTGACAGTCCTTACCGAGAAACTGCAAACATTAGAGATGGTTCAATTCATACTGCAGATATGGCAGTACAGAATTTTGTTGGTGATGCATTCAGAGGTGCAACCTGGGTAAGCCTGCATAACGGTGGCGGCGTCGGTTGGGGTGAAGTGATGAATGGAGGATTCGGTTTGTTGCTCGATGGCAGCCAAGAATGCGAGGAAAAACTTCAACGCATGCTTCACTGGGATGTCAATAATGGCGTTGCTCGAAGAGCATGGGCCCGAAACAGTGGAGCAGAGTATGCAATCAAGAGAGCAATGGCTGCCGAGCCTTTACTACAAGTCACCTTGCCGAATCACATGGACGAACAGCTGGTTAACAGTTTATTTTTGGAGGATGAATAATGACAGATATTGCGCTTGATGGTCACACACTCACTGCTGCTGAAGTATTGCGTATTGCAAATGGTAGAGCCAAAGTATCACTTTCATCAAATGCTCTGCCCCGCGTCCAGGCTGCTCGTTCCGTCGTAGAGCGAATCCTCTCCAACGACGAAACAGTATATGGCATCAATACTGGCTTTGGAGCACTTGTTCACCAGCGAATTTCTTCGGACGACTTGTCTCAATTGCAAACGAACCTTGTTCGCTCACATGCAACAGCAATCGGTGAATGTATGTCAAAGGAATCAGTCCGGGCTATGATGGCCGTACGCATCAATTCGCTTGCCAAAGGAAATTCAGGTGTCCACCCAGATGTCCTGCAACAACTCATCGATTTCCTTAACTTCGATATTGTCCCATCGATACCACGTATAGGTAGTCTTGGAGCGAGCGGCGACCTAGCACCACTGTCACATATGGCATTGAGCTTAATTGGTGAAGGTGAAGTGTTGACTGCTGACGGAAGTGTTGAACCTACTGTAAATCAACTTTCAAAGCATGGACTCATTCCACTAGAATTACGTGCAAAGGATGGCTTATCTCTCATTAATGGGACAAGTCAAATGTGCAGTTATCTCGTTCTAGCGGAGCAGAAACTCGCAGATCTACTCGTCTATGCTGACCTCGCTCTCTGCACTTCAATAGAAGCGCGTGAGGCGAGCGTTAAACCATCTGACCCACGTGTGCATCAAGCACGACCTCATCCCGGTCAACTGCTCGTATCTCGTAGAATCCGCGAAATACTGCATGAGTCGCCGATTATGGCTTCGCACATAGATTGTGAACAAGTGCAAGATGCATATTCGTTTAGATGCGCACCTCAAGTCCATGGAGCTATACATGAACGACTCACTGCACTACAATCAACACTCGGCATTGAATTGAACAGCGCAACAGACAATCCTCTCATTTTCCCTGACATCTCCAATCCGGGACCGCACGAAGTTGTTTCTCAAGGGAATTTTCATGGGGAAGTTTTGGCATTGACTGCTGATTCAATGGTTGCAGCGATGTTCGAACTCGGATCAATATCTGAACGCCGCATTGATCAAATGCTCGATCCTGCGCGAAGTAATTTACCTGCATTTTTAGCTAAAGATTCAGGTCTTGAATCAGGCCTGATGATTGTGCAATATGTTGCAGGGGCTGCTCTTTCGGAATTACACGGCCATGCTGCACCTCGTACAATCTTTTCAACCACCACTTCGGCAGGTCAAGAGGATCATGTGAGTATGGGTGCTACTGCATGCTGGAACCTTTTACAAGCAACAAAGAGACTCTCCGAAGTATTGGCTTGCGAAATCGTAGTTGCTTGTGAAGCACTTGAATTCAATGACATCGAACCTTCAAAACACATTGTTGCGTTCAAGCAAAGAGTCCGTACTATTGTCGCTCCACTCGAAGGAGACCGGAGTACGAGTTCAGAAATCATAGCGGTAGCTGAAGAACTACTTGACAGTAAATGGCTCGCTAGAGTTGAGGCTGAAGTAGGTCGACTCCCTCGCTAAGGTTCGTACAATCGTCGCTCAAGTTCATCTAAGCCAGTTAATTGGCGAATACGGAAACGAGCTGTTGTCTCTTCTGATGCGGAAAAAGATTCTCTGTTCTGATTCAAGTGACGTTCCAAATCAACGGCTCTACGGACTTTCTCTTCAACAATCGCATACAAAGCGTAAGCCATGCCCTCATCCATAGTCAATGCAGGTTCTACCTCGGACACATCAAGGCCCATTCTCCTCCATTGCAGTATTCTCTTACGCAGGAGGGACTCTGTAAAACCAATCGAAGGAAGGCGCGTCAATGCAATCAATCGTGGAGTACCGTCTTCGAGGACTTCGAATGGTTCACTGAAGGGTTCATCAACGCCTTCATCAAATAACTCTTTTAATTCGCTGGGAGATTCTACTTTTGCATCTGCGTTGTGAATCATGAGTTGAATCGATGGTGCTTCACGACGTAGTCTGGCAAGCCAAAGCGATTCAAATGCTAAAACTCGTATCGGGAGAACGATTGACCATGCAGTTCTGTGCACGGAATCTCTTAACTTTCGAACAAACGACAACGTTGCATCTTCTCCGTTTTTGGTTACCAGCCATTCCAGACCTTCCAGGACAACAACTCCCTTGTGGTTTGACAGGTGATTAAGTATAATGTCGAGGATAAGTTCCATATTTGGCAGAACAGCGCCTTCAGTCACTCTTTCCGAGAGCCAGTATGCCTCAACTGCATTGATGTCAATGTGTTCAAGAAGGCGACGGTGAGGTAGGCGGGAGAACAAGAGAATGTGCCCAGTACCTGACTGACTCTCACTATCAACCCATGCAAGAACCTCCTCGTCTGATGTGAAATCGGTTGTATAAATATGACCATTTTCCATTTTTCCACCACCGCTTGAGTCGGCCTCGTAATGGGTGTTCATCGTTCAAAGTCTATGAATCATTATATCCGACGATGCGGTGGGGAGAACAGGTGTGGAAATGTCCGAAGAGACGAATGAAGAAATTGCAATGGCTGAATGTGGCGCTTGTCGAGCGATTGTTCCGCTGAATTCGGATAACTGCCCTGAATGTAGCATCTCCTTTTCAGGAGTATCTGATGATGCTCTTGGTGAATGTGGGGCGTGCAAAGGCCTTGTACCGCTTGATTCGACAAAATGTACACACTGTGGGACTATTTTCGTTGCAGATGACGTGGTTGAAGTTCTCCGTAAATGGTTAACTGAAACTGGCATAACTATCCCTACGCTCTTCAATAAATTCGACGAAAATGGCGATGGACTCATCGATTCTTCCGAACTCAAAACTGGTCTTCTCAGCCTTAATTTGGCTGATTTACCACCCTCGCAAGTTGAACGCTTAATCGAAACTATAGATGAAGACGGTGATGGTCAGATTGATCTTGCGGAATTACATGAGACGATTACTGGTCAAAAACCTGCTTCAGATAGCAGCAGTTCTAATTCTGATTCGGCCACGCAGAAACCCATTGTTGTAGATGATGCAGATTCTGGAGATTCGGATGCTGAAGACGATTCCGATGACCACGATTCCGATGATGAAGAATCCAACAATGATGAAGAAGAAGATGAACCTGATGAAGGAGATTCAGATGGTGACACTGAAGAAGATTCTGACGAAGAAGACGAATCGGATGTAGAATCTTCAGACGAAGAAGAGGAAGAGATTGACGAAGGTGAATCATTACTCGAAGACATCGATGATATTATCGACGATATTGACGAGAGTGAGTTTGAGGCTCAATCTATTTTGCAATTGATTTCTGATGCCATGGATGAAAAGGGAGATTCGCCGGGTAAATTCTTTAGCACGTTTGACCGAGATGGAAATGGTCTCGTTTCAGTTGAAGAATTCACCACCACTATCGAAGAACTCATCGACACTGAAGTCTCGACAAAGGATATCGAATCTTTCCTCGTCAATACTGATGATGATGACGATGGGTCCATTGACATTATTGAATTTGTAGCAGCCCTTGAATCACTCGATGATGCCGAGGAAGTCATTGAAGACGATGCACGCCTCTCCAAAAAGACCGACAAACCCTTCCCGACCGATCTACAGAGGAAAATGATGAGCAAGAAATGGAATGACGTCGTTTGGCCTCTTATTCATCTTGCTTTCGGATTATTTATTGCTGTTTGGCTTGTCAATGGAATGGGTGTCTTAGTCGACGGAAGTGGCGGAAATGTGGCCTTAGAAACTGCTTATGGTATGAACCATGAAGATTGGTTAGCGGGCGATATTTACCCTTGCGACCCCGAGGTTCAGGTTGGAGAATGTAGTAACTCTCTAACTCCATTATCAGGTGATGCTTCATCAATGCCTGCTGGCTTTTATTGGGATGGTATACTCATGATGGTTCTCGGGGCTATTGGAATGGTCGCTTCTCTAGGCTTACATTTGGGTGTAGTTCCTGGATGGCGAGCACGCTCAAAAGCAATGAAAGAAGTCGAAGATGATACCGATGAAGCCCGCTCAGATGATTCTGACGCGGATGAAGAATTGGATGACGAGTCAGATGATGAAGAAGTTGACCTTGACGAATCCGATGAGGACGAAGAAGCTGACGATGAGGAGGAATCTGATGATGAGGAGTCGGAAGATGACGACGGAATTGACATAGGTTCACACATTGGTATGACTTTGGAAGACGAGGAAGTTTTCGGAGTGATCATTGAATTTGATGACGAAGAGGAAACAGTGACTATCAAAGAAGACGGCACTGGAGAAGAAATAACTGGATACCAAGAAGACATGTTTGTGGAGTGATACATTGCCTAATGATGACCCTTTGGCCATTTTGAAGGAGATGATGTCCTGCCCTGTATGTGGCTGTATAGAACAAAAAGGGAGCATTCGTTGCTCTGAATGTGGGACTTTCCATTCAGGGATACACCTTGAAGAGCGCGCTGCACCACCACTCAGTGAGTCTGTTAAACGAGAAGTAAGCGACCCCTCGATATATTCTCTATCTGATGCGCATGCCATACCAGAAGAAGAGTTCGAAGAAAGTGAAAAAATCTCATCATGGTCTGGAGGATCTACTGATTTCACAATGGGTGATGAAGAAGAATTGCCGTTGTCGAAAATCGATCCCGATGAGTTGGACCTCCCTGAACCAGAAGACATCACTGGATGATTTACGAGTAAACTCACGCCAGTAAGCATTTGTTTTATTTCCCTTTTGAATGCTATTTACCCAATAATCATGACATTAGGTATTGATGGTGGGCTCGGAGAGAATTGAACTCTCGATCTTCGCCATGTCAAGGCGACGTCATAACCCCTAGACCACGAGCCCTAGGTAGGCTGTCCACTGAAACGGTGTATTAAACCACATCGGTGGAAGCAATTCGATTCAACTTACGATCTTGGATATTTTACCGGTGCAACCAGACTGGGAGCATACGCCCGCCATTCGAGTCCTTCCGTTCTTCATTTTAATGAGCTGTCCATTCTTAATGGGCCCATAGGTTTTGCATTTCAGACAAAATCCCTCTACAACATCCATGTGAATCAAGTCTCCCACTTGGACGTTCGCCTTAGATTCTTCTGTTTTGGAACGGCTCATAACGCGATAGTCAAGAATCCGAGTATTTACCTCAAATCCCCCCTACTTTGCATTGATTATTTCATAAAAATGCTCGTTCAAAAGTCACATCACTCCAAAAAGGGGGTGCTGCGCTCCATTAGAGTCTTCGCCAGTGGTATCAATATACGCTCATTAAAGTCCAATGTCGTATAACATACATTATGCGACATAACCGCTAGCGGTATTTCAGTCGATTTGGGGTGTAGCCTCAAGGTTGAGTGATTCAAGAGGTGATTCGAATAGTCCGACAAGCGGGGGACCCCCAATTACACCTTCAAGTCCACCATCTTTCGAATCGAGCTTATCGGCAATCGATTGAGATATTCGCTTCCATGAACTTTGATCGATAAATACTGAATGTACTAGGAACAATCCTTGGCCATCAGTAGATTCAGCGATCCATGCGGCCAGGCATCCTTTTTGCCGGCGTTTGAATTCTTGGCGTGCTTCAAGCATTCTTCTGAATCTCGCCTCTTTACCCGACGCTCCTGAACAAACTACAGTTTCGATTAAAACATTTTTGATTTCCATTTTATCACTTCACGAAGTATATTTTAATTAATGTCTATTCAAAAGGCATAAATTGGTAAATCAATGATGGATGAGTTTCCCCGATATGCAAGTTGAGATAAACGGCGTGTGGGATGGTTGCAAACACCACGCTTCCCAATAGGGGCTATCAACGATATTGAAATTCGCAACTGCGCCGACTTCAAGTCTTCCGTGAATCATTCCGGAATCATGAGGTGTTGTTTCAGCAGGATTGCGAGTTGCTGCAACTAATGATGCCAATGGGTGGACTGAGCATCTCTGGGATAAAAGTGAGCCCATGAACGGAAGGCTTAGTGTTTTACAATTCGGATTAAAATCTGTAGCGATGCTCCATGTAAATTCGTTCTCCATTGCTTCATTGAATTCAGGCCATTGAGTGCCAAGTGCATATGGAGTCCCCGGAAGGAACCCAGTATTGACTTTGGCAGCCTCCATTTTCTCCCTTGCTTCATGACTGCTATGGAATGCATGATCCGCGGTTGATACTTTCAATTCGGCAGCCAACTCCCCGCCACCTCCGTCAACAAATTCATCGATATGCATTCGAAGTGCAAGTCCACCCTTTCGGGAACTTTTCAAAATGTCTTCGGACTGTTCAATGGAAAACCAGCCGGGTTCACAAAATACGTCTGCGGAACGAACATGGCCTTGTTCGAGCACTTTTGGCAATTGTTCAGATAGAATCTGTTCGACATATTGTTCAGTACTCATGTCGTGAGGAGTGTCATGGGCGCCCAGCCACGTGAGATCCATTGAAGGCAAATGTTCCATTGATTTTAGCTTGGAGGCGATTTCAATTAATCTCAATTCTGAATCTGTTGTGAGTCCATAGCCGCTTTTGACTTCCATGTGCGTAGTTCCAGTTCTCAATGCTGCCCGTATTCTCGAATATCCTAGTTTAATCAATTCCTCATCAGAAACACTGGCAGTTGAACGGACGGTGTCTTGGATTCCGCCACCCATTTCAGAGATTTCACGATATGATTTGCCGCTGTGACGCCATGAGAGTTCACGAGAGCGATCACCCGCCCACAGCAAGTGAGTGTGCCCATCAACCAAACCAGGGATGACGGCGTTGCCATTTAGGGATACGACATGGGTATCAGTTTCAGTTGTATGATTGATGGTTGGTTCACCATATTCCGATTTCAATTCTTCAGAAGTTGTGATTGATACAATCTTATCATCCTCAACAACCAAACCCATGCCAGATGGGGCGACTAATGATTCAATGTCGAGTAGCGAATGGCCACTGAGTGGACCTTTGCCGGATAAATGAGCCAGCGACCCAGCATCGACATAAACAGTGCGCATACATCTTGCTGTATGCTGAGGGTTGAAGAACAATGGCTCTCTGGCATGTATGATTGGAATGACTCAATGGACGCTTGGTATCGAATCGACAGCACACACTCTGTCTTTTGGTCTCGTTGATAATTTGGGCAAACCCTATCCGGCCTTTTCCGATACCGTGCGCCCTGACAAAGGTGGAATCCATCCAAGAGAGGCTGCTGACCATCACAAAGATGTAGCAAACACTCTTTTCACATCTCTTCTTGAAAAGTATGAGTTATCTTTTGATGACATTGGTGCTGTATCTTATTCGCAAGGACCGGGCCTAGGTCCATGTTTGCGCGTTGGTGCAGCGATTGCTCGAGGCATTTCAAGTCGGTTAGATGTGCCGCTCATTGGAGTGAATCATTGTGTAGCCCATATTGAAATTGGACGGCAGCAATGCGGTTGCAGCGACCCCGTGTTGCTCTATGTTTCAGGCGGTAACACGCAGGTCATTGCTCATTTAGATGGCCGATACAGAGTCCTTGGCGAGACACTCGATATTGGCATCGGAAATATGCTTGATAAATTTGCTCGTGGCCAAGGGATTCCTTTTCCTGGCGGGCCAGTTATAGAAAAACTAGCCGCAGAATGGCTTGAAACTCAAGATAGCCCCTCTCTTGAGGGACTCGAACTCCCATTTGCAGTTCGTGGCATGGACCTAGCATTTTCTGGCGTAATGACAGCTGCTCAAAGATTGATTGACAACGGGAATGAATTAGGTGCAGTATGCTGGTCATTACAAGAGCATGCATTTGCAGCATGCGTCGAAATCGCAGAACGTGCCCTCTCACATACTGGCAAGAAAGAACTTCTTCTTGGCGGTGGAGTAGCATGTAATTCGAGACTCAGAACAATGTGCGAGCAGATGGCTGAAGAACGGGAGTCAACATCTCACGCACCGCCGCGAATGTATTGCATCGACAATGGTACGATGATTGCACTTCTCGGATACATAGAACTCAAAGAAGGAAGGCTGACTACCTACCAAGAAAGCGCCATCGATCAATATCTCCGAACTGACCAAACTCAGGTGACATGGGCCGTTTAGTCTTTCTTTGAACGCTAATTGTTTTTAAGGAGTCAATGGCGAGAAGTGTTTGGGGGAACTGAACATTAGCGGCGAGCGGCGTAAAAAAGATGAACCATTCAACCCCTTTGCCCGTGATGCAAGTGCACAGCGGAATAAGCGAATGAGTGAGCGTTCTCAGAGCCAACGCCGCACTGCACCTGCTCAAAGTCCTACTCCACGGCCACAACAAGATACGAAATCGGCTCACAATGAATTGGCTAAACGGCGTCAAGAAGCATTGAATCGGCTCGGCACCCAGGATTCTAAATCTGTTGCTGAAGACGTTAAGAAATCGACAGAGCAAGAAGAACCTACATTTACCAACTCTGTTGAAAAGACAGAAGAATCCGCTCCAAAGGCTTCACGTGAAGATAGAATGGCTGAGTTGCGGCGCAAATCCGAAGAATCACGAAAGAATGCTAAAGCGCAGCGCAATGAAGCAGCGCAAGTTCAACCAGAAGTGGTGACTGTTAAGGCTGAACCTGTTATTGAATTTGTATCTGCTGAACAAAGTGTAGCGGTAATAGACGAGTCAATGTCTACCACCAATAACAACAAGGCTGAAAAGTCTCGGAATGATGTATTCAAAACTATTCAAACAGAAGTCGCCAAACCCTCTTCTGACCGTCGTCGAAGAAGACGCCGTGGGGATAAGAAAGGCGGCGGAAGACAGAAGCAAGAAAAGAAACTTAATCGTCAAAAGTATCTCGAATACAAATATGCAGCCCGAGACCTACTCGATGATGATGCAATATCTTTAGAGCACCGTTCCAATGTTCTTGGCCAAGTTTGGGCAAAGGGTGAAAGAATGGGCGTAACAGACGCTCTTGAATTCATCGAATCCAAGGTAGAAGAAGAAATTCTACCACGTGCAGTCGCAGATAAACTAAGAGACTTAGTATCTCGAATGACAACAAGAAGGTGAAATTATGACAGAACTAACAGTTAGCGAAAATATCGTAGCAAGCGTACATTATACCGGGACTCTTCCAGATAACGGCGAAGTATTCGACAGCAGTGAAGGTAGAGAACCACTTTCATTCCTCGTTGGCCACCAGCAAATGATCCCCGGATTTGAAGAAGAAATTATGGGCTCTAAGGTTGGTGAAAAGAAGGAATTCACACTCACTTCAGAACGCGCCTATGGTGACAGAGACGAAGCTGCAGTCATGGAAATACCTCGTGAACAATTTGCACAACTCGAAGCGGAAGCATCATTGGAGGCTGGAATGCAACTCGTTGCACAAATGCCCCACGGACCATCGCCTTTCACAATAACAAAACTCACTGATGAATCTGTGACCGCTGATTTTAATCACACACTCGCAGGCAAATCACTAACATTTGCAGTTGAAATTGTTGAGTTGCGTGAAGCTACCGAAGATGAAGCGTCTCATGGTCATGCTCATGGTCCAGATGGACATCATGAACATTGACCCGAGGGAGTCTTGATGAAGCCCTTCTACTTGGAGGGTACATGGTCAGTCAACGCAAGGAAGACTGGAAGACCCTGAGCGGTCTAGATTTGGATTTACAAAGCGACTCTAAGACACTACATGATTTGGGCGCAGATGTGTCACTTATCGGTGATGCAGGTACGCCACCATATACTCGCGGGATACATTCAACGATGTATCGGTCTCGACTGTGGACAATGAGGCAATATGCCGGTTTTTCGAGCGCCAAAGCAACAAACGAGAGATTCAAACTTCTCCTTGAAAGAGGGCAAAAAGGGTTGTCAGTAGCCTTTGATCTACCAACGCAACTCGGTCTCGATGCTGATGATGAAATGTCACTCGGGGAAGTCGGTAAAGTTGGCGTTTCCATATCCGCTCTGGATGACATGCGTCAACTTCTCGATGGTATACCATTAGACAAGGTGAGCACATCAATGACCATTAACGCCCCTGCAATGGTGCTTTTAGCAATGTATATCGCAGTTGCTGAAGAACAAGGTGTTTCTTCACATGAAGTGCTTGGGACCATACAGAATGATATTTTGAAGGAATATATCGCACGTGGTACATATGTATTCCCTCCTGAACAGAGCATGAGATTAATCACAGATATTTTCGAATATTGTGCCGAGCATGTCCCGAAGTGGAATACAATATCCATATCCGGCTACCACATACGGGAAGCCGGTTCTACCGCAGTACAAGAAGTGGCCTTTACCTTGGCTAATGCACTCGCATATGTAGAGGCTGCAATCGAAAAA
>MDSY01116350.1_pt1 | contig 17532 bp, 14 predicted proteins | sample 811131 | NCBI WGS metagenome assembly MDSY01 (sample SAMN05326643, study PRJNA326480) | marine metagenome | isolation source: seawater | place: Atlantic Ocean: South West | collected 2010
CGTTCCGCATCGTTAGCTAAAACTTTTTCCGAAAAAGGTTTAAAACGTGACTCAAAAGTAGCTTTTTATTGTTACAACGGTCCGGAGTACCTAGAAGGTCAATTTGCTGCTTTTAAAATAAGAGCCATTCCAGCAAATGTTAACTACCGGTATCTGGATGAAGAATTGGCTTATATTTTGAACAATGCCGATGCTGAAGCACTCTTATTCGATTCAAGTTTGACAGAGCGAGTTGACTCCGTACGTTCAAGATGTCCAAAACTGAAAGTTTTTTTAAGAGTTGGTGAAGGCCCTTCCGAGGATTGGATCACCAATTACGAAGATGCTGTAAATAATGACCCACTTCCTCGGATTGAAAGATCAGGAGATGATCTTTGGTTCCTCTACACGGGTGGTACGACCGGCAGTCCGAAAGCTGTGATGTGGTCACATGCAGGACTCATGGGAGGGATGGCAGAAACTTTTCGTTCACTTGGAGAGAAAGTTCCAGAAAATTTTGAAGAAGCAGCCGAAATAGCTAAAAGAGTTACAGGCGAAGGTAAAGAGATAAGACAACTTTGTGCTGCGCCGTTAATGCATGGAACCTCTAGCCTCACCGCTTTGGGTACTCATATGCATGGAGGGTTGGTAGCTACGCTTTCTTCTAGAACATTTGACCCTAAAGAGCTTTGGGAAATGGTAGAAAAATGCAAAATAACGATGCTTACGATTGTCGGTGACGCTTTCGCTAGACCCATGATTGATGAACTCGAAGACTCTTTTAAAAGCGATACTGTTAGGGATCTTTCTTCTCTGCGACTCGTGATGTCATCAGGGGTGATGTTCAGCGCTCCTCTGAAAGAGCGTCTCCTGGATCTTCATAGTTGCACTATTTTGGATGCATTAGGTTCCAGTGAAGGAACTGGAATGGGTAAACAAGTAACTTCGCGAAGAAAAAAAGATACGGGAACAGCAAGGTTTTTTCTTGGAGAACACACAAGAGTTCTTTCAGAAGGTGGTGAAGAAATTGAACCCGGATCTGAAAAGATCGGAAAACTTGCGCTCGGTTATCCATTGCCAGTCGGGTATTACAAAGATCCTGAAAAAACAGAATTAACTTTTCCAACAATTAATGGCCGAAGATGGTCAATACCTGGTGATTGGGCAACAATTGAAAAAGACGGCTCCATCACGCTTTTAGGCCGAGGTTCAGAGTGTATAAATACAGGGGGTGAGAAAGTCTTCCCCGAAGAAGTTGAAGAAGCATTAAAAATCAACTCCTTAGTCGTCGATTGTAATGTGGTGGGTCTCCCTGATGACCGTTGGGGACAAGCAGTCACGGCAGTAGTGGAAGTTAAAAAAGGAGAAACCTTGAAAGAGGTAGAGTTGTTAAACGACGTAAAAGAACGTTTAGCAGGCTATAAAGTCCCCAAAAGTGTGATCTTCGTTGAAAAACTAAAGCGTGGACCTAATGGAAAATCCGACTACAGGTGGGCACGTGAGACAGCTGAATCTTCATGATTAGAGATCTATGAGAGGTGGTGCTGGCCATGGTAATTCTTCACCGGTCACTATGGAAGAATGTCTTGATTTAACACCGTTTAGATGCTGGTCGTCAGTGAAAATCCAAAACTTATTATTTGAAATTGCTTGGTATACGAGTTCGGCCACCTCGTCAGGTTGCTTGGCGTTAGCGACTATCCACTCCATAAAAGCTTCTCTTAGAAGAAGTTCGTCTTCAGTAAAGTCACCAGTTGAACTATTAAGTAAATCTTCCGGACGGTTTCTTTCTGAGTTGAATATGTTTGTTGATACGAACCCCGGGCAAAGACAACTGACGCCCACATTAGAATTTTCTGTCAATAATTCCTGACGTAGTGTTTCAGCTATAGATACAACCGCAAATTTTGTGGCGTTGTAGGGCCCAAGATTTGGAACGGAGATGAGCCCTGCGATAGATGCAGTCATGACAATATGGCCTTCGTCCATTTCCTTTATAGCCGGAAGGAAAGTGTTTAAACCATGTATGACCCCCCATAGATTCACCCCCATGACCCATTCCCAATCACTTATCGTTGCTTCTGAGATGGAAGAACCAAACCCGACGCCGGCATTAAGACAAACTACTTTAGGGCTACCAAACTCCTTTTCGATCTGAGTCTTCATTTCCTCTACAGAAGTGATGTCACTTACATCACAATGAACTCCCATGGCTTTATGGCCGAGTCCTTTAAGTTCTTCTACAGCTTCTTCCAGAACCGGAATTTCAATATCAGCTAAAGCTACCTTCATTCCTGCTTCCGCTAAACGTTTACCCATTGAGAGACCTATTCCGGAAGCACCACCAGTTATTAGCGCGGTTTCTTTGTTTACTTCTTTCATATATTTACCTATCCTTCTTATTCTTCAAAACCTAGTAATGCTTGTTCAATAACTTCAGGTAGAGCAGGGTGAACGTAAAGTTGATTGCGAGCTAATTCGTCAACTGTTATAGAAACGTTCATCGCGGTCACTAATTGTTGAATAAGAGTAGATGCCTGGTAACCAATGATATGAGCTCCCAGTAGAAGGCGAGTACTGGGATCAATTAGCAACTTCACGAAGCCCTGCTGATCCTCCATGGCCCAGCCGAATGCAGTATCAGAATAGTCTCTAATGGATTTAAGGTATGGAACCTTGTCGCTCAATAGATCATCTTCAGTGAAACCTACAGATGCTATTTGTGGATTTCCGAAGACCGCTTTGGGAATTACAGAACGATCAATCTTTATTAGATTCTCCGGATTTAACAAGTTGTTCGAAATTATCCTCGCTTCTGCGTTAGCAGTGTGTTTTAGTTGAAGAGGATTTGTCACATCTCCCAAAGCCCAAACTCCATCAGCGGAAGTACGTAAATACTCGTCTGTTATGACATAACCAGATTCATCACAACGAACTCCGCCTTTTTCAGGGTTCAAAAATTCGGTATTGGGGTTGCGGCCAGTTGCTATCAAAAGTTCGTCTGCTTCAATATCAGTTCCTTTTTTCAAATTAATAAGAAATTTCCCTTTGTGTGCGACATGCTCAACTTCCTCAGAAAGATAAACAGTAAATCTGTCCTCGTATATCTCTGTAATCCGTTTACGTATAGAGGAGTCTGCCTCGCGTAAGAACTCTTCACCACGTAAAACCATTGTCACCTCAGAACCGAAAGCTCCAAAAATATGAGCCATTTCGATTGCAATAAAACCGCCACCAACAATTACGATTCGGTCAGGCAAATCACTCATTCTCATAATGGAGTCGGAAGTGTGAAACGGTGTTTCGTCCAAACCCGGTAATTGCGGAATGTCAGGCTGAGCACCCGCAGCTATGACTATCTGATCAGCAGAAATCACTTCTCCAGCTATTGAAAGAGTCTTTTCGGATATAAAAGCAGCTTTATCTCTGTAGACCGTCACATTCTCAAGACCTTCACGGTAACTCAGACCGGCTTCGGCTATCGGGTCGATTCTTCCAAAAATTCGTTTTTGTATTTCATCCCAATCAACGCCAGAAAATGAAGACTTGACACCAAGTTTTTTTGCAGTTTGAGCGTTAAGCGAGAGGTCTGCTGCATAAACGAGCATTTTTGAAGGAATGCATCCACGATTCATGCATGTCCCCCCAAATTCAGCTGGTTCCGCGATTGCAATATCAAGGTGGTCGTGTTCAGGTCCGATAATCGTATTGCCTGAACCCGCTCCAATGATTAATAGATCGTGATGCGGCATCTTTTTAATTAGAAGCCAAAAGGTGACCCAGAGAACGCAATGTTTGAGTACCTGCTCCCAAAGAAGTAGTGATGTGCTTATTCCATAGGGTGTAACGGTAAAGAGGGTAGTCGGTTGAAACACCCATTCCGCCGTGGCAATGTTGAGTAGCGTGTGCGATTTCTGTGGCGCGTTCTGAAGCCCACCACTTAGCTACTAGAAGATCCTCAAGAGCATCAAGGCCTGCACTGAGACGCCAAGCGGCAGAAAAGGTTGTAAGTCTTATGCCGCCTACGTTTATGAATTGGTCTGCTAAACGTTGAGTCACAGCCTGAAAAGTGGCGAGTGGCCTTCCGAATTGTTCCCTTTCGCTGGTATACGAGGCAGTCATTTTCAGCGCTGTTTCAGTTACCCCTAACTGGGTTGCGCAAAGGCTGACGAGTAAAATCTGGTGAAGCCAAGCGACACTTTCCTTACCGCCTATTTTTTCAGCAGGTGTAGCTTCAAACGACAACTCCCAGAGAGGTTCGCCCCGAGTTGAGCTGGTAGATCGCATAGTAATATTTGAATCTTCTAGATCCACTATGAAAAGAGAAGGTTCGCCATCACCCATGGCTGTTACTAAAGCTGAATCAGCATGGTTTGCATATTCGACTACAATTTTTCTACCAGTTATAAGCCCATTTTCATAAGAAGTGCTTGGTTCCATAAATTGATCATTTAAAAATTCCTGAGATGCGAAAGTTAATATTTTCGAGCCGTCTGCCACTTTAGGCAGTAAAGATTTCCGCTGATCATCTGTGGCGAATTTGTCTAATGTTACAGAAGAAACCAAGGTCGGTAGTAAAGGGATGGGGGCTACATGTTGTCCCTGTGAGCGGAGTAAACAGGCAAGGGCAACGATATCCAAGCCGGCACCCCCAACATCTTCTTTAAGAGTTGCCCCTATCAGTCCTGAAGAAACAAACTTGCCCCAGAGTTCTTTATCAAACCACTCTTGCGAAGCTTCTATTTCTCTTAAAACTTCTAAATTTATATGATCATCGAGAATACGTTCAGCCAAATCAGTGATTTCAGTATGTTCCTCAGCGAGGTCAAAGTTCATTATTTAAACCTCATCTCCGTCTTTTTTCCCTTGGTAAACCAAGTCCAGCCATTCCGATTATGTCTCTTTGTATTTCGTTAGTTCCCCCACCAAAAGTGAGAACCCAAACGGATCGATACCCGTTCTCTATTTGTGAAGCGAGATCTGACCCAGAGTCATCTTCAATCAAGTGGCCCGTAGCACCAATTACCTCAGTTAGTTGCGTGTAGATACGGTGCATCGATTCCGAGCCGTGAACCTTTATCGCCGATGCATCTGCAGGACCCATTTTCCCATTGGTATTTGCGTAAGCAACTTCCCAGTTGAGAAGATCAAGATAACGAACGAGGGAACGACACTCAGCGAGTTTCACTTGAACCCATTCTTGGTCGATGACCCTTCGTCCATCAGGTAGTAGATTTTCACTTGCCCAGTCAATTGCATCTTTTACAAGGCGAACCATTCGTCCGGCGGCGAAAAGCGACACTCTTTCATGATTCAATTGGCTGGTGATCAAATTCCAACCCCCATTGATTTCCCCCACTCGCATACTGTCCGGAACCCTTACATCGTCGTAGAAAGTCGCCGTTGTATCAGCGGCACCAAAAGTTTCAAAAGGCTGTATAGAGAATCCAGGATCTTTTGTATCAACTAAGAAAAGTGTTATTCCCTTATGGCCAGGCGCTTCGGTGTCTGTTCTAGCAGCGAGCCAAATGTAGTCAGCGTTGTAGGCAAGACTTGTATACAACTTCTGGCCATTAATTATCCAGTCATCTCCGTCTCTGACTGCTCGTGTTTTCAGAGAAGCCAGGTCAGTTCCAGCCTCCGGTTCCGAATATCCAATCGAAAAATGAACTTCTCCAGCTAAAACCTTTTTAAGAAAAAAGTCTTTCTGTTCTTGTGTTCCGAATTCTCTGATGGTTGGGCCCACTGTGTTTGTTGTTAGAAAAGGGATTGGGCACCATGCTGCCTGAGACTCATTGAAAAATATGTATTGCTCAATAGGAGTGAATCCTTTTCCACCATGTTCAACGGGCCATCCAACTCCAAGCCAACCATCTTGGCCTATTTTTCGGATTAGATCTTTGTAAGGCTTATTTTCTGCAAAGTCGGCACTTTTAACTTCAGCTCTGACTTGAGGAGTCATCAGGTCACTGAAGTAAGACTCAAGCTCCTTGCGAAGCGACTCTTGTTCTTCAGTTAGATCGATAAACATTTAGACCTTTCAGATCATTAACAATTCATTATGCAACGAAAAGTTAATTTCGCGGAACAGAATCCCAGGAAGCTCCCTTGTAAGGATCCGGTTCTTTAGGCAAGCTAAGAACTCTTTCGCCAATTATATTGCGTTGCACTTCATCCGTTCCACCTGCGATACTCACCCCAGATGCCGCTAAACAACCAATAGACCATTTTTCAGCATCTTCATCGCCAATTTCCCAAGCTTGTCCACTGGTGCCGACGATTTCCATGGAGGCATCTCGGAAGAGTCGAGCCAGTAATGATCCATTGAGTTTTGCAATTGACCCTTCAGGTCCAGGTACGCGTCCAGCAGCTACGGAATCGCGTACCCTTTGTCCGATAAATCGGCGAATTTTTTCCCTTATCCATAGATCAGCGAGCATCTGCCTTATCCGCGGATCAGAGTTTTTATTCAAAGTTTTTGCTAACTCAATAAGTGTCGGAGTGCGATCAGCGGTTAATGATCCTCCACCTGCACCTATCGAGACGCGCTCAAACATGAGCATAGAGACCGCAAGGTTCCAACCTTGATTAAGGTCGCCGAGTAAACGGTTTGAAGAGACTCTTGTCTCATTGAAAAAGACTTCGTTAAAACCACTGCCACCAGAAATCTGTTTTAACGGTTTAACCTCTACAGTCGGATCATTGAAGTCGACAATGAACATCGAAAGACCTTTGTGTTTGGGAAGTGACGGGTCAGTCCTGGCGACGACTAATCCTAAATCTGCGTAGTGTGCTCCGGATGTCCAAACTTTCTGGCCTGAAATAACCCACTCCTCACCATCCTTAGTAGCGCGTGTTGACAAACTTGCAACATCCGATCCGGCACCCGGCTCAGAAAACAATTGACACCATATTTTCTCTCCCGAAATACATTCCTTCATAAAAGTGTTTTTTTGTTCTTCCGTTCCATACTGATCCAGCATGGGTAGGCACATTCCGTGTGAGATGTACAAAGGTCCATTAGGAAGACGCCAGTCACGAGCTATTTCGTCAAAAAGTTCCTGATGTTTTCGAGTAAGTCCACCTCCTCCGTATTCTTTAGAGTAGGGAAGAGCAGCTAATCCAGCTTTGAACAGTTCCTTTTGAAAATTCTTACACTCTCCAACGCGGTCAGGGTCATCTTCCAAAGTTGATTCGGAATCACCAATTTGTTCACAGTTTTCTTTTAGAAAATCCGTAACTGCAGTGCGGAAAGATTCTTCATCCTGGATGGCGGGTTCGAGATCGTTTGAATGCATTAAATGAAAGTAGTTCTACTTATCCCTTGTCTGCAATTACTAAGAGAAAAATTATTAATATCTTTTGTGAGAATCGAATACTTGCTGAAATTGTCAACATTTTTGACTAAGGAGCCAAAGACCCGCGATCTTCTAGACCCATAGGGGCAAACGGGCCAAAAAAACCATGCTCATAAAGTCCATAGCCAACGTTCCCGTCGTAGGAAAATTTTCCTACATGATCGACTATCCCATATTGGGCTAACGGTTTTATCTCATCAACTTCGAGAACTAAACCTTGTACCACGTCTTTACCTTGATGCATCCCGTGTCGCCAATCGGAATCAATGCCATAGCCGGTACCTATTGACACCCAGTTAGGTAGAAGGGACTCACATTTGATTTCGAAAGGTGATCCTGGTGCTTCGTTAAAGGAGATTGTTGACTTTTCAAGCAACCTTGTTCCGGAAATCATTTCGTGGTTCCATTCTGGTCGTCCTAACCATTCTGAGTCTCTACCGTCATTCCAAATTCTTACCGCTTCCTCTAGAAGCCGATTTCCATCTTCTTGTTCATGACACATGTATAGAATCGAATGGTCATCAAATTGCATTGGAAAATAGTTCCACATTCCGCTCATGACATTGGTTCCTTGCCGAATTCCATCGCCTTCCGGCTCACCAACAGGTCGAATACCCCAAGAACGATCTCTCGCCCCCCACCAGTTTTCAGAAGAAACTTTGTAAGTTTCACCGGCAACGGTAATTTCACCACTCCATCTGCCATTTTGTGCAAAGCGCTGAGTGTCAAATACAACTCTCCCTTTGTTTCTTATGTACTGGTGCGGTTCTGCGTGAGCTTCCATTGAAGCTTCCCATGTGACATCCATGGCCACAGTGTGTTCCGTGGGTTCGCATACGACACGAAGTTTTCGAAGAGGTTCTAAGACTTCTATGAATATTGGTCCTACTCGTGTGTCTGAACGATCGAGTAATTCTGTTGAAGATCGAACAATGTGTTGTTTGTCTTTATGCCTGACATCTATAAATGCATCTGTTACACCCAGGTTGGGGTATTGGCCGAGTCCAAAAATAGCAAACAACTCGTCAGAACATGGATGAAGATTAAAGTAGTAACGATCGTAGAAATTTCTATCACTAGTGGCCGGATGAGAAATGAATTGAGATGTTTGATGGACCGGGTAGTCATCCCAGGAAGAGACTGTCATAAATCCTCCATTTAAAGTTAAACCTGACGGTAGACAAAGATGTTAATTGTCATCAATTCGGCATCATACATATTTCAATGGAAAAATAAAGCAAGAGGTGTGGAATGTTTAATAAGGAAGGAAACTAATGGGGGTATTGGAAGGGAAAACCGCTTTAGTTACCGGAGCAGCTGGCGGTATTGGTCGTTCAACAGCAGAAGCTTTTGCAAAAGAGGGTGTTTTACACGTTGCACTTATTGATACAGATCAAGAGGGGTTGCTGTCGACTTCCGAAATAGTCGACAATTTGAAAACCAGTTTTTCCATTCATTGCGTAGATGTGACTGAAGAGGATTCAGTTGCAGCGACATTGAATGAAATCGTTGACGAGTATGGAACATTAGACATCGCTTTCAATAATGCCGGTATTAACCACCCAAGTAGCAAGTTTCATGAACTTGAATTAGAGGACTGGAAAGAAATGATCCAAACTAACTTAACGTCAGTTTTCATCTGTATTAAGCATGAAATCATACATATGCTCAAATCGGATACCGGTGGTGTCATAGTAAATACTTCTTCTGGAGCTGGAATAGTGCCTGCTCCAGGTCAGGCTCATTACACAGCGGCCAAACATGGAGTCGTTGGGTTGACTAAATCAGTTGCAGCTGAATATGGCAGGCTTGGAATTCGTTGTAATGCAATTCTCCCTGGTTTGGTGGACACTCCGATGATCAGAGATGAAAATGGAGAACTAACTGAGCGAGCGAAGAGGACTCTTGAGAGAATCTCCCCATCTGGCGAACTAATAAAACCTGAACAGATAGCAGAAACCGTGACATGGCTTTCTTCCAATGCGTCAGAAAAAGTCAATGGACAATCTGTTGTTATTGATGGTGGTGGAATAATGCGATGAATTTCGCATCTACAATAAGTAACAACGAAGACAGTTGAGAGAGTAATGACAGAAGAAAATAATTTTGACGTCATAGTCGTAGGGGCAGGTATTTCTGGCATTGGGTCTGCTTACCGTCTCCAGAAGGAATGCCCCGATCGCTCTTTCGTCATACTCGAAGGGCGGCCAAATTTGGGTGGTACATGGGATTTATTCCGATATCCCGGAATTCGATCAGACAGTGATATGCACACTTTGGGTTTCAGCTTCAAACCATGGAAAGCTGCAAAATCTATCGCTGATGGTCCAGCCATTCTTGAATACCTTGAGGAAACAGTCGATGAATTCGAAATCAGGGAAAAAATCAAATTCAACCATCATGTATCTGCAGCCGAATGGTCTAATGAAAAAGACTGCTGGACTTTAAGAGTATCGAACAGTGAAACCGGAGATATTTCCGATTATACGTGCAACTTTCTTTTGATGTGTTCTGGCTATTACAGCTATAAATCGGGATATACACCTTCTTTCGAAGGGGTAGAAACATATTCTGGGCAAATAGTTCATCCGCAGGAATGGCCGGAAGATATCGATTATGACGCAAAAAAAATCGTCGTTATAGGATCCGGAGCGACTGCAGTGACACTTGTTCCCGCCATGGCAGAAAGCGCTGAACACGTCGTCATGCTCCAAAGATCACCTACCTATGTTGTAGCACGCCCTGATCACGATCCCTTCGCTGCCATGTTGAGGAAAGTATTGCCCGAGAAAGTTGCCTACTATTTGACGAGAAAGAAAAATATTTTTGGCCAAAACTACATTTACAAATTAACCAGAAAAGACCCTGAAAAAGTTAAAGAGAAGATACTTGCAGGTGTTCGTATGTCTCTTGATGAGGATTTTGATGTCGAACGTCATTTCACACCTTCTTACAACCCCTGGGATGAAAGGCTGTGTCTAGTTCCTAATGGAGATTTGTTTAAATCTATTCGTAAAGGAAAAGTTTCAGTAGTAACCGAAACTATCGACCGGTTCACTCCAGAAGGGATTTTGTTGAAGACTGGTGAAGAATTAAAAGCTGACATTATCGTCACGGCAACCGGCTTAAATCTTGTAACTCTAGGAGAAGTAGAATTTAGGATAGATGGCGATCCTGTCGATTTCTCAAGAACCTGGATATACAAAGGCTTGGCTTACTCAGACGTACCTAATCTGATTTCAACTTTTGGTTACATAAACGCTTCTTGGACACTAAGAGCTGATATCAATAGCTCTTACGCGTGCCGTCTTTTGAACCATATGAGAAAAACAGGGACAAAAAGAGCAACCCCGAAACTCAGAGAAAGTGACATGGATATGCCTCAGAGAGACTGGATAGAAGGATTCTCTTCGGGGTATATGAAACGGTCAATGTCGGAAATGCCAAAGCAAGGCGACCGCGAACCCTGGCTGAACACTCAGGATTTTTATAAAGACAAGAAAATGCTTTCGCGAAACACCTCACTTGAAGACGGGGTAATGGAATTTGTGTAAATCGAAAATAGCGGACTTGTAAATGAATAAGGTTCCAGTAGTGCTTATATCCGGAGACGACGATGTGTTGATTTCCAGATCTTTAAATAATCACATAGAAAAAGCTTTAGGGAATGAAGACAGAACTCTTGCTCTGGAGGAATTAACTGAAGCAAATTATCTTTCCTCGGAACAGTTCAATATAAGCAAGTTGGTTGATTCCGCACAAACTGCTCCTTTCTTGACGGAAAACAGAGTAGTAGTGGGCCGACACATGGGCCGTTTCAGCAAGAAAGACGACCTTGAACCTTTGCTTGAATATCTAAATTCCCCTTTGCAAACGACTTCTTTGATACTTGTTTGGGAGAAAGGAAGCAATCCTCAACAGCAGCGACTGTCGCCTGTGCCGAAGGCCCTTCTTGAAGCAATTGAAAGTTCTGGTGGAACTATCGAGAAGGTGAGTACCGGAAAAGGTAAACAGGCCGAAAAATGGCTAGCAGATTTACTGAAAGAAGCATCTGTCGAACTTACCGGCGAGGCGCGTAAACACATCTCAGATCACTTAGGGGAAGACCGAACTAAAGTTTTTGCCCTTTTAGAAGTTTTAGCTGCCGTTTATGAAAGTAGCGAAATATTAGAACTTAGAGATGTTGAGCCATATCTGGGAGATGCAGGATCAATAATGCCGTGGGATTTAACAGACTCTATTGACTCAGGGAAAATCCCTGAAGCATTGGAACGACTCCAGAGGATGCTTAGAGCAGACGGTCGACACCCGTTGGGGGTACTGGCTCTACTCCACTCTCATTATGAAAAAATGTTGCGTATTGAAGGCTCAAATCTAAAAGAGGAAAAAGCAGTAGCGGAAGCACTTTCAATTAGTCCGTACCCGGCAAAAAAGATTCTTTCCTCATCCCGAAGGTTAGGAAAAAAGAATATTTTTAGAGCTATAGGACTCATAGCGGAAGCTGACCTTGATTTAAAAGGCAAAAAAGGGTGGCCCCCCGAACTGGTTGTCGAAGTGCTTGTGGCTCGATTAGCGGCTATGCGGTAATCGTCAACTATTGCTGTTTAAACTTTTTTGAAGTCTAGATTTCTCGCGTGATGCTTTATTGGCATGAATGATGCCTTTCGCTGCAGCTCTATCTATTTTCTTAATTGCAGCAGCTGTATCTTCAGGTGTGCCTGAATCTCTAGCGGATTTCACAAGGGTACGCATCTCCGACCGAAAAGAACGATTTCTTGAACGTCGCACTTCGTTCTGACGGTTACGTTTTATTGCACTCTTAATATTTGCCACGGGTAATACAACCTTTTCTTTTAGCAGTGGTCAATCCTAGCGTGTGAAGAGAGATACAGGACAGCATAAGAAAGTAAAGAATCCAATTTAATTCATGTAATTAAGCCCACGAGAATGTACGGTCGGCAGGGATGACTAATAAAAAGATGTGCAATACGTCGATCATTGCCCATATAGATCACGGCAAGTCAACACTGGCTGACCGCATGTTGGAGCTTTGCGGAGCTGTGGATGAAAGAAATATGAGGGCTCAATATCTCGACTCTATGGATTTGGAGCGTGAAAGGGGAATCACCATAAAGCTTCAAAGCGTACGACTCGACTGGAAAGATTCGGTAATCAATCTTATAGACACACCGGGGCACGTAGATTTTGGTTATGAAGTAAGCCGCTCTTTAGCTGCATGTGAAGGTGTGATATTGGTCGTTGACGCGGCACAAGGAATAGAAGCACAAACCTTGGCTAATTGTTATCAAGCTCTCGAACATGATCTTGAAATAGTGGCTGTGTTGAACAAGATAGATCTACCAGCCTCAGAACCCGACCGATATGCAGAAGAAATAGAAAAAGCCTTAGGAATACCAACAGATGAGATTTTTAGAATTAGTGCAAAAACAGGTGAAGGGGTCTCAGAACTACTCGACGCCGTTGTAGAGAAGACACCTTCTCCTGAAGCGGACGAAGATCTACCGCTTCAAGCGTTAGTCTTTGACAGTCATTTCGACCAGTATCGCGGTGTTGTGTCTTCAGTGCGGATAATGCAGGGTCGTTTGGATACTGGAATGTCTATTAAATTCATGCAGGCTGGAACAAATCATCAACTTGATGAAGTCGGAGTTTGGCGTCCAGAAATGACTCCAGTAAAAAGTCTCGGACCGGGTGAAGTGGGCTATGTCCTCGCCGGAATAAAAGACGTTGGTGAAGCTCGGTCAGGTGAAACGATAACGACTACGAACGGTGGAAGCGAGTCAGTATTAGCCGGCTACCAAGAACCCAAACCAATGGTGTTTAGTGGCTTATACCCCATAGACGGAGATGATTTCGGAGACTTAAGAGATGCTCTAGAAAAGCTCAGACTAAACGACTCAAGTTTTACTTTTGAACCCGACACTTCGTCCGCCCTCGGCTTTGGATTCAGATGCGGCTTCTTAGGGTTATTGCATATGGAGATAGTTCGAGAACGTCTCGAGAGGGAATTCGATCTTAATTTAATAACTACAGCACCTTCAGTTAAATACCGTGTTATACACGCAAGTGGAAAAGTAGAAGAAATAGATAATCCTTGCGACCTTCCATCGGCGGGTGAAATCTCAGCGATAGAAGAACCATGGCTTTCAACCACCTTGATATCCCCGGCAGAGTACACAGGCACGCTGATGGAACTTTGTCAAGGACGAAGAGGCGAGTTAGACAAGTTGTCATACCTGTCACCTGAACGTATAGAACTAAAATACCGACTTCCTCTAGCAGAGGTAGTTCTAAATTTCTTTGATCAATTAAAAAGCAGAACCCAGGGCTACGCAAGCCTCGACTATGAACCTGCTGGCTACATGAAATCCGATCTTGTGAGAGTAGACATCCTGCTACAAGGAGAGTCTGTAGATGCCTTTAGTGCAGTAGTGCATCGGGACGCATCCTATGAATACGGTCGAAAAATGGCAGAAAGATTAAAGGAATTGATACCACGCCAACAATTCGAAGTTCCTATACAGGCCACGATCGGTGGTCGGATAATAGCGCGTGAGACCGTTAGGGCATACCGAAAAGATGTAACAGCGAAACTTTACGGAGGGGATATCACAAGGAAGCGTAAATTGTTGGAAAAGCAGAAGCAAGGTAAAAGAAAGATGAAGTCAATTGGTCGTGTTGATGTTCCTCAAGAGGCTTTTGTTTCCGCTCTGAGTCTCGAAGAATAGAAACAATAAATATATAATCCTAAAATAGCTGCGATGGGAGTAACATCCGAAAGATGTTAGACGAAAGAAAAGCAGGAATTCTAGGCGCTGTTGTTGAGGCGTATATAGAAACTGCTCAACCAGTCGGTTCGAGTTCAGTTGCTAGATCTGGCTCCGTAGATGTTTCTTCTTCAACTATTAGAAACGAAATGGCGCTTTTAGAGTCAGAAGGTTATCTCGATCAGCCTCACACCTCAGCAGGCCGGATTCCTACAGAAAAGGCATACCGCTTCTTTGTTGATAACTTGTTGGGTCCTGTCAGACTTGACAGAGTAGAAAATCAACAAATCAAGTCCTTTTTTGATAGATCGCACATTGAGATTGAACAAATGCTGCAGGAGACTAGTAATTTTTTAGCTTCTCTAACTGGAAGTGCTGGCGTTGTTCTTTCGCCTGACTCTGACCATCAGACCGTGAGATCGGTTCATTTAGTAGACCTTTCACTTGATCAGATTTTACTCGTCTTAGTTACTTCCAATGGAGTAGTGGAAAAATATTCATTGGATATATCGAAAGAAATATCTATAAATCCAACTGAACTAGATGAAGCAAACCACTACCTTTCGAAACATTTCAAAGGTTTTCGACTGGGAGCGTTGCCGAAAGTTCCACTGAGTGGAAACGACAATGTTGATTGCCTGGTGAAAGAAGTTGAAAAAACTCTCAGTTCCTTAGTTCAGTCAAAAGAAACTGTTTATGTAGGCGGCACGTCCGTGCTTGCTGGGTCTCTTTCGGAACCTGAAGGTATTAGAAAAGTTTTAGACTTGTTGGAACGTCAAATGATCGTGGTTAGTTTGATCCGAGGTGTTATAGATCGAGGTCTCAGTGTTGTTATAGGTACTGAAACAGGCGTTGACCACTTAGCTGAATGTTCACTTGTTGTAGCACCCTATGAAATAGATGGTGAAGCAGCTGGTTCAATCGGTATTTTAGGTCCAACCAGAATGGACTACACCCAAGCGCTTGCGACAGTCGGAATTGTCGGTCGAAGTTTAGGTGACCATTTGACCGAAGGTTAAAAAATGTCTAGTGACCCATATGAAGTTCTGCAAGTACAGCGAAATGCCTCAGCGGAAGAAATTAAAAAGTCTTATCGTAGGCTGGCACGCGAGTTTCATCCTGACGCAAATCCAGACGACCCAGATGCCGAAGAGAAGTTTAAAGAGGTCGCATTTGCTTATGAAGTACTTTCAGATCCTGACAAGAGGTCCCGTTATGACCGATTTGGAGATACTGGAAACTCCTCATCTATGGGGGACCCTTTTGGCGGGATTGGGGACATTTTCGAATCTTTTTTCGGGTCAGGTTTCTCACAATCACGAAGAACAGGGCCAATACAAGGTCAGGATTTGGAGACTTCATTACATCTAGACTTTGCTGAAGCAGTTTTTGGTTGCGAAAAAGAAATCGAGATTAAAACAGCTTTAGCTTGCAGCGTTTGCGAAGCAACAGGTGCATCTGAAGGTTCCAGTCGTGATACTTGTGAGACTTGCAGAGGTAGCGGTCAGGTGCAACAAGTTAGACAGTCACTTTTAGGTCAAATGATGACTTCTGCTGCATGTAGTGCTTGTGGTGGAATGGGTTGGGTAATACCAATTCCTTGTGGCGAATGCGGAGGAGAGGGAAGAAATGTTGTGCAGGATTCTTTCTCCGTTCAGGTGACCGCCGGAGTCGATGATGGAACGACATTGAGACTTACTGGAAGGGGGGCGGTAGGACCGTGGGGAGGTCCTGCAGGGGATCTTTATGTGCAGGTAAGAGTCAGAGATCATGAATATTTCGAACGCAGCGGTTATGACCTATTACGAAGACTTCCGGTGCAAATGACTCAGGCAATCCTCGGAGTTGAATTGGAGATCGAAACCCTTGACGGTTCAGAGACTATTGTCATCCCGAAAGGCACAGAAAGCGGACAAGTGATGAGAATCCGTGGACGGGGAGTCCCACACATACAAGGTCGCGGAAGAGGCGATCTGCTTATTGAAATTGTTGTGGAAACTCCCAAAGATCTGACTTCCACAGAGGAAAAGTTCATAAGAGATTTTGCGGTATCCAGAAATGATCAAGTAGACCCTCCGGATAAAGGAATAATTGGCAAATTCCGATCGGCATTCAGTTGAACGGTTCTGGCTTCCCACTAATCGATTTCAACGTTCCCCATGTGTTTGTGGATGAGATTGAAAACCCTGAACTAGGAGAGGAAGACGACCATCATTTCGGCAAAGTGTTGCGTCTTAGAAATGGAGATCGAATAACTGTTTCAGATGGAGAAGGCAACTGGCGGGCGTGTATCTACGGTTCAACTCTTGAAGTTGCAGGAGAAATTTTTTTTCAACCAAAACCAGAAATTGAAATAACTATCGGTTTCGCTCTTGTGAAAAAAGGAAAACCTGAATTGATAGTTCAGAAATTGACAGAATTAGGTGTTGACAAAATTATTCCGACAGTAAGTCAACGCTCTGTAGTTCAATGGAGTGATAAAAAAATTGTTGAAAATCAAAAACGGCTTAGTCGGATAGCAAGAGAAGCAGCCATGCAATCGAGACAGATGTACATTCCGGAAGTTGTGGAAACGCAGGATTTCTCAGATTTAGATGCGGAAAAAGAGATAACGTTGGCGCACCCGGGAGGGAAAAAACTAACTCTTGATCACTCTTTTTTGGTTATTGGCCCAGAAGGAGGTTGGACTGAAGAAGAGAGAGTTGGCAAGGAATGCTGTTCTCTAGGTGGATCGATTTTGAGGTCAGAAACAGCGGCTATCTCTGCAGGGGTTCTACTTACTTCATTGCGCGATGGAAGAGTTTCAGAAGGTGGCGACTGATCTAGGGTTTCCAGTCGTTCCAGGAAACAACTTCGTCCATAGGTATGCGTTTCGCAGGCTTGAAATCGGATCCAAGAGTGTGAGCGACAGTTATAAGAGCAACCTGAGTTACTTCTTCGAATGGGATTCCTAGAACTTCTGAAGCCTCCTGTTCAAAAATTAGATGAATTGTTGTCCAGCAGGTGCCAAGATCACGCTCGCGTGCAGCAAGCATAAAACTCCAAGCCGAAGGGATTATAGAGCCGTAAAGAGAAGCACCAGCTAGGCCCGGCATTTGATCAACCCTTCCCGGTAGACAAGGGATCATCATTACAGGAACACGGTGCATGTTTTCAGCCAAATAAGTTGCTGATTCTGTGACTCTCAACTGCTGGGCAGCTCTTTCTTCATTTTCCGCCACTTCAGCCAATTGGCCTGCGCTACCTACCATGTTTGCATAAACCTCGAAACCTTTTCTGTAGATATCGGCAAGAGCTGAACGTTTCTCAGGATCTGTTATCACCAGAAAACGCCAATTTTGGCTGTTAGAGCCAGTTGGTGCCTGAACAGCTAACTCGAGGCACTCCGTTATAAGTTTTTCGTCAAC
>MDSY01071547.1_pt1 | contig 17527 bp, 12 predicted proteins | sample 811131 | NCBI WGS metagenome assembly MDSY01 (sample SAMN05326643, study PRJNA326480) | marine metagenome | isolation source: seawater | place: Atlantic Ocean: South West | collected 2010
CGCCCGCCTCACGCTCGCCGGCATCCGGTCTCTCGGGATCCTCATCGACATCACCAACTACGTGATGCTCGAGCTGGGGACGCCGATCCACGGCTACGACCTCGACGCGCTCAGCGGGGGGATCGTCGTCCGTCGCGCGCGTGCGGGGGAGCGGCTCGAGACCCTGGACGGGAAGGTCCGCGACCTCCACGTCGAAGACCTGCTGATCACCGACGCGTCAGGCCCGATCGGTCTGGCCGGCGTCATGGGCGGCGGGACGACCGAGATGGGCGCTTCGACGCGCAACGTGCTCGTCGAAGCGGCCGTCTTCGAGCCGATCACGATCGCGCGGACCGCCCGTCGGCACAAGCTGCCCAGCGAAGCGTCGCGCCGGTTCGAGCGAGGCGTCGACCCCGCCCTGCCGGCGGTGGCCGCGCAGCGGGTGGTCGATCTCCTGGTGGAGCTCGCCGGCGGCACCGACGAGCGCGTCGGAGGTGCGCTCGGGACCGACATCGCGCGGACGTCGATCGAGCTGCCGAGTGCGTTCGTCGCCGGCCTCGTCGGCGTCCCCTACACGGTCGAGGAGATCGTGTCCTCGCTCGAGATGATCGGGTGCGCCGTGACGACGACCGATCCAGGATGGACGGTCGTCGCGCCGACCTGGCGTCCCGACCTCACCGACAAGTGGACGCTCGCGGAGGAGGTCGCCCGGATCACCGGCTACGACCGCATCCCCTCTCAGCTGCCGCTCCCGCCGTCCGGTCGCGGACTGACCGCCGCGCAGAGCGGTCGTCGCCGCGTGTCGAACGCGCTCGCGGCTGCCGGCTACGTCGAGACGCCCTCCTTCCCCTTCACGACCGAGGCGCAGAACGATCTCCACGGTTCCGCGGACGGCGGGCACCTGCCGAGCATCGAACTCGCCAACCCGCTCGACGGCCAGGCCCCGTTCCTGCGCCGGTCGCTCGTCCCCGGCCTGATGCAGGTCGCCCACCGCAACGTCTCGCGCGGCCTGACGGATCTGGCGCTGTACGAGACCGGCGTCGTCTTCCTGCCCCGCGCCGGAGTCTCCTACGGAACCGCGCACGTCCCGCCGCCGGCCGTGCGCCCGTCGGCGGCCACGCTCGCCGAGCTGGATGCCGCGATCCCGCCGCAGCGTCGGCATGTCGCCGTGCTGCTGACCGGATCGCTCGTGGCGAAGCAGCCGGGTGAGCCCGCGCGTGCGGCGGACGTCGCCGATGCCCTCGACGCCGTCCGCACGATCGCGCTCGCGGCGGGGGTCGAGGTCGACGTGTCGCAGGACACGCGAGCGGCGCTGCACCCCGGTCGCACGGGCACCCTGCGTGTGCGCGGCGAGGTCGTCGGTCACGTCGGCGAGCTGCTCCCGGCCGTCGCAGCGGACGCGGACCTGCCGGGCCGCGTCGTCGTCGCCGAACTCGACCTCGACCGCATCCTCGGGCTCGCGGGCGACCGCGTGGTCGCCGGATCGCTCTCGACCTATCCCGCGGCGACGCAGGACGTGTCTCTGGTCGTCGCGGCCGAGGTTCCGGCCGCGGACCTCGCGGAGGCGTTGCGCGAAGGCGCAGGAAACCTCCTCGAAGACCTCCACCTGGTGGACGACTACCGCGGGCAGGGCATCGCGGAGGGGGCCAAGAGCCTGACCTTCGCGCTGCGCTTCCGTGCCGCCGACCGCACGCTCACCGCCGCGGAGGCGACCACGGCGAAACTCGCCGGCGTCGCCGTCGCCGAAGAGCGTCACGGCGCGGCCATCCGCGACTGAGCCGAACCCGAGAGGCCTGCCGATGTCGTCATTCCTGTACCGAATCGGTCGCTTCTCGGCCCGCCGCCGCTGGTGGGTGATCGCCGTCTGGCTGATCCTCGCCGTCGGCGGCGGCGCGCTGTCCAACGCGTTGGGCGGACAGCTGCAGAGCTCCTTCGAGATCCCCGGCACGCAGTCCCAGAACGCCCTGGACACCCTCGAACAGCGCTTCCCGCAGCTGAGCGGTGCGAGCACGCGCATCGTGGTGGCGACGCCGGACGGGTCGGACATCTCCGCCGACCAGGACCTCATCGTCACCGCCTGCGAGGACGTCGCCGCACTCGATGACGTCGCGATCGTCGAGTGCCCGTACGCCATGACCGCATCCGGGCAGACGCCGGCGTCGTCGGGGAACGCCGCGCAGGTCTCCGACGACGGCTCGATGGTTTACATCACCGCCGACCTGACCGTCGCGTCGACCGCCATCACCGACACGCTCGAGGACGGCATCGAATCGGCCATGGAGCCCGCCGTCGACGCCGGACTCGACGTCGCGTACTCCGGGCTGCCGGCGACGGCCGCGTCGGGCGTCGACTGGACCGAGATGGTCGGCCTCGGGATCGCCTTCGTCGTCTTGGCGATCACCTTCCTGTCCGTGATCGCGGCGGGCGTGCCGCTGGTCACGGCGCTGGTGGGCGTCGGCGTCGCCTCCAGCTCGATCCTCATCGTCGCGGCGTTCGCGCCGGTGTCGTCGACGGCGCCGCTGTTGGCGACCATGCTCGGCCTGGCCGTGGGCATCGACTACTCCCTGCTCATCACGTCACGTCACCGCACGCAGCTGGCCTCGGGAGTGGCGGTGCGGGAGTCGGTCGCCGTGGCCATCTCGACGGCCGGAACGGCGGTCGTGTTCGCCGGTCTCACCGTCATGATCGCGCTGCTGGGTCTCGCCGTGGCCGGAATCCCCTTCCTCACGATCATGGGGATCGGCGCAGCCGCGGCCGTGCTGTGCGCCCTCGCCGTGGCGGTCACGCTGCTGCCGGCGATCCTCGCCGTGCTGGGTCGTGCGCTGCGCCCGCGGCAGAAGCGGCCGTCCGGCCGGTCGCGCGCGCAGGAGACCCCGGGCGCCCCGGAGCCGCCCGCGGGCGAACCCGCCGCCGACGTCGAGGGGTCCGTCCCCGACGCGCCCGAGACCGAGGAGACGGCTGCGCCCCGGAGGCCGGCATTCTGGGGGCGCGCGGCGACCGCATCGCCGGTGGTCACCGTGATCGTCGTGTTCGCCGCGCTCATCGCCCTCGCGCTCCCCGCGATGGGGCTGAGACTCACTCTGCCGGACGCCGGCTACGACCCCGAGGGCACGACGGCGCGGACCGCGTACGACATGCTCGACAGCGGGTTCGGGCCGGGCTTCAACGGACCGCTCGTCATCACCGCCGACATCTCGGAGACCCTCGATGTCGAGGGCGCGCTGTCGGCCCTCGACGACGAGTTCTCCGCGGTGCCCGACGTCGCCTCGACCAGCCAGGCGGTCCCCAACGAGGCTCTCGACCTCGCGGTGCTGACGATCATCCCCGACAGTGCCCCCGCCGACCAGAAGACGGCCGACCTCGTCAGCGAGCTGAGGTCGATGGCGCCGGCGTTCGATGCGGCGAACGGTTTCACCTACGAGGTCACCGGTCAGACCGCCCTCGCCATCGACATCTCCGACCGGCTCGGGGCCGCGCTGCCCCCGTTCGCCGTGGTCGTGGTGGGGCTGTGCATCGTGCTGCTGACGATCATGTTCCGATCCCTCGCCGTCCCGCTGTCGGCGACGGTGGGCTACCTGCTCACGGTCGGAGCGTCCCTGGGCGTGGCGACGCTCGTCTTCGAGCACGGCGTCGGGGCCGGGCTCGTCGGCGTGGTCAAGGTCGGCCCGGTCGTGAGCTTCATGCCGATCCTCGTCATGGCGGTCCTGTTCGGCCTCGCGATGGACTACCACGTGTTCCTCGTGTCGCGGATGCGCGAGCACTTCTCCGAGACGCACGACGCCCGCGCGTCCGTCCTGCAGGGTTTCACGGCCTCGGCCCGAGTGGTCACCGCAGCGGCGCTCATCATGTTCTCGGTCTTCTTCTCCTTCGTGCCGGGCGGATCGGCGATCATCCAGCCCATCGCGCTCGCGCTGGGCGTCGGCGTGCTGATCGACGCGTTCATCGTGCGGATGACCCTGGTCCCGGCGGTGATGATGCTGCTCGGCGACAGGGCGTGGTGGTTGCCGGCGTGGCTCGAGCGCCTCCTGCCGGACGCGGACATCGAGGGCGAGGAGGTCCAGCGGATGCTGCGCCAGCGTGAATGGGCCGATGCCGGCGAGCGCGGGGGCGTGCACGCCGACCGGCTGCGGGTCGGCGACAGCGGCACGGTGACCTTCTCCGCGCGCGCACGGGACCTGATCCTGATCGGCGGACGTGGTGCCGGGGCCGTGGTGGCGGCGGTGGCCGGACGTGCGGCGGAGACCGAGGGCGACCTGCGCGTGTTCGATCGGATCGTGCCGTTCGACCGGGGCGCGGTGGCCCGTACGGCCGCCTATGTGCCGGCGGTGCCCGACGCGCCCGCGGGGGAGAGCGTTGCGGAGAGACTGCGGTCGCGGATCCCGAAGGGCGCGATGGGCGACGAGCGCGTGGCGGACGCCGCCGAGACCTTCGATCGGCTGTGGGATACCCTGCGGCCGGGGGAGGCACCCGAGATCGCGCCGGACACGCCCGTGTCCCATCTCGACGACGGCGGCCGGTGGGCGCTCGATGCCGCGGCGGCGCTGGCGGGCGAGTCGCCGCTGATCGCGATCGATCTCGCCGGGCGCGAGCCGGCGGCGGCGCTGCTGGCCGTCGTCATCGCCCGCGCCCCTCACCGGGCGACGCTCGTCCTCGCGTCGGATGCGCCGAGTCCCGTCACCGACCGGACGATCGTCACGGTCGCCGCGTCCGCAGCGGAGGTCCCCGCATGACCCGGTTCTGGCCGCTGACCCCCTCGCCGGCCGTCGGCCGCGCTCGCTGGCCGATGATCCTCGTGATCGCCCTCGCCGTAGTGGCCCCCGTGCTCATCGTCCTCGCGCTGGCGCCGCGGACGAGCGGCGACGCGGTGCCCGCGGCGATCGTGAACCTCGACGTGCCGATCCAGGACGGCGACTCGACCGTGGCCGCCGGCAAGCTCCTCACGCAGAACCTCGTCACCGCCGACGACGACATCGCGTGGACCCTCACCGATGCGGACACGGCGTCGTCTGGTCTGGCCGACGGAACGTTCCAAGCCGTCGTCACCATCCCCGCGGATTTCTCCCAGACGGTCTCCCGCATCTCGACCGACGACCCCGCGGTGTCGACGCTCGCGGTGCAGACCAGCACCGAGCACGGGTACGTCGGCGGGGTGGTGGCCGAGGCCGTCGCGGTCGGCCTTCCCGCCGACGTGTCGCAGGAGCTCACCGAGGAGTACGTCGCCGGCACGCTGGCGGCGTTCGCGGAGCTGCACGACGGACTGTCGGACCTGGCCACCGGGGTGGACGGGCTGCAGGAGGGCACCGACGCGGCGACGGAGGGTGCCGAGGAGCTTGCCACCGACGCGCAGCTTCTCGCCGACGGCCTCGCCGAGATCGATCGTGTCATCGACGCGCTGCCGGCCGGCGCGGCCGACCTCGGCACGCTGAGCGCCGACGGTGCGGCCGCGTCGGCGCGCCTGGCCGAGTCGCTCGCGGCGTCGGCGGTCGTGCTGGCGGAACTCGCCGTCGAGCAGAGCCTCGGAGCGGATGCGCTCGGGGCGCTCGAAGATGCGGTGCGGGCCGACCCGACGGCACCGGCGGGCGATCTCCTCGACGACATCGCCGCGCTGCAGCAGGGGGCGGCATCGGTCGAGTCGGGCATCGCGGATCAGTCGCGCGCGATCGCCGCGGATGCGGCCGACGCCGCCGTGATCGCGGTGGGGGCCGAGGGCATCGCGCTGATCAGCGGACCGGTCGCGCAGGGCCTCGGGACGCTCGCCGCGCTCACCGACGATGCCGCCGCGGGATCGGTCGGACTCGCGGAGGGTGTCGCGGCCCTCGCCGGGGGTCTCGCGCAGCTCGGTGCCGCGACGGAGGAGGTGGCATCGGGCACGCAGGAGATCGCGTCGTCGGTGCCCGATTACAGCGACGACCAGCAGAAGGAGATCGCCTCGGTCGTGGCCCAGCCGATCACCTCGAGCGTCGAAATGGTCGCCGGGCCGCCGAGTGCGCTCGCCGCCACACTGGCCGCGGTCGTCCCGATCTCGCTCTGGCTGGGGTCGATGGCGACCTTCACCGTGGTCGCACCGTTCTCGCGCTCGCAGGTGTCCACGTCGCGATCGCCGGTGCGGATCGCGACGGACGGAGCGCTGGTCGCGATCGGCGTGGGAGCCGTTCAGGCTGTGCTGGTCTGGATCGCGATGGCCCTCCTGGGGGCGACCCCGGAGAGACTGCTCGTCGCGTTCGGTCTGATCCTGGCCGCCGCGATCGCGTTCGCGCTAGTCCATCAGGCGCTCGTGGCCCTCCTCGGCCGCATCGGATTGGTCCTGTCGGCGGTCGCCCTCGGACTGCAGCTTGTCGCATCGGGAACCCTCGTCGCCGGGGTGCACGACCCGACGGTGGCCCTCCTCCCGCTGAGTGTCGCGCTGCAGGGCGGTGAGGCGCTCATGGGCGGCTCCCTGCATGCGGTCCTCGCATCCGCGGTGGGCCTCGGGATCTGGGCTGTGCTCGCCGTCTTCGCGACCGCCTTCGCCGTCGCGCGCGAGCGGAGGCGGACGCTGTCGGGACTCGTCGCCGGAGCGGTGTGACCGCCGGCCTCCCTGAGCGGGGCGATTTGCCCTGCCTGCGCGGGCGCGACTATCGTCAGCCCCATGCTTCCGGCTGCCTCGCTCCCGACGGCGCCCGCCCTGGGCGCCGTGATCGTCGTGGGCCCGCAGCCGGTTCGCACCGCGTCGCCGCGCCGACGCCACCTCGGTTCGCTCCGTCGCGGTCGCCGACTCTAGGCGACCCCGCACACGGTCCGGTTGGACCGGCGGGCGTCGCCGCCTTCAGGCTCCGACTCCTTCGAAACTAAGGTGGAACGCATGACCTATTCGGTCGCCGTCTCCGGCGCATCCGGCTATGCCGGCGGTGAGATACTTCGGCTCCTGGCCGCCCATCCCGATGTGGAGATCCGCACCGTCACGGCGCATTCGACCGCGGGGCAGCCTCTGGTCCAGCACCAGCCGCACCTGCGATCGCTGGCGCATCTGACGATCCAGCAGACGACCCCCGAGGTGCTCGCCGGGCATGACATCGTCGTCCTGGCGTTGCCCCACGGGCAGTCGGGACAGTACACGGATGCGCTCGCGGAGACGCCGCTGGTGATCGATGCGGGCGCTGACCATCGACTCGAGTCGCGGGATGCGTGGAACGCCTTCTACGGCGGCGACTTCCACGAGCCGTGGACCTACGGCGTGCCGGAGCTGATCGTCGACGGTGGAAAGCAGCGTGACCGGCTGGTCGACGCCACCCGCATCGCCGCACCCGGCTGCAACGCGTCCACCGTGAGCCTGAGTCTCGCCCCGGGCGTCGCGGGCGGGGTCATCGATCCGTCCGACATCGTGAGCGTGCTCGCCGTCGGACCGTCGGGAGCCGGCAAGGCGATGAAGACGAATCTGCTGGCCGCCGAGATCCTGGGCACGGCGAACCCGTATGCCGTCGGCGGCACGCACCGCCACATCCCGGAGATCCGGCAGGCGCTGACCGCGGCGATGTCGGAGAATCGCGCCGATGTCGGAGGGAACGCGCCGGATTCTCCGACATCGGGCTCGATCTCCGACGATCACGCCGTCGGCATCTCCTTCACGCCCGTCCTCGTGCCGATGGCGCGCGGGATCCTCGCCACCTCGACAGCGCCGATCGCGCCGGGGGTGACGGATGCGCAGATCCGCGACGCGTGGGAGGCGGCCTACGCGGACGAGACCTTCGTCCAGCTGCTGCCCGCCGGCTCCTTCCCCCGCACGGCCGATGTCATCGGCGCGAACACGGCGCTGATCGGCCTCGCGGTCGATCGCGCGGCCAACCGCGTGGTGGTCGTCACCGCGGTGGACAACCTCGTCAAGGGCACCGCGGGTGCCGCTGTGCAGTCCATGAACATCGCGCTCGGACTCCCCGAGGACCGAGCCCTCGCCGTGAACGGAGTGGCACCGTGAGCGTCACCGCCCCCCAGGGATTCGAAGCGGCCGGCGTCGCGGTCGGTCTGAAGTCCACCGGCAAGCCGGATGTCGCGGTGGTCGTCAATCGAGGCCCGCTCACCGCGGGCGCGGCCGTCTTCACGTCCAATCGCGCGAAGGCCAATCCGATCCTGTGGTCCGAGCAGGTCGTGAAGGACGGGGCGATCGCGGCGATCGTGCTCAATTCCGGCGGGGCGAACTGCTTCACCGGCAGCTTCGGGTTCCAGACCACGCATCAGACCGCCGAGAAAGCCGCGGAACTGCTCGAGATCGGCGCCGGCGACGTGGTGGTGTGCTCCACCGGGCTCATCGGCACCGGCGACGCGGTCTTCCGCGGCAAAGTGCTCGAAGGGACCGAGAAGGCGATCGCCGCGCTGTCCACCGACGGCGGAGAAGACGCCGCGCTCGCGATCATGACGACGGACTCGCGGGCGAAGCGGTCGGTCCGCTCCGTCGACGGGTGGACGATCGGTGCCATGGCGAAGGGGGCGGGGATGCTCGCGCCGGGCCTGGCGACGATGCTCGTCGTCGTGACGACCGACGCCGTCCTCACCCCGGCTGAGGCGGATGCGCACCTGCGCGCGGCCACTCGGGTGAGTTTCGATCGGCTCGATTCCGACGGCTGCATGTCCACCAACGACCAGGTGACCCTCATGGCGAGCGGCGCATCCGGGATCACGCCGGAGCCCGATGCGTTCCGCGCCGCGCTCATCGACGTGTGCACCGACCTCGCGATCCAGCTGCAGTCCGATGCGGAGGGGGCGAGCCACGACATCACGATCGAGGTCGTCGGTGCCGTCTCCGAAGACGACGCCGTCGAGGTGGGTCGCTCGGTCGCTCGCAACAACCTGTTCAAGGCCGCCGTCTTCGGCAAGGACCCGAACTGGGGGCGCGTGCTCGCCGCGATCGGCACCACCGATGCCGCGTTCGACCCCTACGACGTGGACGTGTCGATGAACGGTGTGCGCGTATGCACCTCCGGCGGCCCCGACCGGCCGCGTGAAGACGTCGACCTGTCGCCGCGCGCCACCCATGTCCTGATCGATCTGAAGGTCGGCGACGCCTTCGCGACGATCTACACCAACGACCTCACCCACGATTACGTCCACGAGAACAGCGCGTACTCCTCATGACCGACATCCAGGACACCGACCCGACCGCTGCCAGCGCGCGCGTGGAGGCGATGATCGAGTCGCTGCCGTGGCTGCAGCGCTTCCGCGACCAGACGGTGGTCATCAAGTACGGCGGGAATGCCATGGTCTCCGACGAGTTGCAGGAGGCCTTCGCCGCCGACGTCGCCTATCTGCGCTACGTCGGCGTGAAGCCGGTGATCGTGCACGGCGGAGGCCCGCAGATCTCCTCGATGCTCGACCGCCTCGCGATCCCGAGCGAGTTCAAGGGCGGCTATCGCGTCACGACGACCGAAGCGATCTCGGTGGTGCGGATGGTGCTGACCGGCCAGATCAACCCTCAGCTGGTGGCCAAGATCAACGCCCACGGGCCCCTCGCCACCGGCCTGTCCGGAGAGGACGCGGGCCTGTTCACCGGGCGACGTCGCGGCGTGATGCTCGACGGGGTGGAACACGACCTCGGGCGCGTCGGCGACGTGGTGAGCGTGGACCCGCAGCCGGTGCTCGACCAGCTCGAGGCCGGCCGGATCCCGGTGGTCTCGAGCATCGCCCCGGACAGCGACAACCCCGGGCATTCGCTCAACGTCAATGCGGATGCGGCAGCGTCCGCCCTCGCCGTGGCGCTCGGGGCGGCGAAGCTGGTCGTGCTCACCGATGTCGCCGGGCTCTACGCCGACTGGCCGAACCGCGACTCCCTCGTGTCGCACCTGACCTCGACCGAGCTCACCGAACTGCTGCCCACCCTCGAGTCGGGGATGATCCCGAAGATGACGGCGTGTCTGCACGCAGTGCAGGGCGGCGTCGAGACGGCGGCGATCATCGACGGCCGGGTGCCGCATTCGGTGCTGGTGGAGATCTTCACGAACAAGGGAATCGGAACCGAGGTGGTGGACGGATGACCGGGACGGCGACGTGGCGGGATGACGCGGGACGCGATCTGATCCGGAACGCGGGAGATCGCTTCGCGCTCTTCGTCCGAGGGGAGGGGGCGTACGTCTGGGACGAGCACGGTACGCGATATCTCGACTTCCTGGCGGGGATCGCCGTCAACTCCCTCGGGCACGCGCATCCCGTCTTCGTGGATGCCGTCGCCACTCAGGCGGCGACGCTCGCTCATGTGTCGAATTACTTCGCCACGCCGCCTCAGCTCGCCCTGGCCGCCAAGCTCAAGGATCTCGCGGGGACCGGGCCGAGCGGACGCGTCTACTTCGCCAATTCCGGTGCGGAGGCGAACGAGGCCGCCTTCAAGCTGGCGCGGCTCCACGGTGCGGCGCGAGATGGACGTCCCGCACGGCTGCGCATCCTCACCCTGGAGAACGCCTTCCACGGGCGCACGATGGGAACGCTCGCGCTCACCGGGAAGCCCGCGATGCAGGAGCCGTTCCTGCCCATGGTGGCGGGCGTCGAGCACATCGCCCCGACGATCGAAGCGCTCGAGCATGCGATGGGTGACGACGTCGCGGCGCTCGTGGTGGAGCCGATCCAGGGCGAGGCGGGTGTCGTCGACCTGCCGGAGGGATATCTGGCGGCCGCACGCGAGCTTACGGCTCGCCACGGTGCTCTTCTCATCGTCGATGAGATCCAGACCGGTGCCGGCCGCACGGGGGAGTGGTTCGGCTACCAGCATGCCGGGATCACCCCCGACGCGATCACCGTCGCGAAGGGGATCGGAGGCGGCTTCCCGATCGGCGCTCTGGTGACCTTCGGCGACAGCAGCGAGCTCTTCTACCCGGGAACCCACGGGTCGACCTTCGGTGGCAACGCCCTCGGGACCGCGGTCTCCCTCGCGGTGCTGTGCGAGATCGAGCGGGCCGACCTGGTCGAGAACGCCGCGACGCGCGGCACGCAGCTGCGCGAGCGGATCTCCGCCATCGGCTCGCCCCTCGTCGCGGGAACGCGTGGCCGCGGACTCCTGATCGGGGTCGCCCTGAAGCATCCGGTCGCCGGTGCCGTCGTCGCCGCGGCGCAGGAGCACGGCCTGATCGTGAACGCGGCGAACCCGTCGACCGTTCGCGTCGCACCGCCGCTGAACATCGGCGACGTCGAGATCGATGACTTCATCGGACTGTTCGCCCGCGCCCTCGCCACGGTGGAGACGTCCGTTCTGCTGGACGCCGATGAATCGGCCACGACGGAGGTACCCGCATGACCCGCCACCTGCTGCGCGACGACGACCTGACCACGGACGAGCAGACCGAGATCCTCGACCTCGCCGTCGCGTTGAAGAAGGACCGCTGGAAGCTCAAGCCCCTCGAAGGTCCGCAGACGGTCGCGGTCATCTTCGACAAGTCGTCCACGCGCACCAGGGTCTCGTTCGCGGTGGGAATAGCCGACCTCGGCGGCTCGCCCCTGATCATCTCGACCGCAAGCAGCCAGCTCGGCGGCAAGGAGACTCCCGCCGACACGGCCCGGGTGCTCGAGCGACAGGTGGCCGCCATCGTCTGGCGCACGTACGCCCAGGCGGGACTTGAGCAGATGGCCGCGGGAACCCGGGTGCCGGTCGTCAATGCGCTCAGCGACGACTTCCACCCGTGTCAGCTGCTCGCCGATCTGCTGACGATCCGCGAGCACAAGGGAGATCTCGACGGTCTCACGCTCGCCTTCTTCGGAGACGGTCGCAGCAACATGGCGCACTCGTATGTGCTCGCGGGCGTCACCGCCGGCATGCACGTGCGCGTCGCATCCCCGGAGCACTACGCCCCGCGCGACGATGTGATCGCCGACGCCGATCGTCGCGCCGCGGAGACCGGTGGTTCGGTGACGCTGTACACCGACGCGAACGAGGCCGCGGCCGGTGCCGACGTCGTCGTGACCGACACCTGGGTGTCGATGGGCAAGGAGGAGGAGAAGCTCGCGCGTCTGCGCGATCTGGGCGAGTACAAGGTCACCACCGAACTCATGCGCCTCGCGAAGGACGATGCGATCTTCATCCACTGTCTTCCCGCCGATCGCGGATACGAGGTCGACGCCGAGGTGATCGACGGCCCCCAGAGCGTCGTATGGGACGAGGCGGAGAATCGCCTGCACGCGCAGAAGGCCCTGCTGGTCTGGCTTCTGCGTCAGGGCTGACGGGGCGGGATGGAGGATAGGTGACCGATCCGGCATCGGATGCGACCGGAGCGGTTCGTCCGCGCCTGTCGCGCAACGGGATCCAGCTGAACGGTGCGGGCCGCATCGCCGGCCTCGACTTCGCCCGCGGGCTGGCGATCATCGGGATGCTGGCGGCGCACCTGCTCTGGCTGGGGGACGACGTGGTCCTCGCCGATCCGTCGACCTGGTCGAACATCGCAGCCGGACGGTCATCGATTCTCTTCGCGACGCTTGCCGGCGTGTCGCTCGGCCTCATGACGGGAGGGCGTCATCCGGCCCGCGGCGCAGCCATGGGTGTTGCACGACGCCGGATCGCGCTGCGTGCAGCGCTGCTGTGGGTGCTCGGGGTTCTCCTGATCGGAACCGGCGTGCCCGTCTACGTCATCCTCCCGGCATACGCGGTGCTGTTCCTGCTCGCGCTGCCCGCTCTCACTCTGTCCACCCGCGTCGTGCTCGTCCTGGCAGGCGTGCTCGCCGTGGTGATGCCGTTCGCACAGGTCCTGCTGGATGCCCTGCCGTTCTGGGGCACGCCGATCGGCGAATCGGCCGCGCTCATGATCGGATGGCAGTATCCGTTCCCCGTGTGGATCGCCTTCGTGCTGGCTGGCCTCGGCATCGCGCGCGCGGGTCTGCAGCGCAGGAGCGTCCAGGTCGGCGCTGTGCTCGCCGGCGGAGCTCTCGCTGCCCTCGGCTACGGGCTGAATGCTGCGAGCGGGCTCGCCGCGGCCGACGAGTGGACCTCCTTCGCCGGGGCGGTGTGGACTGCTCGACCGCATTCGAGCGGGCTGCTGGAGGTCATCGGTTCCGGAGGTTTCGCGCTTGCCGTCATCGGCGGGTGCGTGCTGGTGTGCGGTCCCTGGTGGCGGGGGAGCGTGATGAGCCCGGCGGGGTGGATCGTCCTGCCCGTGCGCGCCGTCGGAGCGATGCCGCTGAGTGCGTACACCGCGCAGCTCGTGATCTGGGCGATCGCAGCGGCGGTGATCCTGGGGGATCCGTCCGACCTTCAGGGCTTCCGCGACCTCGACCCGTTCTGGCCGATCACGGCGGTCCTGATCGTCGCCGCGACCGTCTGGGCGCTGACGATCGGACGCGGACCGCTGGAGGCGGCGACCGACCGGGTCACGCGAGTGCTCGTGCCCGGTCGTGCGGACACGGCGGCGGAGACCCGTCTCGGACCTCGCTAGGCTGACACGGTGAGTGAGAGCAAGACCGAAGGCACGAACGAGGGCGCCCTCTGGGGAGCACGCTTCGCGACGGGTCCGTCGCCCGAGCTGGAGGCCTTGAGCCGTTCCACCCACTTCGACTGGGCGATGGCGCCGTATGACCTCGCCGGTTCCCATGCCCACGCCAAGGCGCTCGCCGCTGCGGGGTATCTCACGGCGGACGAGGAAGTTGCGATGCACGCGGGGCTGGATGCTCTCGCTCGACGTGTGGCCGACGGCACGTTGCTTCCGGCTCCGCACGACGAAGATGTGCACGGCGCCCTCGAAGCGGCGCTGATCGCGGAGGTCGGTGCTCACCTCGGCGGGAAGCTCCGTGCCGGTCGCAGTCGCAACGACCAGATCGCCACCCTCGTGCGGCTTTACCTGCTGGATCACTCACGCACGATCGCGCGCGACATCCTCCGTGTCATCGATGCGCTCACTTCGCAGGCCGAGGCGCACCCGGATGCCATCATGCCCGGGCGAACACACCTTCAGCACGCGCAGCCGGTCCTGCTGGCGCATCACCTCCAGGCGCACGCCTGGCCTCTCGTGCGCGATCTCGAGCGCCTGCGCGACTGGTCCGTCCGCGCCTCCGTCTCGCCGTACGGGGGCGGCGCGCTCGCCGGATCGACGCTCGGGCTCGACCCGCAGCTCGTCGCCGACGAACTCGGCCTGGCGCGCCCGGCGGAGAACTCCCTCGACGGCACGTCGTCCCGTGACGTCGTGGCGGAATTCGCTTTCATCGCGGCGATGATCGGCGTCGATCTGTCGAGGCTGTCGGAGGAGATCATCCTCTGGAACACCCGCGAGTTCGGATTCGTGACGCTCGACGACGGATACTCGACCGGGTCGAGCATCATGCCCCAGAAGAAGAACCCCGACATCGCCGAGTTGGCCCGCGGCAAGTCTGGGCGCCTGATCGGCAATCTGACCGGCCTGCTCGCGACCCTCAAGGGGCTGCCGATCGCGTACAACCGCGACCTTCAGGAAGACAAGGAGCCCGTCTTCGACTCGGTCGCCACCCTCGAGCTCGTCCTGCCGGCTTTCGCGGGCATGGTCGCCACGCTGCGCTTCGATACGTCGCGGATGGCCGAACTGGCCCCTGCCGGCTTCTCGCTGGCCACCGACGTCGCGGAATGGCTCGTCAAGCAGGGGGTGCCCTTCCGCGAGGCGCATGAGATCTCGGGCAGCCTCGTGCGTGCGTGCGAGGATCGTGAGATCGAGCTGCACGAGGCCTCGGACGAGGTGCTGGCCGCCGTCTCGCCCCATCTGACGCCGGAGGTTCGCGACGTGCTGACGGTCGAGGGTTCGGTCGGCAGCCGCCTCGGGGTCGGCGGCACGGCGCCGGTGCGGGTCGCTGAGCAGCGCGTGGAACTCATCGAGCGTTCGCAGACCGCGGCTCACGCCCTGGGAATCTGACCCGCGCGGCGCGGCCTACCAGATCGCGAGGCGCACGGTGGCCGCGACGGCGCTCGCCCACACGAGGCTCGCGAGCGTTCCGATGATGAACCGTTCCCGCGCCTCCGCAGACGCGAGTTCCGAGAAGCGTCCGATGCCCTTGAGGGCGACGACGACGGCGAGACCTTCCGGAAAGCCGACGAGAATCGTGAGTGTCGTCGCGACGCGCTCCAGATACCCGATCGTCGTCCCCCCGAGGAGCACCTCGCGGACCGCGGCGGCGTCATCCTCCCGTGCGGAACGCAGAAGGATTCCGCCGTGCTCGCCGTCGCGGACGGTGCCCTTGGTGGCGAGACGGAGCACCTCGCGAGTCAGCGGATTTCCTCCGACGACGGCGACCGACGCGCCGAGGAGAGCGAGGGGCAGCGCGATCGGGAGCGGCACGTCGGTCGGGACGACGACGACGGTGATGAGCATCGCCGCGACGATGGCCGCGGCGATCATGACGAACACCGCCGACGAGCGACGCGTCGTCACGATCACGGCGATGAGCGCCATCGCCATGCCGAGCAGGAGGCCCGCCGATACGGTAGCGGTCGCAAGCGACTCCGGCAGCATCATGGCGTCAGTCTGTCATGCGGGCTCGTCCTCGGCGCTGCTGTCGGCGCGTTCCAACACGTGGACGAGTGCGGGGACAGCGGCTTCTTCGAGGCGGAGCGCAGCGGCCTTCGCCCGCAGGCTCACTGCTCCGGCGCTGATGCCCAGCCGCTCGGCGGCCTCGCGCTGGGTGAGTCCCTCGGCGAGCAGGTCGTAGACCTCCCATCCCTCGTCGCTGCGCCGGTCCCGCACGTCGACGAGGAGGTGCACGAGGGCCTCGCCGTCCTGGGCAGCGGCGCCGCCGGAGACCGCACACCGCAGGGCCGTGGTCTTGGCGCGGTCGACCGCGTCACGAGCGGCGATGAACGCCGCTCCCCGGCCGGCACGCACGCTGCGGGGGAGCGGCGCCTCCACCGCGCCGACGCCGACGCCGACGCTCCAGGCTCCGCTCCTCGTGCTCGTCAGGAGAACACGGAGCGCCAGCGCCGCGTCGGTCGTCGCCATCTGCATCTCGTCACCCGCGGTACGTTCGGGTCTCGCCGCCCAGCCGTCGCCCCCGAGTTCGGTGAGGCCGTCGAGGGCGGCGGGCACGAGATCAGCGCCGCGGCGGCTGTCTCGCTGGTCGATCGTCAGGACGAACATGCGAAGCAGTTTAGCTAAAAAGCATAATCAAGGTCATATATAGTCTATAAGCTAAAGAGTCCCGGACGTGAGTCTGGAGCCGATACGCTCGCTGATAGCCTTTCACGGTGTCTGAAACCGTTGTGAAAGCGGTGACCCCCACGAACGACCCGACGTTCGAGAACGTCTGGGACGAACTGGTGTGGCGGGGTCTCGTGCAGGTGTCCACCGATCAGGATGCGCTTCGCGCGCTGCTCGCCGGGGATCCGATCACGTACTACTGCGGCTTCGACCCGACTGCTCCGAGCCTCCATCTCGGTCATCTCGTGCAGCTGCTGACCATGCGCCGTCTTCAGTTGGCCGGCCACCGTCCCCTCGGCCTCGTCGGTGGCTCGACCGGGCTCATCGGAGACCCTCGTCCCACCGCGGAGCGCACGCTCAACACGCGCGAGACCGTCGCGGAGTGGGTCGAGAGGCTTCGGGCACAGGTCGAGCGCTACCTGAGCTTCGAGGGTGCGAATGCCGCGCGCATGGTGAACAATCTCGACTGGACGGCCCCGCTGTCAGCCATCGACTTCCTGCGCGAGATCGGCAAGCACTACCGCGTCGGCACGATGATCAAGAAGGATGCGGTGAGCGCGCGTCTGAACTCCGACGCCGGCATCAGCTACACCGAGTTCAGCTACCAGATCCTGCAGGGGCTGGACTTCCTCGAGCTCTACCGCCAGTACGGCTGCCTGCTGCAGACCGGGGGCAGTGACCAGTGGGGCAATCTCACCAGCGGCACCGACCTAGTCCATCGCGTCGAGGGCGTCTCCGTGCACGCGATCGGAACGCCGTTGATCACGAACAGCGACGGGACGAAGTTCGGCAAGAGCGAGGGCAACGCGATCTGGATCGACGCAGAACTCACGAGCCCGTACGCCTTCTACCAGTTCTGGCTCAATACCGATGACCGTGATGTGATCGAACGTCTGAAGGTCTTCACGTTCCTCACCCGCGCAGAGATCGCACAGTACGAGGAGCTCGTCGAGAAGGAGCCGTTCCGCCGTGCCGCACAGCGCCGACTCGCACTCGAGGTTTCTGCGCTCGTGCACGGTGTCGAGACCACGGATGCGGTGGTCGCTGCGTCGGACGCGCTCTTCGGCAAGGGGGATCTGACGGCACTCGACCCCGTAGCCCTGCGTCAGGCTCTTCGGGAGTTGCCGCACGCGTCGGTCGAGCCCGGTAGCTCCGTCGTCGACGCGCTGGTCGCGACCGGACTGGTCTCCAGCCTGTCGGAGGCGCGTCGCGCCATCGCCCAGGGCGGTGTTGCGATGAACGGCGTCAAGGTGGCCGACGATTCAGCCGGTGTCTCCGGCGATCTGCCGGGCGGGCTGGCGGTGCTGCGTCGCGGCAAGAAGACGCTCGCGGGTCTCTTCATCGAGGCCTGAACGCTCACGACACGCCCGGGGTGTGGTGTGGTTTTGCGTGGGGGTGGGTGGGGACGTAATGTTCTTGTTGTTCGCCCCAAAGGGGAGAGCGGAGCGGCCGGA
>MDSY01108776.1_pt1 | contig 17526 bp, 21 predicted proteins | sample 811131 | NCBI WGS metagenome assembly MDSY01 (sample SAMN05326643, study PRJNA326480) | marine metagenome | isolation source: seawater | place: Atlantic Ocean: South West | collected 2010
CAAAACGTACTATTACTCAAAGCATCGTTTCACCTGTACTTTCAACAGTGCTTTATTTTGTGGTGTTTGGTGGTGCCATAGGTTCTCGCATAGAGTCTGTTAACGGTATCAGTTACGGTGCTTTTATTGTGCCAGGTTTGATCATGTTGTCCATCATGACTCAAAGTCTATCTAACGCTTCCTTTGGTATTTACTTTCCACGCTTTTCAGGCACCATTTATGAAGTGCTTTCATCGCCTATGTCTTTCTGGGAAGCGACTGCCGGTTATGTGGGCGCTGCAGCTACTAAATCACTATTAATTGGTTTGATTACGTTGGCTACTGCAGGTTTTTTTGTGCCTATTGAAATCGCCCATCCATTTTGGATGATGGCATTTTTAATACTCACTACGATCACTTTTAGCCTGTTTGGTTTTTTAATAGGTATCTGGGCTGATGGTTTTGAAAAGTTGCAATTAATTCCACTTTTGGTGGTGACTCCTATGGTATTTTTAGGTGGTGCATTTTACTCGATCGATATGCTTCCAAGTGCCTGGCAAACGGTTACCATGTTTAACCCTGTGGTGTATTTGATCAGTGGTTTTCGATGGAGTTTTTATGAAATTTCTGATGTTAGCGTAGGCGTGAGCTTACTTATGATAATGTTCTTTATGGGCGTTTGTTTGGCATTGATTGGTTGGATCTTTAAGACAGGGTACCGTTTGAAACAGTAGCTGACACAAGAGTTAAAGTTACGCTGCTTAAGTTCAGAAAAAGGCCCTTACAATGTTCACTACTAGTATAAAAGACACCTTTAGCTTTTTTAAAGCACATTGGTGGGTGCTTGCACTCATTTCAATGCCGTTGGTATTGTTGAGTGAAGTGATCAAATATTGGGTTGGCCCTATACCTGTTGATAATACTAGTGTGAATGTATTTTTGGTGTATTTGGCTGAAATAATATTGGTACTCAGCGTACTCCAAATTGCTGTTATCTTATATATTGATTCGGCTGTAAATGGCTCACGTATCAGTGTGTTTGACTCTTGGAGTATGGGCATCAATCGGTTGGTGCCTTTTGTAGGCCTTAGTATGCTAACAACAGTGCCGGTGGCGTTGGGGTTAATTCTATTAGTAATACCGGGTGTTATTGTGATGGCTAGATTGATGCTAGCGCCGTACATTTTTTTATTGGAAGGTTTGGGTGCTAAAGCGTCTCTAACAGCCAGTTGGGAGCGAACTAAAGGGCACTTTGGAGATCTTGTTATGGGCGCTATTGTCATCATGCTGCCGATCACCTTGCTGAGCCGTTTTTTGTAGACTCTGATGAAATGCTAACCTCTAGTATAAAAGTTGCTATGGTTGCCTCTATAGAAACATTTTTTGGCCTTTTGCTATCAGTTTATGTATACCGTATTTATTGTCTAATTAAAGTCAAGTAAGAGCCCCAAATATGGTGCATCACCCCCTACTGCTTTAGGTTTGTTAATGAATTTGGCTTTTGACTTTACTATTATTTTGATTATTGATTGTGATCGAATCGCATTGTTCAGGGTAAGATGCCCGTGATTTTTTTATAGAACTAAAGGATAATTAAGTGCCATTTTTTACAGTCACCAAACAACCAAAATTTTTTGAGTTTGTTGTGCTCATGGCATTTATTATGTCTTTGGTAGCGCTCTCAATTGATACCATGTTGCCAGCACTTCCAGACATTGCCTCTGATCTGGGTGTGGCTCACATAAACGATAGCCAGTATGTGATTTCAGTTTTGTTTGCTGGAATGGCTGTAGGACAAATAATATTCGGCCCAATGTCAGATGCTGTTGGGCGAAAAAATGCCATAAACCTTGGTTTTGCAACCTTCATTGCAGGCTGCCTGGTGTCTTTATTGGCAACCTCATTTACTACCATGCTTATCGGTCGGTTTTTACAAGGATTGGGTGCTGCTGCGCCTAGAGTCGTATCCACAGCATTAGTTAGAGACCGATACGAAGGGCGCGAAATGGCGAAAGTGATGTCATTTGTAATGACGATATTCATCCTAGTCCCTGTGGTTGCTCCCTCCTTAGGACAAGTCATTCTGATGTTTCTGATTGGCGAGCCATCTTTGTGCTGTTTTTGGTGTTAAGCATTATTTCATTGGTTTGGTTTAACTGTCGTCAGCCTGAAACACTGGCACCCGAAAAACGGATTAAATTCTCGATCCAGCAGACACTGGTTGATATTAAAAAAATTATTATCATTTCTGTAGTCATTGGATACACAGTTTCTGCTGGCATTATATTTGGTGCCTTTATTGGGTATCTAAGTAGTTCGCAACAGATTTTTCAGGTGCAGTATGCGCTAGGTGACCAATTTGCGCTTTATTTTGGAGTATTAGCAGCGTCTATTGGCATTGCCTCGTTGGTTAACGCCAAGCTAGTGATACGCTTTGGTATGCGCCGTTTGTCTCATGGAGCTACCCTGTTTATAGTAGTGCTATCAGTGCCGTTTTACGTTATAGCACAGCATTACGCAGGCCATCCGCCATTGGTGCAGTTGACGGCTTACCTACTGGCTGTATTTTTCTTTATTGGTATTTTGTTTGGTAACTTGAATGCTCTTGCTATGGAACCACTGGGTTCGGTAGCAGGCTTGGGGGCAGCAGTTGTGGGGTCGTTATCAACTCTTATATCAGTAGTGCTGGGCGTGGCTGTCTCTAGGGCCTATGACGGCACGATACTGCCTCTGGTCAGTGGTTTTATTTTACTTGGTATAACTTGTGTTGTAGTCATGGCGGCTACTGAATTTATGTCAGTAAAACTTACAAAGTAGAACCTTAAGTAAATTAATGATCGATTGGTGCAACTAACTTTGAACAACAGCATAAACAACCGCAAAGGAATAGTATTAATGCTTGCCGCAATGGCAGCATTTACTATAGAAGATGCGTTTATCAAGCAGCTTTCTAGCACCATCTCTATTGGTCAAATTTTGATTATTATTGGTTTGTTTAGTGCTGTTTTTTTGCACTGTTAGCACTCACAAGAGGGCGTAATTTATTTGGGTCTAAGGTATGGACACCAGCAACACTGATTAGAATGGTTGCCGAAGCTGTTTCGGCCATGGCGTTTATCACGTCGTTATCGCTTGTGCCTATATCGACAGTTGCGGCTGTTTTTCAAGTAACGCCATTAACGATTACAATGGGTGCTGCTTTATTCTTGGGCGAAAGGGTAGGCTGGCGTCGGTGGACGGCTGTTGTTGTGGGCTTTATGGGTGTTTTATTGATAATAAGGCCGGGCTTTGGTGGCTTTGACCCATCGGTACTGTGGGTGCTTGTTGCCGTGTTGGGTGTGGCTGTAAGAGACTTAGTGACTCGCGTTATACCCACTAGTGTTGAATCTTCAATAATCTCCTTCCAAGCCTTTTTTTCTATTGTTATAGCCGGGTTAATACTCTTGCTCATTAGTCCACAAGATATTGCTCCTATTCAGGGCAAAGAATTAGTTTATTTTGGCTGTACGATCGTGTTTAGTATTTCTGGATACTACGCTATCGTAACAGCGATGCGGGTAGGCAATGCATCGATTGTGGCCTCATTTAGGTATTCACGGTTACTGTTCTCGTTATTGGTTGGCGTATTTATTTTCGATGAGAGTGTTGATGTGCCCACTTTTATTGGGTCTGCAATTATTATAGCCACTGGTTTATATACCTTTTTGAGAGAACACCAAATTGCTAAAAAAACACTAAGTTTTAATGAAAAGTTAGAACGTGGTTAGATTACTCAAGAAGTAATTATTGCAGCGCTTTAGGCTTAATGACATGGAGCCTTTAGAGGCGCCTTAGGCGCCTGGTTTGCTAAACATTAAGGTCCTGGTCTTTGTAAACTGCAGGCATTAAGTCATTTTCAGTTGATGGGCAGGTCGCTATTACTGGTGACTGGGCTAATAAGACTGGGGTAGGGCGGGCAATGGGCCTATGCAGGCATAAGCAACTCATGCCCAACAACCTCGTCCATTATGCCGTAGGGCACTCTAAAGGTTTTGCCTTCTAGCTTTATAAGGGCATAGTCTTTACACATTTTAACGATAGTGCAATTTACGATATTACCCCTGTCGTTCACCCTTACAATATTGTAGTTATGCAGCGATATAGCCATATTACTTAACTTCCTTTAGTGCCGCCAGCTTAGCTGCAATAGGGGCTGGAATAACGCAGCTCTTAAGCGCTTTGTAATCATAATAAACGCCTAACCCTAAACCCTTTGCCACTAAACGATTTTGCTGGGTACTCCATAGTTTGTGTTCTAGCTCTATCTTTTTGGCACCTGTTTGTGTGGCTGTGCTGAACACTATTATGGTGTCAGGGTAAGCAAATGGCGCTAAATAGTCACATTGAATTGAGGCCAATATGGGGCCAGTATTAAAGGTTTTCATGTCACTAGTCATATCTAGTTTTTCAAACAGGTCTATGCGACTGTCCTCAATGTAGCGGATGTAAATAGTGTTATTAAGGTGTTGGAAAGCATCCATTTCCCCCCACTTCACCTTGATTTCTGTGGCTACGGGGTATTGTTTGTAGAGCTTTGCTAAATCCATGTTGTGTATTCCTATGTATTCCTATGTAACTCTATGTAATTCTAAATAACCTCAAACCCGTGAGCGTATGGGTCCCGTGGGTCTACAATAATGGTGTTGTATCCGGTCACTTTAGCCCAGCCTTGAACACTTGGCATAATGGCAGGGTAGCTGCCAACCAGTGTGGTTGACTCTATGCGGCCAATAAATTGGCTGCCTATAATGCTTTCGTGGATGAATTCCTGACCTGCCTGCAACAACCCTTTGGCATGTAGTTGCGCCATGCGTGCACTGGTGCCAGTGCCGCAGGGGGATCGGTCGATGGCGCCACTACCATAAAACACCGCGTTGGCCCCGCTAGACTCTGGTTTTTGTGGTTTGCCAGTCCACATTACATGGCTGATACCATTAACACTTGGATCTTCTGGGTGCACACAAGTGGCTACATTATTGATGGCTTCCCTTACTAATGGGCTATAGCGAAGTACTTGAGCAGCTGAAAACTGCTCTAACCCTGCAAAGTTTTTTTGTGGTTCAATAATAGCGTAATAGTTACCACCATAAGCCACATCTATTATTAGCTCACCTAATTCAGGGCACTTTATCACCAGGCCTTCATGAGCCAAGTAACTAGCCACGTTAAAAATACGTACGCAGCCTATTAAGCCGTCTGTGTCCTTTTGGTATTCAATACGAATGATTCCAGCTGGCACTTCTAAGGTGAGTTGACCTGTAGTTTTTGGTGTCCACAAACCTTCTTGTAACGCTGTGGTTACCGTGCCTATAGTGCCGTGCCCACACATGGGTAAGCAGCCGCTAGTCTCTATAAACAAGATAGCGCCATCGTGTTCTGGGTTATTGGGTGGGTATAGTATAGAACCAGACATCATGGCGTGGCCGCGTGGCTCAAACATTAATGACGTGCGTACCCAGTCGTGGTGCTGCAAAAAGTCTTGCCGCTTTTCACTCATGGTTTTGCCATTAAGCTTGGGGCCACCTTTGGTAACTAAGCGAACAGGGTTGCCACAGGTGTGGGCGTCAATACAGTTAAATGTATGTATGGTCATAGTGGCTAGAAAGTGAGAAGTCCGTATGACTGCATGGTACAATGTTCGGGCTTAATTATCCTAACATTCTATGCGCTTTGGCTGATCGGTCACTAAGGTAAAGTGCAAAAAGAGATCTTCTATTTATGAAATTACTTGTCGACTTTTTACCCATAGTTATTTTTTTTATTGTTTATAAAATGACAGGTGATTTAATTCTTGCCACAGCAGTGTTGATTCCTGCAACCTTGTTACAAATGGGCTATACCTGGCTGACCACTAAGAAAATTGAAAAAATGCAGCTGATTACCCTTGTGTTGGTGGTTGTACTGGGTGGACTCACAGTAGCTTTGCAAGACGGGCAGTTTATTAAATGGAAACCTACCATTGTTAACTGGCTGTTTGGTTTGGGTTTCTTAGGTAGCCAATTTATTGGTAAAAAGCCGGTTGTACAGCGGTTGATGGAAAAAGGTATCGAGCTGCCAAGGCGTATTTGGCGTCAACTTAATTTAGCCTGGGTGGTGTTTTTTACCACCATGGGCAGCCTTAATTTATATGTAGCGTTTAACTACAGTGAAGCGACATGGGTCGATTTTAAATTGTTTGGCATGCTAGGCCTTACGTTTGTATTTATTTTAGCCCAAGGTGTCTACATGTCGCGCTTTATGCCAACAGACAGCGAAACAGAGGATTAATTATGTTGTTTGCCATTATTGCTCAAGATGTAGAAGATAGTTTATCTGCACGGTTAAAAGCCAGACCAGCCCATGTAGACCGGCTTAAGGCTTTAGATGTGCAGAATCGCTTAGTGCTAGCTGGTCCTCATCCACATGCTGTGGAAGAAGGCTTTACGGGTATTTGATAGTGGCTGATTTTTCTGACCTGGCCGCTGCACAAGCATGGGCTGCACAAGATCCGTATGTAGCCGCAGGAGTTTACAGTGAAGTGACGGTTAAGCCGTTTAAAAAAGTTCTGCCATTATAAGGATAAATATATGAAACAACTATTAACAGCCCTATTAACTACAGTAGCCCTAAGCCTAAGTTTTACCGCATGGGCACAAAATCCTCAAGTTGAGTTAGATACAGTTCACGGTAGTATTATTATTGAGCTAGATGTACAAGCTGCGCCTATTAGTGTGAAGAATTTTTTAAAATACGTGGATCGTGGTTATTATACAGCCACCCTTTTTCATCGGGTGATCCCAGGCTTCATGGTTCAAGGTGGTGGCTTTGGTTCTAACGAAAAATCAAAACAAGGCACCATGGACCCTATTGTTAATGAAGCCAGCAATGGTTTGTCTAACTTACGTGGCACCGTTGCGATGGCCCGCACTAGCAGCCCTGATAGTGCCACAGCACAGTTTTTTATTAATCACCAAGATAACCCATTCCTAGATAAAAGTGCTTCCAGTGCAGGCTATGCTGTATTTGGAAAAGTGATTAAGGGCATGGACGTTGTTGATCAAATTACTCAAGTACCAACTAAAACCAAAGGGATGTATCGTGATTGGCCTGCTGAGAAAATCCACCTCTACCAAGCTTATAACCTTAATAAATAACCACTAAATATGAAAGTCAGCCATACTAAGAAGGCATTTTTTGATCCTCAAAGTTTGGCTGTCACTGCTGATGTTGAGGCAGCCCAAATTGCCCAACTTCAGCAAACATCCCTGCAAGTAGACCAGCGCTTTAAAGATCTTAAAGTTATTTTTTCAGCACATTTACCCGCCCACCCTAGCATGGTCCTACCGGGACCTTCACTAACAAGTGTTTCACCATCGAAAGCTTTAGAGCCTGCAGTAGAGGTGTTAGATCATATATTTGGTGCAGGCTTAGATTTTCTGGTCACTTGGCAACTGTGGTCGCAGGCTAGTCAGTACCACTGTAAAATCCCGCCACTGCGTTACTTTGCTATTTGTGAGCAACCTCTGCAACTAAAAGACCTTAAGCAGTTACATCTAAAGTGGCCACAATTAAAAGGCTTAACCCATCAGCTTCAGGGCCAATACCCAGAAGCGATGAAAGGCTTTCATGAACTCGATTTTGGCAGTGTAAAGTTAATTATGGTGCAGGCGGGGTCTGAGCATGCCTTAGCCCAAGTTCAGGGCAATTTTGATGTCCATCTTAATGGTTTAGGGCGTAAGCCCAGCACAGCTTATACACCGCCATGGCAGCGCCCAACTATGAGCGTTGCACAACACAGTAAAGTAGCTATCATTGGTGCTGGCATCAGTGGTGTAGCTACTGCGTACAGTTTATCTCAGCGGGGTTTTGATGTAACCCTAATAGACCAGGGCTCTGAGCTAGCCATTGAAGCTTCGGGTAATCGACAAGCCATGCTGTATGCCAAGTTACCAGACAACGCCACCATTGCTGGGCAGTTTCATCAGCAAGGCCTTCAGCACAGTATGGGGCTGCTTAAGCGCAGTTTAAGTACAGAATATTGGCAAGCCTGTGGTTTGTTGCAGTTAGCCACTAATGCTAAGCAAGTGTCTCAAATGCAGGCAGTGATTAAACGTCAGTATCCAATATCTTGGTTGCAATGGTTGGATCAAGCTGCAGCAGAACAGTTGGCCCAATCGCCACTAAGTGCCGGTGGTTTATATTTTCCTAATAGTGGTTGGGTGTCATCTGCCCACTGGTGCAAGGCGTTGTACACAAAAAGTGGTGCAGGTTTATGGCTCGATACTAAAGTAGAATCGTTACAACAAAACCAAAATGAAAGTTGGCAAGTTAAGCTCAGTGGCCGATGCACAGGCTTGTATAAGTTTGATGCGGTAGTGGTTGCCAATGCCAACAGTGCTCAGGATTTATTACCCGGCCAAGCTATACCGTTAAAGTCGATCCGTGGCCAAGTAAGTTATGTTGAAACCTGTGCAAAAACGAGTGCAGAAATCAACACTGTGGCAGTGCAAAGCCCAGCACTTGTGGTGTGCGCAACAGGTTATGTTACACCAGCCCAAGCAGGTGTATTGGCAGTGGGAGCTAGCTATAATTTGCATACGGTTGATACGCAATTATCAAACCAAGATCACCTGGATAATGTGGGTCGGTTAAGTGAAGTTTTACCCACAAGCAAAGGGCTTGGGCTAGATTCCATCGTAGGAGGCAGAGTAGGGTTTAGGGCAGTGACACCTGATTATCTGCCTTTGGTGGGCCAGTTGGCTGATGAGCCTAAAATGTTAGATCAGTTTGCTAAATTACGTCAAGACGCTAACTATAAATTCACTAATGACATGCCTTATTTAAAGGGGCTGTATATTAATGCTGGCCATGGCTCTAAGGGTTTAATTAGTGCACCTTTAAGTGCCGAGATATTGGCCTGCCAGATGGCTAATCAAAGCCTGCCTGTGGCACAATGTGTGGCTTGGAGTTTAGACCCCAACCGCTTTATAATTCGAGACTTAATTCGCCGCAAACGTTAACCGAGATCCATACAGTGAACCCAACTAAGATTAAACTTCATAAAAGTAGTAACACTCTAGAGCTATGCTATGCGGAAAGTACAGGTGACGTTAGCTATACCTTATCTGCAGAATATTTGCGCATTTCGTCACCCAGTGCAGAAGTGCGCGGCCACAGCCCCGATCAAGCAGTACTTCAGGTAGGTAAGAGTAAAGTGAAGCTGGTAGGCCTAGAGGGTGTGGGTCATTATGCTGTTAAATTAGAATTTGATGATGGTCATGATTCTGGCTTATACACTTGGAATTACTTGCATGACCTTAGCGTCAATGAACAAAAACACTGGGATGCTTATTTACAGAAATTAGATTCATCTAAGCAAAGCCGAGACCCACACACCAGTATAGTTCAGTTTGTTTAGCGGGTGATGACTAGGCATACATGGCCATCTTGCACGTAGCATTCTGTCATCTCGAACGAAGTTGAGAGATCTAGACCGTTAGGCTTAGCTTAGAGTGACAAGTTATCAAAATTTATCTGACAACGAATAACTCACATTATAAAGCAAGGAATAGCTTAATGAATTGTCCAAAATGTAACGCATTTTTTAGCCGGCAACAACTTTTTCTAACGTTGAAAACATACCGTTGTAAGGCTTGTGATTGTAAGCTTACAGTTAAGGTTACAATATGGAGGTTGCTGTGGCATTACGTGATGATTGTTGTCGTATTTTCGGTCATTTTAGGGATGCTACAAGCTTCGGGAATGTGGGCGGATTTAGGGGTGCCTCAAGCTGTTCAGACTGCTGTGTTGTTTACTTTAACTTTCTATACATCAGCTAAGGTTCAAGAGGTCGTCGAGTAAGGGATAAAAACCGAGACCCACATGCTAGTGTGGGCCGGATTTTAAAACCGTATGCTTCGGCTACTGTCACTCGAACGCAGTTGAGAGATCTAAGACCCTTCGGCTGCGCTCAGGGTGACATAAATGAGCATATGCTTAAGGTGACATAGTTATAGCGAGCTAGATAATCACTAAGTGATTAGGGAGCTCGTTTTTATCATGGGTAGCCGGCACATGTTCAGCGAGCAAATCGCCACAGGCCTTAATAGCTTCTATAAGACCAGACTCGGTATTATTGGCTTTTATTTGTGCTAACAGCTGATTCAAAATGTTATCCCAAGCATCATCAGGTACTAAGTTATTGATGCCCCTGTCGGCTAGTATTTCTGCATAACGCTCAGCTTCTGAGACAAAAATAAGCACGCCTGTTTCGCCTTGAGTGTGGTGCAGGCCTTGGGCTAAAAATTGCTCTTTTGCTACTAACGCTGCTCTGGCGAACCTAACACGTTTTGGCACCAGTAGGTGTTTAAGAGGCCGCCAGCGAAATACAAAAGCCAAGGCAATAAACTCAATTAACTGAATCCAAAGTATGTCTGTTTGGTTTAACCATAGGTTGGTTTGAAATAGCACTGCAGGGGTGACTAAACTGATTAAAGCAGCCCACATGGTAGGGATAAAATAGTAGTCATCACTTTCGCCTGCCAAAACTGTTACTAACTCTGCGTCAGTGTTCTTTTCTGCTAGCTCTATGGCTTGCTGCACTTTGGTTTGTTGTTGCTTGTTAATTAATGTCATGGTTACCATCCTCCAGATGCGCCGCCGCCACCAAATCCGCCGCCACCGCCGGAAAATCCACCAAAACCGCCGCCACCTGAGCGTCGACCACCAGAACCACCACCTAATATCATTAACGGTAGCAACCAAAGGCTGCTTCTGCCTCTACGTCCACCAATACGACCCATACCGGCAAAAGCCATAAATATAAACATAAAAATAAGGCTAGGTAGGCCTGAACCGTTGCCTGTTTTTTTACGCTTAGCTACAGGAGCAATCACTTCGCCTCCAAGAGCAGCCACTATGGCTTGAGTACCTACTAAGAGGCCACCACTAAAGTCACCTGTTTTAAAACGCGGTAAAATATACTGTTGAATAATTGTGGCGCTCACAGCATCAGTCATTACCCCTTCTAAGCCATAACCTACTTCAATACGAACTTTGCGTTCGGCCTGCGCCAAGATAAGCACAATGCCGTTGTTTTGTTCTTTTTGGCCCACGCCCCAAGCACGGCCCATGTCTACACCAGCCTGTTCAATGCTGTAACCCTGCAAATCTTTAAGGGTGACTACAATGACCTGATTACTAGAAGCTTTTTCATGGCCAGCTAGTAGTTGGTTGATCTGTTGTTTGGATGTGGCGTCAATTAAGTTGGCTTGGTCTAAAACACGGGTTTTAAGCTCTGGCACTTCAAAGGCAGCAAAGCTAGGTAGTGCTAATGCTAACAAGCATAGTCCCATAAAGCTCGCTAACAACCACTGAGGTGTTCTATTAACCGCTACTTGCTGAGTTATTGGCGTCATTAGAAACTAACCTTAGGCGCTGTTGCTGCATCTTGAGTGGTTGCAGTGTAGGCCTCACGGAGCTTAAGGTCACTGTAAAGGAATCCGTGCCATAGCTTGCCAGGGAAGGTACGGATTTCTGTGTTAAAGCGCTCTGTGGCTCCAATATAGTCCCTACGTGCCACACTAATGCGGTTTTCTGTGCCTTCAAGTTGCGACTGTAATGCTAAAAAGTTTTGGTTGGCTTTCAAATCTGGGTAACGCTCACTGACTACTAATAGACGTTTAAGGGCTCCACCCAGTTCACCTTGCGCTTGTTGGAATTGCTGCATAGCTTGAGGGTTGTCAAGCAGGTTTTTACTCACCTGAATGGAGCCCACTTTTGCGCGGGCATTGGTCACTGCCGTTAGCGTGTCTTTTTCGTGTGCTGCGTAACCTTTAACAGTACTGACTAGGTTTGGAATAAGGTCTGCACGGCGTTGATACTGATTTTCTACCTGAGACCAAGCCGACTTCACTTGCTCGTCATAGGTAGGAATGTTATTGACGCCACAGGCGCTTAGGGTAAGGCTGGCAATCACTAAGGTAAGTGCATAGCCCCAACGTTTAATAAACAACATAGTCTGTTTCCAATTTAATTGAACAAATGTCAACTGAAGTCTAATAATAGGGGTCATTGTTGAATTTTCAAGAAAGTAGGAGTGATTATTTTAGTTTGGGTGCAACCCAATCACTCGGCCAGAACCAGCATCACCCTGATATAAACCAAAACGTCCGTTTTTTCTTTCTTTGGCATGTCGTACTAGCATCGTTTTTATAGCGGGGTAAGCCAATTGGTTTAAAGGCAATGTCTGTTCAGTAAACCACGCTACAGCTGCAGATTCTGGGCCTGCTTTTTGAGTTTGTCGGAGAAACTGCGCGCGGTAAATAATATACACCTGATGCATGTGCTGCACATTAAACACGGAGTAAAGCCCTTGTATTTCTACCTCCATGCCCGTCTCTTCTAACGCTTCCCTTTGGGCTGCGATTTCTGTGCTTTCGCCCACTTCCAGGTAACCTGCAGCAATCGTCCAAGTGTTTTTTTGTGGCTCAATAGCACGTAAGCATAAGGCAATTTTATCATCTTGCTCTATAATGCAACCACAAATAATGGTTGGGTTATTGTAGTGCACATGGGCACATTGGACACATACTAAACGGCTATGAGTATCCCCTATAGGCAGCTCGCTTTGTAATTTACTTGAGCCACACGGGCTGCAGTAATTCATATTAAGGCTGTCTGATCTGCTGCAGGGCAATGTGGCCAGCGGCGCGAACATGGGCAACACAGGCTTTTCTTGCTGCTTCGCCATCACGTTTTGCAATGGCTTGCATGATGACCTGCATTTCAGTGAGGCTGTCTTTCCAACGGCTTGGTTGAGCTATAGTGCTGGCTCGTAATACCATGATGCGGGCTAAAAGACGGTTGAGGCTAGTGTCGAGTTCGGCATTGCCGCTGCCTTCTAGTAACTGTTCGTAAAAATCTTTGGTACAGGCTAAAATCTCACTCACTTCACAAAGATCAAATGCATTTTTTAAGGCATCGGTAGTGTCTTGTAGTAAGTTAATTTGTTCGTCGCTAGCACGATCACAAAAAAGCTCACCTGCTAAACCCTCCAGAGACGCGCGGAGTTCATAGATGTTCTTAACATCTTGTGCGTTAAGCACCGTAACACTTGGACCTCGTTGGCCAGCGTACTGCACCAAGCCTTCAGACTCTAAGTAACGCAATGCTTCTCGCACAGAAGTGCGGCTTACATCCAGCACCTTACACAATTCTCTTTCTACCAAGCGTTGGCCAGGCTTAAGCTGAGTACTGACAATGGCGTCGCGTAACTTATCAACCACTATTTGACGCAGAGTAATAGTATTACGAGTTACCTTAAGGCTGGAGAGGTCTGTGAGCATAAGTTAAGACTCTTCAGCCATTTCTGCTAGCACTTCACGTGCACAACGAAACGCGTCAATGGCCCCAGGTACGCCACAATAAATTGCACTTTGTAGTAGTACTTCACGGATTTCATCCTGGCTGCAGCCATTGTTAAAGGCCCCACGAATATGAAGTTTGAGTTCATGGGGGCGGTTGAGCGCTGTAATCATACCTAGGTTTATCAAGCTACGAGTTTTACGGGGTAATCCATCACGATTCCAAATGCTGTCCCAGCAGTACTCGGTCACAAGTTCTTGCAAGGGCCAGGTAAAATCATCTGCTGCCGCAATGGATGCGTCAACGTAGGCATCACCCAACACAGCTTTGCGAGTTTTTAGGCCAGCTTCAAATTTTTCTGACCGGTGTTTTGAGTCTGACATCAGTTAATCCTCGTTTAATAGCATGAGGGTTTATTACAACCCACCCATCAACATGTATTTAATTTTTAGGAAGTCTTCAATGCCGTAGTGTGAACCTTCACGGCCCATGCCCGATTCTTTTACGCCACCAAAAGGTGCTAGTTCAGTAGAAATTATGCCCTCGTTGATGCCGACAATACCATACTCTAAACCTTCGCCAACGCGCCATACCCGGCCTATGTCACGGGTGTAGAAATAAGCCGCTAAACCAAACTCGGTGTCATTAGCCATAGCAACGGCTTGGGCTTCATCCTTAAACTTAAAAATAGGTGCTAAAGGCCCAAACGTTTCTTCTGTGGCCACTTTCATGTCTGTGGTGGCGTTACCAATAATGGTAGGGGTAAAGAAGCTACCACCCATGGCATGGCTTTCACCACCGCAGATAAGGGTGCCACCTTTGCTTAGGGCATCATTGATGTGATCTTTTACTTTATCGATGGCACTTTGGTTGATCATGGGGCCTTGGGTTACCCCTTCGTCCATGCCATTACCCACTTGTAGCTCGGCTACCTTGGCAGCAAATTTGGCAGTAAAGGCATCGTACACACCTTCTTGCACAATAAAGCGGTTAACACAGACACAGGTTTGGCCTGCATTGCGGTATTTGCCAGCGATGGCCCCAGCTACTGCAGCATCAAGGTCGGCATCATCAAAGACGATAAACGGGGCATTACCACCTAGCTCTAAAGACACTTTGTTTAGGGTCGTAGCACATTGTTGCATTAACAATTTGCCTACAGGAGTTGATCCAGTAAAGGTGAGTTTGCGTACTGTGGGGTTACTGGTGAGTTCTGCACCGATAGGGCGAGATTGACCAGTAATAACGTTGAACACCCCAGCTGGAATGCCCGCTTCCTCTGCCAATACTGCTAGGGCTAAGGCAGAAAATGGTGTCTCTGACGCTGGGCGTACTACAAAGCCACAGCCTGCAGCCAATGCTGGGCCACATTTACGAGTAATCATCGCTGCTGGAAAGTTCCAAGGCGTGATAGCTGCAACTACGCCAATAGGTTCCTTAGTCACAATGATGCGAGCATCAGCCTTATGGGTAGGAATAATATCGCCATAAGTACGCTTTCCTTCTTCGGCAAACCATTCAATAAAGCTGGCAGCGTAAGCAATTTCGCCTTTGGATTCGTTTAAAGGCTTACCTTGCTCTAAGGTCATTATTTTACCCAGGTCATCTTGGTTAGCCATAATGAGGTCAAACCAACGGCGCAGAATTACCGCACGTTGCTTGGCTGTTTGTTTGCGCCAACTAATCATCGCCACTCGAGCTGCTTCGATGGCCCGAGCGGCTTCCACAGCATTCATGTCTGGAACGTGGCCTACCACTTCACCATTGGCAGGGTTGGTTACTTCAATCGTAGCGCCAGAGTCGGCATCTAACCAGGTACCATTAATATAAGCTTGTTGACGAAATAGTGAGGAGTTGGTTAGTTGCATGGTATAAATCCTATAAATAGTGGTGAGTAATGGAAACAGTGTGGTTTATTTTATATCAAATCGTTCAAAATATTAAACGCAATGATGCTTTATTTAGATGAATGTTCAAACGAGTGTTTTTATTAAAGTAGTTAAATGGGTCATTTAGCGCATCACAAAAGGATCGGCTATAGGCTCACTAGAGGTATTGATCCATACTGTTTTTAGCTGGGTGTAATCTTTTACGCCATATATGCCACTTTCACGGCCATAACCACTGGCCTTAAAGCCGCCTATAGCGCCCATAGGCGAGACAGCTCGATAGGTATTAACCCATATGATACAAGCTTGCACGGCTTTACTCATGCGATGAACCCGGCCATTATCACGAGTCCAGATGCCGGCTGCTAACCCAAATTCACTGTCGTTAGCTAATGCTAATGCATGTGCTTCATCTGTAAAACGCATAATACTGGCCACTGGACCAAACACTTCTTCTTGCATGATGCTACATTGATTGCTGTCAACTGCCAATATAGTTGGTTGATAATACCAACCATCACCAGTTACCGCGGCTCGTTTGCCTCCATAAATTAATGTGGCACCTTGTGCTTGAGCTGCAGCGACCATGCGTTCAACTAACGCCAGTTGAGCTTGAGTGGCCATAGGTCCCATTTCTGAACTAGGATCCATTGGGTCGCCAATAACAATAGTTTGTGCTCGTGCTTTAAGAGCCTCTAAAAACTCATGGTAGACCGATTCTTGGACTAGCAATCGACTGCCTGCTACACAACTTTGGCCGCTGGCAGCAAAAATGCCAGCAATCACTCCGTTCACTGCGCTGCCGATGTCGGTGTCTTCAAAGATTATATTAGGAGATTTTCCACCTAGCTCTAGGCTTAGCTGGGCTAAGTTTTCTGCACTATTTTTAACTACTGCCTTTGCACCTTGTGAACCACCAGTAAAAGCAATGCGGCGAACTAGGGGGTGTTTAGTTAAGGCAGAACCTGTATCAGCACCAAAGCCTGTAACCACGTTTACTACACCGTCTGGGAACCCTGCTTCTTTAACGAGATGCATCAATTCTATAATAGTGGTGCTGGCATGTTCAGACGGTTTAAGGACCACGGTATTACCTGCTGCCAAGGCAGGTGCTAACTTAACTGCGGTTAAGTACATGGGAGAATTCCACGGGATAATAGCAGCAACAACACCTAATGGTTCATGGGTGGTGTAGGCAAACATATCTACCTTGTCTAACGGCAGAGTTTGGCCTTCAAGCTTGTCGGCTTGGCCAGCGTAGTAATAGAAAAATTCTGGCATGTAGCCAATTTGGCCCATGGTTTCTCGAATAAGTTTACCATTATCATTGGTTTCTAATTGGGCTAGGCGTTCTTTATTAGCCGCAATTAAATCGCCCAGTTTGCGTAACAGCTTACCTCTAGCAGTAGCGTGTAAATTGCGCCAAGCTGGATTTTCAAAAGCATTCTGTGCTGCCTGAACAGCAGCATCTACATCGGCTTCTTGAGCACGTGGAAAACTAGCCCATGGTTCTGCGTTGGCAGGGTTTAAGCTGTCAAATCGGGCGCCACTTTGGGCATCAACCCACTGACCATTAATGAACATTTGATATTGGCTAAGGGCCATGGGATGCTCCTCTTGTACTTCAGTAACTTGGCTAGTTAATTTAAGGCTATTACTACTAATTAGCGTTAATAAACTGCCGCAATAATTCGTTTACTTCGCAGGCTTTCTCTACTGGCATCATATGCCTAGCATTAGGTAAAATTACCACCTTCGCACTAACTATCTTTGCTGCTAAGGCATGGCTCATGGCTGGGGTAGAACCGGGGTCTAGTTCGCCGGTGGTAATTAATGTGGGACAAGTAATGTTACCCAGAGTATCTTTTACAGCATTATCATTTTCGCCAAATAAGCGATAACAACTGATATAGCTAGCACCATGGTTAGCTAATACTTTGGCCTTTAAATGGGCTATGTAATGGCTATTTTTTTGAGTATATAGGGGGCTAAACCAGCGTGTTAGGGCCTGATCTATATTGGCACTAGGGCCATATTGCTCTACTTCAGTCAATCTTTTAAAAATGGCTTGGCGTGATAATTCATTTCGATCAAAGACTGAGTTCATAATGGTGAGGCTTTGTAGTCGATGGTTGTGTAGCGTGGCAAAAACACGGGCTACCAGCCCCCCTAAAGAAAAACCGATCAAATGAACCTGTTCAAGCTGTATATGATCTAGTAAACCCAATAGTTGGTGGGCTAGGGTGTCTAGGCTAATGTCATTGGGCGCATTGGG
>MDSY01125174.1_pt1 | contig 17525 bp, 17 predicted proteins | sample 811131 | NCBI WGS metagenome assembly MDSY01 (sample SAMN05326643, study PRJNA326480) | marine metagenome | isolation source: seawater | place: Atlantic Ocean: South West | collected 2010
CTATCGCGCTTCACCTCCAAATCCTCTGGAAGTTCCTTACCTCTCACGAGTTTCGTGGGCCGCGCCAGCACCGCCATCGCGGTTTTCAACGCATCCGACCCCTTGCTCTTGACCACTTCGTCCAGCTCCCTCGCCGTCTGCGCTGCGAACGCAGGGTCGTCCCCGCGCTCCACTAACACCGCCCGCACCGCTTCTATCCCGCACCCGCTATCCACGAGGTACTGCTCCAAGCGACGCGTCATGTACTCCATGCACTCACCAACCACGTCCTCGCCGCACTCCACGGGCTGCTGCGCTGCTGCGTCCCTGAGCGCCTGCCTCGAGTCGCACCGCGTGTTGGACGCTACGAGCGCCTGGACGGCGCCGTACGCGGCTCTTCGCAAGCCGAAGGGATCCGCAGTTGCTTTGGGAGCGCCAGCGACAGCGAACAACCCGACCAGGGTATCGAGACGGTCCGCAACCGCCACGGCGATACCGGCGGGAGATTGCGGGAGAAGATCGCCCGATGAGCGGGGCAACGCGGCTTCAAAAATCGCGTCGCACACCTTTGTGTCCAGCCCTTCAAGTGTCGCGTAGTGCTTGCCCATGACGCCTGCTAACGATGTGAACTCCATCACGAGCTGCGTGGCGAGGTCGGCTTTCGCGAGGGAAGCGGCTTCCCCCGCAATCTTCGCATCTTCAGCCGAGAACCCGAGTTTCGTGGCGAGCAATGGTGTTAGCAACTCAACGCGCTTCGTTTTGTCCAGCATCGTGCCGAGCTTGGTTTGGAACGTGATCCCCTCCAGCTGCGGTTTGAAATCCGCGAGTGTTTTTTTCGTATCGGCTTCGTAGAAAAACTGCGCATCCTGGTATCGCGCCTGGAGCACGGACTCGTTTCCCAGCCTCACCGCATCCGGGTCCACGTTCCCGTTGGCGACGGTGATGAAGTGAGGTAGTAAGTCGCCTGTTGCGGGGTGCTCCACTGGGAAGTACCGCTGGTGCTTGCGCATCACGATTACTAAAACTTCCTTTGGAAGGGCGAGGAACTCGGGTTGGAACGAACCGAGAATCGGCGTCGGCGATTCAATCAAGTTCACCACTTCATCAATCAAACCACCGGGTTCACCGGAAGAAACCGGCACCACACCATCCACGGTATCCGCCAGCGCCTTGGCACCCGCCCAAATCGCTTCCCGGCGCGCGTCCATGGAAATCTCAATGCCCTCACCCTGCAGAAGCGCTTCGTGGTGCGCCGCGCCGGTAACCTTAGTGACGGGCGTGTCGGAGTTTCGCATCAGCCGCGTGGTGTCCCCGGAAGGCACGCCGGCGGCGACGAACGGGATGTGGTTCTCGCCGTGCATGGCGAGAAGCCAGCGGACGGGCCGGGAAAACGTCTCCTCCGAGTTCCAACGCATGGCTTTGGGAAAGTTCAACCCGCCGATCACCCCGGGGAGCGCTTTGCAAAGCACCTCAACCGCGCTGACCCCCACAGTTTTCACGTTCGCCCAGACGTACTCGCCGTCTTTTTCCAAATCCTCAGGCGCGACGCCGTTCTTTTTGCAGAAACCAAGCATGGCTTTCGTGGGAGTGACGCCATCTTCTTCAAACGCCCTCGACTGCGGAGGGCCGCGGTTGCGTGATTCCCCGCTCTCCTGCGCCGCCGCGAGCTTCGCGACCCTCACCACGGTTCTGCGAGGCGTCGCGCCCACGGTGATACCCTCGTGCGCCAGCCCAGCGGCGTCCAGCTTCGCGGTCAACGCCTTGACCATCTGCTCCGCGCACGACGCGACGTCCGCGGCGGGGAGCTCTTCCGTGCCTAGTTCCACGAAAAAGTCTGCCGCCTCGGTTGGCGGCGGCTTTTCGGAAACAACCGGGTCGCCGATTGGAGGCGCCGACCACTCCCCCAGCGGGAACCCCAACTCCTCGCGTCGCGCGACCCACAGCGTGGCGGACTCCCTTGCCAGTTTCCGCATGCTGGCGAAGAGTTTCTGGCGCTCCGTAACGCCAACCGCGCCACGCGCGTCCAGAATGTTAAACGCATGGCTCGCTTTCAACAGGTTGTCAAACGCAGGCAATGGCAACCTGCGCTCCAACATCGCGTTCGCTTCTTCATCCGCCAAGTCGAACCGTTTCTGCCACCCCTCGACGCTCGCGGCTTCCATGTTGTACACTGACATCTCGTACTCGTTTTGAAGCAGCATCTCCCCATATGTCATGGTGTCATTGTACCGGATGTCCTTGAAGTGGTCCACGCCTTGCAGGGACATCAAAATCCGCTCAAGCCCGTACGTGATTTCAACCGCGGTGGGCGACACTTTCAACGACCCGCACTGCTGGAAATACGTAAACTGCGTGACTTCCATGCCATCCAGCCACACTTCCCACCCCAACCCCCAAGCGCCTAGAACAGGGCTCTCCCAGTTATCCTCCACGAACCTCAAATCGTGCGCCGTGGTGTCGATCCCGAGCGCTTCCAGCGACCCCAGGTACAGCTCCTGCGCGTTTCCGGGATCGGGCTTCAAAATTACTTGGAACTGCGTGTGGCGTTGTACCCGGTTCGGGTTGTCGCCGTACCGCGAGTCGTCAGGCCGGATCGAGGGCTCGGGGTAGCACACGCTCCATGGTTCAGGGCCGAGCGCGCGAAGGAACGTCGCGGGGTTCATCGTACCCGCGCCCACCTCGGTGTTGTGAGGTAACCAAAGGGCGCAACCTTGACTGCTCCAATACTGCTGTAAACGCAGGATGGCATCCTGGAACGTCGGGCCGACGGAGGCGCCCGTGGGCTTACCAGCGGGAGTTGCCGCGTCCGTCGCGGTGGGCGTGTCTGTGGAGATAGCATGCGCCACGCGCACCGCGCGACGGGACGCACCGAGGCGGCCAGCGGCGCTTGAAGTAGGCGCGGCGTGCTTCGGAATCCAAGCGCCGGCGCGATTAGCCGCGACCGAGGTGGCGCTGCTAGCCTTGCCGCGGGCGCGAAGGGCAGCGCCGGGAGCGGCGAACCCGTAGCACCGCACCGAAGCGGCGATTACGCGCTGCATCGTGGTAATCTGTCGCTCGCGAGTGCGCGAGGCGGGCGACGACTACAGTGGCGTGTCGGCGTGCCAAAAAGCGCGACGTCACAACGTTTCGGGATAAGGGTTCCCACACACAAGGGTGGTGAATCGTTTTTTTGTGGTTTGTTCCGGCGGGGCAGCAGTTGGTTTTGTAACATCCGAGGAACCATTGGAGAGCGCACGCGTCGCTTGGGCTCTGCCTGGAGTCTGCGACCCGCGTTCGACGATGCGTCACGAGGCGCACGATACGAGCGTGTTGCGTTCCCTGCGCTACGGTGCCGCGTCTGTGTCGCCGGCGCGCGATGGTGCCGCGGTGAGGGCTGCGATTCCGACGCTGAAGGTTGTTGTCTATTCTCTATTCGTCGTGTCCGCTGTGTTGGCCACGCTCGTCGGGCTGGGCGGCACTCTGAACACAGATTCAGTGTTCGCCCCACGACGCGCGCTCGGCGACGGTGAGTTAGATGCGTCGGCCGCGATGACCGCTCACGAGGGCGTGGACGTATCCCTTCCCGTGCTCGTCCTGGGCTTGCCCAAAGCAGGCACCACCAGCCTCGCGGCGTACTTCGCGTGTGGCGGGTTGAGGACGTCGCACTACGTCTGCATGGATCAGGAAGCCTTTTTGAGGAAAACGAGTCATTCGCCAGCGACGGGAGCGAAATGGAACAGACGTGCGGGCGGTGTATTCGAGACGCGCTGGTGAAGGGCAACTCGCCACTTGAGACTTGCGGGCGTTACGAAGCGTGGGCGCAGATGGACGTCGCGGGGAAGCCAAACGACGGAGACGAGGGGTTGGACGATGCCGACGGACCCTCGTCATCGTCATCCGATGACACGTGTTTCTTCCCTCAAGTGGACGCGCTGGATGCGCTGGATTTGGAGTACCCACGCGCGACGTTTGTTTTGAACAAGAGGGCGTCGACGGAAGCCTGGATGGCTTCCGTGGATGACTGGAACGACCTCCGAGCGCGGTTGAGGGATTGCGATTTGTCCGGCGCCGGGTTTCCGTCTGGCGAAGGCGGTGAAGGCCCGGAGGGAGATGCTGAGCTCGTCAAATTCGTGCAGCAGCACGAAGATAACGTGCGTGTGTTCGTGAAAGCGCACCCGTCGCACAAATTAGTCGAGGTGACCATCGAAGACCCGAACGCGGGAGCGGTGTTGGAAAATGCGTTTGGCATTCCGAAAGAATGCTGGGGAAACGAAAACGTCAACGACGCCGCGGAACAAGCGAGGGAGGGATTAGCAGAGGGAGATGTGCGCATGCTCGTGTTCTAAGACGCGGAAGACACAACACGTAGTCCTTTAATGACAGTGAACAAAATAGCACACTAAACGCATGCCTTCCGTTCCTGCGACGGGAGCGGGAACTCCCGGTTCACAGAATTCCTCAAACTCCCGTGGTTTTTAAATGCGTCGCATTTTCTTCGAGCTTCACTCTTTCGCTAGCGGCGGCGGGTCGTGACCCCGTGGGCTGAGGCGCGGGTGCGATGGACCGCCCGATGGAGTCCGGGACGTTTGTCGAGATTCACGGTCTCAAGGCGCGGCCTGACCTGAACGGCAAGCGCGCTGCGGTGGTGAGTTACGCATCAGATCGCGAGAGGTACCAAGTCAAGGTAGCCGGCGGCGAGGAGCTGTACTTGAAACCTGTGAACTTAAAGGCGACAGACGTGGGATCGACATCCGGACGTAACACCGACTCGAAAAGCGCTGCGCCGGCGTCTAAAACGGACCCGACGCAAGGCTCTGCCTCCACCGCCGTGCTGATGCCCGACAGCGAGGTTTCGATTTTCGGGCTAAAAGCTCGTCCTGATTTGAACGGCGCGCGCGGACGCATGGTGGCGTACGTCCCCGAACGCGAACGGTACCACGTGGTGGTTGCGGACACGAAAGAAGAGACTTATTTGCGTGGTGCGAATCTCACGGCGATTGAAAAGGAACCAGTGGAAAAGAAACAGGCGGAAGCGACGGAGGCTGATGAATCTCATTACGAAAAAAAACTAGAAAAAGAAACTGCGGCCAAAGCGGCAATCGCGCGCGAATCCATCGAAGCTGCCGCCGCCGCCGCCGCGGCTGCACCTCCCCCCCCCCTTGAAGAGCTGAAGGACACTGAAACGCTGCTCAGGGAGTTTTTCGCGGACGTCTCGGACGCGACCCGAGACGCAGAGGTTGAAAGAATTCTAGCCTGTTTCAAACTGAATCCATACGAACACCTAAACTTGCGTTTCGACGCGGGGGAGGATGACATAAGGCGCGCGTTTCGCAAAGTGTCGCTGCTAGTGCACCCCGATAAGTGCAAGCACGATAAATCCAAAGCCGCATTCGACGCGATCGGCCAAGCGCAACAGCTGCTAGGCACCCCTGAAGTAAAAAAGGAGCTTGACTGGAACCTGGAACGGGCAAAAGAAACCATGATCAAGGAGTGGCGGAAGAATTCCAGGAACGACGTCGTGCTTCGCGTGCGTTTTGCGGGAAACAGGGAAGCGCAGCTCTCCGCGTTTCTCCAAAGCGACGAGTTCCACGAGCTGTGGAAACTCGAGGCGCGGAAGATCATCGTGGATATAGAGTGGCGGCGGCGCAAGCTGAAGCTGCGCATTAAAAGCGAGGAGGAGCGCGTGGAGAAGGAAGAGGAGGAGGAGGCGGTGGAGCGCAAGCGGAACAAAAAAGCGCAAAAGGAGTGGGACAACGAAAACGCGCGGGAAGGCAGAGTGGGGGGTTGGAGAGACTTCACGAAAGCGCAGAAGAAAGGCAAAAAGCAGAAGGTAGCGGGGGGGTTCAAAGGACCCAAGCTCAAGAAAGAAGAAAGGGACAAGGAAGAGGAGTACCACGGGCTGGACCGGAACGGGAAACGCGTGACGCGGCCGGATGAAGTCTCGAAAGCGTTTTGATTTTGTGAATTCTAAATATCAAAACATTGTCTATTCTGCTTTTTCATCCCCCTTGGGTGGCTGTTTTTCCTCCAAAGGTCCTCCCGCATCGGGTGAGGGTGCCTCACCAGGCACGCGCTCTTTTTCTGTGTTACTCTCTCCAGGCTCGCCGTCCACTTTTTGTTTTTTCACAGCACCTTCCGCGTCGCCCCCATCAGGCGCTGCGCGTTTGCCGTTTTGCTTGCCGTTACCTGTCTCCTCGCCCGGGCGCGCGTCATCGCCTCCAGCGCCGGGCGGCTCTTCCGTCGTTCGCAACTCAGCAGCACTAACCATGGGAATGAATCGTTGATCCGACAACGAAACCTGCGCGACAGGCACGACATCAGGTGTCCCCTCGTCGTCGTCGTCTTCGTTGAAGTAATCCTCCTCGCTTTTGTCCATCGACCCGTCCCTGCGCCGCCGCGCGCTTTCGATGGCTTGCTGCGCCGCGACGGCTTCCCTGCTCGCGAAAATGCTCCCAGTTTCTCCAGAATTCGAGCCGTGCGTAATGAGCCCGACCAACTCCCGGCCCTCGCCGGACGGCGCCGTACCCGGTTCCTGTTGATTCCGCTGCTCGTACCTCTGTTTCAAAAGCTTGAACGTATCCACGTACGTCACGGACGCGAACACGTGTTCGTACTTCTCCACGACGTGCGCGATGAGCGCTTTGATGTTTTCTCGGCGAATGAAATCCACGAGCTCAAGCACCGTGCTGTTCAGCAGGTTGTACTTGTCACCGTTCGCCATGAACACCTTCATCACCGGGGCGAACAGGTTGTTTTTAATAATGTACCGGTTGTAGAACTCATCCTTCAACCCGACGCACGTCCGCAGGAACCGCACGCTCGCGACGACCAAGTACTTCTCGCGCCGCTGCATAAGGTTCAGCACCTTCTCCACAACGTTGTTGCGCAACACGTAGTACTTGATCCTGAAGCTGTGGTGCTGCGCGCAGAAACACAGAAGTTCGATTGTTTTTACTAAAGTCCACGCGGGAACGGGGGAGGTGGGGGCTCCGCCACCCGACCCTGCGGGTTTCTTCTCCGGGGTTCCCGAAAATGGCGGCGGCTCGTCCCGCACGCCCGCGGAAATCGACGAAATCAAACGGTCGACGTACTTGTCGTAAAATAGCTCTAGAAACCCGCTCTTTTCAACCGGTTGGTCCATGGTTTCCGGGTCCAACATCAGTTTCAAAAGCTCAAACAACTGCGCCTGTACACCCTCTTCGCTCTCCACGAAGAGCTGGACGATTCGAGAAAACAACGCGTGGTCCTCCTGTTTCACTAAAAACGCGCGCAAAGCGCTCGGGTCGTTGTGCAAAGTTGACATCAACACGTCAGCGCCTTTCAGCTGCGAGGCTTCGCCGTCCGTGTCCAACACATCGGTAAGGACGTGGAACAGCCCGTGCTGCACGAGCGCGGCGAACAGCGCGCCCCTCTGCTGGATCTGCAGGTGCTTTGCCAGGGAACACAGCTCTTGCAGAAAACCCACGAGGTCTCCCCATTCGGGCGACGCGCGTTGGGTTTTCCTTAGGCGCGCGAAGAGCTCTCGTAGGAACGTTGGATCCGCTTGAAGCGCCAACACCACCTCGACGTTGTTGAACAGCATGATTGAGGTTAACGTCCCGAACGTGGCGTCATCCAACACGCGTGGAAGAATAACGTCCTTGATGTACCCGATGCGGTACGTCTGGTGAATCTTGGCGCAAATCGCGGGATCCTGAATGGGCACGACTTGCTTGAACACCACGGAATTCCTGAGAAAGGCTCTGTGTTGCGGAGGAGGAGGTAAAGGCGGCCTGGGCTGCATCGACATCGCTTTCTTAAGCTCACCTGTGTCTTCGCCCGCATCCGTGGTGGCTTCGGCACCGCTCTTCGTTCGCTCTTCATTTTGCGCGGCGCCCGCGTCTGCGTTTTCCCCTCCGCTAACACCTGCGGCACCCGCCTGTTCCGCCCGCTTCGCCTCTTCGTCTTCCTTTTCCCGTGCCAGCTCTTCCCCTACGTATTCGTACTCCAGCGCCCCCACCACGTCCATCACGTTTTGCTCGCACAGAAGCTCGTCGAACAGCGACGCGTCGTTCAGAAGCACCAACCCGCGCACGAGTCGGTACATCAAATGCAGCGACTCGCGGTCATCCAGGTCCTCGCATACTTTGAAAATATCCAGAAGCTGTCGGAGATACCCCTTGCCGAGCACCAGATTTGCGATTTTCTCACGCGCGAAGGGCGAGCAGTCCGCCATCACCTTGACCAGCTCCTCCAGGTTGCCCAACTCGGCGGCGGGAAGGTCTTCGGGGCCTTGCCTGCCCGAGTCCTGGTAATAAAAGCTGTCGCCGGGAGCGCTGCCAAACTCGTACTCGTCCACAGCACCTTTTCGCATGCGTCCGGGAAGCTCGCCTTGCTCTTGGTCTTTCTTGGCGTACTGCAACTGCACGTTTTTGATCTGTTCCCAGATGAAGTTGCACCCCACGGCTTCTTGGAAGGAGAGCGCGATGTCTGTGTTGATGTCGGGATCGCTCCAAGTGATGATGGTGTCGCCGCCCTGCCTCTGATAGATGGCCTCCCGGGAAATGCGGTGCACTAACAACGGCTGCTGATCCTCTTCGGATACCACCACTAAACCGACGGAATCGGATTGCTGCATTGGGGAAGATGGAGGGGTGGGAACGTGTTGTTAGGAATCAATCCAACCCTAAAACGGAGGAAAATGAAGCAAATGCGAGCGTCGAGGCAGGGGCGCGCGCTCGAGATCTTCGCACGTCGAAGTTTTAAGTGCAACACGAGCGCGTCGAAAGGATAGTCCGTAAGTGACTTGTGGATACACGTACCTCCATGTACTCGCACGACACGTGTCCGGTGCCTTTGTCGTCCCAGTGCCCGTTCTCATTCAGGCGGTACACCTTCACGCGCTGAAGATTGGTGTAGTCATCTTCCTCCTGTGCTTTCTCCGGCGCGGCACCCTGCGCCTGGGCCTCATCAGCGCGTACGTCCTCACCCGCGTGCATCATGCCCGTGGTCGTCCCCCGCGACCCGAGAGAGAACCACGGTGGGCTGCGCAGGCACGCACTGACCACGCGCGAAGACGGGTGACGACCAAGGCACCCCTTCATTTTCGAGGAATTTGGACAGAGTGTCGTTTTGGCGGGGAAAGTGGCGATTGTAACCACATGTTGCTTGTCCATCCATACAAATGGGAATTTTTTATTACAAGCCCCTTTACACTCTGTTCCTTCGTCTCTCAATGCAATTCGATTTTTCTCTCAGTTGGCGACGGCGTGCAGCGCTAGCGGTCTCGGGGCTGTGCAGTGTTTCTCGGCTAGTTTCGCCATCAGCTCGAGAAACGTGATCTTGTGGTGGTCCTTCGTGGCCTGTTTCAGGACTTTGAATCGGCCTTTTATTTGGCTCAACGTTCTGCCGCGCACCAGGGATTCCCATGCGACGTGAACTTCAGACGAAACGCGCGATTTCTGAATCGCGGCCACCATGGTGGCGTCGTCCCCCTCGCCCCACTCTCCCGCCGCCACTGCATCAGGAGCGATGCGATACCACTTCTGAAGACATATGTTCTCACTCCTGGTTTTCATTTTCAGCGAGATGGCTTTCCAGTTGATGTTGTCGCGCACGGGGAGGTGTTCGTTGCCTTCGCCCGGCCCGCGGCCGGGAGCGCTCCCCTGCGCCGCAAACTGCTCATTCACAAGTTGTTTCAAACACGTCAGCTCCTCGTTGCTCCATTCACCCGGGACATACTTGTCTCGCATCGTGCGCCACTTGTCCCGGCACGCCCCTCCCGGTCGTTGAAGCACCAAGCCGATATCCTTCCACTTTTCGCCCTTCGCCTGTACCAGCGCGCTGAGTTTCTCCTTCTCGTCTTCGCTCCACTTGCCTTTGTAGTTGTTCGGGTCGTAGTGACGCGTGATGAACCCGTACACCTGCTTCGGGTTACGCGTTCCGAAATCCTTGGCAATCTCCAGGAAAGCTTTGCGCTCCGAGTCCTCCATCTTTGCGCCGCGCCCGCCTTGCTTGTGTCGCCGCTTGAACAGGAATTCCCACTCTTCCTTATCGAACGCGTCGGAGTGGCCGTGCGCCGCGGCCCAGTCCTTGATGCGTTCCTTCAAAAGCTCCTTCTCCGTGTCGCTCCAACCACCGAACAGCTGACCCTCAAATTTCTTATCCCACAAGTCATCCTTGCGTTCGCCATCAGTCACCGCTCCGCCCCCGGCTTGAAGAGCCAATCCTTTGCTTTTTTTCGCCTTCTTCATCTTTGACGATCCAGCGCCGTCGGTGACCTCCACGAAGCCATTCCCCTTGCGCTTACCCGGTCGACTAGCGTCACCTTTACTCTTACCGGCAGTCATCTTCGCAGACTCGTGAGAGGTCTTCGTGTGACCTCGACTGTACGATTGCCCGCCGAGAAGTTGTGGTGTCCAATTTGTTTTGCAATCGGCGGGGCACGAGCGGGATTCTGTGCAGGAAGAGCGCGGTGTGTCCGTAAAACCACCTACGGATGCCTGGAACACAGTGCAACACGCCGCTCGCGCGTAAAAACCCTGCAAATGGAACGGGACTTCCACGTCCGCAGTGCAGCCACCGCTCGCGAGTTTGTTACAATTCATCGTTGCTTTTTCGCTTTGTTCGAGAAGGAAGAGGTCCGAGCCGAAAAGTGCACGTTTATAAGACTAGCTGCCCACTGCGAAAATGACTGACAGAAATAACTCGTCATAGACCTCCAAAAAAGTGAAGCGGAGAGCTGGGCTACGTGTCTCATGGATAAAGTGTAGCGCGACCTCACCTGGCGCGCCGGCACTCCTCGTTGCACCGACTCGCGTCGAGTACAACCAGCGAAATGGCGGCTTCCATGGCTTCCACTTCTCTCAGCGCTCGCCAGGGCTACGCGCCTGCGCGCGTCGCGGCTCGCGCTGGTGCCAAGCCTGTGTCGGCTGCGCGCACCCCGCTGCGTGTGGTTGCCGGGGAATCGCGCATCGGCAAGCACCCGGTGACGGTGCCGAAGGACGTGACCTACACCCTGAAGGACAACTTCCTCGCCGTGAAGGTGCGTGCAATGGCTTCTTAATGCACCGGTAGTAGCGATAACTCGTAACACGTCGATATTCAGAGGTCGCGACGTCCGAAACCTCCAACGCGCGTCGCACAGGTCGATGCCGCTATCGATAGGGTTTTAGGGTTCTGGCTAATGCACTTTTTCTGACCATCCAACTCCTCACTCGCTGCTACACACACAGGGTCCCAAGGGTTCTCTCGACTTCCAATTCCCCGACCTCATGGTTATGACCGAGGAGGAGGGTGCTATTAGACTTGCCAAGGCGGACAACAGCAAGAAGGCCAGGGAGGGTCACGGCTTGTACAGAACCCTGTGCGACAACATGATGGTGGGTGTGTCTGAAGGTTTCGAGAAAAAGCTCAAGCTCGTCGGCGTCGGTTACAAGGCTGCTATGCAGGGCAAGGCTATTAACCTTTCGCTTGGCTACGCGCACCAGGTTATCCTCGACGTGCCCGGGGGTCTCAAGTGCGAGTGCACCAGCAACACGGAAATCACGGTCAGCGGGTACGACAAGGTTGAGGTCGGAAACTTCGCCGCCATCATTCGCTCCAAGCGCAAGCCGGAGCCGTACAAGGGTAAGGGTGTACGTTACGCGGATGAGGTGGTCCTCATCAAGGAGGGTAAGCGTAAGTAAATGTGAGGCTAGGTCTGTCGAGTTAGTTTTGTCTATGCTAAATTCTTTGCTAAATACTGCGCGCTATCCTGGTTCTTTACGTCTGCGTGCGAAACTCCGGGCGCGACGTCGCGCGACGCTGGTCACCCCCCACCGCTTGGAGGTTTCGCCCCTCCGGATTTCCTCTTCAGCCCCATTCCCTCTAAATCCAGCGTCGCATTGTTTGACCTCCCACGAAGCTGCGGAGGCAACAGCGTACGGCGCGGCTTGCCTCCGGGCAACGCCCACGCTTCGTTGCGAGTGCTTTTCGTAGCCGTCCCTGAGATGGGGAAAGACCCGCTCGCGGTACGCTTCGTGCCTAAAACGGAACCTGCGGAGCTGGAGGTGCCCGCGTGTGCTGCTGAAAGGCTCCCCACGCCCCCCGCTTTCGCATCAAACATCGCGGTAGCACTTGGAAGTGCGGACACGCGAGGCTTTGGCACGGTGCCCAATTCCGGGCGATTTTGCATCCCCAGGTCGGTTGCCGTGGCGACCGGGGTGGGCCCTGTGGGTTCGACGCGCGCATCCTCTTCCTCGTCATCAGAGCTCCCGTAACCGTCCAAGCCCAACATGTCTCTCTCGCACCTTGCCCCGAGGAGGAAGGGTTCCAGCTGCGACGTGAGGAATGAGCTGCCGAAATCTGTCCCCGCTTTTCTGAGAAAGTTTGACCGGCCGATTCCGAAACTAGCCGAATCGGGAAGAATCGCTCTCAGCGCGTCAGGATCGCGTTGGCCGATCATACCTTTGCGAACACGCTCGTCCCGCGTAAGCAAACAAGGCTGCCAAGATGGCCGCTCAAGGGCAAGCCATGGCGTCCCAGAACGATGAGTTGGTCAAGTGTGCGTATACATAGGCGAGGCTTTCGCGAAGCACCCGCAGGACAGCCATTTCCTTCCAACGGGCCCAGAACGAGCGCGAACAATGTTCTTTTGAACGTTGCCGCCTCACGAGGGTGATGGGTCCGGCTCAACTGTCCAGCCATTCTCTTTACTTGGCACACCGCTGTGTAGATGTCGCCAGCGCACGTGTGGCTCGAACGACGTGAAGGCGCCGCCTTGCTCGCGCGTTGTCTTGGCTCTAAAATCTGAAAATCTCGAAATCGCACTCACACGTTTCCTCCCGCGTCCCGACGACCACAGGCATCGAGGACCTCCGCGAGAAGCGCGAGGAAATCAACCAGCAGATTACCGACGAGGAAGACGAAAAGTCTAAGGTTCAGAGCGATCTGACCGTCCTCTCCAAGCGTCTGACCACGCTGAACGACTCTATCGCTCGCAAGGTGCGTCCCGAGAACTTCCTTCCACACGCCATTTCTTCCACCTTTGGTCACAGTTTTCTGTCGGAAAACGTGCATTTGCACGACGCTTACCTATACACCCCCTTCATTCAACACAGGTCGCCGCGAGGAACGATTACGATAAGACAATCCAGGAGACGGAAGCTGCGTACCTGAAGATTCTCGAGTCCTCTCAAACGTTGCTCACTGTGCTCAAGCGGGAAAGCGTGGGGCTTTCCAAGAAGGGTGGTGACCCTTGATTTTTGCGCGCTCTGGACTGCGCAAGGACGGTTGTAAGGTTAGGCTCACCATTATCTTGTGCATATACTCATATATTGACATCGCTATCACAACTCGTCGGGTGCAGTGGACGCTTCTCCCTTCGCATTCCCCTTGGCATCGAGGAAAAGAGCCCTCACCTCTGTTGAAGGCATTTGCTCGGCCAAATCGCGCGCCGTCAACTTTTTGGCATTCACCACCGTGTCGTCCACTCCGGCTCTGAGAACCGCCGCGACCATCTTCGGCCGCTGATATTTGACCGCAGCATGCAACAGCGTGTCACCGTGCTGTTTGGTCTGTATGTTGGGATCAGCACCCACGTGGAGAAGTGCCTGCACCATTTCATCCCAGCCTTTCTCCGCAGCACGATGCGCGGCGGGAAACCCATCAGCGTCTAGCGCGTCTGGGTCCGCGTTTCCCTCTTGAACCAACACTTTTGCAGTTTCTATGTGGTTGCTTTTCCCTCCCCATACCGTGCGATGCAGAGGTGTGTAACCATCTTTGTGCGCCTCATCCACTCGAATATCATGCTCAATCAACACAGCAGCTGCTTCTGGTCTGCCTTGAAAAGCAACTCCGTGTGGGGGCGTGTAACCATCACGTTCAGGAATAGAGAAGTCTGCACCGAGCTTGAGGAGTGCTTCTACGACGAGATGTTGGCCCGCCAGCGACGCAGTCATGAGAGGCGTCTGTCCGCTTCCCGGCTCACGCTCATTAAGCTCCCCAGCATCGAACTCACTACCAGAGAAGTAACCCACGTCACCTGCCCTCGCTCTTTGATGTGACACGCCCGCTTGTGCGCCAGGAAGGACAAGAGAAATGCACAGCAGAAGCGTGCAAGTCACTCGCATGTGACGGGACATCGTGGGTAGCATCAGATGACCGCAGTCACCAGCAACCGTGCGCTTATGGGAGTGAAATGTTCTTCAGACGATGTGGATTGTGGAGAACGAAGGACAAATGTGGTAGTGTTGACTTTAAATATGAAATGGACTATAACTATACCTATCTTACTATTAGTGTTGCGCTTCTATCCTAAATCTCTGTCTCCATCGGCAACCGTCTGTTCCTGTCATTCGCGACACGCTTCCCATCAGAACCTTTCGCCGGGAAACAGTCGGCGACGACGAAGATGACGATTCGCAACAGAGGCAAACTCGTGATGTGATACTCCCGACGATGATAAAAATAACCGCCACGGACCAATAGTTCGCCGGGGTTAAACCCCAATTAAACGTGCAATCGGTGAGCTGTCAAGCGACCACGAAAGAGTCTTTGCAGGACCGCAACACTACCGTGGCGTCGATATCCTCATCAGGGGCTCTATTTTCACACAACGCTCTCGCCGCATTCTCCGCGGTGTCGTCCTTCGCCGCATTATTTTCAGTTACCCAACCCTGGCTCTTCGACTCGAAAGTGTACAGGCACGGGTCCAGGACAGGGTCAGCCCCTTCCCCGTGGTTCTGCACCAGGTTAATGGTCTTGAGCCATTGTCGGTTCGCGGAGACGTACTCGTTCTCGTAGCACTTTTTGGAATTTACACCCTGGTCGCAATTAACGATTGTTCGTGAGTACTCGCACTTGAATCGACTCGCCGAGGCAAGCGGCGTGGTTTCGTCTGGTAACCTGACTGTGACTGAAGATTCACCCGAAGCTTGGCCGGTAACGTGCGCTCCTGCGATGTTGGCGGCCCAAATCATGCCTTCGTCGTATGATTTCAACTCAACGCCGTATCCATCGTTCAAGTCGCGAAATCCAGAGGACAACGTCAGGGCTGAAACCAATCCGCAGTCGTAGTCGTCCGACAAGCACTTCGTCATGTTGTACAGCGTCTCTTGGCCTGAGGACCCAAATCTCGTCACGTAGACAGGACAATTGGCGAACCCTTGATTTTCGGCTTGCCAAGTCGCAAATCGCCTCCTTCTTCAACCCAGCTCGACATCGCCGCGTTGTACACGATACCTTCCACCCTCGAGGGTCTTCCAAAGTCCACATTGAAAACAGAATCGCAAAGACCCAGCACGTGGTCCCCGCAAAGATTGAAAACCAAATACAAAGGAATGAAGCACAACCTTTTCCCTCACCGGTCCCCGGACAACCTTCTCGACTTTCCGAAGCACGGGCCCGCAAAATGAGGACTGATACAACGGCGCTTTACAGCACGCGAAGTCCTTGTCGCAATCAAGAATTTTGTTCTGTCCCCATCGACGCGCTTCGTCTTCCTCATCGACATCACGCGCCATTCCTACCGTCGTCCAGCGAAACGGTATTCTTCAGAAGGTATCGCGTCGATGTGAGCACCTAGAACGACGCCGTCTTCACCGCGCATCGACCGTCCGTTCCAAGCGCCCTCCACGAATGAAATTCTGTTGTAAAACAATTGTCTTCACGTTTTCAATGCTTGTATTTTCGTGATCGAGCGTCTGCGTCATGGAGCCATTGTTACGTGCGGCTCAAGCCGTCCGACACTAGTCGGGGGCTGAGACTGGTGTGTAGAGATGGGCACAAGGCTTTTGAAACTCGGTATGTGGAAATCCTGTCCGCCCCCTTCTTCTCACTGTGTCTTCCTCCAGCCATTTTGTTCTGACGTCCTTCTACTTAATCCACAGGATCGATCGTTGGAGTGTTCCTTGCCGTCTGGGTACGTGTACGCCTTGCCTCCGATGAATCTTCTCAAACCGTGTATTTCACTGTCCTCACGTACGTCTCTGCGTATCCAATGCTTTGTGGCTGACCATCATTCTCTCTTTCACGTCCTCACTTAGGTTTACGCGTTGCAGAGCGATCTCCCAGAGCAGTACCAGATGGCTGTTGAACTGTTGCCTCTTTGGGCGCTCGTATCTTTCGGTTGTTACTCCTTGTGCGTGATAGGTTGGAGTTTAGCGCACTTTCCGACGTGTGAGGAGGATGCGGTAACTCTTCGTGACGAGATGGATAAAGCTCAGAAGGAGCTGTGGGCACGGGGAGTACTGACCGCTGCAGATCTCAATGGCGACAACGATTGATGCGGCGGGTGACGATTTCCTAATAGCTTCTAGTTTTAAAATTGGCACTATCTGCCTGTTATCAAACGCTCAGCGTACGCCAAATCTAATCACCCGTTTCGCGCAGGCGCATCTTCATTCCCATGACCATCAGCAACACGTGCAAGAATCGAATGGACTCGGAGTAAGATTGGGCCGACCTCTGGGTCGTTCATGTAGTCGTGTGCCGAGGAAGGGTCCTCGATCATCGACTGGAACGCCTGCAGCACGCGCTCCGACCGCATGCCTTCCTGGATGGTCGGGTGGCTAAGGATGTCGCCGAGGAGCATCTGCATGCTCTCGGGATTTCCTCGCGCGCCCATACCCCCATCACCATCCTGCATTGTCCTTAATCTCCAACCTCTCCTGTCACCGAGGAGCCAGGCGCACGCCGCGTCGTGGTCGTTGTGCGTCCCGGTGATCGCCGCGAGCACTTCCTCGCGCGGGAAACCCATCTCGACGAGTCGTTGCACGTCAGCTTCATCAGGTTCACCCGCAGGCTCTCGCGGTCCACGAAATATGTTCTGTGGTACTCCAATTGTACTCATCACCTGTCTAATCTGTACGTCCGTCAGCTCAGCGTCCGCATCGGCACTATCCCCGACTTCCAGGAGCCATTCCATCGCCGCTCCGGGGTGATTTCGGTGAAGGAGAAGCGCCTTTTTCGCGCGCGCCTCGGGGAACCCCATATCCAGCAGCGTCGCCATCGCATCAGCATTGGGTTCAGGAAGGATAATTCCTTCTATACGACCTGCCCGCGTTGCCACTGTAGCGTACGCTTGAGCGCTTTGCCCATCACTCGTTGGCATCCGTGCGGGTTCTCCGACGCGCAAACCCTCAAAGCTCGAATCCAACCCAATCGATGGTGTGGAAGACGCGCTCATCGTGGCACCAGCCTTCGCCATGACTCTATTGATGTGAGCAGTATCCGGGCCTGGTTGGCTAGATTCGCACTGTTTCCAATTCTTTCCACCTCTGTGCTTGACGACTACCACGACGTCCCCCTCCACAACTCCCGCATCGGACAAGAGCTCGTCTCCATTGGCTAGAGTCCGCCCCGAGTGGATGAGTCTTTGTCCACTGGGCAACAGGTCCACCAGGTTGGACTCAAACAGCCTCGCCTTGAGCTCATCCACAGTTTCATCGGCCGCGATGTAGTCAAGCTCCTTGGCACCCGTCTTCAGATTCAGGATACTTAGCCTCATCTCCGCCTCCTCCGAGATCCAGGGTGCCGGCGATGAATGAATGGAAGTGAATAGAAAAATTGTCAACTCAAACGAAAACAAGTCGAGCAAAACGAGAAAA
>MDSY01089554.1_pt1 | contig 17515 bp, 18 predicted proteins | sample 811131 | NCBI WGS metagenome assembly MDSY01 (sample SAMN05326643, study PRJNA326480) | marine metagenome | isolation source: seawater | place: Atlantic Ocean: South West | collected 2010
GAAGAAAACCATATTCTGTAGTATTATTAGATGAAATTGAAAAGGCACATCCAGATATATCGAATCTATTATTACAAATTTTAGACGAAGGTCATATAACTGATAGTTTAGGAAGAAATATTGATTTTAGAAATACTATAATAATAATGACATCAAATATTGGATCTAGACAGCTTAAAGACTTTGGTAATGGAATAGGATTTAATACTAATGCTAAAAAAGACAACTTTGAAAATGAGTCTAAAACAATAATTGAAAAAGCTCTTAAGAAACAATTTAGCCCTGAATTTTTAAATAGAATTGATGAAACTATTCTTTTTAAAACTTTAAATAAGGATAATATTTTAGAAATTGTTGACTTAGAAGTTAATCTTATCATTAATAGAATTGGAAAACTTGGATATACAGCTAAAATTTCTAAAGATGCAAGAGGTTTTATAGCGGATGAAGGATATGATAAAAAAAACGGTGTAAGACCTCTTAAAAGGGCAATTCAGAGATTGTTTGAAGATCCTATCTCACAGCTTATTATTGATTCATTAATTGAAAAAGGTGAAAATATTAATGTCAAACTTTCAAAAGATAAAAAATCACTAAAGTTTAATCATAAAAAATAAGATTGTAATTACTTTTTTTGACTTAAGGAACTAATATAAAGATAGTGTCTATTAACAAAAGAATTATAAATTTTACTTCCCTTCACAGAGGCAAAAGAACTTAATACCCTTTTTAGAAAAGGTGATTTTATCTTCTCAATTATATTTATTCTGTCATTTGTCATTAATTCTGAAGCTTTAATTATATTTTCAGTAATATCTGTATGATTAATTAATTTTAAAGAATCACTAGAAAGTTCTTTAAGATGTGTGTCTAGGTTCTTAGCAATAAGTAAATCACAATAAAGAAAATGACCACCAGGCCTTAATACTCGAGAAACTTCAGTAATAAAATTAGACAAAGATGGATAACAATGTGAAGACTCAATATTTATAACAGCATCAAAATAATTATCTTCAAAAGGAATATTTTCAGAATCACCAATTACAAAATCTAGATTATCAATATTATATGTGTCTTTGCATAAATCAATAGCATTAGAAGATATATCAATTCCAGTGATACTATCAGGCATTAGATAACGTGCAATATATGATGCTCCTCCTCCTCTGCCAGAACCAACTTCTAAAACCTTTAATCCTTTTAAAGAAATTTGTGTAGAAACATGATGATATAAATGAATTGGAAATCTTTCTATTTTATCTAAAGGATTTAAATCAGGATGGAAATCTTTTTTAAAATAGCCATAATTCATAAATTTAAAATCATCATTTTTAAATTTACTAGATATAAAATTATACCAAATTTTCCAAGAATATTTTTTTAGTCTTGGAAAAATATTAATTATAAAAAATAAGATTTTATAAAACAAAATATTTATTCTGGAGATTTGAGGTAATTAGCCATTGACTCTTCGCTCATACCCATATAAGAAAACCCTCCATCATGAAATAAATTCTGCATAGTAACTTTCTTAGTATAATCAGAAAATAATGATATTGTATATGAAGCACATTCATCTGCAGTAGCATTACCTAAAGGAGCTAAATCATCAGAAAACCTATAAAATACGTCAAAGCCTTTAACACCACTTCCAGCAGTAGTATCTGTAGGAGACTGTGAAATTGTATTTACCCTAACTTTTCTTCTTACTCCATAGTGATAACCAAAACTTCTAGCTATCGATTCTAAAACAGCTTTATTATCAGCCATATCGTTATAGGTATGAAAAACTCTTTGTGCAGCTATGTAAGATAATCCAACAATAGACCCCCACTCGTTCATAGCATCTAAATTCCATGCAGATTGCATTACTTTATGAAATGATAATGCTGAAACATCAAAGCCTTTCATTGTATAGTCATAGTTTTGTTCAAAATAAGGATTACCTTTTCGTACATTAACAGACATTCCAATCGAATGAAGAACAAAATCAATTTTACCTCCAAGTTCTTTCATTGATTCGGTAAATAAATTATTTAAATCATCCATGTTTGTTGCATCTGCAGCAATGACTTTAGAATTTGTCTGTTTTGCTAATACATCAATAGTACCCATTCTTAATGCAATAGGTGCATTAGTTAAAACAAATTTAGCACCTTCATTATGAGCATGTTCTGCAACTTTCCAAGCAATTGATTTATTATCTAGTGCGCCAAAAATTATCCCTCTTTTCCCTTTTAATAAATTATTATTCATATGTCAATTTTTTACAAATATAGAATTATTGATTTAACAATTCCTTTGCATTAGTAATTGCTGCTTCAGAAATTGTTTTACCACTTAATAGTTTTGCAATTTCAAGGATTCTTTCACTTTTATCTAATAATTTAATTTCTGTATTAGTACCCTTATTATTAACAATTTTAGAAACCTTTAAATGATCATTAGATTTTGAAGCAATTTGAGGAAGATGAGTAACAGAAATTAATTGAGTTTTTTTACTTATTGCTAACATCAAATCACCCATATAACTTGCTATTTTTCCAGAAACACCTGTGTCAATTTCATCAAAAATTAGTGTTTCTATTCCATCATAAGTTGATACTTTATATTTTAATGCAAGCATTAATCTTGAAATCTCTCCACCTGATGCAACTTTATCAATATCTTGAACATCAATACCATGATTAGAACTAAATTGAAATTTAATATTATCAATACCAATTTTACTTATAGCATCACTTTCATTAATTTTAATTTTAAATTCCGCATGAGGCATTGCTAGTAAATTTAATAATATTTTAATTTCCTTTTCAAATTTAGGAATAACTTTTTCTCTAGACTTAGTAAGTTTTTTAGAAGAAGATTTTAATAAATTATAGGAAAAATTTAACTTTTCTAAAAGCTTTGTTTTTTCAATTTCAAAATTTTCATATAAATTAAGATTTACTTTAATAGTGTCTCTAAATTCATAGAGATCATTTATAGTATTAACTTTATGCTTACTTAGAATATTGTTTATAACATTTAGTCTATTAATTAACATATTTAAATCGTTATTGTTTTCACCTAAATTATCAATTATGTTTTTTAAGTCAGCAGAAATATCAATTAAATCAATAAGATTTGCATTTATTCTTGTGTAAATATCTTTAAACTTTTCAAATTTTGATAAGGTTTTCTTTACTTGATTTAAATTATCTGTAATTAAATTATCATCAGATAATAAAGAGTAAGAAGTGTGAGCAATTTCTGAAATCTCGTGTATATTTTGAAGTGTATTTATCTCATTTTCTAAATCTTCTAATTCATTTATTTTAATATTAGCATTATTAATTTCTTCATAATGAAACTTAAGCAGTTTATAATCTTCTGAATTTAAAATATTTTGTTTATTAAAAACCTTTTGATTATTTAAAAGTAACATATAAGAATCAAATAATTTTTTATGCTTTAACTTAAGGTCAGTATTATTTGCTATCTTATCAATTATTAATAATTGTTTAACAGGCGTTTTTATAAGTAAATTTTCGTGTTGAGCGTGAATTTCAATTATTAAGGCACTAAATTCTGATAATAATGATATTGATACTGGCGTGTCATTAATAAAAGCACGATTTTTACCATTTATATTTATTTCTCTTCTAAGAATAGTATTTTCATCGAAATCTAAATTATTATCGAGAAAATAAGATTCTATATTTTTTGATATTATAAATTCTGCTTCAATAACACATTTCTTATTATTAAAATTTGCCTTATCAAGTCTTTTACCAAGTAAAATTGAAATAGCATCTAAAATAATTGACTTTCCTGATCCTGTATCTCCAGAAATAACTGTAAATCCTTTTGAAAAATTAATATTTAAATTATTAATTAAAGCATAATTATTAATTTTTAAATTGTGAAGCATTTATTTTTCTTGATTAGAATTTATAATTTTTTGATATTTACTTGAATTTGTTGGATCTATTTCTACAAGAGTTTTAACAATTCTTGCCTGTTCGTTAGGAAAAGCTTCTGAATAAATCTTTACAATCTCATCAGATTTAGCGTCAAAAAATAATTTTAATAAAAATGAGGATGGATTTTCTCTATAAATATCTTTTAATGATTCTAAAGCTTCTGTTATTTCAAATCTAGCATCATCTGGCTCTTCAGCTAGTTTGTCAAGACCTAATCGATGATAAGCATACAAACACCTTTGAAATGCTGTATAACGAGGATCTGCAAGATCATATGCTAGCCAATATCTATTTCTATCACTTTCAAAAGCCCTCCATCCCTTTTCGGCAACATTTTGTGCATTATTAACAATTTTCTGTGATACTCCAAAATATTGCATACCACCATCTTCAGAAAATGATGAGAAATCAAATCCTAAAATTATATTAACATAAAATGCAATAACTGATGTTAAATTAGATAAATGAGTATTAACTGTAAATTCTAAAGGTTGAAATTCTTGGTAGTTAAATTTAAAATTTTTATCTTGATAATTAAATAATGTAGATTGGTATGAAGTTCCAAAAATAGGTCTCTTACTTTGAATTTGAAGTGTGCCTTCAAAAACATCATTAGAAATCATTTTACTAATATTAATCATTATTGAACATTCAATTCTCTCTTCATTTTCAATTTTAGCATCAGACCATTTTGTATTGTTAACAAACTCGTAAAGAGACTTTTGAAGAGAATTAAATATTTGCTTATCACTTGTTTGAATCTGATTAGAGTTTACAATAACGTTACATATTAACTCCTGAGAGAAAGTATATGTAGATATAAATAAAAAAAATAATAATAAATTTATTTTCATTTTCTTAATTTTAAGATTTTATCAAAAATATCTTTTGACACGTCATCTTTACTCTTAGTTTCATATAATTCAATATTATTATTAGAATCAATTATAGTGATTTTATTAGTATTACAAGAAAACCCTGCTCCCTTATCATTAAGTGAATTTAAAACAATAAAATCTAATTTTTTATTTTTTAACTTAGTTTTAGCATTTTCGATTTCATTATCCGTTTCTAATGCAAAGCCAACAATGTACTGAGATTTATCTTTATTTAAAGATATTTGAGATAGAACATCAATTGTTGGCTCTAATTTTAAATCAATATTAACTTGACTTTTTTTAATTTTGTTTTTAACAGTTGCAGTTGGCTTAAAATCTGAAACTGCTGCCGCAAAAATCCCAATATCCATGCCTTTAAATTTATCTATTACAACTGAGAACATATCAGCAGCAGATACAATATCAATAGCTTCGATATTAGAATGTTTAATTTCATAATTACAAGGACCAATTACTAAAATAACATCTGCTCCTAAACTGGCGGCAGTATGAGCTAGAGAAATACCCATCTTTCCTGAAGAATGATTAGTTAAATACCTAACTTTATCAATATGCTCATAAGTTGGACCAGCAGTAATCAATATTGAAACACCTTTTAAAGGTGATTTATTTATAATATCCTCATTTAAAAAACTAATAATATCTTCAGGATTTTTCATTCTCCCCTCGCCTATTAAACCACTCGCTAATTCACCGAAATCTGGTGGAATTAAAATATTAGAATAAGATTGAAGTTTATTAATGTTTTTTGATGTAGATGGATGTTTATACATATCTAAATCCATAGCTGGAGCAAAATATACTGGACATTTAATTGATAAATAAGTTGCTAGCAAGATATTACTACAATCCCCATTTACCATTTTAGATAATGTCTTAGCAGTGGCTGGTGCAATAATCATTATATCTGCCCATAATGCTAAATCAACATGACTATTCCAGGTATCATCTTCATTAATCATTTCAGAATAAACTGGATTATTAGATAAAGTTGATAATGTTAAAGGTGTAACAAAATCTATAGATTTTGGTGTTTGAATAACCTGAACATTAGCTCCTGATTTTTTTAGTAGTCTAACAAGATGTGCTGATTTATATGCAGCAATACTTGCTGAAATTCCTAAAATAACATTCTTATTATTTAGCATGATATGCTAGTTATTCATCTTTGTTATCTTCTTCCTTTTCTATTTCTCGTATATAGATTTCATCCTTAAGTAATTCTTGCATAGCAATAGCCCAAGGCTTTGGAAGGCTTTCATAAAATTTAGAAACAGCTATTTGCTCTTGATTTTCAAAAACTTCATCAAGTTGTTCTTGATCTAGTGCAAATTCTTCCAATTTTGAAAGTAGTTCTTCTTTCATCTTCTCATTAATTTGCTTACTTCTATTAGCTAGAACAGAAACAGCTTTAAATATGTTTCCAGTTTTATCAGTTAGATCATTAACTTCTCTTGTAATAGTAGATTTTTCTGCTCCTGTCTTTTTAAATTTCATTTTTTGTTAGTTTTAATTCTTCAATTGTTTTTAATGTATTACTATAAATTTCTTTAACACTATTGTCATAAATACTTTTGGGATAGTTATCAATAAACTGTTTATATGATTCAATAGTTTTATATAATCTATCCTCTTTTTTAGATAATATGCTATTAACTGCTAAAAAATATGATGATTCAAGTATTATAAAATATATTTCTTCTCTATTTTTAATACTTGGATAATCAATTAAAACATTATCCAAAGCTATTATTGCTGCTCTATAATTTTCTGTAGAATAGTATTGCTTTGCATTTGCAAATGATTTATTGGATAAATTAATTCTTAATTCATCCATTAGGTTATTACATGTACTAATACTATCACTTTGAGGGTATTTATCAATAAATTCTTGAAACATTGAAATAGCTTTTATAGTATTTGTGGCATCTAATGAATATTCTGGGGCCTCTTGATAATGACAATATGCAATCATAAATTTACTCTCTTCAGAATGTGAACTCCTTGGATAATTAATAATATATTTATTAAATAAATATGATGCCATAAGAAAATCACCAATAGAATAGTGAGTATATGCATAGTAGTATGCAAGTTCTTCAGCACGCTTAGTACCTCTAAACACTGGTCTCAACTCAGTAAATAAAGGAAGAGCTCTATTAAAGTCAGTATTATTATAATATTTTACTGCTTGACTATATTTAAAATTAACATCATCACTCTTTAATATTTTTTGATAATTACTACAAGAGAATAAAGTAGCCAATAATAAGATATAAATTAAAAAGTATTTCATTGATAATGATTTTAGACAAAGGTAAATTCAATAATTGGATATTCCTAAATTATTTTTATATCTAGAAAACTAAAAAAATACTTAATTATTGCTTAATACTATTTGTTATTTTAGTTGATGTTGGAGAAGTAGTTGAATAAAAGTAATTTATTAATACACCATTTTTATCAATAAGATATTTTTGAAAATTCCATTTTACTGATGAACTAGAATTGCCATTTAGGTTTTTATTTGTCAACCATTTGAATAAAGAATGTTGATTTTTACCTTTAACATTAACTTTTTCGGAAAGTAAAAACGATACACCATAATTTTTTTCACAGAAATTCTTAATTTCTGACTCATTTTTAGGCTCTTGACCACCAAATTGATTGCAAGGAACTCCGACTAAAACTAAATCGTCTTTATAAGTTTGATATAACTCTTCTAAGGCTTTATATTGAGGAGTAAATCCGCAATTTGATGCTACATTAACAATAAGAACATATTTGCCTTTAAATTCATTGAAATCAATTAAATCTCCAGAGATTGAATTAATTTTTAAATCATAAAATGATTCTTGAGCTATTAAGTTTGTTGAAGAAAAGAAAATCATGAGATGTAGTATTTTAAAATAATTCATTTATTTAAAATTAATTTGAGTTGATTAAGTAGATTGTTACTAATAGATGTTAATGGTAAACGTAAATTATTTTTACATATATCCAACAAAAATAATAGTGCTTTAATTCCTGAGGGATTACCCTCCGAATAAAGAAAATGATAATATTTGAATAAATTATCATGTATTTTATTTGCTTCTAATTTATTATTGGCTAAACCAAAATTTACCATTTTAGAAAACTCCATAGGATTAGATTGTCCAATAACTGAGATTACTCCTGTTGCTCCTAAATAAATCATTTTTAGTGTTAAAGCATCATCTCCAGATAAAACATTAAAATTTACAGGTTTATCTTCAATAATTTTTGTGATTTGCTTAAGATCACCTGAGGCTTCTTTAACGGCAATAATATTATTAAAATCATGAGCCAATCTTAATGTGGTGTGGCTGGACATATTTACACCTGTTCTTGAAGGAACATTATAAAGAATAATAGGTAAAGGTGATATTTCAGAAATTTCTTTATAATGGTTATACAATCCACCTTGAGAGGGTTTGTTATAGTATGGAGTTACAGATAGAATAGCACTAAAATTTGATAAATCAGTATTTAAAATTTCATTCTTTACATTAGAAGTATTATTTCCACCGATTCCAATCACCAATGGCACTCTTTTAGAATTAATCTTTACTGCAAAATCTATAATTTCTTTTTTTTCAATAGTTGATATACTTGTTGCTTCACCAGTAGTACCTAAAAGAACTAAAAAATTAACTCCACCACTAATAACATGTTCTATAAGTTTCTGTAGAGAATTATAATCAATCGAAAAATCATTATTAAAGGGCGTAATAAGTGCAACACCAGTACCAGAAATATTTGACATATTATTTATTTATAAGTTTTAAATAATGTTTAATTTCAGACATAAGCTTTATTAAAGATTTATCCTTTTTTAAAGATATCATAAGATCATAAATCTCATATCCATCTTCATGTTGACCAATTTTAAAACGAGCTATTGAACTAGCAACAAGATATTTAATAGGAATACACTCACTGTTACAAAGGTTTATTAAAATATCATATTCTTTCTTTATGAAATTATCTATTATATAATTCTGAGGTTTATTATACCAATTAAGATCTTTAAGGTAAAAAAAATCATATTGAAGTTTTGGTGTATGACAATAAGATAATTTTTTAGAATTAACATATCCTAGAGCTTTTACATCTTTTTTTAAATCAAAAAAATAAGATACAAAAGGTTGAATTTCTTTAATTTGAGCTTCAGTTGTTGCCTCGTAAAGAATACCTATTGATTTAGCATTTTCAAGATTACAAACTTCTTTGGTGCGTTTATTAGATTTTAATTGATTTTGAAAAACAATTTGACCAATTTTTATTTTAAAATCTTCTATATAACTCATTAATTTATAATATCTAGAAATTGATTAATATCTATCACTTTTATACCTAAGGTAATTGCTTTTTTCAGCTTACTAGGACCTACGTTTTCACCTGCTAAAACAAAAGTAGTCTTTTTAGAAATACTAGATATATTTTTTCCATTATGTTCTTCAACAATACTTTTTAACTCTTCACGACTATATTCAATAAATTTACCAGAAATTACAATATTCATGGATTCTAACTTACTAGATTTTGATTGATTAATATAAGAAAATTGAAGGCCAAAATTAACTAAGTCATTAATTAAATTTACATTAGATAAATTACCAAAAAAATTAATAATACTATGTGCAATTCTTTCACCTATTTCATCAACATCAATTAAATCATCATAAGTAGCACTCATAAGATTATTAATGTTTTTAAAATTTTTACATAATATGATTGATACTGTTTCACCAACATGTCTTATTCCTAAACCAAATAAAACCTTTTCAAAAGGGATTTTCTTAGAACTTTCAAGACCACTAATAATATTAGATGACCATTTTTTTCCATCTTTTTTTAAGTGTAATAAATCATCATATTTAAGCAAATATAAATCAGATATTATCTTTATCTTATTACTATTGAACAGTAAATCAATAGTTTCTGGACCTAATCCATCTATATTAAGAGCTTTTTTAGATATAAAATGTTCAAATCTTCCTTTTATTTGAGGAGGACATTTTAATTGGTTTAAGCAATAGTGTTTAGCATCATCACCAATTCTTTGAAGTGGATCATTACACTCAGGACAGTTAGTTATAAATTTAATTGGAATTGAAAACAAATCTCTATCCTTCAAATAAACTGATGTTATTTTGGGTATAATCTCACCACCCTTTTCAATAAACACACTGTCATTTATCCTAACATCAAGTTTATGAATCTGATCAGCATTGTGTAAAGAAGCTCTTTTAACAATCGTTCCTGCAAGTTGAATAGGCTCTAAATTTGCAACAGGAGTAATGGCACCAGTTCTTCCAACTTGATAGTCAACACTAATTAATTTAGTCTTAGCTTGTTCAGCCTTAAATTTATAAGATATTGCCCATCGTGGTGATTTTGCAGTAAATCCCAGTTTATTTTGAGTATTTAAATTATTAATCTTAATTACTATCCCATCAATTTCATAAGGAAGATTACGTCTTTCTGTTTCCCATTTTTTAATGTAATTAGTTACTTCATCAATATTATTACATTTGCTAGTCTCATTAGGAATTTTAAATCCCCAATCTTTAGCAATCTGCAAATTATCATAGTGATTATCAGAAGGTAAATCTTCTCCAAGCAAATGATATAAATAACAATCTAAAGGCCTTTTAGAAACTTCAAAAGAATTAAGCATTTTTAATGATCCAGATGCTGTATTTCTTGGATTAGAAAAAGGTTCTAAATTATTTTCAATTCTTTGTTTATTAAGTTTTTCAAATCCATTAATAGGCAAGAAAATTTCACCTCTAATTTCAAATTCATTTGGATAATTTCCAAAAAGTTTTAGCGGAATACTCTTTATAGTTCTAACATTAGAAATTACATTATCACCGCTTGACCCATCACCTCTAGTTATTGCTTTTTTTAAAGATCCATTTTCATAAATTAAACTAATTGACACACCATCATATTTAAGCTCACATATATATTCATAATCATATTCAATAAATTTTTTAACTCTTTTATCAAAATCAAATAGATCATCATTGGAATAGGTATTTCCAAGAGATAACATTGGGTATGAATGCTTAACAGATTCAAAGCCTTCAATTAAACTACCCCCAACCCTTTGTGATGGTGAATTAGCATCAAAACATTCTGGGTTTTTATTTTCTAAATCTTCAAGCTTAAGTAATAAGGCATCAAATTCATAGTCAGTTATTACTGGATTATCAAGCACATAATAAGCATGATTATGATGCTCTAATTCTTTTCTAAGTAAAGCTATGCTTTGATATTCGTTCATTTACTTTTGATAAGGCAGGTGAGAATCATGTAAAATAATTCTTAATATTCCATCGTTATCCTTTTTAAAAACAAAAGAAAACTCAACTTTTAATTCAACATCGTCTTTTGTGAAATAATAATTACCCATAGCTGTAGCAATATTTTGAAATAGTTGAATACCCGAATTTTCCCATCTTATTTTAGTCCATGGTTTTAAGGCAAAACCACTGTCTTCTGTGAAATTATCATTATTTCCAATAAAATATGAAAGAGCTGATTCTTTAGTATTCCTAAATTGAGTATCACTAACTAATGTAGGTTTAAATAAAACATCACACGAATTATAAGAGTAAAGTTTATCAATAAAATCATTGGCACAACTTATATAATCTTTATTGTTTTGATACTTTGATGCTATCAATAATAAACATTCAGACCAATTATTTTGAATTCTTTCAACTTCTTCTTTTTTTATCATATTTTAAAGAATATTAAGATTTATCAAAAATAATTATTTCTTAATTGCTTTTATCATTCTTTCCTTACCATTTATATCTTTTTTCAACTCTATATTAACAAATTGAAATTCATTTAAAATATTAATAATTTCTTTAGCAAAACATTCGTTAATTTCAAAAAATAAGTATCCTGATTTAGTTAGAGATTTATTAGCTAAATGAATAATTCTTTTATAATAAATTAATGGCTCAGTATTATCAACAAACAATGCTAAATGCGGTTCATAATCTAAGACCTTCTTAGACATATATATTTTTTCATTATTTAAAACATAAGGAGGGTTACTAACTATAACATTATATTTCATTTTTGGATTATATTTAAAAATATCATCACATATAAAATTAATATTTACATTATGCATATTGGCATTTAATTGAGCAATATTTAGAGCATCTTTTGAAACATCTAAAGCAGATATAAAAGCATCTGAGTTATGTCCAATTGATATAGCAATACATCCAGAGCCTGTTCCAATATCTAATACTGATGCAAATTTGTGTTCTAATACCCATTTAACTAACTCTTCAGTCTCCCCTCTTGGTATTAAGGTTGATTTATCGACTTTAATTTTAAGATCATAAAAATATGTTTCTCCAAGAATATATTGTATTGGCATATGAGTTTTTAACTCAACAACAATCTTCTTAAAAAAATTTATTTGTTTGTTATTTAAAACAAAATCATTATTAAGAATACAGTCAGATTTGTTAAATCCAAGTATGTGTTCAATAGAAATATATGCAATTGAAATAATTTCTCTTCTAGAAAAACTATCTAAACTACTAATATAATAAGGTATTATATTACCTAAAATTTGCATTGTACAAATATATAAATAGCTATTTTTGATTTATGAAAAATCATGAGTATTTTATGAATAAGTGTATAGAATTAGCTAAAATAGGAAATAGTGATGTTTCTCCAAATCCTATGGTTGGTTCTATTATTGTTTTTAATAATAAAATTATAGGATCAGGTTATCATAAATCTTATGGTCTTGAACATGCAGAAGTTAATGCAATAAATAATGTTAAAGACAAAAAATTATTAAGTAAATCTATACTTTATGTTAATCTTGAGCCTTGTTGTCATTTTGGAAAAACTCCACCATGTGCAGATCTTATTATTAAAAATAAAATTCCTAAGGTTGTTATAGGTTGTATAGATCCAAATTCTAAAGTATCTGGAAAAGGAATCAAAAAACTTAAAGATAACTTCATAGATGTAACCTATGGAGTTCTAGATAATGAATGTCAAGAGCTTAATAAGAGATTTTTTACATTCAATAAGCTTAAAAGACCATATATAATTTTAAAATGGGCTAAAAGCTCAGATAACTTTATTTCTCCTCATAATCAAATTGAACCTTTTTGGATGACCACTGAAAAATCAAAAAAAACTGTTCATAAATGGAGGTCTCAGGAGGATTCAATATTAGTTGGTACTAATACAGCAATTATTGATAATCCAAGATTAAATGTACGACTAGTTAAAGGAACTAATCCTATAAGAATAGTTATAGATAAAAAATTAAATTTATCAAAAAATTTAGAAATATTTAATAGTGATGTAAAAACAATTATTCTTAATGAGGTTAAATCATTTACATCAGAAACAAATGATTATATTAAGGTTGACTTCAGCGACTTAATTAATCAATTATTAGATAAATTATATGACTTAAATATCATGTCTATGATTGTTGAAGGTGGTGCATTCACAATAAATAAATTTATTAATGAGAATGCTTATGATGAAATTAGAATATTTACAACACCAGAAAAATTAAAAAAGGGGGTAAAATCTCCAATTATTCCAATAATAAAAAAAATATATTCAAATAAATATGATGGAGATTTACTAGATATATATAGAAAATGATATATATTGCAATATCAATATTTCTCTTTAATATTTTAGTTATTTTTTTTAAGCTATTTGAGAAATATAATATTAATAATTTACAAGCTTTAATAGCAAATTATTTTATTTCTGCATGTCTAGCATTCTATTTGATGGACAAAAGCATAAATTTTCAAAATATTATAAAATCAGATTGGCTTATTCATTCAATTTTAATTGGAATATTATTTATCACTATTTTTAATCTATATGCATTTTGTATACAAAAAGTTGGAATTACTATTACATCAGTAATTAATAAGATGTCTTTTATAATTCCTGTAATTGCATCAACAATACTTTATAAAAATGAATTTTTCTCTCTTTATTTATTACTAGGTATAACGTTAGCATTAATAGGCATATATTTATCCTCTACAAGTTCTTCTTCATTTAAATTTAATAAAAAATATCTTTGGTTAATAGCTATTATTTTCTTTGGTCAAGGAATTGTAGATATAATACTAAATGACTCAAAATTTCATATTAATGATAATGAAACAATGTTATTTTTTCTAATACTATTTATTTGTGCTAGTGTAACTGGATTAATAATGTTAATATTTCAATATTTTTCTGGAAAAGTAAATATTAAATTTAAAAACTTCATTTGGGGAATAGTATTTGGCATTCCTAATTTCTACTCAATTTTATATTTTTTAAAAGCACTTCAGTCTAGTGAATTTATAAATAAATCTTATTTAATATTTCCATTAACTAGCGTAGGGATTGTTATTTCAACATCAATAGTTGGAGTTCTAATTTATAAAGAATCATTATCAATTAGAAATATTTTTGGAATATTAATTGCTATAGTGTCAATCCTTATTATATCACTATAGTGCTTTTTGATAACTCATATAATCAATTAAAATCTTCATCTATTGGAATTTATAAAGAGAAAGGCTCAAAGTTTATTTCATATGCCTTCACAGTAAAAAATGAAGATGATATCAAAAATTATTTAAATCAAATTAAAAAGAAAGAACATGGAGCGCGACATTTTTGTTATGCCTATGTTCTAAATCCAGATAAGTCAGTTGTTAAGATAAATGATGATGGAGAACCAAGTAGCACAGCTGGAAAACCAATATTAGGTCAAATTAACTCAAATAATTTAACAAATGTCCTGATAGTTGTTGTAAGGTATTTTGGTGGAATAAAATTAGGTATAAGTGGTCTTATTAGATCATATAAAAATGCTGCTATGTCTAGCATTGAGAATAATATAATAGTTTCTTTAGAAATCAAAGAAATTTATAAAGTAAAATATAACTATAGCGAAATAGACTTTATAATGAGAAATATTAAGAAATATGAAGCAAAGATAATATCTCAAGATAATAATATAAGTTGTGAAATAACATATTCAATTTCAAAGAATATAGCAGATATCTTAAAAAAGATATTTATTGATAATCATAAAATTAAAGTAGAATTTATAAAAACTATTAAATGAAAATTTTAAAAAAATTATGTAGCATACATTCCCCATCGGGGGAAGAATATAGAATTAGTGAATACATATTAGAGTATATAAATTCTAATATGCAAACATGGAAAAAAAAACCTACTATTTATTACGGTAAAGGTTTTCAAGATTCTATTATTTTAAGCTTTGGTAAACCTAGAACAGCTATTTACGCTCATATGGATAGTATTGGTTTCACTGTAAAGTATAATAATGAAATAGTTAAAATTGGCGGCCCTATTACTGATGAAGGAATTATTTTAATAGGAAAAGACAAACTAGGAGATATTGAAGGAAAATTAATTAAAAAAGATAAAAAACTATTTATTGATTTTGAAAGAACTATTGATAGAGGTACTTCCTTAACTTTTAAAACAAACTTTAGAGAAACTGAGAATCATATTCAATCATGCTATCTAGATAATAGATTAGGAGTTTGGAATGCTTTAAAAGTTGCAGAAACGTTAGAAGATGGAATAATTGTATTTTCATCATGGGAGGAACATGGTGGCGGTTCAGTTGGATTTTTAACTAATTTTATTTTTAATAAATATAAAATTCACAAAGCTTTAATATCAGATATTACTTGGATTACTGAGGGAGTGCTTGAAGGAAATGGAGTAGTAATATCATTAAGAGATAGTGGTATTCCACGTAGAAGATATGTTAATGAAATTATTGAAATTGCTAAGAATTCAGATATTCCATATCAATTAGAGGTTGAATCTTCTGGAGGAAGTGATGGTAATGAAATTCAGTCTAGCCCCTATCCTATTGACTGGTGCTTTATTGGAGCTGCAGAGCAAAATGTACACAGTCCAGATGAAAAAGTACATAAAAAAGATATTAAAGCAATGGTGAGCTTATATAAGCTATTAATGGATAAGCTTTAGTTTTATTTAAAAACAATATCTAATACATTACCATTAAAAGATAGCGTATCAACAAAGGAAGACAAATTAGTATTGTATTTATAGACTTTACCTAGATTGTTTAAATCATTCATATAAAGAATATCTGAATATGCATTTGTAGAGTCATTAACTACATATTGTTCAGAATTTATAGCTAAAACATCAGTATCCATAGAAATAATTGAGTTGATATTAGTAATTGAAGTATTAGTTCTATAAACTCCATTTTCAGAAGAAAAAAAATAATTATTTCCAGAATAATTTTCAAGAAGATTTTTAGCATTATAAATAGATGGTAAATCTTTAGAGAAACTGATAGTGAGATCGCTAGGATATATACTGTAAATTGAAGATTCTGTATTAGAACTTGGATTAGTAGGATCATAAATACCTGAACATAAAACTGTAACATTGCCTGATGAGATTGCAGAATTAGGATTCTTATCAATTATAAGGTTTCCAGAAAAATCTGCTAAAGAAATTAAATTATCTTCATAAGTAACTGTAACTAAAGTACTATCATAAAGTTCACCATTACCACTGTTAAGTATAAATGATTTATCAATTTTATTAATTATAAAACTAGGAGATGTATTGATGCCAGTTTCAATCTCAGAAGTTATCTTGTAAATATTTAAATCAATCAATTTAACAAGTGACTCATCCTTATCACAAACTAATGCACGATTTTTTGGAATTATAGCACATCCAGCAGCATTAGTGAAACCTCCAACCTGACCTAAAAGTTCTAATGTATTTATATCAGTTGCATAGAAATCTGTTCCAATAATATATAGTTTATTGCCGTAAACTAAAAGGCTTTTAGGGTTTTGAATCATTGAACCATTAACAGATTTAAAAGATTGATTCTCTATTTCTGAAGTATTTTTCTTTATAAAACTTAATCCGTTATCAGTTAAAATATATGTTCCTTTTCCATAATTATTAGGGAAATTAATAGAGTTAGGCTCCTTTTCACATGAAACAAATAAAATTGAAAAAATAAAAAATATTCTTATTAAATACATAATAGATTTTTAGACAAAGATAGCAATGTAATTATTTAATTGTTATCTTCTTTGTAGTTATACCATTTAAAGAATTAATATTAACATAATAAATACCTTGTGATAAATGATTAACATTTATTCTACCAAAAAAGTTTTTCTTGTTATTATTAAATTCTTTTCTTAAAACTTCCTGTCCCAAAGTATTATCTATAGAAATATTAACACTATTACTATTTGAAGAAGAAAATTCAATAAATATAAATTCATCAGTAGGGTTTGGATAAATATTTAAATCTTGAATATTAATATCAAAGGTATTTAATAAAAAATCTATATTAATTAAAATAGTATCAGAATAACAACCTAATTCATCGATAGCAAAAATATAGTAATCGCCATTTATAGTAGGCGTGAAACTTCCATTTAAACCATTATTATTAATTAAAGAAAAAATAAGACCATTTGGACCAAATAATTGAATATTATAAGGAGGTGAACCTCCGTTAACATTAAAATTTAGATTACTTAAATTTAA
>MDSY01141696.1_pt1 | contig 17515 bp, 13 predicted proteins | sample 811131 | NCBI WGS metagenome assembly MDSY01 (sample SAMN05326643, study PRJNA326480) | marine metagenome | isolation source: seawater | place: Atlantic Ocean: South West | collected 2010
ATCGTTGACAAATTAAGATGTGCCACCTTTAAATCTAAACGTAAGAAATTAGTTTAGCATCATGAAATCATTACGTGTAGCAATAATTGGCGCCACTGGTTTGGTTGGCAGGACCATACTTCAAATTATGGAAGAACGTAGTTTTCCGATTGACGAGTTAATCGCTGTGGCATCTGAGCGATCAGTGGGAAAACAGATTCCATTTCAGTCAAGCACAGTTCAGATTGTAGGGCTGGATGATGCACTTGCTTCCAAACCTGACATCGCTCTTTTTTCTGCAGGCGGAGACACCACTCTTAAATGGGCACCTAAATTCGCAGCTGTCGGAACGACAGTGGTAGATAACAGTTCCGCTTGGCGCATGCACAAGGACTACAAACTCATTGTTCCTGAGGTAAACGGCGACGCCATTTCCAAGGATGATTTGATCATTGCCAATCCAAATTGTAGCACCATTCAACTCGTGATGGTACTGAAGCCTCTTCATGATCAGTATCAGATTTCACGAGGCGTTGTGAGTACGTATCAAAGTGTCACAGGAACGGGACAAGCAGCCGTGGCACAAATGGATGATGAACGTGCGGGCCGCACTCCTGCTCAGCAAGTGTATCCACATCAAATCGATAAAAACTGCCTTCCTCATTGTGATACATTCCAGGAAAACGGATATACCAGGGAGGAAATGAAGGTTCACCGCGAAACGAAGAAAATCATGCGTGACGATTCAATTTCCCTCAGCTGTACAGCTGTTCGTGTACCTGTCGTCGGAGGTCATGGAGAGTCCGTTTTTCTGGAATTTGAAAAAGATTTTGAAATGGCTGATGTACGGTCCATGCTTTCTGATTTCCCTGGCGTTGTTCTTCAGGACGATCCAGAGAGCTTTCACTACCCCATGCCTATTACAGCCCACGGAAAAGATGATGTATTTGTGGGACGTCTTCGTCGTGACCTGAGTAACCCGAGAGGATTACATCTCTGGATCGTCAGTGACAATCTTCGCAAAGGCGCAGCAACAAACACAATCCAAATTGCTGAATACTTGAATAATCAGGGGAGATGGGGATAAGTTTTCTGCATTAAAACCTAGAGTAAGATCTTTCATTTGGTAATTTGTCAATGTATAAAATGACTGACCCCAAGCATTAAGCAGCTTACTGACATGAAAACATCAATTTTATCAATTGTCGCACTTTTAATCTCGACACTTTCACTCGCTCAGGCGACAGTGCGTGGACGGGTCATAGACGCTAGCTCAGGCAATGGATTAATTGGGGCATCCGTGTATTTGGAGGATTTTAATGAGGGCGCTTTTACAGATTTTGATGGCTTTTTTCAGTTTAAAACGAATGTCCATGGCCAAACAAATCTTGTAGCGACAACCATGGGATACTCAAAAGTGAAGAAATACATCTCGCTTGAGGGTCGTGGTCTATTAAATATGGGCGACATCATGCTTGAGCCAAGTGCGATAGGTCTTGAAGAGGCAAATGTTATTGCATCCGTCGCCATAGATAGAGCGACACCAGTGGCGGTGTCAACAATTGACGCCCGCCAAATAGAAGAGAAGCTTGGAGACCGTGAACTTGTCGAGGTTTTGAATTTCACCCCTGGCGTATATGCCACCAAGGGCGGAGGCGGTTATGGCGACAGCCGCATTAACATTCGTGGGTTTGACCAACGAAACGTAGCGGTATTGGTCAATGGAATCCCCGTGAACGACATGGAAAACGGCTGGGTATACTGGTCTAACTGGGCTGGTTTGGGCGATGCGGTCCGCACCATGCAAGTCCAAAGAGGTTTAGGTGCTTCAAAACTCGCAATCAATTCTGTGGGCGGAACAATCAATATCGTCACGAAAGCCACCGATGCAGAAAAGGGGGGGAGTTTCAGTACGTCGATGACAGATTATGGACGCACGAAACATATGCTTTCCCTCAGTTCAGGAGTACTCCCAAATGGGTGGGCTGTAAGTGCCATCGGATCTCGAACCTATGGAGAGGGGTATGTCGATGCAACGTTTGTTGACGCATGGAGTTATTTCCTCACTGCAGCAAAAGATTTTGGGGCTCATCGCCTTGTATTTACAGCCATAGGCGCCCCCCAAGTTCACGGGCAACGCAGTGGGCAACTCACAGTAGATCGATTCAATGGCATTAATCAACTTCCTGACAGCTTAGGTTATGAGGGGCACAGGTGGAACGACGATTGGGGATACCTTGATGGTGAAGTGCTGAATTCAAAAGTGAATGGCTACCACAAGCCACAAATGGCCCTTAATCACTACTTCCAAATTTCTGAAAATTCCCACATTTCAACATCTGCATATGTAAGTTTTGGCAAGGGATATGGGTCAAGATATGATGGTACGAGCAACCCACGTTTGTACGAAAGCCTTTTAGATGGTGCTACCGTTAAGACGACAAGAAACTGGGATTATTTATATCAATCAAATGCCACAAGCACGTTGCCGGTCACTTACCTGGAGTCCGAAATTGCGTTCAATGAGGAAAGTGGCGCTTGGGTTGATACACTCCAATACAAGGGAGCACCGCTTGTCATTGATGGCGATACGCTTGTCGGTGGAAGATCTAGGAGTGTGATTGAGAATGCACATAATGAGCACTTTTGGACTGGAATATTGAGCACTTATAAAGCAGAGTTAACACCAAATCTCAATCTCATCGCTGGGGTGGATATGCGTTACTATGAGGGTAAACACTTTACACGAACCTCAAACTTACTGGGGGGCGATTTTTATATGCAATCCTTCTCCAATGCAACAGGATACGGAATCAATCCCGATTATCAACTGATGGCAACCGAAGGCGATGTTGTGGATTACGACAACGTTGGCATTGTTAAATACGCAGGATTCTTTTCACAGTTAGAATACAATACGGATCGTATCTCCGCTTTCATCGCAGCAACAGGAAGTTACACGGGCTACCGTCGCTACGATCCATATACATACTTCAGGTATGATGAGACAGGCGTACAAGAGGTGACAGAGTATAATGACGACACAGGGTTGTATGAGACGAGCGAGCAGTTTGTGTATGGAGCGATGAGTGAAAAAGCGAGTGCTCCGGGATACAATGCAAAAGCAGGTGGGTCTTTTGCCATCACCCCCACGAATCATGCGTATTTTAATCTAGGGGTGTATTCACGTGCCCCATTCATCAGAAATGTGTTCCCGAATTTTCAAAATGTACTCTCTAACAATAACCTGGTGAATGAGACAGTGGATGCGATCGAATTGGGGTACAGAATCAGACTTCCAAAAGCATCTCTGGATGTCAACGTATATCACACACGTTGGAAGGATAAAACGATCATGTCAGGTCCGCTATTAAGACCCGATGGAACTGAGTACCGTGCCTTTGTAAGAGGACTTGTTGAAACACACGACGGCATTGAATTAGAGTTTAGAGTCAAGCCACTGCCTACACTAGAATTAGGAGGTTTGGTGAGTATTGGTGATTGGAGATGGGACAACGATGTTGACGCAGAAATACTAGATCAGAACACGAATCAGGTGATTGACTCACTACATATCTATTCAGCGGGGCTCAAGGTGAGTGACGCGCCTCAAACTCAGTTTGGTATACAGGCAAGAATGGATTTGCCAAAGAACTTCAGGTTTGGTGCCAGTTATGTCTATAACATGAATTTATATGCGCAATTTGAGATAGATGCAGACCGGGATGATGAAGAAAGGATTGGCGTTCAGCCAGTACAATTGCCAGATTACGGATACTTAGACGCGAATCTCAGTTGGAACACTCGCATTCGTGATTTAAACCTGCGCTTGGGGTTGAATGTTCAAAATGCATTAGATAACATATACATGAACGAGGCTGATGAAACATGGTTTCCGAACCCTCAAACAGGTGTTAAAGAACAGGGTACCGTTGAAAATGGAAAGCTTGAAGGATTTTGGTCTTATGGAAGAACATTGTCCTTCTCAATAAAAATCGGATTTTAATCATTTACGAATAGCGCTTCTGTTTTATCAGAAATCCTGATTTAGTGCTTTATTTCTTTTAGCTTGAAAATCTCACACATTGGGTTGTACTTTTCGTCACTATAAACATCACACATGAAGAATTTCTTAGGAATTGCATTGTCCATTACGTTTTTATTCACATCATTTGCCGCTATATATGGTCAAGGTCCAGATGAATATTGGATTGGTCTTGAGGAATACGAGGTACATACAAATGGTGATTTGGAAGGAATGACGACATGGAGAATGTATCTTCATATGCTTGATGAAGATGATTACCTCTCTGCATGTACGGGAAGTGAGTCACATCCATTTATTCTCGAATCGACATCAACTCCGGCATGGTACCAGCACCCTGAAGCAAGTGAAACTTTTGCCACGGGTATTAATACTGCTTTTTTTACTGCCTTCCCTGATTTAGAATATGACAGCTGGTTTACAATAGGCGTAGAGGACGCTTCGATTGACATGGAAGTTCTCTCCCTTGCAGACCCTACTTACGATGCATTTGCAGCGTTCGAGGCTGGGGAAAATGTGTATTCGGACACGCCGGTTGGAAATGGTTGGGCGACGCTGTACCCTGGTTTGGGTACAGAAAACCCTGGATTTGCAGGTGAGGACCTGCGTGTTCTTATAGGCCAAATCACAACGGCTGGAACCCTTTCAGGGTCGATCTACGTACAGATTTTCCCTTGGGGCGTTCAAGATCCTGACCTGAGACTTCTCCTTCCGATTCTTTACACGCCTGTTCAGTGTCAGGATGAGACCGCTTGTAACTATGATGCAAATGCCTGGACAAATGAGGAATGTGAGTACGGGCCTTCAGCGGGTGTGATAGAAGGACCCCAAGGTATAAATTTAAATGACATCAATACGACTGAGTGGTCGTACTCATGCAGTGATGAAGCGTCATCTTTTGAATGGACGATCACGGGGGGCACGATTCTTTCTGGACAAGGCACTTCTTTTGTGACCGTCGCCTGGACAACTGAAGGCGTAGAATCCGGTGAATCTGCCTCAATTTCAGTGACTGCAATCTCTGCCGATGGGTGCTCAGGGACTACATCTACGTTAGAAATTGATATTCTTATGGGGTTAGAAGGTCTGACTTTTTCAGACAATCTCAATATATTCCCCTCTCCTGCGTCATCCAACATAACAATCACGCTTGATGGCATTAAAGGGAACAACAGGTGCCAAATCTATTCTTTAACTGGGAAGAAGGTTCTGGAGTTTGTCCTTGAAAACAACACGCGCACACTGGACGTAAGCAACCTTGCAAATGGCACCTATATCCTTGCTGTTAATACAGATCAAGGTGCTTTGAAACAGGCGTTTGTGATTGCGAAATAGACCCCAACGGGTGTCTTACAGATTAAGGGCTTCTATTGCCTGACTATTTCTGAGAGGGGTTTCCGTTCCCTGTCTTTTTTGGGCGCTTCAGAAGATGTCCCTATCGCCATCATCGCCATGGGTGTTAATGTGTCTGGTGAATTTAAAAACGCAGTAAGGCCTTCAGCGTCAAATCCGCCAATTTGGTGCGACTGAAAACCGAGCGCAGTCAATTCAATTTGCATTTGACCTGCAGCGATCCCTGTACAGTACATCGCAGATTCATTGGATTTGGGGTTTGCATCTGAAGGGGTCGTAGCAAAAATGGCCACGATTGCCCCGCAATCTTTCATCCACTTTTTATTCGCCTCTACGGCAAATCCAAGTAGATTCTCAAAATTCGCTTGGTCTCTCGAGGCAAAAATAAACCTCCAGGGTTGATTGTTATATCCTGAATTGGCCCACCGTGCCGCTTCGAACGCAGATTCAATGTCTGAAAACGGAACGTTTTTGCCATCGAAAGAGTAGGGGCTGAATCGGGATTTAATTGTTGTTAGAAATGACATATATTTTCTATTTAGCTTATAACATCTCCAGCATTCACCCCTTCCTCGGGGGTGATGAATCGCAACTTTCCGTCATCTGTAGTAGCCATCAAGACCATTCCCTGACTCTCAACCCCACGAATGTTTCTTGGGGCAAGATTGACGAGAAGCACGACTTTACGACCGATCACCTCTTCAGGCGAAAAATGCTCTGCAATTCCAGAGACCACAGTTCTAATGTCAAGTCCTGTATCTACCGTTAACTGAAGTAGTTTCTTTGTTTTTTCAACAGGAATACATTCAGTTACAGTAGCCACACGAAGGTCCATTGAGGTGAAATTATCGAATGTAGTTTGTTCTTTTTGTGGCATAATGTTCAATTTTTTGTCAGTGTCGTTGTCACCAAGTTTTGCGATTTCAGCTCCGACCGTTTCTTCATCAACTTTTGAAAACAAGATGGGTAAATCGCCAAGAATGGTTCCTGGCTTCACCAGGGAAGGAGAGGCGTCATTCCATTTTGATCCGGAAACACCAAATGAGATGGAAATTTTTTCAGCTGTGCGGGGGAGAAAGGGTTCTAACAGGACGCCTAGGTTTCCTACGACTTGGCATGCGAGGTGCATGATGACCTCCACCCGTGCTGGATCTGTTTTTTGAAGTTTCCATGGTTCTTCCTCAGTCAGGTATTTGTTTCCTTTTCGAGCAATATTCATGGCTTCTAACTGCGCTTCTCTAAATCGAAACCTTAAAATAAGGTCCCCGATTTTTTCAGATGCGGATTCCAATTCATTGATTAAAGATGTGTCGACCTCAGTTAATTTCTGCCCTTCTAGAATCGCCGGTACAGCACCTTCATAATATTTCCTGGTAAGCACGAGAACGCGATTCACGAAATTGCCCAAAACATCTGCGAGTTCGTTGTTGATTCGATCTCGGTAATCGTTCCATGTAAATTCACTGTCTTTTTGCTCTGGCATGATGGAGGTCAGAACATAGCGCATCGGATCACTGCTTTCAGGATTGTTTTCAAGGAATTCAGACACCCAGACCGCCCAATTTCTTGACGTCGAAATTTTGTCCCCTTCTAAGTTCATAAACTCATTCGCAGGGACCTGGTGGGGGAGATTAAAATCACCGTGTTCTTTCAGTAAAATTGGAAAAATAATGCAATGAAACACGATGTTATCTTTTCCTATAAAGTGCATCAATTCAGTCTCTGGATCCTGCCACCACTTGCGCCAATCTTGACCGTTTTTTTCCGCCCATTCCATTGTGGAAGTAATATATCCGAGTGGCGCATCAAGCCAAACGTACAGGACTTTCCCTTCGGCTCCTTCCACTGGCACAGGCACTCCCCACTTTAAATCACGGGTCATTGCTCTGCTCTGAAGTCCACCGTCAATCCAGCTTTTACATTGACCGACAACATGACTTTTCCATTTCTTAGCGTCGTGATGTAGCTCCCCATTAAGTACCCCTTTTTCAATGTATTCCCTGAGCCAACCCTCATGTCTTCCCATAGGCAGATACCAAAGTGTGGTCGGTTTTAAGACTGGTTTGCTTCCACTCAACGTAGACTTAGGATTGATCAGTTCTCGGGGTGATAGCGTCGACCCACATTTCTCACATTGATCACCATATGCGCCTTCGGCTTGGCACTTCGGACATGACCCAGTGATGTATCTGTCAGCTAGAAACTGATCTGCTTCTTGATCGAAGTATTGTTCTTCCGTTTTGACTTCAAAGCTCTTGTTCTCTAAAAGTTTTAAAAAAAAATCTTGTGCGACTTTGTGATGCTTCTCACTGGAAGTTCTGCTGTAGTGATCGAAGCTGATGTCAAGCCCCTTAAAGGCTCCCTGCATCTCATTGTGATACCGATCCACGATTTCTTTTGGGGTAATTCCGTCCTTCTTAGCTCGCAAAGTAATCGCAGCTCCATGTTCATCACTGCCACACACCCAAACAACTTCCTCACCAGCACTCCTTAAATATCTCACGTAAATATCCGCTGGCAAATACGCCCCCGCCATGTGCCCTACGTGAATGGGTCCATTTGCATAGGGTAGCGCTGATGTAATCAGCCGTCTTTTCGGTGTGCGAATTGAATTCATTTGTGCTTTTTAAAACTCAGAGCCCCAAAAATACCTCACTACTCCCAGACTCATTAACTTAACCCCAATTAAAATGAACACTTCAAGACCTACATACCTTCAGCCGGGCGATAAAATCATGCTTGTTGCCCCAGCACGCTTTGCCTCAAAGGATGTCATCCAAGAAGCCGCTTCGGCAGTTATTGCTGGGGGATTCACGCCAGTAACCCCCGCCGGGCTAGACAAACGTGAACATCAATTTGGGGGGGCTGACTCCCATCGTGCTGCGTTGTTGAACACGGCATTCCGAGACCCATCGATACGGGCAGTCTTTGCACTCCGAGGTGGCTACGGATCAGGAAGGCTGTTGCCACTCCTTGATTCCACGGCTTATCTCGCAGATCCAACATGGATTATAGGGTTTTCGGACATCACATCTCTTCATGCCTGGTCTACAAACCTCGGAATCGCCTCTCTTCATGCCCCAGTCGCATCAACGTTGCCATCGACCTTACGTTCAGATGTCGATGCGTTGTGGTCTTCCCTTCGCGGTGATTTTGGTGTCAGCCCAGAAGTGAAGATTACAGGAGGAAACCTGAGTGTTTTATTTTCTTTGCTAGGCACCCCTTATTTTCCGGACGTTTCAGGTTCTTATCTCTTTCTTGAAGATTTGGATGAATATCTGTATCACATTGACCGCATGTTCCTCGCTTTAAAGCTGGCGGGGATTTTTGAAAAGGCCGATGGCCTGATAATCGGGACGTTTGACGATTTAAGAGACAATACCATGGCAGACGGCCAGTCTGTAGACAATCCATTTGGTCTAACAATAAAAGAAATTATTTCTACGCATGTACCGTCAGGATATCCTGTCAAATACAACAATCCCATGGGGCATGGAGAGAGAAATTACCCACTTGTTTTGGGTGGATGAAGACATTGTGAGCGGGTGAATACCATTCCCCTTACCTTCGCATCATGTATGGAAAAATGAAATCTCACCTTCAAGGTGAACTCGCAAATATTGAAGAAGCGGGACTGTTTAAGAGTGAACGAATTATAGCCTCATCTCAGGAGGCATCAATCCTCCTTATTGACGGCAAGGAGGTCCTCAACTTTTGCTCAAACAACTACTTAGGACTGAGCAGCAACAGTCGGGTGGTGGCGGCCGCGAAGAAGACCTTGGACTCGCATGGGTTTGGGATGAGTTCTGTGAGGTTTATTTGTGGAACTCAGGATATTCACAAGGAATTAGAAAAGACGATTGCGGATTTTCATGAAACCGAGGATACCATTCTATATGCTGCCGCATTTGATGCAAACGGCGGTGTTTTTGAGCCTTTGCTCACGGCGGAAGATGCGATCATTTCAGATTCTTTAAATCACGCCTCAATCATAGATGGCGTGAGACTTTGCAAGGCGAAGCGGTTCCGTTATGCAAACAATGACATGGCTGACCTTGAAACACAACTCAAAGCGGCAAGTGACTCTGGAGCGCGGTTTAAAATTATCGTAACAGATGGTGTTTTTTCTATGGATGGTTATGTGGCAGAGATCTCCAAAATCTGTGATCTTGCAGACAAATACGACGCTCTGGTGATGGTTGATGAGTGCCATGCAACTGGATTTATAGGAAAGACGGGCAGAGGTTCAATTGAGCTTCATGATGCAATGGGAAGGGTTGACATTATCACAGGGACGCTCGGAAAGGCTTTAGGGGGTGCCATGGGTGGATTTACAACGGGCCGCAAAGAAATTATAGAATTACTTCGCCAAAGATCTCGCCCCTATCTTTTCTCAAATTCACTTGCACCAAATATTGTAGGCGCCTCAATTGAGGTGTTCAAGATGCTTGAAGAGAGCACTGAACTTCGAGACCGATTGGAGGAAAACACAAACTATTTTAAAGCAGGTCTTCGCGCTGCAGGTCTTCCATTTAATGATGGCGAGTCCGCAATTGTTCCTGTGATGTTAGGCGATGCGAAACTTTCACAGCAGATGGCAAACCGCCTCCTTGAAGAAGGTGTTTACGTCATCGGTTTCTTTTATCCAGTCGTTCCTCAAGGAGCAGCGAGAATTAGAGTTCAGCTATCTGCAGCGCACACAAGAGCGCATTTAGATCACGCCCTGGCCGCATTTGAAAAGGTGGCGCGCGAGCTAGGCGTTATCGATTAACACGTTCGATTAATATGCCCTCTTCTTCGACCGATACGTTTCTTATTGTAGGCTCAGGTCTGTCGGGGATTCTCATGGCCTGGGAGTTAGAGAAACGCGGTGTAGATTATGAGGTTTGGAATTCTGGAGCCAAATCGGGTCCTGAATCGAACAGCGCAACGAAGGTCGCAGCGGGGATGTTTAACCCAGTCTCATTTAAAAGACTTGTCGAAGTTTGGAATGCCCAGGAGCACTTGAACGCGATGCGAGAAACCTATCAATCCTTAGAGCATTTTTTAAATCTTCAAGGAGAACTGTTTCACATTGCACCTATCATGAGGGTTTTCCCCAATTCACAATACCGAGACCTTTGGTTGAAGCGCCTGAACGATTCACATCCAGTTGCCGGATTCCTTTCTGAGATTTCGGATGAGTGTCCCAAAGATGTCATTGCACCCCATGGTTTTGGGGTTGTTCCCGAAGCGGGTTGGGTCAATTTGCCTCTGCTCATAAAGTCCTTTCGGTCAAACCTCGAGTTAAGAGGCAAATTCTTTGAGAAGCATTGGGATTTCTCAACCCAGATGCCTCTCAAATTCTCTCATGTCATTGACTGTCGAGGTGTAGGGGCAACACAAGATTTCGCGTCCCTCGGCCTTAAAATTGCGAGCGATCATGGAGAAATTCTGACAATACAGTCTCCGATAAACACAAATGGAATGTGCGTGAACCGAGTGAAGTGGCTTCTCCCACGTGGGAATTCTACATTTAAACTCGGCGCCACCTACAAATGGAACGTCACGAAAAGTGAGCCCACCGAGGCGGGATGTTCCGAATTGCTTCTTGCTCTCCAACCGATTATCGCGCCCAACGTTTTTAACAACTTTGAAATCACGGATCATGTTTCCGGTCTTCGTCCAGCGTCTTCGGACCGCCGACCCTATGCCGGCCCAGTAAACAATTTAAAGAACACATACATTTTAAATGGTTTAGGCACCCGTGGTGTTTTCGTTGGTCCGACTACTGCGTCTCATTTGGCACACTTCATCTTTGACCAAACCCCTCTGCCTGCAGATATATGTCCCGCTCGCTTTAAAAAGAAACAGTGATTCACTCACATTGTGACGTTTGAAACCCAATGATGCAAGGGGAATAGAAGTGTATTGAAAAGTTATCTTCGTAAGATGCACAAAGTTGAAATTGGAAACCGGCCACTAAATAACTCTGTTTGGGTTTTTCTCGCGGGCATCGCCATTGTTGCCGGGCTTGGGTTGGCATGGATTCAAGGTGATCAGGGAGGGCCTAAGTTGGATTCGGCGGATACAATCGCGATTACGAAGGCGAGTTTTTTATTTCAATTTGCGAGATCAAATGACTGGCCTCAAGAAACAAAAGAAGGGAATTTTAAGATTGGAATCCATGGCAACAGAATCCTTTTTGATTTCTTAGTTGAGAAATATTCTAGTCAGTCTATTGGGAGTCAGATGTTGGAAATGGTGTGGTATGAGGACGCAGAAATGACGGAGTTTACGCATATATTGTATACGGAATCAGAAGGTGATGATCTTGCAGATCTGATTAAATCTACAGGAAACCAGCCAGTTATGGTTGTCACTTCTGTCAATGGTGCGTTACAGATGCCAAAAGGAGCAGTAATGAATTTCCTCATTCAATCGAGTAAGATTAGATATGAGTTAGATATGGATAATGCTGTTTTAAGAGGATTAATTGTCGGTAATAGAATCTTGTCATGGGCTGTAACACGATGAATATCCACATTCTAAATAGAGGGATGTTATTTTTAGGATTGACGCTCTTGATTTCATTGGTTGCCATTGCACAACCGGGATCAACCGCAAACCTGATAGACGAAGCCATTTCTTTTGCCGAAGACGGCGCGTATGACAATGCGCTATCAATGATAGAGCCTCATCTTGAAAACGAAGCAAAGCATGACGCGAGAGCATGGTATGTTGCAGGCTATTCACACAAAGGGAGATATAAGGACAGTGCCTTTCTGAATGCGTCAACATCTAAAAAAGCCAATACCGAAAGATCAATCGCTGTCATTCAATTGATGACAGCATATGAACTTGATAAAAACAGTGCTTTTCCGGGCGGGATTTCAGAAATGGTGGAGGAGGCACTTGACTACCTTGCCAAGACATATATGAATGATGCCGTGAAAGGAGTGCATGGTTTTCAGATGGGCATGGACGGAGAAGTGATGACGTACTTCAGGGCGTTTGTCAAGATAAAAAATGTAATAAGCCCAGATGACGATTGGGTAAGAGAGGAAGTGGAGTTGGAGAAAAACCTTGCCAAAGCGAATCGGATTCTTTTAGAAAGCATTGATTTGAACAACGCGACAAGCTTGCAAAATCAAGAAGCGTTGTTTGAAAAAGTAGTAAGCCATTATTTGAGGGCAATAGAATTGGATGGGAGAGATTATACAGCGCGATATAATTTGGCGATAAACCTTTATAACAGAGGTGTTTCAGAACTTAAATCCATTGACCATACAACGTCAATGTTTGAGTTAATGGAGATACAGGATATTTGTGTATTGCTGTTTCAAGAAGCTCTCGATCCCATGTTGGCCGCTCACAATATGGAGAGAAATAGAATGGAGACTTTAAAAGGCCTGATGACGATTTATCGTGCCTTGAGTCAAAATGAGGAAAGTGAGAAATATAAAAGCCTTTTAGAAGAGGCAATTAAATAGCTTGGGAATTAACACAACACCAGAACATAGAAGCCGTTTTAGATTCACCATAGGCTGGAGGATGGCGCTTGGATTTGGGGTGTTTACCTTGGCTGTAAGTGTACTCTTTTTAAGAACCCGAACGATGCTAGGGGAGAGTCGTCAACTTGGGAAAAATATAGATAATGTTTTGGTGCCAAGCATAGGTGCTCTAGAAGATTTAGACAGATCTGTAGGGGAATCGAGAGTACGCATCAAACATTGGCTTACAGTACAAAGTAGAACGGATGATCCAGAAAAGAGTGGTTTGGTGGCGCTGATAGATCAGACGATACCCATTCAGTATTCTATTCTCAAAAATATGGAATTTGCATGGGATGAAAATGCGAAGGTTCAGCTCGACAGTCTTCAAAATGATTTAGATTATCTCTTTATCGCGTATAACGAGATTATGCGTTTGCTTCCCGATTTTTCTAGCTATGACAATCCAATCGCGATGATGGATGCGGAGTATTATGCTTTAGAGGGGTCCAGTCTTCCTCTTTTTACGCAACGTATACGAGACAGATTGGATAAACTTACCAAATCCCAAAATGCATCTCTTCTCGCATCCACAGGCCGAATGGAGCAACTTGGAGACGATCTTAATACTTATGCTGGCTCTGTTGCGCTTTTGGTTTTAATCCTGGGAATTATTGTGGGGCTGGCAGTCACACGCTCCATTCTCATACCAGTTAGGCAGTTAAAACGTGCTGTATTGTATATGGGGCAAGGTAAAGAGCCTGATGGACCTGTTCCCATCACACCCGATGAAATAGGTGACATGGCAGTCGCTGTTAATAGACTTGCCGAAGGTCTCCACAAAACAAGAGTCTTCTCTCAAGAAGTGGGTTCGGGAAATTTTAACGCGCCATACGCGCCATTAAGTGATGCGGATTCTCTCGGCCATGCACTTCTAAGTATGAGGGACGATTTGGCGACCACCGAAAGAGAACTTGAAATAAAAGTAGAAAACAGAACGGCTGAGATGAGCGAACAGAAACAACGTGCTGAAGATCTTTTAAGCGATTTACAGGATAGTATTAGTTACGCGTTACGGATTCAAACGGCGATTCTTCCTACACAAAAAGAAGTGTCAGAGGTGTTTGATCAGGCTTCTGTGTTTTATCGTCCCCGAGATATCGTAAGTGGAGATTTTTATTTTTTTCACTCGGTGGGCAGAGTGAGACTTCTGGCAGCAGTTGATTGTACAGGCCATGGGGTTCCTGGAGCATTTATGAGTTTGGTGGGATACAATGCTTTGACGCATGTCACGAAAGTGTTCACGCAGCCTTGGAAAATTCTTGACAAACTCAATTCTGCAGCTTTGGATGTCCTTCGTTCAGAGTCTTCTCCTACCCATTTGCAGGACGGTATGGATTTGGCTATGATTGCTGTCGATATGGAGAAAATGGAGCTTCAATTTGCGGGGGCAAATAATCCACTTTATATCGTACGTGACGGTGAATTACACGAGCTTAAACCTGATAAATTTGCGATTGCATCTTTCGAACCAGGGTCGAAAAATTATTCGGAACAAACCTTTGCTTTACAAACGGGCGATACAATTTTTGCTTCAACAGATGGCTTTGTGGACCAGTTTGGGGGCCCTTCAGGCAAGAAGTTTATGCGCAGAAGGTTTAGAGAACTGATTATTCGGGTTTCTATGCTGCCAATTTCGGAACACAACGACGAATTTTCTCGTGTATTCGATGATTGGAAATCGAAAGAAGAACAGGTTGATGATGTTCTTATTGTAAGTATTAGAGTATGATTAACATCCTAAGTTCTAAGGCTTGGGAATTCCTGAAGTCGGATCGGGCTATATTACTATGGGCAAGTGCAGTGGGCGTTCTTGCGGGGCTCGTGGCTGTCTTGCTTAAGAATGGCGTGAGTTTCATTCGGTCAGGCATTTTCTCAGCCCAAACCTACTCCGGTTGGTCTCCTCTTTTGGGTTTTGGTCCGATAATAGGGTTGTTGCTGACTGCTTGGTTTGTGCGTAAAGTTCTTGGAGGTGTTCATCCCGGTGGTGGTATTCCTGCAACCCTGCATGCCCTTTCTACAAGGCGAGGAGCTTTAAAACGGACTTGGCTTTTTGCACCTGTAGTCACCAGTATTTTGTCTGTGGGGTTTGGAGGTTCTGGTGGCCTTGAGGCACCTGCAGTTCAGGCTGGGGCAACAATTGGTTCCGAACTTGCTTCACGGACGAAGAAGAACTTCCAACGCCGCAGATTGCTTATCGCATGCGCTGCAACAGCGTCATTGGCAGCCATGTTTAAGGCTCCCGTAGCTGCGCTTCTATTTGCTGTGGAAGTGATCATGATAGACCTAACTGCTGCGAGTTTGGTTCCCCTCATATTCGCGTCTTTGGCATCACTTCTAACGGCTTATTTTCTGATTGAAGGTGAAGATATTTTGGCCGTCACAAAACTATCTCCCTTTGCTATTAACCGTTTGCCATTTTACATTTCTCTCGGCTTGTTTGCAGGCCTTGGTTCAGTCGTTTTCACGCGCCTTTACCTTTTATCTTCACGGGCAGTTTCACGGTTCAAAACACCCCTCACAAGAATTCTTTGCTCAGGTGTAATTGTTGGCTGGGCTGTCGCAAGTTTTCCCTCGTTATATGGTGAAGGTTATGAAGTTGTAAATTCACTCTTTATGGGGTATTCTGATGCACTGGCAAACGAACTCATACCACAGATCAATGCCCAAGGTCTTACATTGTTAGGCGTTCTATTTATTGCTTGGGCTTTAAAACCTATTCTCACAGGGCTTACAGTTGGTGCTGGTGGTGTTGCGGGGGTATTTGCGCCTGCTATTTTCGGCGGTGCCCTCCTCGGTTACATTTTTGCTTTGTCTACAAATCTTATTTTTGGACCAGACACGATACCGATAGGCAATGCTGTTTTGGCAGGGATAGGTGGCATGACAGCTGGGGTACTTCACGCCCCGTTGACAGCCATATTTCTGGCTTCAGAAATCAGTGGCGGGTATGAACTCTTCGTACCGTTAATGCTCTGTGCAGCTATCAGCTATTTGGTGTCTAAATTTCTAGTCAAAAACAGCATTTACACTCACGAACTGGCTGAAAGAGGAGAGTTATTGACCCATGATAAAGACCAAAATGTGCTCACGCTTATGACACTCACGGATGAAATCGAGACAGATTTTATCCCTGTCATGCCAGAAAACACATTGGGTGTTTTAGTTCGTGTTATAGCAAAAAGCCAACGTAATCTCCATCCTGTAGTGGATAAAAGAGGTATGCTTAAGGGCTTAATTGACCTTCAAGATATACGTGAAATTATGTTTGACAGAGATCGATATGATTCTGTCACAGTTCTTGACTTAATGGTCGTTCCCGATAAACTGATTGTTCTCGATGACAAAATGGATGCTGTGATGTCTAAGTTTGAGAGCAGCGGGGCATGGAATCTTCCGGTTATCGATTCTAAGGGCAAATACATCGGCTTCGTGTCTCGATCAAAACTATTTAATGCCTACCGTCGATGGTTAAAGGCCACCAGTGGGTGAGTCAAAAAAAATAGCTAGCTTAAGAATTCACTTGTGATTTCAAAAAACAATTCAGGCTCCTGCGCGTGAAGCCAATGTCCAGAATTTTCTAAACTCGCGGTTTCTAGTTGCAGGTATAGGCTTTCGACTTCTGAGATATCTCCTTCGTTTACATATTCAGATTTCCGACCGTATATAAACAGTGTTGGAAGGGTGTTGATGGTCAGATCTATTTTTTCTGTAATACGGAGAATTGTCTTACTCAGGACATCGACATTAAACCTCCACGAGAAACCTCCACTTTTTTCGCGTCTTAAACTTTTCATTAAAAATGGGATTAATACACTGTCATTTCCCAGACTTGATTTTAAGTCCAGCGAAACTTCCTCTCGGGAAGTGGCTTTTTCTGGCGAGGTTTTTTTTAAAGCTTCAAAGATGTGACCGTGATGAGGGAGGTAAGTTCTTGGAGCGATATCTGCGATGATTAACTTAGTGATCCTTTCAGGATGGTCTTCGGCGAAAGTCATGGCTGTTTTGCCTCCCATACTGTGCCCTATTATTGCCGTCTTTTCAATCTGATGTTCATTCAAATATCCAAGTAAATCGTCAGACATCGCTGGATAATTGTGTGTGTCACTTTTGGGGCTTTGGCCGTGATTGCGTGCATCTACGAGGTGAACTCTGAAATTTTCTGAATATCGTTTGGCGAGTGTGAGCCAATTGTCCGCACTTCCTAATAACCCATGCAGGATGATAAGGTCTGGAGCGTCGGAGTCTCCAATAATGCGACGATGTAATGTGACTGGTTTATTCAAGGCAGGAGAGATATTTTTCAACGGTATTTGAGAGACCAAAGTAGAGTGCGTCTGAAATGAGTGCATGCCCTATGCTTACTTCATCTAGAAAGGGAACGTTTTGTGAGAAGTCTCGGAGATTTGACAAATCAAGATCGTGCCCGGCGTTTACGCCCAACCCCAATGTGTGGGCCAATGTTGAGGCTCTGGCATACGGAATGGCTGCGTCTGCTCCCATTTGGACATGTTTGGTTGCAAAACCCTCTGTGTAGAGTTCGATTCTATCTGTGCCAGTTAAAGCTGCAGCTCTTATCGCTTCTTCATCTGTATCCATGAATAGA
>MDSY01140665.1_pt1 | contig 17507 bp, 14 predicted proteins | sample 811131 | NCBI WGS metagenome assembly MDSY01 (sample SAMN05326643, study PRJNA326480) | marine metagenome | isolation source: seawater | place: Atlantic Ocean: South West | collected 2010
AAATCTTTAAAGGAATGGCTTAATAATGATTGATTTTGAAAAAAGGTTAATGAACTCCCGTTTAGACAGCCCCAAAGAGTACAATGCCGATGAATTTTTGGCTAGGCTTCACCATAGATTGTCAAAATCAAAAAATAATTTCTGGATAGTCATAACATCATTAAGCATGTTAATAATAGTTAGTTTAATGACCATTACCCAATTTAGAGATAAAAGTATCCAAACAGAATTTCTCTCTAATAAAGAAATAAAAAATCCCTTTGAAACAGACTTTTGGAATATTTATAGTGATTCTCTTGAGTACGACCAAGAATTTTTTAATAATATGACATATATTCTTCTTGACGAAGGCTATGTCTGGGAGACTATTGAATTAATGGAACGATTTAAATTAAGTAAGGAAGGACTTTAATGAAACATATACTGCTTTTTGCCTTTTTAAGTGGGAGTATAGCCCAAAATTTTGACTGGTATGAAGAAAGACAAAAGAGTCATATAAATCCAGAAAAAATAGAAAATATAATTATATGGCGTCTCACTAGTGATCTAGATCTTTCAACAAGTCAAGCTGAAAAATTTTTTCCAAGATTTAGAGATCACCGTAAAAATTTAGAGATATTAGGAAAGCAAGAGAGAGAAATGATTAGAAACATAGAACGGGAGAAACTAAACAAAAGTGACGTAAGAAAAACGATTGAAAATATTTCTCAATTACGCCAAAAACGAATCGAGCTAGAATCAGAATTTGTATTAAGCCTGGATGATGTTTTGTCACCAAAACAGATGATCATGCTTGGTATTTTTAAGCAGCGAATGATGATGGAAATGAGAAAAAATATGCGCGATGGAAAAGAGAGAAGGAAACATCATAAGAAAAATGGTAGAAAACAAGGGCTTCGCAGATTTAAAAATTAGTAGTGAAGAAAAACACCTTGGTTTGAATTCAAAAATATTTAATCGTTTTCCATTACTTTATCCGAAATTATTATAATATCGAAAATATCAATCGAATTGTCGAGGTTGACATCTCCAGTAATTAATTGATCAGAATTAAACTCATTATATCCTAAAACACTTGCGACAGTTAAGATGATATCTAAAACATTTACATTATTATCCGCATTAAGGTCTCCAAAATTTACATTTAAAACAGGAAGTGTTCCTGCAGGAAAAATTATTTGATCTAACCAGACGCAATCTTCACCAAAACTTTGGGAACCATTTTTTCTATATAACCATTTAAATGAATGTTCCCCCGTTTCTAATTCAAACGAATAGTCCTTCCAATCTGTCTCACCAGCAATGCTGATTCCCATATCGACTTCATCAATGAAAAAGGCTAAATAATCATGTTGGGTGTTAGGGATCCCTCCTCCTGATTCTGTTGATGATTTTACCTTAAAACTTATTTGCCCCTCATTTCTTATATTTAAAACTAGACTAAGTTTTGAAATTTGATTGTTCCCTATAGGTCCTGACCTAGCCGAATGTAAACCATCAAATGATTCAATATCTTGGATCTCCCAGTATTGATCTCCACTATGTATCCAGTCAAAATTGTCAAAGTTTCCAGTTTCAAAATCTTCAATTTTTAAACCTACTATGATGGGTATCGGCATATAAAATTCATAACTCTCACTTACATCGGATCCAATAGTCAGATTTAATAATTCAGAATGACCTAATGTAACGCTGGGGTTAATATACAATTGGCTAGAGATAGTAATTTGACTATCTATCTCCCATGTTGAAAGAGGCGTTATAACCATTGAATCAATGCTAAATAATTGACTATTGCTCTCTAACAAAAATGTTGGCTCTGGCAGAGGTGCATGACCTGTATTTTCCAATATTATTTCTAAATTACCGTTCTCTCCTGGGTTTAAGCTGACGCTTTCACTACTTTTTGCCAATACAGAATTGAGTTTATAATTAGGTGCATTTACTACAAATGACTTAGGATACTCTGATGCAAAATTACCAGAAGTAATTTCAATAATAAAATTAATCAAACTCTGATCTTCAGCGGCGAATAAAACATTGAATTGGAAAGGTCCAACAGTATCCACTCGGGCTGAATCGAGCCCCACTACTTGAATGGATTGTGTGGAAAATGAAACTAGTCCATCATGATGATGAATTGAAATTGTAATACTATCTGAGGCTTCTGTACCAATATTCTCAATATTTACTGATAAATTATTTGTTTGTGCAAAATCTAGTCTATTATTTTCCTCAGTTAAATTTTCATTAACAATCGATACATCTTCAATTATTAAATAGGGCCCATCTGGAGATATTATATCTATCGTTGTCTGATAGGGGACTTTATTATAACCAGTAATAACTAAGTCAAGCTGCGTAGGATAATCAATTGATCGCTCAAAAAAAATCCGCGCTTCTCCATTCTCGGCACTATATGCTGAACCAAGAAAGGTACCATTTTGAGTAATCGCAACTAGAGCCCCCTCCTCACCAACATTAACTATATATTCGCTCCCATCAAATAATATGAATCCATCGTGTGAGATATTAAAATTAGTGGGAATATTAGATCTAACTTCAACTGAAGGGTCTCCAAAGATAGTCCAATATAGGGTTTCTACATAACCATCAGGGCCATAATTATCATTCATGTGCATACATCCATTAATCGATAAACCACCAAATGTTTTAGTATTATTATCAGAATATGTATCGACGAGAATATCATTCATTTCATCCTGTGCATCCATAGGAGGATTCCACGCTGCATTTACAGTAGAGTTGAATGACGCTACTGCACCCGTTGGTTGTCCTTGATGTGTAGCTCTAAGCCAACTTTCAGCAAAACATGTTCCATTGTTAAATTCACCAGTTACGCATGCTACTGTCCATATAAAAGGGAACTTACCAATGTTAACAAGGTTGTTTACATCAGTGTTATTCATCGGGCAACCGTTTCCCCATGCAGTACTAGATCCATGTCCTGTATAATTTATAATTGAACGACCCTCGTTGATCGCTTGTTCCCCATCTTCAACACTACCACTTGGTTCATAAACCTGATCAATTTCATCATAATTATATGCTAATAATTTTCCTCGGATTACTTCCATATGCTCGTGATCATATTCTCCATCATCACCTGGGCCCTCATTTGATGCAAATCCAGAGCCCTTTTTGTACCAGTCCCCGCTAATGTTCGGATAACGTTCGTACTCAATTGTCCTATTTACCATGGTAGTTACGTGGGTTGTGTCCTCAGCTGAAAAACGACCAACAAAAATATCAGGGTAATAGTCTTCTCCAACTATAAAACTGTAATATGGATCCGCCGGACTATTGGTCCCCGCACCTTCAGAAAATCTCGGTGAAGGTATTTGATCAATATCTCCCACTAGAAGAAGATAAGTCAACCCTTGATTATTATAGTAATTTTGGACGTAATTTTTTATGTCTACAGATGTTTCACCAACAGATTCCAAGCCGACTATCTCTGCCCTTATTCCTTTTAACTTTTTCCATTCAACCAAAGGCTGCATAGCATTAATGAACGAATCAAAACATATAATAAGCATGTTATTGTCTTCATTTAAGGGTTCATAGCGCGTGATTGAGGATGAGTAATTAATAAATTGTCTTGAATAAATACTTTCAAATTGTCTTAAAGGTTTCCCTTTTTTAAAATTTGTTGTTAGGGGATTTATAGAGCTAACACCATCTTCATAAATTCGAATTTTCACATTGGTGTATACCCGTAAAATTCTTGATACTGGATTATACTTAAATGGCTGAATGACTATTGTCTGGCCGCGAACCGATCGGATAATATAAGGATTCCTTAAAAAGACTAAATCCTTGGGATAAAATTCATCTTTTTTGTATTCAACACCATAATTCAAGTCAACAGAACTTGGGTTGATGTCCCGTGTTAAATTCCCCTTTGATGGTAATATCCTTACATCATGAATCTCTACGAAACTACTGTTAATTAATTCGATGCTCATATTAGCAAGATCAGGGATAGCAATTGAACTTGTTATGCTGGGAAGCTCAGGGGCACCTTTTTTAAGAATTGGTATACCACCCGGAATTTCAATAGTTACTTCTCCCTTTTTTAATTCCTTTAAAAAGTAACCCAATAACTCAAAATTTATTTCGGCTTCACTGTTTGACACAGATCTGTAATTCCATTTGGGCTCCCTAGATGAACCGGTCTTGGTAGAAATCCACTCTTTTGCCTGAACACTTGAAAGAGAAATGAGGAAGGTTAAAATTATTTTTTTGATTATAGTTATCATTATATCTATTTTTAAAATTGCTATATAAGAATATAATTCGGTTCCCCTACTTACCTGAAATTCTTACTGATATGTTAAATCTAAGATTATTCATATTACTGTCCAATATTCAATTTTATTTTTAATAGTTTTAACAACTTCAAAGTTTTTTCTTTTTTTAGCACCATTTAGATAAATATTTAATTTTTTCAGTAAAACCTTATTAGCAATTTTGTATTGATCTAAAGTGAGTTTTTTAGAATTCATAATTTTCTCTAGCGAATAAATTCGAAATTGCTCAATTCCACCAGAAATGTTGGATAATTGATCATCATGACCACCATATTTTTTTATTAACATTTCATCAATAAAAATAATTGAATACTCTGAAGTAATTCGAAGCCATAAATCGTAGTCTTCACAAATAGGCATTGCCTCATCAAACACACCAACCTCTTTTAAAATGGATTTATTTAAAACAACACTAGAAGGAGAAATCAGGCAAAAGTTGAGGCACAATTCAAAGATATTTCCTCCAAATTTTTGATGCCTTTTCCCTTGGTTTATTCTAATCCCATTTTTTATCCAAATTTCGTTAGTATGACAAAATAAACCGTTAGGATTTTCATTTAATACTTTTCTCTGTTTTTCAAGCTTTTTCGGAAACCATTCATCATCCGAATCTAAAAATGCAAGCCAATCCCCTTTGGCGATATTAATTCCTTTGTTTCTTGCAGCGCTCACTCCTGCATTGGACTGATAAATATATTTGATATTTGGATAATAATATGGTACCCACTCTTTTGTTCCATCGGTTGATCCATCATCCACAACGATAATTTCGAATGGTTGAAATGTTTGATTTAATACAGAATTTATTGTTCTGTCTAAATTCTTTTTTCTATTAAAAGTTGGAATAATAACAGAAATATTCAAAATATTTAGTAATTAAAACAATTTTTTAGGATAAAAACCCAAGTCAACCAAGTTTTGAATCTTAGAAATCACAAAAGGACGGTCTTTTTTGTAGGTAACGCCAAACCAAGATTCTCCGCTGTACAAAACTTCAACACTTTTTTCCTTAGCTTGAATCAATTCATTTACAACTGAAGGAATTAAATACTCACTATCAGTTTTATTTCCTTCTTTTTCCAAAAATTCAACGAACATTAAGTTTAAATAGGCGAATAAATCAGGAGTAAAACCCCAAACATTCATTGATACTGGTTCGCTTCCATCTAATGCCAGATTTCTATTTGAAGAGAATCCATTATTTATACGTTTTAAGTTACTAGTTTCTATAATAGTGTCTAATTTGCCATCCTTTATGGTACAGAGCCCTCTAGTAACACTCCCAAAATCAGATAATGTTCTATCTAACTGAAAAGCCACCATAGAAAAATTATCCTTATGGTTTTTGTAATAATCTCTGATTACCTTAAACGATTCTCTTCCATAGAAATCATCTCCATTTATTACTACAAATGGTTCTTTTATGATTTCTGCTGCACTTAATATAGCATGTCCAGTTCCCCAAGGCTTGTGACGATTTTTTGGACAACTAAAATCTTTTGGGAGATCATTTAAGTCTTGAAATGCATAATGCACGTCAATTTTGCCTTCATATTTATTCGATATCTTAGTTTTGAATTCTAACTCAAAATTTTTCCGGATAATAAAGACAACTTTATCAAAACCTGCAATTATTGCATCATATACAGAATAATCAATAATAGTTTCTCCAGATGGACCTACAGGGTCTAATTGTTTAAGGCCTCCGTACCGAGATCCCATGCCTGCAGCCATAATTAATAGTGTTATACCTTTCATTAACTTATCTTCCTTCCCATTGTATAAGCCTACAATTTTAAAATTGATACTATGATAATTAAATATTTTTACTTTTTATTTTATTTTTAATAACTTGCTTTTACACAGCAATTCAAGCTTATGAAGTGATTTTATAATATAGTTTTAAAATTCTATTTTAGATATTCTGAATTTATCACCACCTCTAATAAAAGGGATGATGAAAAAAGTATAATCGTATCTCTGGGGTTTCATGGTGTATTTTTCATGAGGTCTTGCACCCCAACTATTATCACCACCAAGGCCCATCTGCCTGTAATCAATAAGACAATCAATTTGATTTTTTTGAATAATATCAATTTTCCCATGTCTCTGACTATTAGGTATATAATCTAAATCTTCGTACGGATATTGATGAACACTACCATCAAAAGTAGGATTGCCTTTAATTATAATACCAACACTATCATTTTCTAATGACAGCCATCGAATATCGGTTTTATTTCCTGTTTCCTGTGGTCTTATGTATGGAAAAGTTTGGCTCCATACGTCTCCATAATAATGACCAATCGGAGCTGATGTCTTTCGGTCCCAGTATGACTCATGAGGTCCTCTCCCAAACCATTCTAAATTTGTGAAATCTTTCGGCAAAGTCATTTTTACCCCAAAGCGAGGAAGTTCCGAGTTGGATTCATTAATTGAATTTATTTTTTGCTGAATGGATAAAAGTCCATTTCCGTAAATATTATACGACGTTTCAAGTATTAAACCTGTAATCTGATCTGTTGAAACTTTATTCAATTGAACTCTGTTATCACTCATATTCGCAGTAAATGATTGAAGAATTAACCTATCAGATATTGTTTTCCAAGTTTTTGCCCTATTTTGCATGCCATTACCTAGATCATTATCTGTAGGAGCTCTCCAAAAGTTTGGTTCTGGACCGATTAGTATTAAGTTAAAACCTTCATACTCAAAGTTTTCTAAACTACCAATTTCCCGATCAAAAGAAATTCTAAAGTTTTTCCCATTTACTTTAAAGTATTCCTTTGTTTTAGAGAGTTTAACTTGTGGAAGATTTTTTGAGTTTGTAGAAATCACCTTTTTATTCATGGGAAGTTTGAACTGCTCCCAGGCAACTAAATGCTGCTTTGAAAGCAACTCAGTTTTTTTCTTTGATTTTGCTCTCAACATCAAAAAATACTCGCTTCCAGGACTAACTTGAATTGTTCCATGATTAAATGAAAAAACCTCACTATCTCCGGGGTTAAGATTCAGTTTTCCAAGCTTACCTTTTAATACCTGTTTTCCATCTCTATCTATTGACCAATAAAAATCTAAGTGATCCAAACTTAAGAAGTCATAATGATTTGTAATTATTATCTTTGTAATGCCATCAATTTGCAGATCCTCATTAGATTTAAACTTTACTGGCTGGTAAACTTTTTTAACCTCTGCAAGATGGGGATTTGGGGTACGGTCTGCTGCAACTAGTCCATTTGCACAGAAATTTGAATCGTCACCAAAAAACTCTGTGTTGAAATCTCCACCATATGCCCAGTATGCTTTTTTTGATAAGGAGTCTTTAGCTAAAATCACTTGATCTACCCAATCCCAAATAAATCCTCCTTGAAGAGATTTATGAGAATAAATTACATCCCAATAATCTTTCAAATTTCCAATGCTATTACCCATAGCATGAGCATATTCGCAAAGAATTAATGGTTTGCTTGGATTTCGACTTCCATATTCAGATAATTGATTGATATCATGGTACATAGGAAAAAAAATGTCAGAGTATTCCCCATCTGCCATTGGTTCATAAACAACTGGTCTTGAGTCATCCCTATTTTTAATCCATCGGTATAAAGGTTTAAAGTTTTTACCATTTCCTGCTTCGTTACCCATGGACCATAATATTATACATGGCTGGTTTTTATCTCTTTCTACCATTCTTTGACCCCTATCTAACCACTGTTTTTCCCATTTTGGATCATTTGAAATAGAAGGCATCCCATGTGCCTCGAGATTTGCCTCATCTATTATATACAAACCATATTTATTACATAATTCATACCAAAATTCTTGATTAGGATAGTGTGAGGTCCTAACTGCATTAATATTGTTTTCTTTCATTAATTTAATATCTTGGATCATTGATTCTTTAGAAATTGACCTACCCTTCGATGGATCCCATTCATGCCTATTAACACCGCGTAAAAGAATCGACCTACCATTAACTTTTAGTTGAGATTCTTTTATTTCTACATTTCTGAACCCAACTTTTTGTTGAATGGCCTGAATGACTTTACCTTTTGTATTTTTTAAAGTCAATATTAAGGTGTAGAGATTAGGAGTTTCCGCTGACCAAGGACTCACTCTTCCTGCTTCGATTTGAATATTTACTTTCTTTACTGAATCAATGGAGGTTAACTCCTCTTTTGAAAGTAGTTTTTGTTCATTCCTAAATAATTTAGCATTAAGACTAAAATTTCCTGCAAATCGCTCAAGGTTGATTAAACTAACATTTAAATCAATTAGTCCATTACGATAATTATTGTATAGCTTTGCTTTCAGAAAAAAATCAGCAACCCGAACTTTAGGGACCGCATAAACATAAACATCTCTTTCTATTCCACTCAACCTCCAAGTATCTTGTCCTTCTAAATAGGAACCATCTGAAAATCTGAAGACTTGAACAGCTACTTTATTTTTACCAACAAAAACTTTGTCTGTTATATCAAACTCAGCTGGAGTTTTAGATCCTTGACTGTATCCAACAAATTCACCATTTACCCAAAGATAGAATGCAGAACGAACGCCATCAAATTTTATGAATACATCTTTATCTAGCCAATTTTCATCTAATTCAAACATTCGTACATAACTGCCGACACAATTATTTTTTTGAGAGACAAAAGGAGGATTCGCAATAAAAGGATAATCAATGTTTAAGTATACTGGTTTTGACCACCCTTGCAATTCCCAATGCCCAGGGACTTCTATATTATTCCATTTTTCAACTGAAAATTGATTCTTCTCAAAATTTTCAATCGTGTTCCCTGGGTTGGACGAAAAATGAAATTTCCATGTTCCACTAAGAGACTGAATAAATTTTGATCGGTTTGGATCTCCAGCAAGAGCAAGTTGCTCCGTTTCAAAAGAAAAAAAATGTGACCGCGCTTCTTGCCTATTGATTTGAAAAATAGCTTCATTCTCCCATTCAGCACCAAATAACTTTTTTTGTTTATTTTTCGTAATAACCATAATTATTACAACAAACGTGAAAGAAGAAAAGATTATTATTTTTTTTTTCATCAAAAAATTTAAACAAATGTGTAATCCAGAAAATGAGCATTTTCTTTAATGAAAACAAGCAGAGGCTTGATTTAATAATGAAATTTAAAATGGTTCATTTTGTTACACTTAAATAATAAAAAAATTACAATCTCATGTATAAAACAAAAAATTTTTAATAAAGTGTAAATTATTGTTACACTTTATTTTTTTAGTTAACTTCCGGGATGAGGTGAAGGGATGGTCTTTTTTATATTGTAATCATTCCAAAATATTTATGGCGGAGTCATTAAAAAAATCAATTCTTGTCATAGAGAATGACAAAGAGGTACTCGAAGCCCTCTCTGCGCGGTTTTCAAAGCAGAATATGTTAGTCATTACCGCTGTTGATGGATATGATGGGTATACAAGAGCATGCAATGAAATGCCTGATATCATCGTTTCTGAAACGCTATTGCCTAGCATTGATGGTTTTAGACTTTCTCGTTTATTAAAATTTGATGATAGATTCAAAAAGATACCGATTCTGCTGATAACTAAAAAACCTCTCCAAACAATACAAGCGATGTACAAATCATCTGGTGCAGATAATATTATAGCTAAACCATTTCGATTCGGAGATCTTCGTAAGAAAATTCAGGAGCTGTTGCTGTGATTAACGAAATCCCCGAAATGATTGTCTCAATGACTCTGATTATAATTAGTGCAATTATCGGAAGCTTCTTAAATGTTGTAATCCATAGGGTTCCCACCGATGATAGTGTTGTAAGCCCTAGGTCTCATTGCCCAACATGTAAAAACAACTTGAGAATCATAGATAACATACCAATCGTAAGCTATCTAATACTTCAAGCAAAATGCTTCTTTTGTAAAGAAAGAATTCCTGGTCGGTACATTTTTGTTGAGTGTTTATCTGTAATATTAACTCTACTCTTGTACAATGTTTACGGCCCAAGTTCATCCTTCATTCTTTTTACAGCACTAACTTATTTACTAATTGCAGTCACGTTCATAGATATTGATTACTTCATCATTCCAAATGAATTTATCATAATTGGATTATTGGTTTTAATACCCTCACTTTTTTTCGAATGGCTACCGCTGAAATGGGATGATGGTTTAAATGGTAGTTTATGTTTTTCAGGTTTTCTTTTCAGCATGGGTATAATCGGCCAGTTCATACTAAAAAAGGAAAGTATTGGATTTGGAGATGTAAAACTAGGGCTTATTCTTGGAGGTTTTCTAGGATTGGAACTTTCAATACTTGCATTATATTTAAGTTTTGTTTCATCTGCGCTAATCGTCTTAGCTATCCTTTTTAAAGGAAATGCTGAACGAGGTATGAAAATACCTTTTGGTCCTTATTTAGCGATTGGAACTTTAGTTGCGTTGCTGACTAATATACCAAGTGGTGGCAACATTATCATCAACTGGTATTTTGAGAGCATGTTTTAAAATGGCGGTTCGGGGTAAAAAATCACTAGGGCAAATGCTAATCCAATCTGGAAAGATTGAAGAAGAACAACTTGCAATCGCGCTAGATAAACAACAAGAAAAACCAGGATATATTGGAACAGTATTTCAAGAATTAGGATATGTAAACGAAAGAGAACTTAATCAATACTTGAGTCAACAGTTACGTATTCCTGCAATTAATCTAGGACATTATAATGTTGAGCGCGACGTTTTAGAATTAATTCCTGAGCGAATAGTCCGTTCTCAAAAAATCTTGCCACTTTTTAAACTAAACAACACTCTTAACATTGCTATTACTGACCCTTTAGATGCTACTCCTATTAATGCTGCTCGCCAAGCAACGGGGATGAAAGTTGACACTGTAATCGTTACTAATGCGGAACTTGATAATGCTATAGACCTGTATTACGGAATGTCTACTTTTGTTGATGTCGAACAAGAAGATGATGCTACAAATATAACTGATTTATTTGATGAATCACGAATTGTAGAACTAGTTGATAGCATCATATCTCAAAGTGAAAGATATAAATCGAGTGATATTCATATTGAGCCTCGAGAAACAGACATTCGTATTCGGTTTCGTATCGATGGAAAACTTCAAGACTTTCAAGGATTGCCTAAGGAGATTAGCACTGCATTAATTTCTAGACTCAAGATAATGGGTAATATGGATATTGCTGAGACAAGAAGGCCCCAAGATGGACGTATTTTATTTCAATCAAAAGTGGGTCGATTAGATCTTCGTGTTTCTACTTATCCAACTCTTTACGGAGAAAAATGTGTAATGAGACTTCTAAACATATCGGAGGCGTTGCACTCCTTGGTTGATCTTGGATTTGAGGAGGATATTCAAACTAAGTATCATGATATGCTTATTGGGAACCAAGGTATTGTCCTTGTATCAGGGCCTACTGGGTCTGGAAAAACAACAACACTTTATTCCACACTAAACAAACTAGAAAGCCCCGATGTAAATATAGTTACCATAGAGGATCCAATTGAATATGACCTTCCAAATATTAATCAAGCTCAAGTAAATATTAAATCTGGAGTTAGTTTTGCTTCTGCCCTTCGCTCAATATTACGTCAAGATCCAGATGTAATTATGGTAGGAGAGGTTAGAGATGAAGAGACTGTAGAATTAGCCATTCGAGCCGCACTCACAGGTCATTTAGTTTTTAGCACTATTCATACAAATGACGCAGCTACTGGATTTACAAGATTATTAAATTGGAATGTTGAACCTTTTCTTATCTCATCCACAGTGAAAGGTATACTTGCACAAAGGCTTGTCAGACGAATCTGCAAAGATTGTAGAAAAGAGTACCAAGCCACAGAATTTGAAAAAGTCCAGCTAGGGATTGACCCGAATGAAGAATTATTTGGTTTCAAAGGAGAGGGTTGCCTATCTTGCCGCAACTCAGGATATAAGGGGAGAATTGGTATTTATGAGCTATTACTCATGGACCAAACTATATCAGAACTTGTGTTAGATAATGCTCCCGGCTATAAAATTAGGGAAGCCGGTGTCCGAGCAGGAATGTTAACTATGCTTGATGATGGATTAACAAAAGTAAAAAGAGGTGATACAACAATTACCGAGATCTATCAAACCCTCGGCTCTTCTCAATAATGTCTATGTCAAAAATTATTTACGTTAGCGGATACCAAGATAATTTTCCTGAATTATTATCAATAGGAAAACAAATAGACTGGGTACAAAATGGTATGATTGCAATTAGTGCTGTCCAATCTAGTGCAACATCCGCTGTAATAATAGAGGACAATCTACCATTGATGACACCATCTCGGTTAATAAAAGAGCTTTCAGCAACTAAACCAAATTTACCAATTATATTAATTATACGTACTGAAGAGAGAAGAAAACAAATTATTGACGATTTCAAATTAGGAATTTTTGGATGGTATGAACCCGAACATAATCAAGAATCGGATTTAAATAATTTATTAGATCAAGCAATTAATTTTTATCAGTTTTTCAATAATTTGACTTCAAGAAACCAGAAAGACATGAGTCCTGTCGGCTATAGTGATATGGTAGGTATTTCCAATTCAATGCTAAGTATATATCGCCTCTTAGCACAGATAAGAAATAAAGATGTTACCACATTACTACTTGGTGAAAGCGGAACTGGGAAAAACCTTGCTGCACGTACTCTGCATGAGACAGGCCTTCGTAGAGATAAACCTTTCGTGCATGTTAATTGTCCTGCGATACCATCAGAATTACTTGAAAGTGAGTTATTTGGGCATGAAAAAGGAGCCTTCACTGGTGCTGATGAGCGAAAGGACGGGAAATTTCTTGCCGCTAACTCTGGGACTATATTTTTAGATGAAATTGGAGACATGAGCCCTTCTCTTCAGGCAAAAATTCTCAGAGTCCTTGAAAGTGGAGAAATTGAAAGAGTTGGCGGCGCTGAAACACACAAAGTAGATGTTCGTATTATATCAGCAACAAATCAAAATTTAGAGGCAAAAATTCAAGATGGTAGTTTTAGGCAAGATTTATACCACCGTATCAATGTTTTCCCTATTGACCTTCCTTGCTTGAGGAAACGACCAGAAGATATCCCACCTACTACATTTGCAATCTTGGACTCATTAGCTAAAAAGCATAAAATAGATATTAAATACATAACTCCTGGAGCAATGGAACTTTTAAAGAATTATTCTTGGCCAGGTAATATAAGAGAACTTGAAAACTCTTTAGAGCGGATTGTTTTAATCAGCGATAAAGCAACCATGGATTTCGAGGATGTAAAAACTATAATCAATCAAGAATCACTGATTTCGAAACCAAAAGTAATTAACCAAAAAGTCAACTCAGTTGAGCAAAATAATATTGGCGAAAACAATTCCGATAAAGAACACATTAAAGAAAATTCAATTAATTTATCTGAAATAATAACATTGAAGGAAATTGAATATAAGGCAATAATTGCAGGCTTGAATCGTACTAATTGGAACCTAACATTAACCGCCGAACAACTGGGCATTTCTAGAATGACTCTTTATCGTAAATTAGAGCAACATGATCTTCGCAAAAAAGAACAATAAAGGCCCAAAAACCTACTCTTACATTGCTAGAAATGACGTTGACGAAGTTGTTCAAGGAGAGCTCCGCGCCGTAGCTGAAAACGCTGCATCTTTGCAACTAGAAAGGATGGGGATGGAACCAATTTCTATCTTAGAAAAGGGTGAATCCTTGCTGGATAGAGACATAAATGTTTTTGAGAGTGTTCCTCCAATGGCAATTTATAATTTCACTAGACAATTATCTGTGATGATGAAAGCAGCAGTGCCATTAGTTGACGCATTAGAGTCAATGCTCTCTCCTGATATGTCACCAATGTTAAAAAAAGCTGTAGAAAAAATTATCCTAGATGTCTCTGCTGGATTTTCTCTTTCCCAAGCTATGTCAAAACACCCAAGAGTTTTTAATGAAATGTTCGTCAATATTATTAAAGCTGGTGAAAGTGCAGGCGTTCTTGATGAAGTTATGTACCAATTAGCTGATTTTATAAGTCATGACCTCAAGCTTAGAATGGGTATAACCCAAGCAATACGCTATCCAATGATTGTCATAGGTATTACTTTAGCGGTTGGTATTTACGCGGTGACATTTATACTTCCTCGATTCTCATCACTTTTTGCATCCACTCGAATTGAATTACCTCTTCCAACACGAATTCTTCTTGGTTTAGATATTTTTATAAAAAGTAATTATAGCATAATCATATTTGCAATATTTGCACTTTTAACAGGATTTATTCTTATAATTCGTACTGAAAAAGGTAGATTTCAATGGCATAAATTTCTCTTGAGCGCCCCGATAATAGGTCCAATACTTACAAAAATGGCAATTTCACGATTCTGTCATGTACTTGAAACCCTCGATAGAACTGGAGTACCAATCCTCACAGCGCTTCGAATTGCAGGCAATACAGTTGGTAATGCTTTTATTTTAAGTAGGGTAAAAAATATTCATGTAGATGTTGAAATGGGTAAACAAATTGCTAAATCATTGAGTTCTCATGCCGCGGATATTTTTCCTGCCCATGTTTTAAAAATGATTTCAGTTGGAGAAGATGCAGGAGCGCTAGATGATATGTTGAAAGAGATCGGTGATATGACTGATGAAGAGACAAAAGATCATGTGCTTCGTCTTACTGCGACTTTGGAACCTCTAATTACTGTTTTCATGGGCATTATGATCTTGACTTTGTCTTTAGCCATATTTTTACCAATTTGGGATATGTACGAAGCTTTAGCAGCAGGCTAAAAAATATTTTTGTCCAAGTTTATTTATTCTGCATTTAATAGTTTTTAATAATTAATTTAAATTCAAAAACATCCAAGGAGAACAAATGCAAAAAGCCATTCAAGTAATTTTTATTTGTTGTATTATTATAAAAAGTGATCTTTTAGCTCATTGTCAAGTACCTTGTGGGATATATGATGATGCTTTGCGCGTGATATCTATCCAAGAAGATTTTGAGACTATTAATAAAGCAATTAATGAAATAATCCAACTGCAAGAAAATTCCGAGGACCCAAACTTTAATCAAATTGTCCGTTGGATTAACACAAAAGAGGAACATGCAACTCGAATCCAAAAAACAATTTCCGAATATTTTCTTATCCAGAGAGTCAAAGTAAAAAATCGTAACGATAAGTCTGCATACAATGATTATACAAATAAATTAGAGACCCTACATCAGCTAATGATCATAGCTATGAAATGCAAACAAAATATTAATCAAGAACATGTGCATAAAGGAAAAGTCCTTTTGGATAAATTCACCAAAGTTTACTTCGATGATCATGGTATCAAACACCTAAAGGCAATTAAAAACACACTTTAATAAAGATTCTCTCATGATATATGATTAAATTTTACCAATCCTAAATGAAAAGAAGATTCTTCACAAAAAATCAGTTTTTAATTGCCAGTGTATATTTATTAATTACTCTAGATTTATGTTTTTGTGAGACTACTGAATGGGGTAAACTAGATTCTTTAGATGGTTTATTTTATAAAAATGGAGATTTATATACAGGAGAAGTAATTAAATATCTTGGTGGAGGGTTACTGCGAGGTAACTTTAAAGAAGGAAAACGACACGGTCAATGGGAAAGAAATGATCGTGTAGGTAAGCCTACTTTGATTGGTCAATATGAAAATGGAGAGCCGCACGGAAGGTGGAGAGAATGGTATTCAAATGGAAATCCAGAATTAGATGCACACTTTAAACATGGTGTTTATCATGGCGTTTATATCGAATGGAATCAAAAAGGGAAAAAACTTATTGAAGCAAATTATGTAGATGGAATCGAAGATGGGAAATATAAAGAATGGCATGATAATGGTAAAAAGGCAGTTTACGCATCATATAACTTAGGTAAATGTGTGGGGAAATATCGGGAATGGTATGAAAGTGGAAAAAAACTATTGCAAATAGAATATTTAGATGGGAAAGAAAATGGAAAATGGGTTCAATGGTACCCTAACGGAAAGAGAGAATTACTAATAAACTATACAAATGGTATAGCTAATGGAAAAGCAAAGTTCTGGTTTGAGAACGGTAGCGTACAGGCTGAGGGAGACATTATTGGAGATACTCCCAGTGGAGGGTGGATTTTAAGAGATGCCGGTGGTGTAAAAAGATCAATGAAATCATCAATTCAATAATATTCAATATATAAACTTTTATTCTATCCAATTAAATTTCATTTTTATGATAAGAATAGCGATACAAAAACTAATTTTTTTGGGAATTTTGTTAAGCCAACAACCTTTAGATTGGGGGAGGCTTGATTCGCTCAGGGGTATCATATATGTTGATGGGAAACCTTTCACTGGCCAAGCCTACAAGAAACTAGAGGAGGGGGAATTATTTGGTGAATATTTGGATGGAATTCGACATGGGTTATGGCAAAAATTTAATAGAATTCAAGAGCCATTAATGATTGGAGAGTATATAAAAGGAAAAAAAAACGGAATATGGCAGCATTGGTATTTAAATGGAAGTAGAAAATTATATGCTTTGTTTGATAATGGTATACTGAATGGTAAATATCTTGAATGGTATCAAGATGGGAAAAAAGCAGTCAACGCAAATTATAACAAAGGAAAAGAAGATGGGAAATACACTGCCTGGCACCCAAATGGGAAGAAAGCATTAAAAGCTTCTTTTTTGCAAGGCCTTCCAAATGGAAAATATCGTGAATGGTACCAAGATGGGAAAAAACGCCTAGTGATACCATATAAAAATGGCAAAGAGGATGGAAAATGGATACAATGGTACCAAAATGGTAAGAAAGAACTCTCTATTAATTATGTAAATGGGGTAGCATGGGGTACCGCTATATTTTGGTTCCAAGATGGAAATATTAAAATGGAAGGGGAAGTTATTAGCGAAACGGAAACAGGTGGATTTATGTTAAGAGACCGAGGGGGGAACAAAAGACACTATGAATTAAAATAACACAAATCCTCTTAAAATTAGAGGCTTTGTGTTATTTTAATTTCTTAGTCAATTATGGTGCATACTTCTTGTAGTAATCCCCTGGGGATTCCAAGTCAGCAACAAAGATACATGGTGCAGAGGCAGAACTTCCTGCTCCACCACCTGGAAT
>MDSY01093061.1_pt1 | contig 17506 bp, 5 predicted proteins | sample 811131 | NCBI WGS metagenome assembly MDSY01 (sample SAMN05326643, study PRJNA326480) | marine metagenome | isolation source: seawater | place: Atlantic Ocean: South West | collected 2010
ATTATTTCTTAACTGAATACTATTACCACTAGTTAAATCAGTATCAATTAATTGTATACGAGGATCAGAGTTCCATATCTCTAACATGTATGTTGGATTAACAGTTCCGATACCAACTTTACCAGCTGGTGTAATGCGAAGTTTTTCTGTATCAGAGTTACCTGTATTAAATACAATTCCCTGACTATTAGTACCACCGTTTGTTTGTTTTATGGATAATAAACCAGCAGATTCTAAATTAATTGTGGCATTTACACCGTCATGACTCACCTTTAATCCGTGAGTTGAACCTCCAGTAACATCATGAAGTTTTAATGCGGGGTCAGTTCCAGCTAATTCTAATAACTCATCTGGATCATCAGTTCCGATACCAACTTTTTGATTAAGATTATCAACTACAAACCAAGTATTACCTCCTTTCATTCCACGCAATTCATTTATATTATTACCACTTCTATAAAAATCAAATAAACTTCCACCGCCACTACCAGCATCATTAAGTGCTTGTATTCTTAATATTTGAGTATTACCAACACCAATATTCCAACTTTTATTATCTGCTGCTTGATTTGAATCTGTAAACCTTATAACAGGGCTAATAGAATGTAAGTGTAGAGTTTGTTGTGGAATAGTGGTTCCGATACCAACATGGCCATCTGATGCGATGCGAACTTTCTCAGTACCATTTGTTTCAAATGCTATTAAAGAACCAGGATCACCAGTATTATTATCATAATCAGCACCTAAAACAAGAGATCGAGTTGAAACTATTTTTGTTCCTTCTCCTCCTGGATTATGAAGTGCAATTGATGTCGTAAATCCAGCTGCTGATTTTGCAATTGTTAATCTTGCATTATCTATGACGGAAGTGTGACCAATAAAAACATCATCCCCATTTGATTCATTTAATCCTAGATTACCATCTGCGTGTAAAGTTAATTCTGAACCACCAGTTCCCTCATATGTAATTACAAAATCTGAATCATCATTAGCATTATTAAAATACTGTCTTACGATATCATGAGGTCCATTTTTAAAATATAATCCTGAAGTACTACCACCTGTTCCTTGAAGATGCAAGAGTGCTGCTGGATCATTAGTTCCGATGCCGACTTTACCATCACCAGTTATTCTTACAACTTCTGATGTAGAAAGAATACTTGATTGGAACATGAAATCTTTTGAAATTCCACCAGATACAAATTTTAAGTCAGAAGCATCACCTTTTATGAAACTATTAAGAGGTCCATCGGAAAACTTGATTACTGGTGATGGTGATTGTATATGTAACGCCTCATCTGGATCACCAGTTCCGATACCTACTTTTTGATTCTCATCTATTGTAACTCCTACACTTCCACCTGTAGTAAACCTTATATTATCAGCAGCAGGATTATCAATATAAGTATCTGGATCACCTGCAAAACCTAATCTTTTACTAGATGCAACTTGAATGTGTTCAGAGGAAGTCCATGCATCTGTGGCATCTACCCAATTCCAAGTTTTATTACCATCACCAGATTCTAAAGTAATACCACCACCATCTGAAGCTGCATCATTTGCAGAACCAGAACCCAAGACAATGTTTATATCATCCACCGTCATGGTGGTAGAATTTACAGTAGTCTGAGTTCCATCGACTTGGAGATTACCTGTAACTGTTAAATTATTACCTATAGTTACATTGTCAGGAAGTCCAATTGTAATTGTTTGACCAGATGCAGAAGTTTCTATCTCATTAGTTGTTCCTGCAATAGTTAATGATTGACTATCGAGATCAACAGCACCAGTTCCACTATCACCAGCAAAATCAAGATCCTGTGCAGTTACAGTATCATCAACATATTTCTTGATTGATTGCTGCGTTGCCAATGCTGCTGCACTGTCTGATGCCATATCATCTTCATCAAGTATGGTGGTAATACCAACAGTTGGGTTTGTACCAACTTGAAGTTGAACAGTTGTAGTAATACCAGTAACATTAAGATCATCTAATTCAGTGTATCCATCTACATCGAGATTACCTGTAACTGTTAAATTATTACCTATAGTTACATTGTCAGGAAGTCCAATGGTAACTTCATTACCACTAGCACTTGTTTCTATCTCATTTGCTGTTCCAGCAATATCTAAAGTTTCACTATCAAGATCAATAGCAATTGTTCCACTATCAGATGTAACATCAAGATCTTGTGCTGTTATCTGAGTATCAACGTATGATTTAATAGATTGTTGTGTGGCCAGTGCTGCTGCACTGTTAGATGCCATGTTATCTTCATCAAGTATTGTAGTAATACCAACTAATGTTTGACCAGAAGTACCAACATTAAGAGTTACAATTGTAGTAATACCAGATATATTTGCATTATCTAATTCAGTATGTCCATCTACATTTAAATTTCCATCAACATTTAAGTTTGAGTTTGCTTCAATAACACCATTAAAATTTGCAGTTTGTAAAAATGTAGATACACCAGCAACTTTTAATGTATCACTTATATCAACACCAGTTACAGTAGTTTTTAAACGTTCTGATCCATAATTATAAAGAATTGCTTCACCTGTCGAACCATCTGCTGTAAAATAATTTGTTGTACCACCACTACCATCATCAGTGTTTATTACTACATCTTTATCATTAGCATAGTTTGTTATTTGTATATTACCAGTCCCTTCTTGTATTTGAAGATTAGATCCAGTATGTTTGATTGCACCATCCTCACCATTACCAAATTTTGCTGCTACATCATCACCAAATTTAAGAATATTATCCGACTTATCAAAAAGAATATTATTACTATTTGCACTTATAAAGGTTACATCACCATTTAATTTTGCTTCTCCTACTAAATCAAAAGGAACCGAAGGATTAGTGCTTCCGATTCCTACCCGATTATTATAATAAATGGATCTTGGAGAACCATACTGCTCTCTCCAAGGAGTTATTACTGCTACTGTGCTACCAACTCCTGTAGTTTCTACGTAAAGAAGTCCATCATTAGTATTAAGTGCTAACTCACCTAATTGTAAATCTGATGTTGTTGGTCTTCTATCTGCAATAGAAGATCTTTTTAATCTAAACGGAGTTGCCATTTATTATATTCTCGGTATATACCTATAAAAATAGACTTATATAAGCCTGTTTTTATTTATGACTCTTTCTCGTTATCTTTATTTTCATTACCAACAAGATTCAATGCTTCCATTGCTCCCTGAACTTTTAAATATCTTTCCTTTTTAGTATTAAATTGTTTTTCCAAATCAATTAAATCTGCTCGAAGTTCTTCTTCTTGCTTCTTTAGTTCCTCAATCATCATTCCTTTTTCCATGAGTTCAATTCATAATTGTGTTTTTATTTATCATACACTAAATAGTAAAAAAAGTCAAAATGGTTAAGGAATTCCGCAAACAAGGACTTAGAAGGGATTTAAATTTTTCTGATATTCCTAATCCAATAGCAGCATTAAATAATTTACTTGATAAGTTAATTGATAAAGTAGATGCAACTTTTATATACAACGATTTAGATTGTATTAGAAATATTAGTTCAATTGGGTTAGATAATGAAGGATTTTTAAGATTTGTGAACAATGAAGAGCAAGTAACTTCACCATCAGGAACAATTATATCATCTTTTCCAATAAAAACATATCAAAATCGTTTAGATATAACAGAATTATTTTCTGGTGTCCCAAGAATCCAAGGAGGAAATGGATTAAATGCATCTTATTTTAATGATGAACAGGTTGATGCTACTGACACAACAGTGCAACCAGATGGAACAGTTAGAATCTTTGAAGGAAATCCTCAAGTAGAAAATAATTTTTGGGAAGATGGTGATTTTGATTGGAATGGAAAACTTGTGCCAGATTTATCAGGTTTTGCTGGTGGTATTGAATGGGAAGGTTATTTCATACCAAAAATAACTGGAGCACACACTTTCACTATATACCAAACATCATGTGCACATATTGATTTCCAAGCAGAAGCTTATTCTGAAGATCAATATAATAATGGTAATCAAACACAAGTATATCAAGCTGGAAAAAGAATTAATGTTTCAACAACAATCCCAGTCAAAGTTGTTGATACAGGAACTTTAGTGTTGGTAAATTCAACACTTCCAGCAGCTGGTGCTGGTGCAAGTGGGGAAGATGAAATATATGTTGGTGAGGGATTAGTAGTTAGTGGATCAAATATTAATGGAGATTCAGTAGTAGATAGCATTAATGAGAATAAAACATCAAATAATGGTGGAAGGATTAGTGTTACACCAGGTACTGTAACAGGAACTGCAGGTGATCAATTCAATTTAACATTAAAGAAAACTCTTGGCCAAGAAGATAACTTTACTTATACCACATACATTTTAGAAAAATATAGACCATATAGAATAAAACTAAAATATTTTATCCCAACAGAAGTTGATGGAATACCATTCAATGCCCGTAGAATGGATAAAACCTTTAATATCAATGTAACTGAACCAATGGATGTTTCTGGTAGTGATGATCTTCGATATACAAGATTATATAATTTAGGTTATGATTTCACAGATAAATCAAAAGGAAATTTATTTAAATTCTTAGATAATTCTATTTTATCTGGTGGTGGATCAATTGGATCTGCTTCTGGTGGTGGTACTGGATATGTAAAAGTTAAATCAAATAAAAAAGTTGATGTTAAATATAAACCAAAAACTAAAATAAGTGATCCAATTAGTGGTATTACTAGAGCAACAGTTGTAACATCAACAACACAAAATGTTTCCATTGCAACAACTTCAAGTACTAGTGGTATTGAAATAGGAAATAAAGTATTTGGTCCTGGAGTTCCAAATGATACAGAAGTTAAAGAAATTATAATTAATGAAGGTTTCTTTTTGACCAGACCTTTTAATACAACAGCATCTAATCAAACATTAAAAATTATAGATCATCGTGGATTTGTGAAAAAGACAACAGGTACTTGTTCTGGAACTACAATAACATTAACCTCACATGATTCAACTGGAACAAATTACACCTCCGATTTAAAAAGTGGTATGGTTGTAATTGGTAATGATGGAACAAATGGTGATTTTACAGATTATACAGGTATTACTACAAGTGGGTCTACAAATACAGTAACTATTCCTTACAGTAAAACTGTTGATCAATTTTACGTAACTATTTACGGTCCTGCTTCTAGTCTTTCTCCTGTTCATAGAGTTAGATTAGCATCTGGCACATACACTTTTACATATGACTCCACTGATGTAGGAACCAATACAACTGGAAATGCACTTGTGGTTGGCATTAGGAGATATACTGTTGGTGCATTAGTTACTGATACTGGTGTTTCACAGATATATGAAATAAAGGTAGAAGAAGGACCATATGATCCAGATTTATACTTCTATGAAGGAAAAGGATTATTAAATTATTCTTTAAATACATTCTGTGCAACTGGTTCTGGAGGACAAGAAGTAGAATGTCTTACAGCAATAGCCAATGCATCTACATCTACTAATAGAATTCAAGTTAGTCAAGATGATTACAACAAAATATCAACTTCAGGATGGAAAGGACAAGGATCTATCTTCTTGAATGGGGAAACATCTGTAACACCAGTACTAGATGGTGGTAATTATTACATTCAAGCAAATGAAAATCTAGTAAAAGATATTAGTTCAGGAGCAAACTTTACTGTAACTACTTACAGTGATACAAGAATATTATGTTGTCCACCAACAGATACTTCTCCACCATTTGTAGCAGTAGAATCAGGACTAGAAACTACTACAACTAATAGAATACTAAGAATAGATAAAGGCAATTTAATATTTGATAAATTAATAGCACCACAAGTTCACTCATCTAAACTAGAAGATGAATCAAATACAAGTAATTGGGTATCAAATAGGTATATTGAAATCCAAACTGGTGTAACTGCAGGAGATCCTACAGTTTCTGAAAATATAGGAACAAAATATAAAATATTATGTGAAGCCTAAGATGCTATTGTAAGTAAATAATATGTTTGCCCATTAATAACAATAGGAATTTTATGAGTGTAATCATTTACATTCATATTTGCTTGTGTCTCTACGTCTATATTATCAATTCTTATATTATCATGAAAGGATAATTCTCCCATAGAAGGTTGCTCGCTTTCAGTAGTTAATTTATTAGATATAGTATCAGTCCAAGGATTATTATCTGAAGAAAAAGCACGAGTTCCTGCAATAAAAACACCTGGAGAAGCACTATCATCTAAATTACCAGCAACTTGGTTGTATGGATCGGGATCTATAACTTTTACATAACCTTCATATTTTATATCTCTAGATGAAGTAACATCACCCGTACCTTTATATTTTTTAGTTATAGCATATCGGGCATTTGAATGATTTGTAGTTATACCTTGAAATACTTGATTTATTGTAAAACTACCGCCATCTTCTTCTGGAGTTCTAAAAAAATCAAATCCTCCCTCATCTGAAATTTCTGGTTTAATATAATTAATTAAGTTAGTTTGTGAAACTGGATCACTTCTCAAAAATTCAAAATAATTAGGAGTTGGATCTTCAGTTGCAGTTAAATTAATTGTTTGAATTCCGACTTGTGTTCCATCTATAGAAACATAATCTGAAGGATAATATGAGAGTTTAAATTTAGTTTCACCATCCGAATCGCAAGCATAATAATTAGTTCCTACTTTAAGAGTAGTTGATCCAATTGAAACTGGAGTAGATATACCAACAATATCATCTTTAGTAAACTTAAGTCCTTGCTTTGGTCTAATTTTTAAAACCTCACTTCCATCCAAACTCATACTAATACTATCTTCTCCAATATCATATCCAGCAGGAAGATCTATTACATATTGCCCATTATTATCAAATATAGCATCAACAAAATGATATCCATTAAAAAAAGTATTACCAGTACCAGTTACATTTTTTAGTTCAATTTGATCATAATTATCAATATAATGTGGATTATCTAGAATAATATAAATTGTTGATTGAATTGGTTGAGTACCTATTTGAACTCTTGTAGCACTTAATGAAGTTATTCCAACGTCTCTTCCATTTTCCCATGTAAAATATGCAGAAGTATTAACAACAGTATCACTAACTGTAGTAAATCCTAATTTACTTACGTTTCTCAAATTATTTTGAATAAGTCGTATATCATCAGATATACCTGCACCACCAATATTATTTAAAGCAACTGCTTCATTTTCTGTTTCAACTAAATTTGAATCTCTTTTATATCCTTGATTTTTTATAGCCATTATTTAACCCCAAACTACATTCCAACCTTTTGATTTTAAGAAATCTGCTTTTTCTTCTGATGCTTGACTTAAATTACCATTATTTGCACGAATATTCACAGTAACTCCTCCTCTAGGTCTAGATTGATAGTTTGTATACATATCATTAATAATATTATTTAGTGAACCTGATGTTAAATTATTTCCAGAAACATCAAAGTATGATAATTTAGTATTTGTCTCAAGTGATCCTGCTGGATAACTAGAAAGATTATTATTATAGATAGTCAAAGTCTTCAATTCTCCTACTTGATTAAAATTAGGAATAGATCCACTTATACTACATTGATGTATATACAAGTATTGTAATTTTGGAAGATTAATAAAACTCTCAATAGCAGTAAAATCATTCATATTTGCACGAATAAGATATAATTTAGATAAATTTTCCAATGCTGGAAAAGTTCCACTTAACCGATTTACTGAAACATTTACGTATCTTATAAGAGGATTACTAACAAAATCATACATAGTTCCCGTAAGATTATTTTTCTGAAGATCCAAGTAATCTAATTTAGAACATCCACCCAAATTAGGTCTCACTCCATTTATTTTTTTATTAGATCTTATCCTAAGAAATTTAAGTTTTGTTGTACTTTGAAATGCATCAATCTGAATATTAGATACACGTAGATAATTACCCACAAGTTCAAATCGTTCTAAATTTGGAGCACCTGCGGTATTACTATCATTAAAAACACTAGTAGGAATAGTAGGATCAGTAGAATTATCACCATACACTCCACCTTCAAGTCTTACAGAATAAAATCTAACCGATTTTAATGCAGTATTATTAAATTTTGGAAGTTTTCCACTCAATCCACCATTAGGATGCATACCAATTAATGTTCCAGCACCATCAGTAGCTGTTGATGCTGGATACGAAGAATGATTTATTGTAATGGATTCTAATGCATTGCATCCATCAAATAAAAAATTACCACTTGTATCCACTAAGGGACCAAAATTTCTTGTGTAACTTGCATCAAAAGTTCTTAATTTTGACCTACCAGCTAAATTATTAGGACATGGTAAATTAGTATAATGCATCCATATACGTTCTATATTAGGAGAATCTATTCTAAAGTCCTGATCACTTAACCACCAATTCCTTTGAATATTAAGATTAACTAATCCTGAGGCAGTTTTAATATTTTTTTCAGTTCCTGTTGGTGCAGGAAGATATGTATGTCCATTATCTGTTGGAGTTCCATCAATACGACTATTTCCCGTTCCAGAACCTCCAGCTATTCCTCTAAAATCACCCCTATACAATGTATAAGTTGTACATGTATCTGATATATTTGGAATATGACATTCGTTATCGTCATTATCTGGATGATTATATTGACGAGAACCATATCGTGTAATATTAAGTACAGTTAAATTAGTGCCAAATCTTTGATAAAATAAACTTGCATTAGAATTACCAGTACCAACAGTAGACTGTGTATACCAACTCATATCAGATACATCAGTTGCAGGAATAGTAGAATCATCTGAAATCGAACCATAATAATTTGATCCAATATAACATTGTTGTAAATCTGAAGGAAGTTTATTTAAAATTTTTGCATTCAATTTTCTTTCTGATGGAGTTTCACTAAGTTGCAAAAGATTTCTATCCATAAAGAAAATCTTCATATTTGGAGCAAATGCAGTAAAATCTGGAAAATTTTTAAATAGATTAACTCTGAACCTTAAATATCGAGCATTCGTCAATACAGCATCTGGCAAAAATTCAAGATTACAAGAATCAAAATAGGCATTTCTTATATTATCTGGATTATAATAAAATTTAATATACCTTTCTTTTGCAGAAGAACCACGAAAATCTATAGTCGATCTAGTTCCACTCAAAACATCTGGAAAATTTACAAATATTGTTGGATCATCAACATCTTCAACTTTCCAACTTGGTCTAATACTACCAATTCTATTAATATAAACAGTTGGTCTAACTCTTGAGAACTGCCCTTCAAAAACCAATGGTATACCTTTCATTGCATATAATTTAATTGGCGTTCCATCTATATCTACTGTAATTCTACTTGTTGGTAACTCAGCAGAAAATTCTCTTTCTTCTGCTACCAATGATGTCTGTAATCTTGGTCTACCTGAAATTCCACTTGCACCAGATTGTGTTCCAAATTCCAATATTGATCTAGTATCTGCATCATGAGCATCTGTATTGGAAGTTTTAATTCCAACTCTTGCTCCATAAGAAATTCTTGCTTTTGCTTGCTCAGTTAAACTCGGACTTGACGCTCTACTATCTGAAGAACTCCATGAACTAACTCTAGATGTTGATATATCAGCAATTTTAAGAGTAGTTCCATCCAAATAACGATATCTAATTGCACTACCATCAATAGAACCATTTATAGTTAAATTACCAAATAATATAGAATCAACACCTGCTTTATCTAATAATGTAAGGTCATATGCTCTACTATCTTCCCAATATCTATCTGCTGTTCTGAATATAGGATCATGCAATCTTGAAAATCCAGCCCAATCATTTAAAGATGCTCCTGCAACATTGGATCCTCTAATTACATCCAAATCCACTAAAGGTATACCAAGAACATCTAGAACCAAACGTTTTGATTCTACATCTGCTAAGTAACTATTAATATTTAAACCAAATAATTTTGGATTAGTTAATGCCATATTGCCAACTTAAGTTGTCATTGTTTTTTATATTTATTATTGCTCTTTGAAATTCAAACTAGCTTGAATCACAGAATAAGATTCAGTCGAATCAATATTCTTAGCAATTATAAAATTAGCTTCAAGATTATCATTATCTGGAGTGATAACTTCCCTATCTTGACTGAATACCTTACTTAAATCAATTGTTTTGGTTTCATTTTTACCAACATAATATACATCTTTAAGAGCAATAGGTCTCAAATTAGATTTATTTTGATTATCAAATTCTGCACCAGACAATGGTGCTACTGATCTAAAATTAGTCGGTTCAGTTCCAACGTTATCTGTTAGTCCACCATAAGTATTTACTTCACAATTCCTAGTAAGAAATATTGGAGATATGGTAGATTGTGCATCACCTCTTGTTTCTTTTATAGAAACATTATTAAGTTCACCATAATTTTTTAATTTAAATATACAATACAAAGGAAATGGATTATATTTAAATATCTTAGTCTTTGTATTCATTTGAGTGCTATATGGAGTATATATTTTCACTGGTCTAACTAATAACTTAACAACATCATCATCATTCAATCCAGTAGAACCATCAATTTTAATATATTGAAATGTTAATCCACTCCCACTATCAACATCCTCAAGAACATTACCACTGTATACCACATTATTTAATACCTCCTTCACTCCATCAGGATTAATAATTGCAACTTGTCCTCCAGCATAACCTGTTATACCAAGAACACCAGTAAGAACACCAGATGCTGATTTAAAATAATTACCCATCGGTATTGTTCCTTCTCCTCCAGAAGGCACTTCAACATAAGTTATATTTTCAATTTCTGTTTCATCTTGAACTTCTACAGTAACTTTTCCACATCTTCCTGTTCCAATGCCACTTAATGTAGGAATCATTCTACCTAAACCAAGTCTAGTCCGATATTCAAATACTGGCCAACTTTCTTGTCTTTCCCATCCATTTTCATCTGGAGCAGCCCATGCATGAGTATGTTCTGCATATAAAATTTTATCATTAGGCAAAACAGAAGTCGCAATACCTGTTCTTAGTACTTTATTACCTATACTATCAACATCATCCCAATTAACCTCAAATCCCAATCCAGTGTCACTATGAACTTCCTCATCCATATTTGCTATTGGGGGAATATCCGTAACTCCAACTAAAACATCTCCCCAGTGACTATGTTGCCATGTTGGATCAAACCCATTATTTGCTCGTCTAGGAACCACACATTGTATTTCAGTTTTTGATCCAGTAATCTCATAATCAACAACAGCAGTTGCATCATAATTACTCAAACGAACTGCTTGAGGGTTAGTTCCTGATGCAGCACTTTTATAGATATTTCCTGGGAAATCACTAGATTCAGGAAGTGTTGTCAGAACTGCAGGACTCACTGATCTATCATAGACTTTGTTTGCCAGAAGAGGTCTAGTGTCACTAGCGAGGTCTGCTGGAATTGTAAAATCTCTATGACCAGAGAATCCCTGAACCCTTGCTTTAGTATATGAATTAAATCCTACAACACCATCATTACCAGCCAAAGCAGAATTATTACTATCATCATAAACATCAATAATATAAAAATTAAAGATAGATGGTGCAATAAGTTTTGCTCCAATATCTTGTTTTCTAAAGAAAGTCTCAGTTGTTCCAGGTGGAACATACATTTCAATCTCATTTTCATCTGAAAACTGAATAAAAATATCTCTTCCATTTAACGTAGTTCGAATACCAGGAGTATATACATGTGCATATCCAGGACACGCTGTGCATAAACCAACTTTAACTTCTGTTAAAGCAGTTGCACTAATATTCAATTTAGTTGGAATTACTAATTTTTTATTAACTACACCAACACCAGTGCTATTATAAATTAAATCTTTAGGTTTAAGAGAAATAATTCCCAATTCATCATTTGATACTTTAACACCAGGAACATCTCTATCTGTTTTTGTTGTCACTGAATAAAGTTGACTCGTTCCTTCATCTCCACCATCAACATAATATGAAGCACCATACTTATAAACAAATTGTGGTGTCCTAATATCCCTTTGTCTTGTTAAGTTAGTAACATATCTAAATCTAAAGAAAGGATCAACTAAACAAGGTTTTCCTAATGAGTTTTCAATAACAATAGTATGAATAACTACCCATCTTGCATCCCCATTACCTGTAGGAATATATGCATAGAATCTTGCACCAATAGCACCATACCAACCAAATTCAATCTTCCACATAGTAATATTTTCTGGCACAGCTGTATGTCCAGAATCTCCAGTGCCATTTAACTTATCTCCATTAAATTTATCTTGAGGAATTACAAGTTCATAAAAATAACTTTCATCACCATCTGGATTTGTAGCACTTTGCTTATTATCAAAAGGATCTGGTGATATAACATACTTTTGATCTGCCATCTCCATTCCACTTCTTTCTACAGAAGATTGCTCTAAAGGCATTTTACTTCTACGAACAATATTCACAAATCCATTACTCATTTGGAAAACATAATGATCTGTTTCATTAAATATTCCCCACTCTAATTTAAATCCTCCAATAAATTCTCTAGCAACTCTTGTACCAAAAGTAAATCCACTAATTCTACCTGGTTGATATCTAAAAACTCTTCTAGATCTAAGTAAAGTATATCTTAATGCATCATCTCTATATCCAGGACGAGTTGATGATTGACTATACAGGTTACCAGTTCCTAGTAATAGATTAACTTCTGAAAATCCTATGCTAGAAGTAGCACTATCAGGATCTTGAAGTTTACCATCAACAATATCTCTCCAAGTCTCTGTCCAAGTGTCTATTTGAGCAAAACACTCATCTATATCAACTACATAATTAGCATCTTTAACACTACCTTCCATTTTAGTAGTAACAATACCTGGATTCAAGAATTTATTCAACCATTCAAATGTTGCATATGATCCTCCCATAGTTGCATACTTATTATAAAGAGCATTACCTAGTTCAATAAACCGTATATAAGCTGCAAATAAATCCACATCATATAAATTTTGTTTTTCAAAATTAGGTCCAAAAGGATAAGTATATGGAGCAGGAAAAGAATACAATTTTATTGCAGATTCTTGAGTTTCCTCCAAATAAGATCCCCTATCTCTTTTACCATAAAGTCTATTTACTCTTTCTTCCCATCTTTGGAAACTAACAGTGCCACGATAATAAACAAATTCCCAATCCTTTTTCTCTAATCCATAACTAGAGACATTCGAAAATAAACTTAATTGAGTTTCTGCACGAGGAATACCAAGTAATGTTGTACTGACTTCACTAGTTTCAGCAAATTGTTCTGCAATTTTAAGTGTTGTATCACTTTTAATACTTTTTAATTCAGATTTTGATATACTTACATCATTTACTCTTTTATCAATAAAATAATACTTTACGCTATCATCATTATAAAAATATCCATTATAAACACCTATTCTCATGTCATCATGATCTGGATCAATTACATCATCCTCCCCTTTGCCAATTTCCATTCCTACAGATTTTCCGTATCTATATGTTCCTGAAGTAAGATAATACTTACCATCAACTAAAAAATCCTGTATTTCTAATGGATCCTGTACTGTTACAGAAGCATTTGCAAACGTTAATGCTTTTGCATCATCAGGAAGAAATACGTCACTAAATTTACCACTTACACCTTGAGAATAACCTTCTGCTTCTGTTACAGGATACTCTTTACCATTCAGCACAAACTTAGATAAAGATGAAGATGTTGCTGCCGATGAACCACTAGATGCAAGTTGAACAGGAGTGTCCCAAATAACCGTTGCTGGTCCTCCATGCATATTTGAATCATCACCCCAATTAGTAGTATCAGTTGGAGTAGTTGCTTCAGTTCCAAGATAATAGTCATCACTAGATATAGTTCCAACATCATTAGACAACCAAAGTTTAATATTACTAACACCCCACGCTCTATCATATTCCATTTTTGTTGCTATTATACCAGCAGCAACAGGACAAGCAGAACTTGTTCCATTAAACCTTGCATCCCTAGATTCTATAGTTGTTGCAGTTGAATTACTAGTATAATAAGCATCATAACGATGAAAACCTGCTTGATCGCAAGCCGCTGCCAATGATTCATCTGCTGCAGCAAATACATCTACAGCATCACCTGCATTACTATACCAAGTTTTACATTCCTTTCCAGTGCTATGAAAATCATCATCAATTGCACCAACTCCAATAGTATTATAAACAACATTTGTACCACTACCAGTTTGTCCTATTTGCATCGGATATCCTGGTCTATTCACTGTTCTTATATAAGTAGCACCACTCATATATTGACTATTTTCAAGTGCATCTACCAACGCTGTATTATCAGCATTATGATGATAATTATTATAATCAGGATGATTTGCTTTAACTATTTTTTGGTTAGAATTTCCTGCTGCACAAACAAATATAACTCCTGAATTTACTAAATTATCTCCAGCAACTAATACCGCATGACTACCAGCCTTATAAGGCATAGATTTTCGACCCCAATCACTAAAGTTACCCATAAATGCAGGAAGACTGCTATACGAAGTTCCAGATGTATTACCATCGATTGTAGCAGGTCTATGCCAATAATATCCACTAGTAGGAGGGGCCCAACGATGACCCCAACTATTACTTGAAATTGTTGGATTTTTAGTATTATCTGATGATCTATTTGGTTTAAGTTGATGGAATACTTTTTGCACATTGAATCCATCAACTTCTACATTCGAATTCAACCTACCAATCATATTCAAATACCACTTATTAGCATTATATGCCCACCCAAATGATCTACCATATGCTTGTGATGCACATGCTGTTCCATGATCTTCTGATGATGACTGACCAAATGCTCTATTAGGTAATGCTGTATTGCTGCCATTGCAGTTTGCTCTAGTATAATTAGAACCTATACTTATCTCACCAAAAGCATAATCTCCCGTTGCAGTTCCACCCTCAGCCAAACTTACAAATTTTGCTGATCTATAATCTGTAGAATCACCAGACCACCAATTACGTGCCCAAAATTCATTAGGAACTACAGTTCCATCCCAACGAGTAATTAATTTTGGTATACTTGGAAATGGTGATGCTACTTCAAAAAAGTCAGGATCAAGATAATAAGGAGCATCTAATATTAAATCCAATACATCACAAGATCCAGTAGCAGCAGAAGAAGAGTGACCAGCTGCTAATACATTACCTCCAATATAATTACTTGGTGGTTCTGCTGTTGCAGCATCAGAATCATTTGATTGTTTAACATTAGATATTAAATTAGGATTTTGAAATTCAATATGACCAAACCAACATGCAGTATCACAAACAATTAAATCAACATCCTTTCCTGTTCCATATTGTTGTATTCTATTAGACTTAATAGTATCCTCAGATTGCCCACGCCAAGGATCTGTTTTGGCCATGTGCCTTCTTAATTGCCATGAACCTCTATTAAGAAGAGTTGAAGTAGGTGAAGTTGGTAGATAATTAGTATCTACTGTACCTCCCTCATCAGTACCATGATTTCTTTGGTGTCTTACTCCATTATTATATCTGTATTCCCTTGTAGATGTTCCTCCTGTTATTGTTCCTCCTCCACCACCTGAAGAATAATTATTTTCATCTTTGCTAACTCCAATACTTTCTGCAAGATCCCTAGAATCAGTTCCATCAACAGAATGATTTTCAGATAATGAGATCCTTGAATTATAAGAAACTTTGTGTATAGTGGTTCCTTCTTTAATATATTTTCCAGAAATATTATATCTTATATCATTTAACGGATCAGTATCTGAAATATTAACACCAAGAGAAGTTTCAATACCAATATATGAAGGAACATAAATTTTATTTTTAGAATTACCTTGCTCATTAACTACTCTTACATCAAAATAAGGCCACTCATCATGTTTTACTAAATCATTACCTTCTTTTTTAATATAAAGTGATGTTGATCCAACTCCTACTGCAGTTCCATTTTGCTGCTCAACAGTCATAATACCAACAGAACCAGCTGGTGGAGTTGCGTATCCAGAAAGTGTAGAAGCAAGAGATTCACCAACATTTACATCATAATCACCATAAATCATTGCCGTAGAAACTACAGGTGTATGAATTCTCTTTCTAGATTCCGAATCAACATCACCTAGTGTAATTGATGTTGCTCTCTCCATTGTTGCATCAGCAACATAAAAAGAGTCCTTTTCTGCGATTAAAGGAACTTCAAATTCATCAACTAATATTTCACCTGTAGCATAATTATACAAATATTGTTCATCTTGAGGAACTATCTGAACTGGTCTTTTATCATCTCCTAATTTTATATCCTTTCCACCATTTTCTACTCCCATAAAACAAACATCATCAGGATTATTCTTATAAGTTCCTGGATATGCACCAGGATTAATATGGACAAAAGTAACTTTAGAATGATTTCGAAGTGAAGTTGCTTCACTATCAGTCAATAGATATATTCCAAGCGTAGGAGTATGAAGACATTGATTCTTAACACCACAAGAACTTGTAGGAATGTTATCCTCTAATGATCCATCTTTTTTTAATTCTTCATGTATAAACTGCCAATCAAATTTATCATTACAACCAACATAATATTCTTTTTTTACATCCCCAGAGGGTTCTTTTACTAAGGTATCCTTAAAAGCAAGAAATTCCTTTTTTCTTGCTTCATATGCTGTTGTAGATAACATTTATCACTGCTCCTCCCAAGTCAGACTTGCTGCAATAGAAGTGTCTACAGTGCCACTTTGATATGTTTCTTTAGATGATGCCATAAGGAATATACTCTCAATTGTATCTGTTAATGGGAATGAAAGGTATTCTTTGTTATAATCAAAATATGACGCAAGATCATATTCTTCACCAGTTGCAGGTATGAATAGACTTGCAACTACCGTTCCAGTACCTGGTATAGGTGACCGAAGTTGTGGACTTATCTTGACCGATGAAAGTGGAGCAAGTGAAAATTCACCAACAGATGAACTTATTGTATTACCATCTTTTGGTCTGGAATTAGATTCATAGATAAATCTATTGGCATTACTATCTATTGTTGCAGGAATAATAATATTATCAGTTGTAGAATCTAATGCATGGAAATAGTAACTATCCTGTTCTACATCCTTTGTTCTATCCTGTCCTTTATTTTCAAGATAACCTAATACAGCAAAGTGTCTAATTGGACTTTCATTTTCATAATATCCTCGGAACCAACCATAAACACCTTTACCAATGTCTCTAATATACTCTGCAGCAGATGCTGTATCAGTTTCATTGGAATTTACACGAACTTCGATCCAATCAGCATTTGAAGCATCAACAATATCAAGTTTCTTACTCCAGATTCCATCTGATGTTGCTTCGTCAGCACTTGCATATGCTTTACTTAAAGCATTAGATAAACTACTACCAGCAGAATTAAATGTATGAGTAGTAGTG
>MDSY01132299.1_pt1 | contig 17505 bp, 16 predicted proteins | sample 811131 | NCBI WGS metagenome assembly MDSY01 (sample SAMN05326643, study PRJNA326480) | marine metagenome | isolation source: seawater | place: Atlantic Ocean: South West | collected 2010
AAGAAGACTTAGACTACTTGCTGCAAATACTGCTGCAGACTCTCTTCAATTAGGGAAGGATAAAGTAAATCAATTCGTTCAAACTCTAAAATTTGAATTAACGGCATCTCAAAAACAAGTCTGCAATGAAATTGTAGCTGACCTCAATAAATCACAACCAATGATGAGAATGCTTCAGGGTGATGTTGGCTCTGGAAAAACAGTAGTGGCGGCGATTGCTTGTCTAAAAACAATTATGAATAAAAAACAAGCCGCTATTATGGCACCAACTGAATTACTTACCGAACAACATATGGAGTCTTTTTCAGCATGGTTTATAAAGCTCGACATAAAGATAGTTAAATTAACCGGCGGACAAAAAAAATCTACTCGTGACAATAACCTTCGTCAAATCAAGCAAGGTGAAGCTAATTTAGTTATTGGAACGCATGCCCTATTTCAAGAGGGAGTTATTTTTAAAGATTTAGCATTAATAGTAATTGATGAACAACATCGATTTGGGGTTAATCAAAGGGTAGCTCTTAGAGAAAAAGGAAGTCAGTTTAAAAAACAACCTCACCAATTGATTATGACTGCAACACCAATTCCAAGAACGCTTGCAATGGCAGCTTATGCCGATCTAGATTCCTCGATAATTGACGAACTACCTGTTGGAAGAAAAGCAGTCGAGACACTGGTTATTCCCAATGATAAACGCCCATCAGTCATTGAAAGAGTAAAAAATGCTTGTACAAAAGGTCAACAAGCTTATTGGGTTTGTCCATTAATCGATGAGTCAGAATCAATCAAAGCAGATGCAGCAACGGATCGATATGAATATTTAAAAAAGATAATTAAACCACTAAAAATAGGACTTGTTCATGGCAGGCAAAAACAGGCTGAAAAAGAAAAAACTATGCGTTTATTTAAAGAAGCTAAAATTGATCTGTTAGTGGCAACCACTGTCATAGAAGTTGGTGTCAACATCCCAAATGCAAGCTTAATGATTATTGAAAATGCCGAAAGAATGGGATTGACTCAATTACACCAATTAAGGGGTCGAGTTGGGCGCGGAAATCAGCAAAGTCATTGTATTTTATTGTACAAAAAACCGCTTGGCTCTCTCGCATATGATAGATTATCTATATTACGTGAAACCAATGATGGGTTTATTATTGCCCAAAAAGACCTTGAGCTTCGAGGTCCTGGTGAATTGCTGGGAACAAAACAAACTGGATTACCGCAATATAGAATTGCCGACTTACTTAGGGATGCTCACCTACTTCCCAAAGTACAAAAAATAGCTGAAATAATGATGCAGGATTTTCCTAACAAAACAAATAAAATTATCATGCGGTGGGCTAATGATAACCAAGAATATGGAAAAGTTTAAGCAATAAATGACTTCTAATATAAATAAAAATATTAACAACTATCTTCTTCTAATGAGGCTAGACAAGCCCATTGGAATCTGGTTATTAATGTGGCCTATGCTCTGGTCTTTATGGATTGCTAGTGAAGGACAGCTCTCAATAAAAATTTTATTAATTTTCTTATTTGGAGTCATAATCATGCGCTCTGCTGGATGTGTATTAAACGACTTCGCTGACAGAAAGATAGACCCTCATGTAAAAAGGACTCAAAACCGACCTATAGCATCTGGAAAAGTCTCTGAAAAAGAGGCAATAATTTTATTCATTTTTTTAATGACTGTAGCTTTTGGCTTAATCTTTTTTCTAAATACAACAACAAAGGTCCTTGCTGTTTTTGGGGCCTCTATTACCGCCATATATCCATTTGTTAAAAGAGTATTATCTGCCCCTCAATTAATACTGGGCTTTGCTTTTGGTTGGGGAGTACCTATGGCTTTTGCGGCAGTTCTTGATCATGTGCCACTTCTTGGTTGGTTAATTTTCATTATCGCTATAATTTGGGCTTTAATATATGACACTTATTATGCAATGGTTGATCGCGATGATGATTTAAAACTGGATGTTAGGTCAACGGCTATTCTTTTTGGTCGATATGATTTATTTATTATCGGTATACTTCAGTGCTTGATGCTTACCTTATTATTTTTTATGGCAAAATTAGCTGCCTTAGGAATATGGGTATATATAGCAATCATAGTCTCCATGCTTATGATGGTTTATCACCAGTGGTTGGCCAAAGAAAGAGATAGGGAGTCATGCTTCAAAGTCTTCATGCACAATCATTATATTGGTATGGCTATTTTTATTGGTATCGTCCTTCACTATCAAACATAAATCGAAGAAAGTATGACTAAAAATATATTTTTTCAGCACAATATAGAAAGAAAATCTGATGCTGCGGCAATAACATTCTCTAAGCATGATTTTATCCACCATCATTGCCGTAATGACCTGATTGAAAGAATGCAACTAATGAATTTAAACCCAAAAATAGCTGTCGACTTAGGATGTGCTATTGGCTCAAGCTCAAGATTTCTAGCGAAACACTATAAAAAATGCCATATCTTTAGTTTAGATTTGTCGCTTAACATGCTTATAGAATCAAGAAAAAAACGCTCCTTTTTAACTCCTATCTCAGAAATACAAGCGTCTGCCAATTCTTTACCATTCAAAAATAATTCAATCGATTTAATCTTTGCAAACCTTCTGATGCCTTGGATTGAAGATCTCCCCTTATTCTTTACTGAAATTAGTCGCATACTGAAAAATGATGGTTTATTTATTTTTTCTACGCTTGGGCCAGATAGTTTACAAAATATAAAATCAATATGGAGTAAAGTTGATGACTTTGAGCATGTTAATCCTTTCATAGATATGCATATTATTGGTGATCAAATATTACAATCTGGTATTGGTGATCCTGTCTTAGACGCTGAAAAACTCACTATTAATTACAAAGATATTAATTCACTATTTTCTGATATAAAAAATTCTGGAAGTACCAACTGTTTAAAAGATAAAAATCCAGCATTAACAGGTAAGAAAAAATTTAAAGAATTCAAGCTAGCACTGAGAAAAAGTATGACTAAAGATCAATTCAATATCGAATTAGAACTAATATATGGTCATGCATGGGGCAAACATTTAAACTCACATCCTAATGAATATTCAATTGATATTTCAAAGATAAGAAAACATACAAAATAAAAAATACACATGACAAAAATAAATCGATACTTAAATTTTTTAATGCCCTATATTCTTTTACTAATATTAATATATTGTTTTGCATCGCTCGGTTTCTGGCAGCTAGATAGAGCTAAGGAAAAAGATACCTTAAATGAGGCATATGTATCTGAAACTAGTTATTTAAAGATTCGAGATGATTTAGCTATAGATGAATATCAACAAATTCAATCTAACGGGGAATATATAACTGAAAAACAAATTATCATTGATAACATTATTAGAAATGGGCAATTAGGACAAATGATAATTTCTCCCTTTGAGATAAGCAGTGAGTTACCTTTGCTGCTTGTTAATCGAGGCTGGATTAAAAAAAATATTAATTCTAATGAAAAACCAGATATTAATATTAATGTAATGATTAATTCAGTCAAAGGAAGATCTGGCAATCTCCCAAAAATGGCAATTAGAGACTCTGAAGCATTTAGTGAAAGCATCGCTTGGCCTATGTTAGGTACATATCCCAAGATAAATGAAATTGAAATTCTTTTAGAGCGTAAAATATTGCCTTATATATTATTATTGGACTTAGAAGAAGAAAACGGTTTTCAAAGGAATTGGGAGCCAAGAATATCTAGTACTTCGACTAATTATGGCTATGCCATTCAATGGTTTTTAATGTGTTTTGGGGTGACCGTTATTTTAATAATTAAACTGAAAAAATTATTAATAAATAACAAATAATAAACTTCTAAATTAAGTCAAATTAAAATTGATGGTATAATTAACATTGTTAATATTTCTTTAATAAACTAATAAGGCAAAAAAATTGCAAAGTGTTCCGCGCTCCAATCAAGCAAATTGGCAAGATTATTATGAGCTAACAAAACCACGTGTTGTGGTTTTAATTGTCTTTTGTGGCATTGTTGGAATGCTACTAGCCACCAGTGCATTCCCCCCTTTAGATGTAATATTTTTTGGTGCTTTAGGAATAGGTCTTAGCGCCTCTTCAGCCGCTGTAATCAATCATGTTCTTGATGCTAAAATTGATGAAAAGATGACTCGAACTAAAAATCGTCCATTACCTCAAGGTAAAATTTCTCAAAAAAAAGCATTAATTTTTTCTTTTATCTTATGCATTATTTCAATGTTAATACTTTTATTAAGAATCAACATTTTAACTGCTGTTTTAACTTTTCTATCCTTAATTGGCTATGCAGTGATCTATACGGTGTATTTAAAAAGAGCAACACCTCAGAATATAGTCATCGGCGGAGCCGCTGGTGCTGCGCCGCCTGTTCTTGGCTGGACGGCGGTAACTGGAGAAATTCATAGTGACGCTTTAATTCTCTTTCTTATTATATTTCTCTGGACTCCACCTCATTTCTGGGCTTTAGCTATTGCAAGAAAAGATGATTATGAAAAAGCTAATATTCCAATGCTTCCAGTTACACATGGCAATGACTTTACACGCTTGTTTATACTAAATTATACAATTCTATTAGTAGGCATAACTATATTGCCTTATCAAACTGGCATGAGTGGGCTAATTTATTTAATCACAGCAATAGCAACAGGAGCTGCCTTTTTATGGTACGCAATTAAATTAAAAAAAGACGAAGATATTGAGCTGCCAATGAGAGTTTTTCGATTTTCAATACATTATTTAACAATCTTATTTGCAGCTTTACTCGTAGATCATTATCTACCATTAAGAATTAGTGATTTTTTGATATAAATGGATGTAACCCCAATACTTGACTCTCTTAACGAGCCGCAGCGAGAAGCAGTTTCTGGGCCTGCCTCACCAATGCTCGTAATTGCTGGTGCTGGAAGTGGAAAAACAAGAGTCTTAACGCATCGTATTGCATGGTTGATTGATGTAGAACAAACCTCGCCTCATCATATTATGGCCGTTACATTCACGAACAAAGCTGCTAAAGAAATGCGAAATCGCATTGAAGAATTACTTGATATACCGGTTAATAACCTTTGGATTGGGACTTTTCATGGAATAGCTCACCGCTTTTTAAGAAGACATGCATCTGAGATAGGTTTACAAAAAAACTTTCAAATAATTGATTCTGGCGACCAACTTCGAATAATAAAAAGATTAGTCAAAAGTCTTGGGTTAGACGATGATCGATATAATCCTAAAAATATTCAACATTTTATTAATAAACAGAAAGATGAGGGGTTACGCTCGAATCATATAAATAATAATAATGATCCAGATTTAATTCAAAATATTAAACTATATGAGAGTTATCAAAATATATGCGATCAAGGAAGTCTCGTTGATTTTGCTGAGCTCTTATTAAGATCATATGAACTATTTAGAGATAATCCATTAGTACTTGGGAAGTATCACAGGATATTTAAGCACCTTTTGGTCGACGAATTTCAAGATACAAATACTATTCAATATGCATTTTTAAGATTATTAACAGGCCCAGAAAGTATTCCTTTTGCGGTTGGTGATGAGGATCAGTCGGTGTATGGATGGCGTGGCGCGAAAATCAAGCACATTAAACAATTTCAAAATGATTTTCCAACAACGAAAATAATTACACTAGAACAAAATTATCGTTCAACTGCTACTATTTTAAAAGCTGCCAATGCGATTATTACTAATAACGAAAAGAGAATGCCTAAAGAGCTTTGGACAGACGGAAAGGCTGGGGATTTACTCAAAATATATTCAGCATTTAATGAAAGGGATGAGGCAAGCTTTATCGTAAGTAGAATTTCTGATTGGGAGAAACAGGGTAATAAAAGATCTGAAGCAGCCATTATTTATCGATCTAATGCTCAATCTAGAGCGCTTGAAGAAGCATTAATTAGTGCGTCTATGCCATACAGAATATACGGTGGGCTAAGATTTTTTGAGAGATCTGAAATTAAAGACGCACTAGCTTATTTGCGAGTAGTTACATATCAAACGGATGATACTTCTTTTGAAAGAATAGTAAATAAGCCAGCTCGTGGCATAGGCGCTAAAGCGCTCGATGCTATTAGAGCATGCGCCAAGGAAAATGATACTTCAATGTGGCAAGCTGCTTGTCATCTTGCTAAAAATGATCCCACTGGCAAAAAATTTAGTAAAATTAATATTTTTATTTCTCTCATAAATAAAATGAAAAGAGAAACAGAAAGCTTAGAGATACACGATAAAATTGATCATTTGATAAATCTGAGTGGCTTAATTGAACTCCATCAAAAAGAAAAAGGGGAACGAGGTTTAACTAGGATAGAAAATTTAGAGGAACTAGTTTCAGCGGCAAAAAGTTATGACGTAGAGAATGATGATGAGATGACCCTTTTAGATGCTTTTTTAGCGCATGCCGCACTAGAAGCTGGCGAAGAACAAGCTAGTTCATGGGAGGATTGTGTTCAACTAATGACCATGCATTCTGCTAAAGGCTTAGAATTTCCACTAGTGTTCATGTGTGGAATGGAAGACGGTCTTTTTCCTCATCAAAGAAGTATAGTCGACCCAAGAAGCTTAGAGGAAGAGCGGAGACTTTGCTATGTGGGAATAACTCGTGCAGAACAAATTTTATATCTAACCTATGCAGAACAGAGAAGACTTCATGGACAAGACAATCATGCTCCTCCCTCACGCTTTATGGCTGAAATTCCATCTGAACTAAAAGAAGAAATAAGACAAACACGTATAAACCACTATCAAACCCAAATACATGCTAGAAAAAAAACCATATCCCAAGTGTTAGAATCTCCTATTCAGCTGGGACAGAGAGCTCATCATGCTAAATTTGGTGAAGGAATAATACTTGCTTATGAGGGCCAAGGAGTTCACGCTCGCGTACAAGTAAATTTTGAAGATGCTGGAACGAAGTGGTTAGTTCTTAGTTATGCTAACCTTGAGCTTAAATAAATTTAATAAATAATTTGTAATTTTTCTTTAAGAAAAATAGCATGACAATTATATGAAAATACTTATTTTAGGTGCAGGACAAGTAGGCTCATCAGCTGCGGAACATCTTTCTCGCGAAGAAAGTAATGATGTCACAGTGGTTGACACGAGAACAGATATCTTAAGAGAGCTTCAAGATCGTCTGGACATAAGAACAATTTCTGGCCATGCATCACATCCAGATGTTTTAAAGCGAGCTGGTGCAGAAGATGCTGATATTGTTATTGCATTAACAGATTCTGATGAGACTAATATGCTCGCTTGTCAGATTTCATCTACCATCTTTAACATTGAGACTAAAGTTGCTCGTATTCGTTCTGCTGCATATATACGTACAAAGGGTTTATTTAATCTGGAGGCTATTCCAGTTGATGTTTGCTTAAGTCCTGAGCAACTCGTTTGTGAACACATAGAGCAACTAATACATTATCCAGGTGCATTACAGGTACTTGAATTTGCCAATGGTGAAGTGCGGTTAGTGGCGGCAAAAGTAAATAAAGATGGCTCACTTGTTGGACAAAAAATCTCAACACTTAAAGAGCATATCCCAAACACAGAAGGAAGAATTGCCGCTATTTACCGTGATGGACAATCACTGCAGCCAGAAGGAGATACAGTAATTCGTTCCGGTGATGAAGTATTTTTTATTGCTGCAAAAAAAGACATTCGCGCCTTTATGAGCGAAATGAGAAAAATTGATAGCCCTGTTAGAAGAGTATTAATTGCAGGTGGAGGTCATATTGGTGTTCGTCTAGCTTCTGCCCTAGAAGACACAAATCATGTGAAAATTATTGAACGCAATCCTGAAAGAGCAAAAATTATATCGGAGCAATTAGATAAAGCTATTGTATTGGTGGGTGATGCAGCTAATGAAGAATTACTGTTTGATGAAGATATAGATAAGATAGATATTTTTTGTGCATTAACAAACGCAGAAGAAGCAAATATTTTATCAGCCATGCTTGCTAAAAAACTAGGTGCCAGTAAAGTCATGGCACTCATAAACCGACCAACTTATGCTGACTTAGTTGAGGCTGGAACAATTGACATTGCTGTATCTCCTAAACAAATTACCATAGGATCGCTTTTGGCTTATGTGAGGGGTGGTGACGTAGTCAAAGTTCACTCATTAAGGAGGGGGGCGGCAGAAGCCATTGAGGCTATTGCACATGGTGACAATAAAAATTCACCGGTGGTAGGTAAAAAAATTGAGGATATTGATTTACCTCATGGCTGTAATATCGTAACTATTGTTCGCGGCGAAGAGGTTATTATGGCGCATCATGACACCATTATAGAAAAAGACGACCATGTCATATTATTTTTAACAGACAAAAGAAACAGAAACATTGCTCATCTAGAAACATTATTTCAAAAAGATGACGCACTTAGTAAATAAGATATGAATAAACAATGAACTGGCAAGTCATACAAAGAATAGTAGGCCTGTTATTAATGATGTTCAGCATCACAATGTTGCCACCGATAATTATTAGCCTTCTATATACGGATAATGTTTGGAGTTCTTTTCTCTCTGGGTTTCTCTTGACGCTCTTTTCGGGTTTAATTATTTGGCTCCCTGTGCGTCATTCTGGTAATGAACTTAGATTGAGAGATGGATTTCTAGTAGTAGCCTTGTTTTGGGTGGTACTAGGTATTTTTGGAGCTTCACCCTTATATTTTTCATCTCTGCCAAATATGTCACTGACTGATGCAATATTCGAATCAATGTCAGGGTTGACGACGACAGGTGCAACTGTATTAAATGGCCTTGATTTATTACCTAAATCTATATTGTATTATCGACAGCAGCTCCAATGGCTTGGGGGCATGGGTATTATCGTTTTAGCGGTAGCCGTTTTGCCAATGCTTGGAATTGGCGGAATGCAGCTTTATCGAGCTGAAACTCCTGGGCCAATAAAAGACAACAAACTAACTCCTAGAATCACAGAAACAGCAAAAGCCCTGTGGTATGTCTATCTTATTTTCACCATACTTTGTGCTGGAAGTTATTATCTAGCTGGCATGAATGCTTTTGATGCGATATGTCATGCCTTTTCAACAGTGGCAATAGGTGGTTTTTCAACGCATGATTTAAGTATCGGATATTTTAATAATACCAGCATTGAGCTTGTTGCTATTTTCTTTATGTTTGCAGCAGGAATAAATTTTTCGCTGCATTTTTTTTCTTGGCGCAATAAAAACTTGGTGCATTATTTGAATGATCATGAATTTAAAGCTTATTTTAAACTTATCTTGTCTATATCAGCTTTTGTTGTAATTGCCTTGTTACTGAGTGACCATTTGGATAATAAAAATATACCAATAACCGGTATCTTTCATGCTGTTTCAATCGCTACTACTACAGGCTTTACAACCACTGAATTTGCAAATTGGCCTGGTGCGATCCCAATTGTTTTGATTTTAGCAAGCTTTATTGGTGGCTCAGCAGGCTCAACTGCGGGTGGTATCAAAGTAATACGGTTTCTATTAATTTATAAGCAAGGGGTTCGTGAAATCAAAAGATTGGTTCATCCAAATGCAGAAATCCCAGTTAAATTAGGGAAAAATGCAGTGTCATATAGGATTGTTGACGCAGTCTGGGGTTTCTTTTCAATTTATCTGATTGTATTTGGATTGATGCTGATCGCAATGATGATGGTTGGCTTAGATCAAGTGACAGCATTTTCTGCAGTTGCCGCCACTCTAAACAATCTAGGCCCTGGTTTGGGCGAAGTTGCCAATGGATTTATGAATATGCCTAATAGTGCTAAATGGATTGCTATTGTTGGCATGCTGCTTGGCAGGCTTGAAATTTTTACGTTACTCGTCTTATTTACGCCCACATTTTGGCGCCATTAAAACTATCTGGTGATTCATAAATAAACTTATTTCCATAGCGAACCTAATAGATAGAGCTATTCAAGCCCTAGGAAAAACAATTTCCTGGTTAACCTTAGCCATGGTAATAACGACAATGGTGATTGTTTTATTAAGATATATTTTTAATCTTGGGGCTATTTATATGCAAGAGTCACTAGTATGGTTTCATAGTGCTATATTTTTGCTTGGGTCAGCCTTTACCCTTCAAAAAAATGAGCACGTGCGTGTAGATATTTTTTACAGGAACTTTTCCAAAAAAAAACAAGACTGGGTAAATACAATTGGCATTCTTATTTTTGTATTTCCAGTTTGCATGTATTTCATTATTGCCTCTTGGGGCTTTGTTTATACCTCATGGTCTGTCAGTGAAATATCAAGAGATTCCGGTGGATTACCCTATCCTGCTATTCCAATCTTAAAAAGTATGTTAATAATCATGCCTGTGACCATACTTTTACAGAGTTTATCCATACTGATCAAACCGCAAAGTCAAAAAGTATAACTATGGAGTGGATGGCCCTTCTATTATTTGCTGCTATTATTATAGTGCTCTTATTGGGATTTCCTGTCGCGTTCACCCTGGCTGGTACCTCGCTAATATTTGCAATAATAGGGATTATTAACGGTTCTTTTGAACAGGCTTTTTTAACTGGTTTACCTAATCGTGTTTTTGGAATTATGACCAATACAACATTGTTGGCGGTCCCATTATTTATCTTTATGGGCATTACACTGGAAAAGTCACATATTGCTGAGGACCTTTTAGAAAGTCTCTCCGACCTTTTTTGGCGCTTAAAAGGAGGGCTTGGTATAGCTGTAATGATTATTGGAATGTTGCTTGCTGCTAGTACTGGAATAGTTGGCGCAACTGTTGTTACTTTAGGTTTGCTTGCTCTGCCGACAATGTTAAAAAAAGGGTATTCACCAGAAATTTCTGCAGGCACGATTTGTGCGGCGGGCACTCTTGGTCAAATAATTCCCCCTTCGATTGTTTTAGTTATGTTGGGCGATGTTATTTCTTCTTCTTTTCAATATGCTCAGCTGTCTCAAGGAAATTTTTCACCCCGAACAGTTTCTGTCGGTGACCTTTTTGCTGGAGCCTTAATTCCTGGTCTTGTCCTTGTTGCTTTCTATTTAATTTACATATTAGTATCAGGATATTTTAATCCTCATGCTATAAACCAAATTAAGAGCCATCAACCCAAAAGACAAAGCATTAAAAATATTCTTACTGCTCTAATTACGCCACTTTTTTTAATTTTCTCAGTTCTTGGCTCAATATTATTTGGTTTTGCAACACCCACAGAAGCAGCTGGAATTGGTGCTTTTGGTGCTCTATTTATTTCTTATATTAGAAATAAACTATCTTTTCTACAGCTATCTAGCGTAATGCAAACGACATTAAAAATCACGAGCATGATTTTCTTTATTTTAATTGGCGCTTCTATTTTCTCTTTAGTATTTCGAGGCTTTGGTGGTGATGAGAGCATTCGTGACTTCTTACTAGCGCTTCCTGGCGATAAATTTACTGCCATACTTATTGTAATGATAGCTATTTTTCTACTGGGTTTTATATTAGATTTTATAGAGATAACCTTTGTCGTTGTGCCTATTGTTGCCCCCATTTTACTCACTATGAATATAGATCCTATTTGGCTTGGCATAATGATAGCTATTAATTTACAAACCTCATTCCTTACACCACCATTTGGTTTCGCGCTTTTCTATCTTCGTGGTGTTGCGCCTGACACCATTGCTACAAAACAAATTTACTTAGGTGTTATGCCTTTTGTGTTTATTCAGATCATGATGCTTATATTGCTATGCATATTTCCTGGGCTCGTGACTTGGTTGCCCGAATATATTTATTCCTAGCTAGCCACCTTCAAGCCCATTATCACCAATACGCATCTTCAAATAAGCAAGCTCAGTGATGCTCTGATTTGATGATGAAATTTTCATAAATTTACTAATTGAATCCTCTATCTCTTTTGACACTGGATCTTTTGCTACTAGGTCCTCAATAGCTTCTTCAGCATGCAACCTCAAAGCATCGAAGATGGATTGAGGTATTTGCTTAAGCTCAATGTTGGGGTCATTAGCCAATTGTTCCAATGCTATAGCATTTCCCCACATATACTCTGATGTCATATTTAAATTAGCACTCTGACAAGCAATATTTACAATCTGCTGCAAATCAGGTGGCAAGGAATTCCAAGCGCTTTGATTAACTACGCACTCAATATTTGGGCCAGGCTCATGAAAGCCAGGATAATAATAATACTTCGCTGCCTTATGGAGGCCCAGAGAAACATCGTTATAAGGGCCAACCCATTCTGCAGCATCAATTGCGCCTGTCTGCAATGAGGTAAATATTTCAGATCCAGCCATTGTCACTTGGATTGCTCCTGCTCGCTGCATAATTTCTCCACCAAGGCCCGGCATTCTTATTTTAAGTCCAACAATATCCTCCAATTCATTTATTTCTCTATTAAACCAGCCGAGCATCTGAACGCCCGTATTTCCAACAGGAAATGGAACGAGATTAAAAGGGCGGTAACATTTTTGCCATAATTCAAGTCCACCACCAAAATAGAGCCAGGCATTCATTTCATTAACATTCAGTCCAAAGGGAATCGTTGTGAAATAGGGTGCAGCTGGTAATTTTCCTCGATGATAATAAGAGGAATCGTGGCCCATCTGAACTGTGCCCTGACTCACCGCATCAAAAACTTCTAATGGTGGTACTAATTCACCGCCAGCATATACTTTAATTTTTAACCGTCCATTGCTTGCTTTTTCAATATTTTTAGCTAAATTATCAGCACCCACCCCCAATCCAGGGAGATGTGGTGGCCAAGAAGTGGCCATATTCCATTTAAATACTTTATCATCTGTAACAAGCTTGCTCATATCAGTTCGTTCTTCACTGCATGCTGATACTCCTGCTGCTAACGCCACACCAGTTACAAATTCTCGTCTTTTCATTTAAATTTTCCTTATGATTTACTGCTAAGAGTTTAATGTGTCGCCAATATAGTGCAACTGAAATCTTCATAATCATTTTATATCCACATTTTTTCATAATTTACTAATTTATAGTATTAAATTACCACTTTATTATAAATATTATGTTTGTGGTAAAAATTATCTTTATTTAGCTAAAAACACACTAATATTAAAAATATAATACAATAGTTAATAAATATGCTTTTTGCATAGCTATTTAATTAAACAAATGAGGGATGAGCCTATATGATTGTATTATTACAGCGTGTGAAAAAATCATCGGTAAACATCGAAGGTAAAAAAATTGCTGCCATCAATGAAGGTCTATTAATTTTTGTTGCCTTCGTAGAGAACGACACTGAAGATCAACTCATCAGAATGACTGAGCGAGTACTAAATTATCGTATTTTTTCTGATCATGAGGGAAAAATGAACAAAAGCGTTAAAGATCAAAATTTTGATATTTTAGTTGTCCCTCAGTTTACATTAGCCGCTAATACCGATAATGGAAACAGGCCTAGTTTTTCGGCAGCAGCAGATCCCGCCAAAGCTCAACAATTATTTTTAAAATTTATTAATTGTATCTCAGATCAACATACAAATTATCAACAAGGTATATTTGGTGCAGATATGCAAATTAATCTAGTTAACGATGGTCCAGTGACTTTTTGGTTAGAAGTTAAATAAAAAAATAAACAATAAATTCTTTTGCATATTCTCAACACAAAACGCAATATATTCATTAATTATAATAAATTGTTATACTAATCTTATTATAAATTATAAATTCAAATAATTAGGAGTATTAGAGATGTTATCAAACATCGGACCGTTTCAATTGCTGATCGTTCTTGCAATCGTATTAGCCATATTTGGTACAAAACGACTAAGGACGCTCGGCTCAGATTTAGGCAGTGCCGTTAAGGGTTTCAGGTCTGCCGTTAGTGAAGCTGATAAAGAGCCCGCTGAGATTGAAAATAATGAGTCCTCTGAATCTACTGATTTTTCTGCGGCTCAATCCAATCAAACCGATGAACAAAAATAATCATTCATAATTAAATCAAGGGATTGCTATGTCTGGTATTGGTTTTTGGGAGTTAATTACTCTATCCCTTATCGGCCTGATTGTCCTTGGCCCAAAACGTCTTCCACAAGTGGCAAATCAACTTGGAGAATGGATAGGCCAAGCCAAAAGAATGACGAGGGTCATGCGAAGACAACTTGAGGAGGAAATTGACCTTAGTGATCCTTTAGATCAAAAGTCATCCAATTTTCCTCCAGAGGATATATCAAGACCGCAATTTGTTAATAACAGTCCTGACTATAATGAAAGACCTGAACAACCTGATTCGATATCTATTGAACCTGTTTCTTCAAACAAAGATAGCTCTTAGCCAAATTTATACATCATGAATGATAAATCTGAAGAAGAGGAATTAGCTGAAGGCACTTTATTGTCACATCTAATCGAACTTAGGAGTAGGTTGCTGATTATTGCAATATCAGTAGTCGTCGTTTTTATTTGCATGCTGCCTTTTTCAAGAGATATCTTTACTGTAATTTCAGAGCCACTTCGAGATGTTCTTCCCGGCAATGCAATGATCGCAACTGCGGTAGCCTCCCCCCTATTAACGCCTTTTAAGCTAACCTTCTTTGCGGCCTTATTTATAGTTATGCCAATAGTGTTGTTTCAAATATGGACATTTATAGCGCCAGGACTTTATAAAAACGAAAAACGCTTTGCAGTACCCTTATTTATGACAAGTGTTATTTTATTCTACCTTGGTATTTCTTTTGCCTATTTTGTTGTATTTCCTTTAATGTTTAGTTTTTTTGCTTCTGTAGCTCCAGAAGGGGTAGAAGTTCAAACTGACATAGCACAATTTTTAGATTTTATTACCACCATTGTGTTTGCATTTGGCATAGCTTTTGAAGTTCCTATTGCAACTGTATTAGTAGTTTGGGCAGGCTTAACAGATACCAAAAAACTTGGCAAAGCAAGGCCGTATGTTTTTTTAATGGCATTTATAGCGGGCATGTTTTTGACTCCGCCTGATGTTATTAGCCAAACACTATTGGCTGTTCCAGTTTATCTCTTATACGAATTAGGTATCATCATGGCTAAAGTATTTGTAATAAAAAAGTCTAATGATGATGAATAAATTCATCCTTAAAACCCTAACTTTGTAATTAGCAAACTGGCATTATGAAAGACACCATTCTGGGTCATCCGAAAGGACTAGTAACTCTTTTTTTCACCGAAATGTGGGAACGATTAAGTTATTATGGAATGAGGGCCTTGCTTGTTTTATTCATGACCGACCAAATTGTTAATGGCGGGATTGGCATGACTGATGCCGAGGCAACTGCAATTTATGGTATTTATACAGCGCTTGTTTATTTAGTTGCATTACCAGGAGGGTGGATTGCTGATCGAATAATTGGCTCACAATCAGCCATCCTAGCAGGTGGAATTATTATTATGTGCGGTCATTTTGTGCTCGCCATCCCATCGCTAAACACCTTTTATCTGGGCTTGCTCTTGGTGATACTGGGTACCGGACTCCTAAAGCCCAATATTAGCGCTATCTTAGGTGAGCTATACTCTCCGAGTGATGACAGGAGAGATGCTGGCTTTTCAATCTTTTATATGGGAATCAATATCGGTGGAATGCTTGGACCAATAATATGTGGCGCTTTAGCTCAAAATCAAAATTATGGATGGCATTATGGTTTTTCAGTTGCTGGTATTGGTATGTTATTTGGCATCATTCAGTTTTGGAAAACCAGACATTACTTGGGAACGGCGGGCTTACCACCTAGTAACGTCAATATTAAGAAAACATGGACTTTAATTTCGATTGGCTTAATTGTAATCCTTGGGCTGCTTTGGGTTTCAATTATTAACATTGGAGATATTAATTTTATAAGAATGTCAGAATTTATAACCTATATTATCTTGTTTACAGCATTTAGTTTTTTCGCCTACATATTATTATTAGGTAAGCTCACCTCACAAGAACGTAATCGCGTATGGGTGATAATTGCACTTTTTCTTGGCGCATCGATGTTCTGGGCTGGCTTTGAGCAAGCAGGCTCATCGCTAAATTTATTCGCGAATCGATACATAAAACTTGAATTTGGCTGGATCACTCTTTATTCATCATGGTTTCAGTCGATCAATTCTATTTTTATAATTATTTTTGCTCCGATGTTCGCTTACATGTGGATTTGGTTAGCTAAAAAAAATCTTAATCCATCTACTCCTACCAAGTTTGCAATTGGTTTATTATTCCTGGCATTAGGGTTTTTTATGATGGTTATGGCATCCACCATCGTTGCCAACGGAAATCAAGCGATGCCTACCTGGCTATTATTAACCTACCTATTCCATACTTTTGGTGAGTTAGCGCTCTCTCCGGTAGGGCTGTCAGTTACAACCAAACTTGCACCAAAACGCTTTGTTGGCCAAATGATGGGTATCTGGTTTGTTGCCTCCGCCCTAGGAAACCTTATCGCTGGGCGCATTGCTGGTGAATTTAATGTAAATGAGATAACAAGCTTCCCTGATCAGTATTTAAATATTGTAATAACATCAGCCGGTGCTGGGATTATCTTATTAATTATCAGCAAGCCACTTCAGAAACTGATGGGTAATGTTGAATAATCTTCACAAATTATACAATTATTTAGTTTGCCCCAAACATATTCCAGCATAAGCGAGTTTTATTTTAGCGTTGTTAAGAAAACAACGATTCTCATATGTTTTTTTATCCGCGCCACAGACAGGAACATATTCGTTTGTACAATTCTGGCCTTGCTCCTCACATAAGCCAGCATAAATAATTCTTTCTTCCGCTCTTTCGGCCACACATGCATTTAAAAATGTCTTGTTATTATTACTACATACCGGTGCATATATTCCGGAACAAGCACGGACATTACATGCGCCTTGAGTAAATTTTTTATATCCAGCAGATTCTGCCAAACAGGCATTATTATAAGTTTTATTATCGGCACAAACAGGAGCTATTATTTTAGGACAGGACTTAACATCGCAAGCACCTAGGTTCTGTAATTGCATTTTATCTTGGCTGGCTTCACAACGATTTCTATAGGTCTGTCCATTTATTCCACAAACAGGCTCATAATCATTGCTACATGCGTCTTGTCCGGGACATGCAAATGGTTCAACTATCTCAACACCAATTGAAACTGCCAAACAGGCATTATCATAAGTTTTATTATCAGCACCACAAACTGGTAAATACTCTTTTGAACATGAAACTGAGGAATCCTTGCAAACACCCAGATAATCAATTGCTATTGCTGCTACATCTGCAAAACAAGCATTGACAAAAGTATTCCCGTCAATACCGCAGACTGGCTGAAAATCCTTCTTACACTGTAATTGAATATTATTTGTTTCATTTTGTGCGGCAGCATTTGATGAAAAAATTATTAGCAATAAAATAAATATATACTTATACATAGATTAAATTTTAACTGCTATACCCCAATAGTTATATGAGAAAAATCTAAATCCTGGAATATACATTTGCTCATCTTTTTGCAAAG
>MDSY01054149.1_pt1 | contig 17503 bp, 16 predicted proteins | sample 811131 | NCBI WGS metagenome assembly MDSY01 (sample SAMN05326643, study PRJNA326480) | marine metagenome | isolation source: seawater | place: Atlantic Ocean: South West | collected 2010
CCAATTGGCGACTGCGCGTCCAGTAATATTTCCTTTTCGCCATCATATCTCAACTTTGCCTGGCTATATGGAAAAATCGTTGAAAGAGCACTCTGACGTCCTATCAGCACTCTCGACAGGTGACGCTGATAGGGCTCAGAAACTCATGTTTATGCATGTTAATTTGCAGGGAGAGCAAGTCGTCAGTTTACTACGATTGCTTGAAAAGTCTGAATAAAACTATGCAAAAAGACAATTTTTTAAACCATTCTTTTAATTGCTACTAAGTGTGGCGATAGCGGTCCTAGTTTCAACTATCAAAAACAAACAATATTGGTAAATCTCAATTTCTAATATCTTGCGTTCCAAATGTTTTACACCAAAATTTTTAGACTAAAGCCGTGTTATCTCTTTGAAGTTAAAATGTAGTGGCAGTACATTTGATTATCTTCGCTATTTGAAGAATTATCAGATGGCCCATCTCGCATATCTGAATAACATGCACAGTCAGTCTTATTCAATTTAAGTTGTTTATTCGACAGTGAATATCCGGATAAGTCGACTAATTTCATATTAATTGCGTGATTTTAACCCACGAATTAGGAAGTTCACAGATCTAATTTTGATGGCTTTGTAAGCTAATTTTTAGGGGCTAATGCTTAATTTAAATCTGGTTGCCAGTATTTGAATTTAACAAAAATAAAATTTATCCGTAGTAATATTGTATACTTTTCGTATACCATTAAAAATATACATTTATCATAATTCTGATTCTTAGCTCAGGAAGTGCCATGGCTACCATGAATTTAAGAATAACTTAGACATTGAAATAATTATAAATAATTGAAGAGGCTCTGAGAATTGAATGATTATATGCAAAATATACTGTCAAGTAATGAGCTTTTTGATGATAAAGTGGCACAAGATGTTGAACTGGTTGAAGTCACAAAGCGTTATGGAGATACCGTTGCTGTCGACGCTGTAAGTCATCGGTTTGGGTCATCAAGTTACACGTGTTTGCTTGGCCCATCTGGCTGTGGCAAGTCGTCTACATTGCGAATGATTGCAGGACATGAAGCTGTTACGGAAGGTTCAATCCTCTTAGCTGGGCGCGATATATCTAGCCTACCACCCGCAAAGCGTGGTACTGCGATGATGTTCCAAAACTACGCACTTTTTCCGCATCTCAGTGTCCAAGATAATGTGGCCTTCAGTCTTAAAATGTCTGGTGTTGATAAAACTGAACGCCGTATGAAGGCTGGTGAGATGCTTGAGTTGGTGGATCTAACTGCATTCATGGATCGCTTACCCGCCCAGCTTTCTGGTGGGCAGCAGCAGCGTGTTGCCTTAGCTCGCGCCTTAATTACGCGACCTCAGGTACTGTTGCTAGACGAGCCACTTTCCGCGCTGGACCCTTTCTTGCGCATACGGATGCGCAGTGAGCTACGCAAATTACAAACTGAGCTGAATATTAGCTTTCTGCACGTAACTCATAGTCAGGACGAGGCATTAGCCTTGGCTGATGAAATCGTAGTGATGAATGACGCTATCATAGAGCAAGCGGGAACTGCACGTGAGATATTCAACGCACCAAAGACAAAATTTGTGGCGCAATTTATTGGTGGCCATAACGTAATAGTATTGTCGGAGGGGGAAGTAGCTGTTCGCACTGACGCAATAAAGACAGCGACCCTTAAGGGGGGCGGTATCGAGGCTAGTGTTTTGGCCGTCGAGTACCAAGGAACCCACGTTTCCATCCTTTCTAAAATTAAGGGTGACCAAGAGGTGACTGCGCTAGTTCCAGAAGCTAAATTTTTCGCTGAACCTCATAATCCAGGTGACCAAATCTTTTTATTTTGGGACCAAAACAACCAGCACCATCTGACCGCATAATTAGCGGCAACAACTGAAGGAGAGACAAATGACAAGATATACAGCTAGAAATGGATTGAGCCGCCGTACTTTGCTTAAGACAGGAGTTGCCGCTGCGGCAGGGACACTTGCGGCGCCAATGGTTTGGGCGCAGTCCAATATCGTTCTGCGTCAGGCAGGCACTGGCGTGTCCGCCTTCAACGATATTGCTACAAAAGTACAGGATGATTTAGGTATCACGTTAGAGATGACGGCGCTAGATTCTGATAGCGTAACACAACGTGTTGCGACTCAACCGGATAGCTTTGACATAGCAGATATTGAATACTGGATTTGCAAGAAGGTTTGGCCTACCGGCAACATGCAAGCGATGGATACCTCCCGTATTGCAAACTATGATAAAATCGCTGGGACTTTTCGATCTGGAAAGTTGACGCCAACATCTGATATTGCCCAAGGGACAGCACCACACACGGTGGGTTTCACATCTGGCGCCAATGGAAAGGATTTTATTCAGGAAGAATCTGGCTGGATGACACTGATACCAACTATCTACAATGCCGACACGCTGGGCATCCGTCCTGATCTTATTAATCGCCCGATTAGGAACTGGTCTGAGCTTCTGAATCCAGAGTTTAAAGGCAAAGCCTCTATTCTTGATATTTCTTCTATCGGGATTATGGATATGGCAATGGTGGTCGAGTCCATGGGTGAGTATAAATATCCGGACAAGGGGAACATGACCAAAGCAGAGATCGACTTGACGCTTGGTATTTTTACTGAAGCCAAGAAGAACGGCCAGTTCCGTGCTTTCTGGAAATCGTTTGATGAGAGTGTTAACTTGATGGCCTCTGGTGAAGTTGTAATCCAGTCCATGTGGTCGCCAGCCATCACTGCTGTCCGTGCACAAGGTGTTCCATGCATCTATCAACCACTAGAAGAGGGCTATCGCTCTTGGGGTGGCGGCATGGGTCTTGCGGCAAGCCTCAAAGGTGCAAAGCTGGATGCAGCTTATGAGTACATCAATTGGTACCTTTCGGGTTGGGCCGGTGGATTTTTGATGCGCCAGGGTTACTACTCTGCAGTGCCTGAGACCTCGAAAGAGTTCATGTCTGCAGATGAGTGGGGCTTTTGGTATGAGGGTAAAAAATCCAAGGGGGACATAGTAAGCCCACAAGGTTCCAAGCTCGAAGGACCGGGTGCTGTGCGCGATGGTGGTTCATTCATTGAACGTATGGGTGCCGTTGCATGTTGGAACTCTGTTATGGATCAAAACCAGTACATGGTACGCAAGTGGAATGAGTTTATAGCGGCCTAAACTTTATTGGTGGCGCACGTTTGCGCCACCAATATTCTCAACTTCAATCATGGCAGGACGAGCATGCAAAAACCTCGCTTTAATAATGCACTGACCGGTTGGTTGATGGTATCCCCACTCGCTGTAGTTCTGTTTATCTTTTTAGTTCTACCGATAGTGATGATTGCTGTTGTTAGTTTCTGGCAGACCACTGCATTCTCAGTTATTCCAGCATTCCAATTTGATAATTACGAATTTTTGTTTGGCTCACCTGTCACATATACTGTTTTCGTGAACACCTTTAAGTACGCGATTCTAACATGGATGTTTACAGTTGTGATAGGTTTTACTGTGGCCTATTATCTTGCCTTTCATATCCACAGCTTGACGTGGCAAGTTGCTCTTTTTCTTTTGTGTACTATTCCATTTTTGACATCAAATATCATCCGCATGATTAGCTGGATCCCATTTTTAGGGCGCAACGGCATCGCTAATTCGGCTTTGATTTCTTGGGGAGTTATAGATCAACCCGTGGAATGGCTGCTGTTCAGTGACTTCTCAGTCGTACTGGCATTCGTACACATCTATACGCTGTTCATGGTGGTCCCGATTTTCAATACAATGATGCGGATTGACAAAAGCCTGATCGAAGCGGCTCGTGATGGCGGTGCGAACGGTGCGCAAATCCTTTGGAATGTAATCATACCGTTAACTAAACCCGGCATTATGATTGGTACAATCTTTGTTGTGACGCTCGTAATGGGCGATTTCTTCACGGTGCGAATTATGTCTGGTAGCCAATCTGCCAATGTTGGGCGGCTAATTTCCAACGATATCTCTTTGCTGCAATACCCATCAGCATCAGCCACAGCGATCATTTTATTGATAACTGTTTTAATCGTAATCGGAATTTTGCTGCGCTTTGTGAATATCAGGAAGGAGCTGTAAAATGGAACCGCGCTCACGTTCTTTCTATGTCCTGACAGCTTTTTTTATGTTGTTCATTCTGTTCTTGTACGGTCCAACCATAACAATTGGTATTCTATCGTTTCAGGGGCCAGGTGGAGGTCTGACATTTCCGATGCGTGGTGTGTCGATGCACTGGTTTTATAATCTTTTTGAACAACAGGCTGTTGGAGATATCTGGGGTAGTTTTAGACGCAGTCTTACCCTTGGCTTAATGGTTATGGTCACAACTATTGTGGTCTCGGTTATGGGTGGGCTGGCATTTCGCAAAAAATTTCCAGGCTCAACTATTCTCTTCTATTTGATCATTACAGCTTTAGTAATCCCGTCGATCCTGATTTCTTTAGGTGTCGGCCTTCTCTTTAACCAAGCTGGGATCAATGTACACTGGGCCACATCTGGATATGGATCTCAGCTAACATGGACTTTGCCGTTTGGGCTTTTGATTATGTTTGCTGTATTCAATCGCTTTGACAAAAGTTTTGAGGAAGCTGCGCGTGACTTAGGGGCCACCTCTTGGCAAACTATCCGCTATGTCGTCTTGCCAATAATTGCTCCATCTCTAATTGGTGTGGCGCTGTTTGGCTTTACGCTCAGCTATGATGAATTTGCACGCACTTTGCTAACATCGGGAAGCCGCAACACTCTCCCACTTGAGATTTACGGTATGACTACAAATGTCACCTCTCCGGTCCTATATGCCCTTGGAACGCTAACGACTGTATTTTCGCTAGCAGTAATTGTTATTTTTCTTGGCATAGTACTTTTGGCTACCCGCCATCGCGCCAGCAAGGGTAACGATGCAGGTAAGGGTATGCTATGATTATCATAATCAACCCCAACAGTACGGTTTCGATGACGCAAGCTATGCTGGAGACTGCCCATAGAGCTTGCCCTGATATCATGATCAAAGGCTGGACCTCACATAAAGGCCCTGTTGCGATTCAAGGTCCTGAGGACGGAGAGGCATGCGTACCACACCTTCTGAAACTTGTTGAGAAGGCCTCTGATGACGGTGCATCAGCAATAATTATTGGTTGCTTTGATGACACCGGGCTGGACGCTGCGCGTAATTTAGCTGTTTGCCCAGTTATTGGGATAGGTCAAGCCGCGTATCATTTGGCTGCTTTAGCTGGCGCTCGATTTTCGGTTGTCACAACCCTATGTGTCTCGACACCCATCCTGATGGCTAACGTTGACAACTACGGCCTCGGTCGAAATTTAGCAAAGGTTAGAGCTTCTGGTGTCCCAGTACTCGCCTTAGAAACAGATGTAGAGGCTTCTGCCAGAAGGGTTCTTCAAGAGATTCTGCTGGCCCAAGAAGAAGATGATATTCAGTCAGTGGTACTTGGCTGTGCAGGTATGTCCCATATTTCCGCCATTGCAGGGCCTGAAATCAAAGTCCGGTTGATCGATGGTGTCCGGGCAGCCGTTCAATTGGGAGCACTACTGTAATGCACTGCTCTCGTACCAAACATATTCCAACAGTTCTTAAGTTGCACAACCGCCCTAAAAAACTGGAGTAAAGCCATGACCCGTAAGCTCATAACTGCTGCTGCCCAAATGGGCCCTATTTCTAAGTCTGAGACCCGTGCAGATACTGTGGGCAGACTGCTTGAGATGATGCGTGAAGCAAAAGCGCGCGGCTGCGAATTGGTAGTTTTTACTGAAATGGCACTGACCACATTTTTTCCACGCTGGATGATTGAAGATGAGGCAGAACTTGATAGTTACTATGAAGCTGAAATGCCCAGTATGGCGACGCAGCCACTATTTGATGAAGCAAAAAAGCTTGGGATAGGTTTTTACCTTGGTTACGCCGAGTTGACCATCAAGCGTGGGGTGAAGAGGCGCTTCAACACCTCGATCCTTGTGGATCAAAATGCCAATATCATTGGAAAGTACAGAAAGATTCACTTACCGGGTTATTCTGAACCACAGCCAAATCGTGATTTTCAGCATCTTGAGAAGCGCTATTTTGAGCCAGGGGACTTAGGTTTCCCAGTCTTCCGGGGCTTTAATGGGCATATGGGCATGGCTATTTGCAATGACCGCCGCTGGCCCGAAACATATCGCGTCATGGGCTTACAAGATGTTGAGATGGTCATGTTGGGCTACAATACTCCCTTCGGTCACGTGGGTGACCAAGCGATGGATAGTTTAACGCTCTTTCACAACCATTTATCGATGCAAGCAGGGGCTTATCAGAACGCTACTTGGGTCGTGGGTACTGCTAAATGTGGTGAAGAAGAAGGATCGAAAATGGGTGGCCAAAGCGTTATCATTGCCCCGTCTGGTGAGATTGTAGCTCAATCGTTCACCGTTGAGGATGAGGTTATTACTGCAAGCTGTGATCTGAATTTAGGCAACCGATATAAAGAAACTATTTTTGATTTCGCGGCTCACCGGCGCCCCGAACATTACGGACTTATCGTTGAGCAGATTGGCGCAGTTCCACCTAAATAAAAGGAGAATGCTATGTCGACAGTAATTAAAAATGGAACAATTATTACCGCTGATCGTACCTACGTGGCGGATGTTGTTATTAATGGTGAAGTGATTTCTGCGATTGGGTCAAACTTAGTCGGGGATACGGTTATTAACGCTACTGGCTGCTATTTAATACCAGGTGGTATCGATCCACACACCCATCTAGAAATGCCCTTCATGGGGACACGGACAGCTGAGACATGGGCAAGTGGCACGTTTGCTGCGGCGTCAGGCGGGACCACGATGGTGGTGGACTATATAATCCCTGGTGAGTGTGGCGTTCTTGCAGCATTAGGTGAATGGGAAGAACGCGCTGCGCGACAAGCGTCTTGTGACTATGGGTTTCACATGGCCATCACTGGATGGTCAGAACAGATATTTAATGACATGAGCGTAGTTGTCGAACGCGGGGTCAATAGCTTCAAGCACTTTATGGCTTACAAAGGCGCATTGATGGTGAACGATGATGAAATGTTTGCCTCATTCGCGCGCTGTGCAGCTTTGGGGGCATTGCCGTTTGTACATGCCGAAAATGGTGATCTTATCGCGGCGTTGCAGGAAAAATTTCTGTCTGAAGGTAACTGTGGCCCAGAAGCGCATGCCTATTCTCGCCCTCCATCAGTTGAAGGTGAAGCCACAAACCGTGCCATAATGATTGCTGATGCCGCTGGTGTCCCTGTGTATATTGTTCATACTAGCAGTGAGGACGCTCATGAGGCAATTCGGCGAGCCCGCCAAAACGGGCAACGCGTGTGGGGTGAACCGCTAATTCAGCATCTGTTGCTCGATGAGAGCGAATATGCAAATCCAGATTGGGATTATGCTGCCCAGCGTGTGATGTCTCCGCCGTTTCGCAATAAAAAACACCAGGATGGTCTTTGGGCAGGCTTAGCTGCAGGCTCATTGCAGGTTGTGGCTACAGACCATTGTGCGTTTACAACAGACCAAAAACGGATGGGGATTGGCGACTTTACCCAGATTCCAAACGGAACGGGCGGGCTTGAAGATCGGATGTCCCTACTGTGGACCCACGGCGTTGAAACGGGCCGTCTGACGATGAATGAATTTGTGGCGCTTACCTCTACCAATATTGCAAAGATTTTAAACGTTTATCCGCGCAAGGGCGCTGTACTAGTTGGCGCCGACGCAGATCTCGTCGTGTGGGATCCGCTTGCTAGTAAAACTATTAGTGCCAAAACGCAGAAATCTGCGATCGATTATAATGTTTTTGAAGGGTTTAAGGTTATGGGGATGCCCCGCTTCACTCTCTCGCGTGGTGATATAGTATGGGAGGTTGGTGCAAATAGTCAGGCACAACCAGGTCGCGGTAAGTTTATCGAGCGACCCGCATTCTCACCAACTAGCCAAGCCTTATCAGTATGGAAAGAACTCGTAGCGCCCCGCCCAATTGTGCGGGATGAGAAGCATATGCCAATTGGAGTTTAACGCTAGTCTAAGGAAAAAAAATGACAAAGAAAATTATGTGCGCAATTGGGACGGATATTGACTCCGTCGCAGGCTGGATCGGATCATACGGTGGTGGTGATAGTCCATCTGATATCCAGCGTGGTATCTTCGCGACAGAAGTTGGGATCCCGCGTCTGCTACGTTTGTTCAAGAAATACAATATGCCCACTAGTTTCTTTATTCCTGGCCACAGCCTTGAAACTTTTCCTCAGGAAATGCAAATGATCGTTGATGGCGGCCACGAGGTTGGTGCGCATGGCTATATGCACGAAAATCCAGTCGCTATGACACCTACACAAGAGGAAGACGTTCTGGTTAAATCGATCGAGCTGATTGAAAAACTGACAGGTAAAGTGCCCACTGGATATGTTGCCCCCTGGTGGGAAATGTCTAACTCTACTGCAGCTCTACTTCAGAAATATGGTTTTTCTTATGATCACAGCCAAATGTATCGAGATTTTCAGCCTTTCTACGCGCGTACTGGCGACGAATGGAATGTGATTGATTATACTAAAACCGCGGGTGAGTGGATGCATCCCCTCAAGCACGGCCATGAGATTGACCTCGTTGATATTGGGGCAAATTGGTATGTTGATGACTTGCCACCAATGATGTTCATTAAAAAGTCTCCAAACAGCCACGGTTTCGTAAATCCGCGCGACGTGGAACAGCTGTGGCGTGACCAATTCGACTGGATCTATCGTGAAATGGATTATGCAGTGTTCGCAATTACGATTCATCCAGATGTGTCTGGTCGCCCACAAGTTTTGCTCATGCTGGAAAGGCTGATTGAATATATCAATGACCATGAAGGCTGTGAGTGGATGACGTTTGACAGTATAGCTAATGATTTTCGTGCGCGGTTCCCGTTTAAAGGTGACGCACGTCCAGAAGTCATCTGATGTGTGGCAGTTGTGGTTTTCCGGCGGCACCTGGCCATTGGACCGAAGCTGGAGCCACAACACCACACGAGAGATTGCGTGAACGGTTTCGGCGGGTGTCGGTGTTGCAAAAAGTGCTATACCAATCTGGTGTCACTGCTCATGATGGTGGTGTTGTACCAGGTATCCAAGTGATGTCCTTAAGTGGCGGTCAAACAATTGTACCTGATCTTGAGGCACTGTGGGCTGAAGTTGAAAAGCTATCTGGTCACGTATTTGATCCACTAGACTTATGAATGATCGCATAGAGAACCGCCTACGCCTAACAGTCCTAGGTGGATTTTTGGGGTCAGGGAAAACGACCTGGTTGCGCCATCAGCTGCATGAAAAGACCTTTGGCCGTGTGCATGTCATTGTAAACGAAGTGGCAAAAGCTCCCGTTGATGATGTTTTACTGGGTGCAGCAGACCAGATAACACTACTGGCGGGTGCTTGTGTCTGTTGTGATGGGCAACAGCAATTAGAGACTTTATTGTTAAGGTTGTGCGATGATCGTAGTCGCATTGCAGATCCTACTGTTCGGCTTGAGACTATTGTATTGGAAACTAGTGGCCTTGCTGACCCAGCAGTAATTTTATCCCTAATTCAAAATCATCCTATTTTGGTACGTCAGATTGTTATTACTGAGATCATAGTCATTGTTGATGCTGTAAATGCGGTTGAGCAAATGCAGCGTGAGGTGTTGAGTAGAAAACAGATTGAAGCTGCAGATCGTCTAATATTGACAAAAACAGATCTATCAACAGAGCAAGATACTGCCCGTCTGTGTGTTACACTGCGCTCATTAGCTCCAGCTGCAATGCAGTTGGCTGCAAGCTTTGGTAGCCCGTTGGTATTGAGACCTCCTCCACTGGATGCGCAGCATTTTGAATTGGTGGAACTGTCGGGTAAAGTTTCTAGCCCAATCTTAGCGAGTCAACTTGATCTTGGCCCAAAAGCTGATTGGACAGCGTTTACTGTCTGGCTGTCTGCCCTGCTGTACGCACGCGGTGACCAAATCGTCCGCATAAAAGGTGTCGTATGTACACCTGCTGGTAGGCTTTTGTTACAAACTGTGCGCCAGTCGGTTCAGTCACCAGAAATTTTGCCTGATCTAGGCTTTCGCCTTGAAACAGATAATACCATTGCAGTCATTGGGCGGGGGTTTACCCAAGGCCAGCTCGCTAAATCACTAGCTCATTTCACTATCTGAGAAAAAAGATTTTCTGCAACTTTTTTGCGATTAATCCATCTTTGATATCTGCTTCGATTGCTTTGTATGGTCGCAACTGCGCATCGCCGTATCCGCCGCCGCAGGGTCCATAGGATACGAGCTTATCGCCAGCTTTAACCTTGAAATAGGGTACCTTTGAGGGCAAAATTTGTTTAGTTCCGTCAGGTCGAACAAGTGTTAAAGAAGCGACATGACCATCTGAGCCACCATCAAACCCCCAAGGCTTAAAGGCGTGGCCATCTCCCTCTAGCGAAAAGCCTGCATCATCTAAAAACATGAACTCACGGATAGCACCAATACCGCCGCGCCACTGACCTGCCGCCATTGCATCTGTACGTAACTCGTAGCGTTCAATCCGCAGCGGAATATGTGATTCGATATCTTCGACTGGGTTGTTACGAGTATTGGCATACAAGGTATCGACGGCGTCCATACCGTCCATACCAAAGCGGCCACCATAGCTGCCTTCCATAATTTCCATATGGACCCAATGGTTTCCGTCGTTCAGGCCGGAAATAGCTACAACTCGTAAGTTCCCAATCCCCGCTGAGACTTGTTGCGGTACAACCTGTGCGAAGGCCTTCATCACCGTATCTGCTAGCTGGTTACCAGAACAGAACCGTGCGATAACAGGAGCCGGAAAGATTGGATTGGCCAGGCATCCCAACGGAGCCAATATTTTAATAGGGCGGGTAAGGCCCGAATTTTGTGGGATAGGCCCATAGGTCACTGTGTCCAACAAAATTGATCGGATTGTTAACCATATGGCACAATCGACTGTGCCAATTAGGGGCATGTTGATTGGTTTATCTGGAAGTTGCGATGCAGTGCCAGTAAGGTCTACAATTAACTCATCACCTTGCACTTTCAGCGTTACAACTAGTGGTAGTTTGCTACGTGACGGGTCTGGATCATCTAAAAATCCGTCTAGATAAGTAGTGGCGGCGTAGTCCCCGTTAGGCAAGTCGCTAATTGCGTTGCGCATTAAGCGTTCGGAATAATCCATTAGGTCATGAAATGCTGCTATAGTTGCCTCTAGCCCATAATTCTGGACTAGTTCCACAAAACGCGTTGCACCTATCCGTGAAGATTCAATTTGTGCTTCCATGTCACCCACTACCAAATCCTGCGCGCGAATATTGGCGCGTAAAATATGCCAGACAGCTTCGTTCTTTATCCCCCGCTCATAGACTTTGATAGCTTTAAATTGCAAACCTTCGGCGTATGTATCGACCGCATCCACAATTCCGCAACTGCCGGGTGATAGGGCGCCGATATCGAGGTGATGTGCAGTTGTAACGGACCAACCAATCAGCTTTTTATCCAAAAAAACGGGCACACAGAATGCCACATCTGGCCCGTGGCTTGCACCGCCGTAGGGGTCGTTATGCATAATCACGTCGCCAGGGTTAACTGCGTCACCTCGTTCCTTGAGCACTTTAATTATGTTGCGCACGTAGCCTGGAATAGGCCCCGATTGGAGTGGTGTCGACATTTTGCATTCGCACATTTGCAGGCCATCAGCATCCGTCAGTGCAGCGCCAAAATCCTCAGATTCCCGAATGATAGAAGAATAGGACATGCGCATCAGTTTATGCCCCATCTCTATCGCGATGCTTTCAAGACCTCCCTGAATTACGGCGGCTGTTACTGGATCGATGCGGGTCATGACCGGCCCTCCAATGTGATGATGATACTACCGGATACGTGCACACAGGCTGTGGCCTTTGGGGGTATAACTGTGGTGCTGTCCTTTTGCAAAAGAATAGCGGGACCCTCAAAGGGCGCCCCGATTGGTATTGTGTCACGACGATAAACGCTGGTTTCAAATGTTTTCAGGACACCGCTTTCCCTGAAAACGCTGTTTCGCTTGTACAAAAGGGCTGCGTCTAGACTGCCACCTTTTTGGGGTGGCATCTGTTCAAGTTTGGGCAGGTTCCCCACTGCAGTTACGCGTAGATTGACAACTTCAATTGGGCTATTTGCAAAGGCATGCCCGTATTCGGCGGCATGAATATCATGAAACTTAGCCCAAACAGTCGACATAGCGCTCGCGCCGATAACCCCTTCTGATATTGGTACCTGTAGCTCGTAGCCTTGTCCAACGTATCGTAGATCACCTGAGCGGTTAAACGTCACCTGTGATGGTTCAATACCATCGGCAGAAAAACGAGTCATTAGTTGTGCCTCCATAGCTTTAAAGTCTGCGGTGATCCTATTCAGGTCACATGTTAGCGACACCTGAAACTGAGTGCGGATCGCATCATATTTTAGGTCTGCAGTCAAAAGCCCCATAGCCGAAGTAATACCGGGATAGAGCGGTACGATCACTTCTGGTATCTGCAACATGGTGGCGACTTCTGCGCCATGTAGAGGCCCTGCGCCCCCCATTGCGACCAAAGAAAATCTGCGTGGGTTGATGCCCTTTTGAACAGTGCGCGACCGGATTGCATTGGCCATATTTGAGTTTAGAATTGTTAAAATACCCTCGGCCGCTTCTAATCTATCGATGCCTAGTTCACCCGCTAATATTGTGATTACAGAATTTGACGCTGCCGCATCTAGCCTCATATCACCACCTAGAAAATCACTAGGCTCTAATCGTCCAAGGACCAGATTGGCGTCTGTAACTGTTGGCTGTGATCCACCCTTGCCATAAGCTGCGGGTCCTGGAACCGCCCCTGCACTTTGTGGTCCAACCCTAAATGCCCCCCCTTTATCTACGTATGCGATTGATCCACCACCAGCCCCGATGGTGTGAATGTCGAGCATTGGCATCAACAATGGGAACCCAGAAATGGATGTTGAGCGCGCATCAGTCTGTGCGAAAGTTCCATCAACAGAAATTCCAATGTCGGCAGATGTTCCCCCTATATCAAATGTGATAAGGCGCTCACGACCACATTGAGCACCAATCCAACCACCCCCAAGAACCCCTGCAGCAAGACCTGACATTAGTGTTACTGCTGGATTTTCTATCACCATGCGAGGTGTAGCTACTCCTCCATTAGAAGCCATAATACGTAAATCACCTCTTATACCTAGGCCGTGAAGTGCTGTATTTAGTCCTGCGATATAGGCCCTGACTTTTGGCCCAACGAATGTGGCTAATGCGGTTGTAGTAAAACGTTCAAATTCTCGGAATTGTGGTGAAATAGACGCTGAAGTCGCTACAAACGCATCTGGCATTACCTCCTGCACGATGGCCTTAGCGCGGTTTTCATGAGCTGGATTAAGGTAAGAGAATAAAAAACAGATGGCGACGGCTTCAACACCTGATTCCAGCAGGTCTACTGCGGCGGCATGAACCTCCGCCTCATTCAGGGGTACCAGCTGCTCTCCCGTAGGTGGTATTAGCCGTCCGCTAACGGTCTTGCGGTCACGACGCGCGATCAAGGGACGATTTTGCCACGGTAATTCCTGCATAATCGAATAATGTTCTACCCGCTGATGGCGGCCGATGTGCAGCACGTCCCGAAACCCGTCGTTTGTTATCATCCCAGCTCGGGCTCCTTCACCCTCTAATACAGCATTAGTTGCGATTGTAGTGCCGTGGAAAACATGATCAATATCTGAAGGCTTTACATCGTTGAGTTTGCATAGCGCTTTTATGCCTGCGATTACTCCGAGGGATGGATTTTCAGGTGTAGTTGCAACTTTATGGATCCCAATATCTCCATTCTCTGGATCAAAATAGATCAGATCTGTGAAGGTTCCCCCTACATCTACTCCAATAGATTTCATGATATTATCCCCTTATCTGGATAATTTCTATGGCCATGGGACATAGAAATTATCTAAATATTTACTAAAAATAACTTAAGATAGTCACTATTTGTTAAAAAATGTATATTTTCTTTGAAGTGGACAAAAACTGTAGCTATCCTGTTAATGTTACCATATTTGATGATACTAGTTATAACTGATAGTATACACTTTAGGAACATTATGAATACAATAAATATACAAAAACTTGATATGCAAAAGATTGAGCAGATGATCTTAACGCTGGGAGCTATAGGTGGTCACTCAGGCACTGGTGTTTGGCGAACGGCGTTCTCAGATGAATGGGTGGCAGCACAAGAATGTATAGCGGAATGGAGCCGAGATGCGGGTCTTGGTGTTCGGTTTGATGCTGCAGGAAATTTGTGGGCACGGATGGATGGAACTGAGGGGGGCAAAGCAATCGTTTCAGGCTCTCATATCGACAGTCAATGTCCTGGGGGTCGCTATGATGGAGCTATTGGCGTGCTCTCGGCCCTGATCGCGATAACTGCTTTAAAGGATGCATATGGCTCCCCGCGCAAACCCTTAGAATTGGTTTCATTCTGTGAAGAAGAGGGAAGCCGTTTTCCAAATGCCGGCTTCTGGGGCTCACGAGCGGTTGTTGGCAAGATTAATCTACAAGACTGTAATAACATCATCGATGCTTCTGGTGAGAGTATTGGCGCTGTAATGAAAGCGGTCGGTTTTGACCCCGGCTGCATTTCAGAAGCTGAGCGTAACGATATTGCCGCGTTTATAGAATTGCACATCGAACAGGGACCGATTCTTGAAGATGCTGAGCTACCGATTGCTGTGGTTAGTGGGATCACTCATATTCGGCAAACCAAAGTCACGTTGACGGGGGATTCTAATCATGCGGGAGCATTTCCGATGGATATTCGGCGGGATCCTATGGCTGGATTTGCTGAAGTAGTCACTACAGTGATTAACCATGCTCAGAAACTTGGACGGCCAGCAGTTACAACTGTTGGAAAATGCATATCTGATCCTAATGGAGCTGCGATCATTCCGCGGTCTGTCACTTTCACAATTGACGCGCGACATCCTGATCCTGCTTCAGCCATGCTACTATATAAAACCCATGAGAAAATGCTGGTAGAGATAGCAGCTCGCCGCAACTTAACTTTAGAAACGCAGATCCAAATTGATCTTCCAGCGTGTCTGAGCGATCCCAGCCTCGTTGATGCTATAGATCTCTCTGCGCGTGCAGCGGGTGTCAAAACGATGAAAATGGCGAGTGGCGCTGGCCATGATGCCCAGCAGATGGCTACAATCTGTCCTATAGCGATGATTTTTGTACGCAGTGAGGGTGGCCGCAGTCATACACCCGAAGAGTTTTCGACTATCGAAGACATTGTAGCTGGGATCACGGTTTTAGCTGGTACTTTGTATAATCTCGCTTATTAAATATAAGGAAAAGCTATGCGTGCAGTTGTATTTGATAAGCCAGATGGTCAGGAAAAATCAACTATTATAAAAGATGTGCAAATGCCAGTTGCTGGGCTGAAGGAAGTCCTTGTAAAAGTCGCATTCGCTGGTCTGAACTATGCTGACCTCATGATGCGCTCTGGAATTTACCCACATCCAAAGGGTTATCCGCTCGTAGCGGGTCTTGAGCTTTCGGGGACAGTGGTCGCGGTTGGGCCATCCGTTAACAATATCTCAATTGGTGACCGCGTAGCAGGGTTCAGTGAGGACGCTGGTGCTTTCGCAGAGTACTGCACTGTGCCTTCTCAGCGAGTGATCCATCTGCCAGATGGTATGGGTTTTGACGTTGCGGCTGCATTCTACGTACAATCGATGACTGCATGGAATTTGTTGCATACTGTCAGTAAAATACAACCTGATGACACAATTTTAATTCATGCCATTGGTGGAGGTGTAGGGCTTTACCTGACGCAACTGGCTAAAGCCGCTGGTGCGCAGGTGATTGGAACAGTAGGAACCTCAGGTAAGGAAAACCGTGCATTAGATTTTGGAGCTGACCTAGTAATAGACCGGACTAGTACTGATTTTGCTGCTGCTGCAATGGCATTCACTCAGGGCCGTGGCGTTGACAAAATTGTTGATTCAACGGGTGCCTCAATCCTTGACCGCAGCTTTGAAGTAATTCGCCCGCTTGGACATGTGATTAGCTATGGTGAGGCAGAAGGGCCCCCGTTTCCAAACTTATGGGAACAATTAGTCAAGAAATCATTGACCTTTACCCGCATGCATTTGGGGCATATGGACTATGGGTCTAAGGATTGGATGCGAGGCAGTAAGGCTGTAGTTTCAAAAATTATGGATGGAACGCTTAAAGCCCCGATTGAAGGGGTGTACGATTTAGAGAATGTCAGCTGTATGTTTGCAGCTCTTCAATCTCGAAAATTGGCGGGTAAAGTCATTCTAGAGATGTCATGAAGGCAAAAATTTACATATTACTAATAGTTATTGTTAAATTTTAGTGATGAATGGATTTTGGTCCAAATATCCCGTGCGCCCGACCTCTGCCGCTTAGCTTTTGTTATTACACAATGTTTGCACACTTCGCTTGGATGTGTCCATTCTTAGCATTGTTAGGTAGGCCTCCTGCAAGGTGGTGACTATATTCCTGGCTGGGTTAAAATAAGAAAATGATATTTGATAATGTTTAACGCATCGGATCTAGCTGGCTAGATGTTGCTAGTTAGGAGGCACTATCTATATGAATAAAAGTTTTTGGAATTTTGCTATATTAATGATCAAAAATGGGGGACCTCGTATCGGCATTGTAAACCGAACCGGAATAATGCCGGGAAAACAGATGCGATTATCTAAAGTAGGTGGGTTGGAGGGTATAACTAGTCCTGCATGGCCAACCCTTCCGTCTTTCATTTGCCCAAGGCAGTCTCTAAAAGAAGACAAAATATGACTCAAATTGGTGGAAATAAGCTGTGACTGAACCATGTCATCACTCAAATTCCAGTACTAAAGACTTGGCAACTTTTGTATTGGCTGCGGACAGTAAAGCCGTGACTGCGGAGATTGCCAAATGCCTAGCGCCCTTGCTGGAGCCTGGCGATGTGGTGCTGTTGAATGGTTGTTTAGCAGCTGGTAAAACTTATTTCACCCGCCACATAGTTGAGAGCTTGAAGACTGAGGATGATATTTCCAGCCCTACTTATACCATTGCCAATATTTATCAGACCCAAAAATACGACGTCTTGCACGTGGATGCATATCGCCTAGAGGGTGCGCAGGAGTTTCATAACTTAGGCTTGGAAATGGAGATTGAAGGGTCCATTTGCTTGATCGAGTGGGGCGCACGGGTTGCAACGGCTTTTGAGGATTTCATGCATATTTCAATATCGCTTGTACCTGGTCAAGAAGCTGAGCGACGCTTTGAAGTTTCTGCGCAGGGCCCAAGGTCAAATTGCCTGATGCAAAAATTTAGAAAAGACTGTGATATTTTATGGGTATGATATCTCTTCTAATGCAGAATTCTGCTGGGCAAATGTCTATTGGCTTGGC
>MDSY01061844.1_pt1 | contig 17502 bp, 14 predicted proteins | sample 811131 | NCBI WGS metagenome assembly MDSY01 (sample SAMN05326643, study PRJNA326480) | marine metagenome | isolation source: seawater | place: Atlantic Ocean: South West | collected 2010
CACATTGTATAAGATCTTTGTTATTAATACATTGATTCCCTACATATTCAATTGCCCATGGAAATTTAGAAACACATTTTTTAACTAAGTCTAAATCATTTTTTAATTGATTTGATGCATACAATAAAGCATTACCATTTTGGATAATAGCAATTTCTACCCATATTTTAGAATTAATATGGTATACAAGTTGTTTTAATCTACACCCATCATTTCTTAAACAAACATAAACAAAGCCATTATCTTGAAACATAGGATAAAATGTGTTAGGTATATTACCTTTATGTGATGAAACATAGTTTAATGCTTTTAAATAGTTGTAACACGTAAAATGTGTATTCTTCCATAATATATTGCATAATTTCATTGGTACATAACGTAAAATAGCGTATTCTTGTAGGCTATAATTTATAGCAACTTGAATAAAATATATGTTATGTTTTATATATTGAGGAAAAAATGGAAAAATATCTCCTTTTGAGAAAAAGCATAAATCAATAATATGTTGTTCATCAATGTTATTGGATAATGCTTGACATATATATATAATATCTCTGAATGATAAAAATTTCAATATATTTTGATTACATATATTTTTCATAAAAAGGTAGATACTTTTAATAATAAATTTATATTGGAAACTTAATTAATATGGTATAAATTTTGTGACTTGATTAACTTGTGTTCTAATAATATTTTAGGTGGAATATTATTTGTAATAATAATAAAATTACGACTACCTTTAGAATGTATCATAGAAATTAGTAATTCTATATAAAATCTGATAATTGTATTATTAACAGGTTGTGCTTGTACAGGAACAATAACATTTTTTTGATTATTGTATCCTTTCCATGTTAATTCACTGTTAACCCAAAAACAATCATTATATTTTTCTTGTAATAGGGCAATAATTTTATTATATGAACCATAATACCAAAAAATATAACTATTTGTATCTGATAAAACATGATTAATATGGGTATTAACAAATTTAGTGAAAAGTCCTACAATTAAAACGAGTGTAATAGTAAAAGTACCATTTTTATCAAAATAATCGTCTTGTTTATTATCTAATAATTTGTGTAAAACAATAATTTGTTGTGAAATATCATCTGAATATGGTTTATTTAGAAATCTAGTAGCACTACTAAGTAAATGTGATGTTGTGAATGCACATAGATCTTTAATAATATTTTGTATATTTGATTTAAGATGATTAATATGTTGATTCTGATCTTTTGAGTTTTGTATATTTGCAATTTCTTGTTGAAATTGTTTTTCTAAATTAATAATGTTTAATTTATTAGACCAATTGTATGAAAGATGTGATAATAAAATAGAGATGTCTGATATATTTGGTACTTTTTTAAAAAAAGATTGATTGTTCATATTAACTAATTATTAATATTTATTGTTTAAATTTGGATGTGTTGGCGCATTGAGATTGATTATTAGTATTGTTCTTTAATATAACAAATAATATATTAAATTTATTGGAAATAATAATATCTTAAATGCTAAATATCTTTGAATATTAAAAACATATATATAATATGTATTCAAAAAATGTTAATAAAAGAAATTTGAAATATGGTAAACCATATGACATAATAATAATAGGTGGTGGAATATCTGGATTATATTGTGCCCATAAATTATCAAAGAATAATAAAGTTGCTTTATTTGATGAACGAAGTTATATAGGAGGCAGAATTTATACTCATCCAAAAGGTTATGAAGTAGGTGCTGCCCGATTCAATAACAATCATAAATTGTTATTGGAATTGATCAAATATTATAAAATGACTAAAATGGTTCTTCCTAAAAAAATAGATTATGTAGAATGTTTTGAAAATAAAAAAAACAAAATAACTTTGAATTCTAATATTGAATTCCAAAAAATATTAAATAAAGTAATTGAAAGAACAAAAACAACAAAAAATCTCAATAAGATAACATTTTATGAACATTTAGTAAATATTCTAAAGTCAAAAGAAAAAGCAGATCATATAGTAAATATTTTTGGTTATTATTCAGAAATAAAGGAAATGAATGCTTTAGATGCTTATAATACTTTCAAAAATGATTTTGGAAATATTCAATATTATGTTTTAATGGAAGGATTAAGTAGTTTATGTGAAAATATGAAAAAAACAATTGAAAAAAATGGTTCAAAAATATTTTTGAAAAGTTATGTAAATTCTGTAGAAAAGAATAACAATGTATTTAAAATTAGTATAAAACACAAAAAAAGAAAAATAATTGGAAAGAAAGTAATATTTGCGACCAAGCCACATCAATTGAAACAGTTTGAAATAATAAAACCAATTCACAAATATATAGACTCACTATATGAAGCACCTTTAATTAGAATATATGCAATTTACAAGAATATATGGTTTAAAAATATAAACAGAACAACAACTAATAATTTGTTAAGACAAATAATACCAATCAATAAGAAAAAAGGATTAATAATGATTTCTTATACTGATGGAGAAGATACGAAACCATTTATGAAAAACAAATACGAATTAAAATCTGATAATATATTGAAGAAAATAATTTCAAAAAATATTAAGAAAGTATTTCCAGATCATAATATAGAAGATCCTGAATACTTCAAAGCGCATTTATGGAATGTTGGTTGTCATCACTGGTTACCTGGATATGATTCATCATATATTCAGAAAGAAATAATGAATCCATTAGAAAATATTTATATATGTGGAGAAGGTTTTTCTGATAAACAAGCTTGGATTGAAGGTGCATTGAATAGTGCTTTAAAAGTAATAAAAAATATTAATAAATAATAAATAATATGGAGTTGTCAATAAGATCAATATTACTAAATACCAAGAAAGAAAATGTAAATGGAAAATATATTTGTTTATGGTTGAAAAGAGATTTTAGATATGAAGATAATTGGGCTTTTGTTGAAGCAATAAAATATTCAAAAGAGTATTCTTTACCAATAAAAGTATTTGTATATTTGCCAAAAGATTTGCATAATAATAACAGTCCATCTGAATATTGCATTTTATATCCTTCTAAAAGACATTATGATTTTTTAATAAAATCATTGAAAGTATTTGAAACAAGTATAAATAAACACGGTATTCCTTTGGAATATAGAAGTGATAAAAGTCCAATTTTAGCGTTAAAAAATGATTTTAATGATTCTTTATTAGTAATTACGGATTTTAAACCTACAATTCCAGCAATAAAATGTGACAAAAATGTGTGTTCAAAAATAAATGTGAAAATGATACAAATTGATTCTCACAATATTGTTCCATTATGGGTCGCTTCACCAAATGCGGAATATATGGCAAGAACAATTAGAAATAAATTATGGTCAAAAGCAGATACATATTTGACAAATTATCCTGCTTATATGTCTTTTAAACAAAAACCAATTAAATCAAGTAATTCAATTCCTGATTTAAAAAGTTTATCTATTTTAGAAGACAAAATAGAATTTATTACAAATACTAAACCGGGATATATTTTTGGAATGAAACGATTTAATGATTTTATAAGAAATAATTTAAAAAACTACAATCATAGAAATAATCCTAATATTGAAAATGCTCAGTCTAATATGTCTATTTATATTAACTATGGAGCAGTTAGTCCACAAAGACTAGTATATTTGTTACATAATATGAAAAACTCGAAACTAAAAAATAATATAGAAGAATACATTGAAGAGGTTTGGGTTCGAAGAGAATTAGCTGAAAATTATTGTTATTATAAAGATTATTTATCAATAAATTCTGCCTGGGATTGGGCAAAAAAGCTTATGAATGAAGAAAAGAATAAAAAACAAGTATATAGTTTGAAACAAATGGAATGTGGAAATACAAATGATGCAGCTTGGAATGCATGTGAATATCAATTAATTAGTACAGGAAGAATGCATGGCTATATGCGGATGTATTGGGCAAAAAAGATAAGTGAGTGGACTAGTAATAGACAAATTGCTTTAAATATAGCAAATTATTTAAATGATAAATATGAAATGGATGGATCAAGTTCTGGGGGTTATACAGGTACAGCGTGGTCTATAATTGGTGTTCATGATAGAAATTTTTATGGTAAATTTAGACCAATGACTTTAGCAGGTCTTAAGAGAAACAAAATAGATATTAACACATACATTAACAAATATTCAAAACCCTCTAGTTTTTTTTGTTAAACAATATATAAATTTTCTATTAATAGTTAATGGTATTAGTAAAATATAAAAATGAAGAAAGAAATTTACCAGACAGGTATTTAGAAGGACTAAAAGGAAAAGAAAGGAATGCTCAAATAAAATCAATTTTTGAAGGCAAGACACGTCCGAAAACATCATTTATCAGTAAAAAATCAAATTGGACAGAAACATTTAATTCTGTTTATGGTAGTGAAATTGAAAAAATGCCTAACGGTAGAACCTTAAAAAATATATCAAAAGTATCAAAAATACCTTTAAAAGCTTTAGAGAAGGTATTTAAAAAAGGAATGGCTGCTTATTATAACGGTGGTTCTCGTCCAAACCAAACGCCCGAATCATGGGCTTATGCTCGTGTATATAGTTATATTATGGGTGGTAATACAAGAAAAATAGACAGTGAAATAACAAGAAAGCATAATGTAAAATTTGTACACTTTATTAAAAACAATAAAACTCTTAAACAAAATAAAAAAATGGGTATAAATTCTAAAACACGAAAATCATTGAATTTTTAGTTTATTAAAAAGATTTATCCATTGTTGTCTTATATTATGAATATTAAAAATAGTATTAGAATATTCTATTTGAGAATCAAGACATACTTTATTGTACATTTCAACACTTTGAATTAGCATTTTCGCGAAAAGTGTACAATGATCGTATTTATTATTTACATATGGATACATCATTGTATGTCCGTTTGTGGTTTCTGGTAATGCACCCAAAGAACTGTGCACACAAATACATCCAGCACACATAGCTTCTATAATACATAAACACGATGTTTCTGGATGTGTTGATGGAAATGCGAATATATGAGCATGTGATAAAGCTTCAATAATTTCATCGTTACTAACGTATCCATGATAAGTCATATTGGGATGTTTAATAATTTTTTCAAAAATATTATTAAAATAAGTATCTAAATCGGATCTATCATATATATCAAAACTACTATAAACATCTAAATGGACATTAATGTTTTTATTTGAAAAAAATGGTACTAGTTTTTCAAATACAGTTACTAGAATATCTAATCCTCTATTTGGAGTGGAAAAATATATTAATTTGCAAATATTTGAACTACGACTTTTTGGTTTAATTGGATAAATACCATTATTTATAACAAAACAATTGTCTGGATTAATATTTTTTTGTTTTATAAAAATGTTTTTTTGATATTGTGATACAAATACAAAAGTAGAATTAATATCTATATTGTTGTATTTTGGGTCGTTAGGAAGATCATGACACCAATAAATTTTTTTGCGCATATCTTGGTTGTCAAAACATGATTCTGTTAAAATATTAAATTTTGAAAAATCGTCTAAATCTTTAATTCTGTTCAACATTAGTTGTATTCCTCCTTTTGCATTTAACAATAGTTGTTTTTTTTGTGGGATTATTATATTATTTTCATTTTCAGAATCAGGCAATGACTCCTCCATTTTATTATATACTGATTCAAACATATTCGCCCAAGCATTTGATGCATCTTTACTATGAAAAATTTTGTATGAATTTTTCTTAATATTTTCTCGTAATTCTTTTTGCAATTTGGGATTTGTTGCTATATTAACAGCAATATCAACATAGTCATCTATATTTTTAGCAATTAAATCTGTTATACCCATATGCTTATAATATGCTTGTGTCCATCTTGAACCTAAATATTTGTGAGGAAGTGTTACAATAGGAGTTCCAATTTCAAATGCTTCTCGACTAGTTGTATCTCCTCCGAAAAAGTAACTATCTAATGATACATCACAATGATTATAAACAGCCATCATTATATGATGTGGCATTTTATCAACAAAGCATACGTGATTGGATAATCCTTGATTTTGTAAACGTGTTTCTAATATTTCATTCATAGCATATAATTGTCCATCATTTCTAATTAATATAAATGAAGCAAGAGGATCTTTATCTTTAATTTTTTGTAGAATTAAATCAAATTGATAGTTGTACTTGAATACTGCTTGTGCACAAAAATACCAGTGACTGTTTAAATTGATATTTGGCATAATTTCTTTCAATTTGACTTTATCAATATTTGCCCAATCAATTCCAGTTAACATAGACACATTATCTTTATTTCTAGGTACAAATAATTCCCACATAATATTTTTTGGAAGCAAAAGTAATTCTTCTGTATAATGATTTTGTGCGTCATCAATTTCTGCAGCTTCCCAAGAAATAAAATAATTCATAATATTTCTTGGAATTCCTGATGTAACTGGATGACCATGAGTGCACATTTGTATTTTAGCCAATTTGGAAAGTGCAATGCAATTCAAAGTGGAATAAATATGTAAATCCAAAAATAATAAAATATCTAATTTTAGATTAACAATTGTCTTTTGTGCTTTTAAAATTGAATTCATATTTGGTTCTAAAGGAGGTATGAAAATATATTGATGATTATAGTTCTGGTTTGACTGATCATCAGAATTCAATATATATATGACTTCAAACTTATTCTTTGGTAGTCCAAGCAATGTAGGATAAAAACTATCACTAATACTCGATTTATGTATACTTATTGGATTTGGATCAGAACCCAATGCTCCTGACACAATTCCAATGCGAATAATATTAGAACCATTTTTTTTAGGATCAGGATAATAATCAATTCCAGATATTTGTGGAAAAGCTTTCATTTGTAGTAAAGAATATTTTTCAAGAATAGTTTTAGGATTAACATCAATATATCCATAATGAAATGTGCTATCTAAAGTTAAAGGGTTTGATATATAAATATTATTCAATTTAAGAAGATTGTCAATATTTGTAATTAGCTTATTTGCAACTTGTGTTTCTTCTTCTTTATTTTTTCTAAAAATAGGAATCAACATATCTTTAAATGTTTTCCACGTGTGATCATGTTCGTTATGTGATATTTTATTCAACAATGACATTGCTTTATCATATCTATGAGTTTTGCCGTAATAATATGCGAGTACTGTTAAAGAATGATATTTTTGTTGTTGATCAATATCATTATTTTCCATCAATTTTTCAATATCTAATGCTATATTCAATATAGAAATATCATCAAAATTTTTAGAAATAAGTTTATCTGTTAATAACTTTAACTCTTTCATGAAATAATATAATAAATAGGTTTTAAGTTAATGATAAATTATTCAAAAATCTGGAATAAATAGTCAGGATGCTTCGCATCAACAGCGAAATTAGTAGTATCTAGAATAAATAGTCAGGATGCTTCGCATCAACAGCGAAATTAGTAGTATTCATATCAGATAAAAATATTAGTATTGAAAAATTGGATAGGTTAATAGAGAATATGACCATATTGATAACATTCATAAAAGAATGTGATATCACATTTTAAAAAATAATTTCTAAAATCTCAAAAAAAATGATCTTGATTTTGAAGAATTTATAGATATAATATCATTCGAAAAGATGAATTACTCAAAGAAAGACTTAGAAGTTCTGCGGGCGGAGCTAGTTAAGCTGGTAAGGGACGGTATGCTGGAGAAAGACATGGTCGAGGAAATTATAAGAGGAGTGAAAACGGGAGAATATGATTTAGATAAGACAAGGGAGGACATAAAGGAAGTTTATGAATTAAAAGAAACAGTCACATTGATTGAAAAGAATTTGAAAATTACTTTTCCTAATATGAAATTCACATCAAGACCAGAATATAATGGCTCGGGAATGTATCAATTATTAGAATTTTCGAATAATTACGGACAAATGTGTACACGGTCTATTACCAAAGATACTATATGGAGTGATTTTCAGAGAATGATTAAGAAGAGTTTATCGTGCGATATGAAAAAATGTGAAGAATGTCCAATTTGTTGTGAGGATAAATATAAAGGGATTAGTTGTAATATTTGTGGAGAAAAACACTGCTATGCTTGTTATATAAATAATTTCAAAACGAATCATGGTAAAATCATATGTCCGTTTTGTAGACATACTACACAATCCCCCCATGATATGGATGAATTTAGCTACGAAGTTTGTTTCTTGAAAGGATTAGAAGAATTAGAATCAAGAAAGAAATTCATGTTGAGACCTAAAGAATCTGAAACTCTAGAAGAGGACATGGGAGAATCGAGCTGGTACCACGAGTTGAAAATCGGACCTGACTGTGAGCCAGACCGTGCCGACTTAATTCGGTCGTTTCAGCAGTCGCGGGCTCGACAGGCATCACGTGGCCCGCGCATCTACGTGCCGCCGCAACCCCGTCGTCGAGACCAACCCGAAATCTCGCCAGCCGAGTTGGAGGAGCGGGAGGTCGCGGCAAAACTTGCGACAGATGTCCTACTGCGCGAGGAGGATGCGGAGGCCGCTCGGCGTGCGAAACGGCGCGAGAAGCGGAAGGCGAAGAAGAAGAAGCGCCGCGGCTAAACTTGAAGAAGAAGCAAGGAAATCATTTTCTGTAGATATTACAAATAACAAAGCATCACATAAGTCGAGGAAGAACAAAAAAAAAGAAAAATAGGAGAAAATGATTTCAAGAATTTTCGCCAGTACTATTTGATGAAAATAGTCAGGATGCTTCGCATCAACAGCCAACATTCTAAGATAAGTACAACTTAAAAACATAGATTTTTATCGAGATCTAAGTCTAGCTTTACGTCTAGATCTTTTTAGTCTTCTCATTCTTTTTAACTTTGTTTTCCAACGTAATCTTGAAGTTGATTTTTTATAACGACAACTTCCACCTTTTATTCTTAAATTCAAATGTATATTACATTCATTTTCTAATCCGTTGTCCTCAAGAGTACCATTATTAAGAATTCTATTATTGCATATCAAATATTGTGAATCAGTTGGAATATATGTGTTATTTTCTATTACATGTTTCAATTGAGGAATTGTAAGAGCTTTGTCAACATCATATAATTCACTTTTATCGTTAAAATTTATAAATAATTGCATATATATATTTTGTATATTAGACTTAAACAAAATTTTATGATATCAATATAATGACTATCGTTTATATGGACGAATGTGCTAGAGGAGTTTTTTTTGGTTCTGTATACGCCGGTGCAGTTATATGGCCTGATAATGTTCCAATTGAACCACCGGTTTCAATTAAAAGTTGGGATTCTAAACGTATTTCTGCAAAAAAAAGAGAAGTTTTATTCGAATACATTAAAGATAATTGTGCTGATTGGGCTGTCGGTATAGCCAATTCTAAAGAAATTGATGAGAATAATATTTTAAATGCAACAATGATTGCTTTTCATAGAGCTTTGGACAGTTTAAAATGCTCATTTGATGAAATTTATGTTGATGGAAGTTATTTTCAAGCATATTTAGGAAAAGATGATTTTATTCCACATACTTGTGTTATAAAAGGTGATTCTATACATGATGAAATAGGGATGGCATCTATTATTGCTAAAGTGTCACATGACAAATATATAAAAGATTTATGTCAAAATAATCCAGATTTAGATGAAAAATACAATTTACTCAATAATATGGGATATGGTACAAAAAAACATATAGAAGGAATACTTAAACACGGATTTACAGAACATCATAGAAAGAGTTTTAAAATTAAACAAATACCAAATTCTTATTATCAAGAATAATCATTTTCATATAACATGTCAAGTGAATCAATGTCGGATTCTTCGTCGGTTTCCTCTTCTAATTCACTAATTTCAACAACAACATTTTCTTGGAATATTTTCAAAAGTTCGACTTTGAAATCACTAAAACCACTATGGTGTTTCATAATCAATGGCTTTTCTAGTATCAAAGATTCTTCAATAAAATTATCACATAATTTATTAATATCGTCAATTACATCGATTAATACAGAGTCTTCCTTATTTAACATATAATTTTCTTCATCACTTAATGTATTTACTATTTCTTCTTTTTTTAGAATTACTTCTTTTTCAATAAAATTACCAGGCGTTTTATTCAAAGCATTTAGGAAATCCATTTTCACATACTTATATGTATATCAATATACTGTTAAGTATGTTATTTATCCAGACTATCCTTATTTTTAAATGGATGTTTTTATTTTATAAATTAAGATATACAATCATGAATGCAATTTTTAGAATTGCTTTATCATTATTATTTCTAGTTAAACAAACAAATTGTTTACAATTAGGTTATCAAAATTCTATTAATAACATTCTTGAAAATCAAAAAAATTCAAATACTATCAAATTATCTACAGAATTAACCAATGATGCTGATGAAAGCAGATCATCTAGAATACCCGCATTTGAAGATAGTCTGCAAATTAAATTCTACGGACCTGTATCTGATCAATCATGCTTAGAATTATCACAAGTTCTTAACTATATGGATATTAAAGCAAAACAAATGAAAGTTGTCCATGAAGATTATGAACCAAAGATACATTTACACATACAATCCGGCGGAGGATCTCTAATGCCATCTTTTTATATTTGTGATCTCATTAAAAATATTAAAACACCAGTTTACACTTATGTAGACGGATATTGTGCATCTGCAGCAAGTTTAATTTCTGTTTGTGGAGATAAAAGATTTATGACAAAACATTCATCAATATTAATTCATCAATTATCAAGTGCAGCTGCAGGAAAATATAACGAATTGAAAACAGAAGTAGATAATTTATCTGTTTTTATGAAATCTGTTAAAAATATATATTTAGAAAATACCAATATTGATCCTGAAACTTTGGAACAACTGCTTTCAACTGATATATGGTTGGATTCTGAAACATGTTCTGCATATGGTCTTGTTGATAACATTATTCACTAATATTTGAAAGTTATTCTAATAAAAATAGTGTTTTCAGTTATTTAGAATTTTTATTATTATTATAATATTTACTTTTCGTATAAAAATGATTATATTATATTATTAGTGTATTAACAACATTACAGGATTATAAATTATAAAATGAGATATTTAGATGCAAATTCACCAAAAATTGAACAACCAAAATGTATAAAAAAGAAATTGTTCGAGCATCAAATGAGTTCAGTATATGCTATGGCAGAATTAGAAAGAACAAACAGTTTTATGATATCTGTTCAAAATAATAATGCAAATTTACGGAATATATATAGACCAGATGCAGCAAATTCGTCATTTTGGCCAAACGACACTCCAGTTGATATTTTGATTAATACTAATATGGGTATTTATTCTGATAAAGTCGGTGCGGGTAAGACACTTTCTATGCTTTCATTGATAGCTTATAATAACAACTTGAAGAAAAAAGATAAAGCTTTTATCAGATCAACGGAATCATCATATTATTATTCACCGTTTGGAACGACTGCAAATATTATATTGCATGATAAGTATAAATTCGTTGATACGAATCTAATTCTGGTTTCACATAGTCTTATTAATCAATGGAAAAAACATCTGGAACTCTTTGAAAATCTCGATTATGTTGTTATTAATAAAAAAGCACACATGGAGTTGATTGTAAAAGGAAAAGATTTTTGTTTACCGAAGGTCAAAGTGATTTTATTATCAATTAATATGTTTAAGAAATACAATTGTTTTGATAGACGAATCGTATTTAACAGACTAATTATTGATGAACCACAAAGTATTGCATTTAGTAATAGTTTACCAAACGCCAAATTCCTTTGGTTAATTTGTGCAACACCAAGAGATATATTATATCCAAGTCGTGTATATTTGAAAGAAATCATAGCACCATTATCATATAGAAATATGAATCTAATGACACATTTAATAATCAAAAATAAAGATGAATTTGTTGATTTATCACTTCAATTACCATCTTATATTGAAAAATCTTTCAAATGTAAAGCGCCACATTTGTATAGACAATTGCGAGATAATTTGACAAAAGAAGCATTAACAGCGTTGCGAGCAAATGATATATCTGGAGCAATCGCAACATTAAGTTGTAATGCAGATTCACAAGATAATATTCTTGATGCTTTAGTTCAAAATTTGAAAGACAATGCTCATAATGAAGAATTAGAAATTAATAGGTTAATGCATCTTAGGAATATTAATGATAATGAAAGACAGAATAGAATTTCTGTTCATAAAGAAAAGCTTGAATCTCTTAACACTAGAATAAATTCCATTATCGAAAGAGTAAGTAATGCAAAAAATATATGCCCGATTTGTTTAGATGAAGTAACTATACCCGTTGCTATTACGGGATGTTGCCAAAATTCATATTGCTTTGAATGTATTTTGATGTCTATGAATATGTCTTCTAACAAGAGGTGTCCTATGTGTAAAACTCCAAACTGTGATAAAACATTGCACATTAACACAGATGATACGAACTATGCTGAAAAAAATGAAAAAACTAATGAAAATGATGAAAATAAACTTAAATCTAAAGCTGAAACACTAATGAACATATTATCAAATATGAATGAAGATTCAAGATTCCTTGTATTTTCTGAATATAGTGCTACATTCCATGAGATTTCATACAAACTAAAAACAAAAAACATTAAATATTCTCAACTTATCGGAACATTGAATCAACAAGAAAAAGTTTTAGAAAAATTTAGAAAAGGAGAAATCAAAGTTCTCTTGTTAAACACATCTCACTTTGGTGCTGGTCTGGATTTACATATGACAACAGATCTTGTTATTTATCATAAGTTTAGAAACAATGATATGAGAAAACAAGTCATCGGAAGAGCACAGCGTCTTGGTAGAACGAAACCACTTAACGTTTTGTATCTAAAATACGATGACGAATAAAGTTATATGAAATAAACAAACGAAGTTATTACTCCAATTACATCATCATTCAAGTTCGATAAACTACCTTTATTATAAGTAATTGCTTCTAAGAAATTCTTTTTTGATGCCCAATTCATACATAAATTCGATGTATCTTTTACCTTTAGTCTGTTAATGTGTTCAATTAACACCGGACCTATATAGTAAGTGATTCCTATGATTTCTTTTTCCCAATCTTTCTCCTTTAAAACTTTTATTATAGTATTTGGCTCAAGTCCATACTTATAGCACATTTCAAGAATTTTTAAGAAGAATGTTCTACAATGATATTTGTGTTTAAATATCAAATTTTTTATGAAATTTTCATCATTTGGATCACAACCTTTTTTCAGGAAAAATCTTAACAATCGTATAGTAGTTTTTTCCTTATGGATAAATCTTTCTTTTAATGTTCCACTTTTATTATGATATGTATAATGTGATACTGGATCATTATCAGAACCTGAATATGTTATCGGATTCTCAACATATGTTTCCATTACATCCCATTCATTATTTTCATACCATCCATCACGTATTACATCATCAAAATATCTCCAATTTCCGAAGTTTACCTTTCTAAAATAATTTAAAGGTATAAATTTAAAAGAAAATCTCCGATTTTCTCTTCCTCTGAACTCAAATAATTGAACTAATGAATATTTTAGTAAATATTTTGGATTTTGATTATCCTTTCTAATAATTGATTTTACTGCATTAATATCCAACGCTGAAATTCTTCCATGTAATTTAAGAGTTTTATTATATCTTTTCCAAGCATATGTTGCCCATTCCTTAAACAATATTCTTCTATTTCTTCTATTTTTGTTTTGAATAAAGCGTTCTACTTTTTGAATTAGCTTTTGTTTGCGCCTTCTAATTCTGAGTCTTTTACTTAATGTTTTGTTATGTTTTTGTGCAACTCTTTTCATTTTTTATAATAATTTGCACTCCATTTGCTTACCAAATATATACATTCATTTTTTTGGATTCATACAATTTAAATGTACTTATTATTTTTATTCAATTGTATAAACATATATGGACTATTTCAAAATAGATTTATCAACAATAAGTGCTGGCTTAAGTCATCAAACGTCAAATCTATCTGTAATAATAAAATATTGTTTCATTAATAATTTAAAATTAATAAAACCAATTTTTAAATTACATGGACACCATAATAACAACAATAGTTTGATAACAGATTTATCAAAATATTATGATCTGAATGGTATAACAGTTAATGGTAACTTATTTAAATTATATGATGATGATGTTAAATATACTTATACCATTAAAAAAAAATTATATAAATGTGGATTAGTTAGGCTGGATCCTAAATTTAAAAATTTAAAAGATGTAAATATAGTTATACCATATAAAAAGGATATAATTGATATAGCTAAGAGAGCTTCGTCAGAATTAGATGAATATATGTGTATTCATGTTAGAAGGGGTGATAGAATAACAAATAAGCAAATTGATATTGATACTCAACCTAATAATATTATAAAAATGATTAATGAGTATAAACCAAAAAATGTTTATATAATGACTAATAAATTAAATGAATTGAAACAATTATCAAATATTGAAAATATATATTTCTATACGAATTTTAATTTTTTAGATAAAATTAATGATAATTATTATCTATTTTGTATAGAAAATAATATTATGAAATTTGCTAAAATACGTTGTTCAACATTTAATGCGAAATCAATTGATAAAATTTCTAATTATTATCATTGTTATTTACATGATTCTCCAGGTTCCCAATAAATAAAAAATATCTAAGTTTTGTCGCATTTTAAAGTTTCAAGGGTGTAAATGTTTTATATATGATGTTTTAGTATTACCATTATCATATAATGGAATTTTTAGATCAAATTGTTCATTCATTTTAGATATGTCTTCATAAAATAAGTGAGTTTAAGAAATTACTATTTAATATATTTTTGTTTTAAATCAGAAATATATTTATCTTCATTAGTAATCTTTTTAGGATGATTCATAAGTTTTCTTTCGCCTCCACATTTTTTTAAATTCTTAAAATCATAATGCACAACACTTGTTTTAATTAATTTAATTGAATCTTTATGGACTTTTTTACAAAATGAAGACCACCACGAATCTAATCCCCAAATTGATTTATCATTTGTCATTAATTTCATTCTTTCATAAACGATATTATAAAGGTTTGAATGAATAAATGGTGTTTGTACTTCTATAAAATGTGTGCTTACACATTTTTCTTTTTTGGCATTAACAAATTCAAGATGAATGTATGATGATGTCTTTTTTATACATTTTGGTTGTTCAGAAATATATGGCTGATATAATAAATCATTATCATTTATTAAATAATAACGAAATAAACTCCAATCAAAAGTTTCAAAACCCAAATCACAATCACAAAACCATATGTAGTCAAAATTTTTTAGAGCACATGGTTTTATTAATTTCCATTGTTTCAATTTTGGTCCTTTATTATAAACAACATCTTTTACCAATGGGTATTGATTTAAATTTAAGTAATTATTAGTTTCTTCAAAAAATGTAATAAATATATGAAAATAATCTCCATGTTCAGAGATATATTTTTCTAATATTTTATAATTCTTATCAAATAGTTTACTACATCTATCTGAATCTTCCATACTTAAAAATAAAAATATTCTTATATGATCATTGTTCATTAAATTTATTGCGGTGATTTACAAATCAATGAATTAAAATTTGTATTTTTATAAAAACAAATATGGGAATATCTTTCAATTCAAATTATAGTCTTTATTAATAATTGTGAATATTCTCATAAAAAAAAGACGTTTACACATTAATGCGCAAATGCTAATGCATTTGTAATAATTCTGCATTTTATTGTTATGTATAAACAATGTTTACAAACAAGTTACTGTCTAAAGTAAACACTTTTGGTCGAGTCTGCATGCCCGTTTGCTACCAGCCAATATTATTAACAACATATGGGTTCATTTTTTTGGATTTGTTAAAATTTTAAATTTTTTATTTACTAATTAGAATTTCTCATACTGCTTAATATATTATCGAGTACCCCAGCATCTGGGGCTGGAGCTGGAGATGAAGCTGGGGGTGGTGTATGAGCCTGAGTCGGTGCTGGAATCTGATTATATGGGTGCAATTGCTGGACGTGCTCAAGTGAATTAATATAGTCATTTGATATTTTTTCATTTGCATCTTTACATTCTCTTAACTGATTATGTAATTTGTCAATAATATCTTCACTCGCTTTTAGTTCCTCTTTACAATCGGCTAGTTCATCTTCACAGTTGCGCTGTTGTTGTTGAATTATGGATATTATATCATCATCGTCATTGTTGTTGTCATTGTCATCGTCATCTTGGAAGGGATCTTGGAAGGGGCTAGGAGGTGGTGGTGATTCTGGCACTGAAGAATCGTCGTCAGAGCTGGAGATACCAGAAAAGGGGCGAGGGGGTGCTGGTGCTGGTGCTGGTGCTGGTGCTTGTGCTAAATTATTAGTTATTTTATCCACTTCGCGTTGAGTCTCTTCATTGCGTCTGTCGCGTGCGCTCTGGGCCCACGCGCGTCCAAGACCCTCAAAATTTATTGTAGATACAGGAGTTTGACGGGCACGACGTCTATATGCGGGTGTACCCAATAACCGTTTCTTTAAAGCTTTTCTACCTTTACTTTTTGTGCCACCTCTTAATTTAGTTCTTAAACGTCTTGTTTTTTTACCACCTAAATAGGATTTAATTTTCTTTCTTATTACACCATCTCCATCTTGAATGGAGTAATCGTCAGTGTTTGCTGTAACCCGTCTACCACGCGGAAGTTCTGCAGTTGTTTGAAGATCTTTCATATTAGGAGGACCCATTTGGTCTACAAGATGTTGTTTTGCATTTCTTTTAGCATAGTGCTTGTTTAGTATTGATATTGTTTCTTCTAATTTAGAAATCTTTATTTCAGTCTCCCGCGTCAAATAGCCGTCGCCAAGCTCCTCGAGGCTCATTCGCTCAAATTCCAATATGTCTTTTGCGAGCATTATTGGAGTTATACCCATGAGGCCGCCGTCGACGCGACTCCTTCCCATCATCACTGCATCTATGTTTGCTCCTCTTTCAAGTAAAAGTCTAACTAAACTAGGTTGAGACCAAGCCGCAGCGTAATGTAGCGCCGTCGCCGAGTTCATGGAATAAATCGAGTTGACGTAAGCTAGACGAGTGCCATCAAATTCGCGCGGCAGAGCCCGCGAGCGGGCTCTCAATCCTATCGGTAACTCGTCGTCGTCGAGCAAGACGGAGTCACGGCGATAGATTTCGTAAGTATCGTTATTAACATCATAAGTATGTTCATGGTCAAGTAACATAGTTGCGATTTCAAGGTTTATGTTTTCTTCCTGTATTGGATTTGGAAAATGTTTATGCCCTATCAATGCCAAAAGCTCCTGACCCATAAGTTTTGCGCCGTTTTCTAATAAAAATCTAACTACTTCGGGATTTTTTATCAAACAGCAAACAAAA
>MDSY01086387.1_pt1 | contig 17502 bp, 18 predicted proteins | sample 811131 | NCBI WGS metagenome assembly MDSY01 (sample SAMN05326643, study PRJNA326480) | marine metagenome | isolation source: seawater | place: Atlantic Ocean: South West | collected 2010
CTTGGTTGCAAAATTCTTACATGATTTTTAGTTAATTTTTTATGTAAACAAGACATGAAAAGCTGGCATAACATTCCCCAAACAAGAGACTTTTTATGAAAGTAGCCTCCATGCAAAGCCATATTGTGGCCGTACCCCCTCCTCACGTTGGTGGTATGTATTGGATTTTTGTCACCCTACAAACTAGTTGTGGTATTGAAGGTGTGGGCGAAGTTTATGCCTCTACCTTTCATCCAGAGGTAATGGCTAAGGCCTTAAATGACGTATTTGATCGTTATCTTAAAGGCCATGACCCCCATCATATTGAACGTTTTTTTCGTGAATGTTATTCCAGTGGTTTTACCCAGCGCCCAGACCTCACCATGATGGGTGCCGTTAGTGGCCTAGAAATGGCCTGTTGGGACATTATTGGTAAAGCTGCTGGCAAACCAGTGTATGAGTTGATCGGTGGCAAAGTACACGACAAATTGCGCACTTACACTTACCTGTACCCTACCAACAGCAAAGGCGAGTATGATTATGATTGCCCAGACTTAGCCGTGGAATGTGCTCTGCAAAACATGGAACAAGGTTTTACTGGACTTAAGTTTGACCCAGCTGGGCCTTATAGCGCTTATTCTGGTCATCAAATCTCTCTTGCTGCGTTAGAACGCAGTGAAACCTTCTGCCGTAAAATTCGTGATGCTGTAGGTACTAACTGTGACTTATTATTTGGCACCCATGGCCAAATGACGCCAGCATCTGCCATTCGCTTAGCCCAGCGCATAGAACCTTATGACCCTTTGTGGTTTGAAGAGCCTGTGCCTCCAGGTCAGCCAGAGGCCATGGCTAGAGTAGCTGCTAAAACCAGTATTCCCGTTGCTACTGGCGAGCGTTTAACCACTAAGTATGAATTTCATGACGTATTGAAGCACAACGCCGCGTCTATTTTGCAAATGAACTTAGGCCGAGTAGGCGGCATATTAGAAGCTAAAAAAATTGCCGCCTTAGCCGAAGTATATTTCTGCCAAATAGCCCCGCATTTATACAACGGCCCCATAGGTGCAGCCGCTAGCATTCAGCTGGCAACAGCCACCCCTAACTTTTTAATTCAAGAAAGCATTGGCACATGGGACGGTTTTCATGCAGAAGTAGTAGAGGAAAAAATAGACTGGCAAAAAGGTTACATTATCCCTAATGCTAAACCGGGTTTAGGCATAGAGCTCAACATGAATGTAGTGAAAGCCAATTCTCCTTATACGGGCAAAAGCTTGCATTTAATGATGGACAGCAAGGTTTATAACGAGCACGCTAATACCCCAGTGTAAGACATAAGGTGTTAGTTCAGTTTGTTATTGTGTCATTTATTCTGTCATATAGGTGCAACGTTAACGGCCTGTAGGCCCTTTTCACTCTCGGCGATGGTGAACTGAACTTGCTGGCCTTGTTCTAGGCTCTTGTAACCTTCTTTAATAATGGCGCTAAAGTGAACAAATACGTCTACGCCATTGGGTTGCTCGAGACAGCCAAAGCCTTTAGTGTCGTTGAAAAACTTTACCGTACCTGTGATGACTTGTGACATGGGTGTTCCTTGATGTGCCTAATTAATGAATAGCCCAGAGTGCTGAATATGCCCCTTAGTAGCCGTCCACAAGCTGTAATTTATCGGCGCAAATGTTAACGTTATTCGTTAAATGGGTCAATCTTAACAATAGTGCTTGATACAGTGCCATTGCCTGTTTTGGATGCATTAACATACGGCTTATAGCTTAATTGATGAGTGGGTGGTGAGATGACATTGGAATTTTCTTTAGCCTATTTTGTGGCAGTGTTTATATTTTCTATTACCCCAGGCCCTGGCGTTTTTGCGCTTATAGCTAAGACCCTTAAGCAGGGTGGTAGTGCTTGCTGGGGTTTAGCGCTAGGCATGACTATTAGCGATATAGTGTATTTACTATTGGTAGTATTTGGCCTTGCTTACATTGCTAATGAATACCAAGTGGTTTTTACCATTATCCGTTGGTGTGGCGCGGCTTACTTGTTCTACTTGGCTTGGCAAGTTTGGCATGCGCCTGTTGAATTAAATACAGCGGTAGTTGCACCCACTCGTTCTAAGAGCGCCAGTTTTGTAATGAGTTATGCAGAAGGCATGCTGATATCAGGTACTAACCCAAAAGTCATGTTGTTTTACATTGCATTTTTACCTACCTTTATAGACTTAACTGTACTAACTACAAAAGGCGTGGTGTTGGTTGTGGGGCTTAATTTTGTTGCGTTGATGTTAGGGTTAATGCTGATTGCGTTTAGCGCCAGTAAAGCACGTAAGATTTTTAGCCAGCATACGGCCGTAAAACGCTTAAACCGAGTCACTGCTGGTCTTATGGGCAGTGCAGGGTTACTTATTTTAACTCGCTGATTGTTCTAGGCCAGTATAGAGATATTCATACAAACGCTTAGTAGCGTCGGATTGATTGCCCCGATCTTGCTTGAATACCAATTTTACATGGCCCAGTTGTGGGCCGTCTTGTATTTGTATATGGCTGTGCAAGCCCAAAGGCACTGTGCTACGGGCTAGGGCGCTAATGCCCAAGCCCGCTTCTATAGCAGCACTAATGCCCAATAAGCTGGAAGAGCTGTAGGCGATGCGCCAGGCAATACCTGTGGCATTGAGCTTGGTGATTATTTGCTGTCGATAGCGGCATCCTGTGGGGTAAACTACCAAAGGTATGGGCTGATTTTCAAACCAGTCAAAGTGCCCATTAGTTACCCAAACAATCGCTTCATGAAACTCATCGCGAGAGTTTTGTTGCAAGGTTTCTTCTAAACTGTCTGTGGCCAATACTAGGTCGTAATGCCCCTGTTGGAAATCCTTTAATAACTTCACACTTAAATCGCAATTCACTTCTAAAGTCACTTCAGGGTGGGCTTGGCCAAACTGGCTAAGTAAGCGCGGCAAAAAGGACACTTCAAAATCATTGGGTATCCCTAAACGTACTTGCCCAGAAACTCTGCTTTTAGCTAAGCGAGTGACGGCTCTGTCATTGATGTCTAACATGCGTCTGGCGAAGCCAAGTAACACTTCACCTTCTTCGGTTACTTGTAGGCCGTTATTGCGTTGAAATACGGTAATGTCTAACAGCTCTTCTAGGCGCTTTACTTGTAAGCTAATAGCGGGTTGAGAGCGACTTAATACTGTGCCTGCAAGCGTAAAGCCGCCTAGGTCTACGATAGTGATAAAAGTGCGTAGTAATTCGGTAGGAATATTTTTCATGAAAAATTATAAAAAAAACTAATGATAATTACCTGATTATTAAAATATTTAATCCATTAGGGTGTGATATTAGCACTAGTAACGGCATAATCTAATGCTAATAACAAATGAGTTTTAGTAATGTCATTAAATTCAAAAACCTTACCCCCATTAAATGCGTTGGTCGCCTTTGATGCGGCGGCTACTAGTATCAGTTTTACTCAGGCTGCGGCTAAACTGTTTGTTACCCAAGGTGCTATTAGCCACCAAATACGCAGCTTAGAAGAAAATTTGGGCATCGTTTTATTTGATCGCCAGCAGCGTCAAGTGTGGCTAACTGCCGCGGGGCGGGAATACCATCGACACATAGCAGATGCCTTATATCAAATTTCCATGGCCACCTATGCTGTTAAAAACCCCATACAAGAAACACAAATCACCATTGCGGCAAGCCATGCTGTTGCGTCATTATGGCTTATGCCCCGGATAGCAGAGTATTCACGGGCCTATCCAGACACAGACATACGGTTATTGGTGACTGATAATGTACTAGAAGTAGACACTGCAGATTTTGATTGTTGCATCGGTTTTAGTGCGGCTCATCCTGTCTCTTACCATGTGGATCGCCTTTTTTCAGAACGTGTTTTTGTTGTTTCTAGCCCCGATTTTTTAGCACAACATAGCCAGTTATCTCCAACGCAGTTGTTGGCCACAAGGCAATTGGTATTAGAAAACCCAACAGTGGGTTGGTTTAATTGGCCCAACTGGTTTGAAGGTTTGGGCATGTCGCCTGTTGTACCTCAGCACAAGGTTACTTTTAGCCATTACAACATGTTGATTCAGGCCGCTCAGCAAGGTCAGGGAGTGGCACTAGCATGGGACCATTTGCTGACTGATTATTTGACTACAGGAAGCTTGGTTAAGGTGTTTGATAAAACTTTAGATACCGAAGCTGGGTTTTATTTGATGACGTCTTTAGTAGGTAGTAAGAAGCAATCTTTAGATGAATTTAGACTTTGGTTAATTAATAACATATGAGTTAAAGTCATGAGTTAGGTGATTAATGATCGTTTGTTACTGACTAATTTTTGAGGCAAAGTAGCGCCATTATTTGTCTTACGTCAATGTAATAATCTATCCACGGACTTGCCAATGAACGCCTTTGACCGTATTCCACTTACTAGCCTAGAAAACGCCATGCTTTCAATTGAGGAAGCCAGCGGACTACCTAATCTGCTATATAACGATCCAGCCCTATTTACTCAAGAGCGTGATCGTTTGTTCGCAAAGACATGGTCTGGAATTGGTTTTGCTGGCGATTTACCAGAACTTGGTTACGTTAAACCGATTTATTTTATGGGTTTACCGTTGGTTATAATACGTGATCGAGATGATGTGATTCGTGTATTTCATAATGTATGTAGCCACCGTGGCATGATGCTTATTAACGAAGCATGGCCCATTCAAGGGAGTATCCGTTGCCCTTATCATTCGTGGACTTATGACTTAACTGGCAAACTTAAAGGCACCCCTCACATTGGTGGCGTGGGTGTCCATAAAGTAGACAGTGTAGTGTGCGAAAAACATGGCATGAAAGAGGTGTTTAGTGCCGTATGGTTTGACATTATATTTATCAACTTAGATGGCAAGGCTAATGCATTTGAGCAATTTATTGCACCAGTGGTAGAGCGCTGGCAGCCTTTCTTGGGTGATACAGGTTATCACCGTATGCGCAGAGAAGATTCTTGTGAAGGTAAAGAACAAGGTATGTTCACCTTAAAAGTGGCTTGTAATTGGAAACTAGCTGTAGAAAACTACTGTGAGAGTTATCATTTGCCTTGGATTCATCCCAATTTAAATGTTTATTCTCGTATTCAAGATCATTATCATATTATGTTTGCTAATGAGTTTGCAGGCCAAGGCACTATGGTTTATGACCTAGCAGATTCGGCTGGAGCGCGCTTGCCTGTGTTCCCAGAATGGCAGGCAGAACAGATGAAAGAGGCCGAATACATTACTATATTTCCTAATGTGTTACTGGGTATTCAGGCCGACCATACCTTTGCCATTGTATTGGAACCAGTAGCACATGATCAGACTATTGAGCATTTACGTTTGATGTATGTGGGTGATGAGGCCATTAAACCAAAATATAAAGGCTGCAGAGACGCCACTTTAGCCGCTTGGAAAGAGGTTTTTGGTGAAGATGTAGGAGTGGTAGAAGGCATGCAGCGTGGTAGAGCGTCCCCTGGGTTTAGCGGGGGTAAGTTTTCGCCAGTGTTAGATAATCCCACACATTATTTCCACCAATGGGCGGCCAAACGTTTAATTAAAAGCACACAAAAAATGGGAGTTTAAAGTTATGAATCAGCTTCAACAGGGCATCACCCATTGGACTAATTACATCAACGGCGAATGGGTCGATAGTGAACAGACTATTAAGGTAGAAAATCCTGCTACAGGTGATCTTGTGGGTACTATAGCCTGTGCTTCGCTAGAGCAGGTTGATGAGGCTGTGAGTGCTGCTCGTGAATGTCATAACTTGCGCCTTATGGCCGGTATGGCGCCCTACGAGCGCATGCAATTACTGCATACTATTGCAGCAGGAATACGGGCCTTAGCAATCCGTGGTGGGCAGCTTTTGTGCTTGGAAAATGGCAAACCCTTAACTAATGCAGTGTGGGAGTTTGAGGAAGCAGCACGCTACTTTGAATACTATGCAGGCATGGCCGACAAGATAGAAGGAAAGTCTATCCCCCTAGGTGATGGTTTAGTAGATTTTACTGAGTACGAACCGTTTGGAGTTTCAGCTCAAGTGATTCCATGGAACTTCCCTGTTTCTTTGGTGGCACGATCGTTAGCACCTGCTTTAGCCGCTGGTAATAGTGTAGTGATCAAGTCGCCAGAGTTAACCCCATTAGCAGTGGCTTTGTTAGCGCAAGCCATGGCTAATGCCAAGGTGCCAAAAGGTGCGGTAAATATACTCTGTGGTTATGGTTATGATACAGGGGCTGCGTTAGTGGCTCACAGCGATATTGACCAAATTGTTTTTACAGGTTCCGTAGCCACAGGGCAAGCCATTATGAAGGCTGCTACAGAACATGTGGTGCCTTGTGTGATGGAACTAGGTGGTAAGTCTGCAGGGGTAGTTTTTGCTGACGCAAATATCGACCAAGTAATCTCTAGCGCGGAAGTAGGCAATCTCTTTAATGCTGGACAAGTATGTTCTGCCATGTCACGTTTAATTGTACATGAGAGCATTTATGAAGACGTTAAACAGCGGTTAATCACCCGTTTTGCTGGCAAGAGTGTGGGAGCAGGCATGGACGAAGCCGATGTTACACCTATACTAACCAAAGCTCAGCTAGATAAGATTGCAGCCATGTGTGTGCGCGCTAAAGAGCAAGGTGCCAACTGTTTGTTGGGGGGTACGCCAGTGTCTAGAGCTGGGTACTTTATGCCACCCACTATCATAGAAGCGCAAGCCAACACTGACATAGCCCAGCAAGAAGTGTTTGGGCCAGTGTTAGTATTAATGAAATTTAATACCGAAGAACAGGCCTACACTTTGGCTAACGGTACCGAGTTTGGTTTGGTGGCCGGTGTATTTACTCAGAACATAAGCCTAGGCTTACGTGCTAGCCGTGCGTTAGTGGCCGGCCAAGTGTTTGTCAATGAATGGTTTGCTGGTGGTATAAGCACGCCTTTTGGTGGAGTAGGAAAATCTGGATTTGGACGTGAAAAAGGACAAGAAGCTTTGTATAATTACGTTCGCACTAAAAATATTGCAATTCGTTTAACACCCTAGAGAAATATCTATGTCATCTGCTGATCAGTCTGCGCCGTATAAAAAATGGCTTTGTATTATTTGTGGTTTTATTTATGACGAAGCATTAGGTTGGCCCCATGATGGCATAGAACCAGGCACACGTTGGGATGATGTACCAGATGATTGGTTATGCCCAGACTGCTTGGTAGGCAAAGAAGATTTTGAAATGATTGAGATGCCGGCAAAGCCCATTGAATCAGGGGCTAATACTACGGCAGCTGCGTCAGTATTGTCGGCCCTAGAAAAACCTCAAGGCGCTATAGTTATTGTAGGCTCCGGCTATGCGGGTTTTAACCTTGCAGAAGCTATTCGTAAGCTTAATCATGAAATAGGCGTAGTGGTTCTAACCCAAGATGAGGGCATGTATTACTCTAAGCCTGCTTTATCAACGGGCTTAGCTATGCAACAAACAGCACAAGACCTAGTGGTTGAGTTACCATTAGACCGAGCTAATCGTTTAAATATTACTATCGTTACTCATTGTATTGTTGAACGTGTAGACACCCAGGCTAAAAAACTATTCACTAACCTAGGCCAACAACCCTATGGCCAGCTAGTGTTGGCTCAAGGCGCACAGGCCATTAAAATACCTTTTGCAGGTAATGCTAGCGCAGACGTGATCAGTGTTAACGACCTAGGGGATTACCGCCGTTATAGGGCCTTGCTAGAAGGTAAGGAGCGTGTATTACTTATTGGCAATGGCTTAATTGGTTGTGAGTTTGCTAACGATTTAGCGGCAGCTGGCAAGCAAGTGAATGTGGTGGGCCTCACTTCTTGGCCTATGGATCGTTTGGTGCCAGAATTGGTGGGGCGTGAGTTAGAGCATGCATTATCTGCCATTGGTGTAAATTGGTGGCTGGACAATACAGTAGCATCCATTAATTACATGCAACCCAATAACCGAGATGCGGGTTACACCGTTACCTTAAAAAGTGGAGACATATTAGAGGTAGACGTTATTGTGTCTGCTGTGGGGTTACAAGCACGTACAAAACTTGCCATTAATAGTGGCATTACCTGTGGTGTGGGTATCAAAACTGATAGTCGTTTAATGACCAATATGCCTCATGTGTATGCTTTGGGTGATTGCGTTGAGTTTGATGGCCAGTTGCAGCCTTATATTGCGCCTATTTATTGGGGTATCCAAGCCCTATCACAAACACTTACCGGCACTTTTACTGAGGTGAGTTACCCACAAATGACCGTGGTAGTTAAGACACCAGTATGCCCAATTACTTTATTAGCACCGCCTCCAGGCCAGACAGGCCAGTGGCTATTGGAGCAAGCTGATACTGGCATGATTGCTCGTTTTACTAATGGCAATGGCACGCTCAGTGGCTTTGTGTTACAAGGTGATCAAGTAGATCAACGCAAGCAGTTGTTGGATGAGATGATCAATAACTAACGGCGCGATATTCTGGTAGAATATGGGCCTTAATTAGTCACCAAATAATATACGAGAATCACCTTGTCACAATATGATTTTGCCAGTTTAGGCTTAAACACCGCCTTAGTAGAGAACCTTTCAAGCTTAGGTTACTCTGAAATGACGCCCATTCAGGCGCAAGGTTTGCCGCCTATTTTGGCTAATAAAGATGTTATAGCAAAGGCTAAAACTGGCTCTGGCAAAACAGCGACCTTTGCTTTGGGTTTGCTGAATAAGCTAGATGTAAAACGCTTTCGTGTACAAACTTTGGTGTTGTGCCCAACGCGTGAGTTGGCCGATCAGGTGTCTGTAGAAATACGCAAACTTGCCCGCGGTATTCATAATATTAAGGTGCTTACCTTATGTGGCGGTATGTCTTTTGGGCCGCAGGTGGGCTCTTTGGAGCACGGCGCACACATTATAGTGGGAACACCTGGGCGCGTTGAAGAACACCTGCGCAAAGCTAATCTTAACCTTGATAACCTTACCACTTTAGTTTTAGATGAAGCTGATAGAATGTTAGACATGGGGTTTCAAGAAGCCTTAGATAACATTATTAGTTACATGCCGGATAAGCGGCAAACGATGTTGTTTAGCGCCACCTATCCTTCCAAAATTGAAAAAATTGCACAGCGCATTATGCGCTCTCCAGTGACTGTAGAAGTGCAAGACAGCCATAATAAACAAAGCATTGTACAGACCCTTTACCAGGTAGAAAGTGACGACACACGCACAGAGGCCGTGCGGCTTTTATTACAGGCTCATCAGCCTGAAACGACACTGATTTTCTGTAACACGAAGATAGAAACAGACCAGGTAGCCAATGAGCTGCGGGCAGTTGGTTATGAAGCCTTGGCTTTACATGGTGATCTAGAGCAAAAACAGCGCGATCAAACTCTAGTGCGTTTTTCTAATCGTAGTGCCTCAGTTTTAGTAGCTACCGATGTGGCAGCACGAGGGTTAGACATTGAAGCGTTAGATTTGGTGATCAACTACCAAGTCGCCCGAGAGTTAGAAGTCCATACCCATCGCATTGGCCGCACTGGTCGTGCTGGTGCTCAAGGCATTGCTTGTACTTTGCATACGCAGAAAGAAAACCACAAAATTGGTTTATTAGAAGATTATCTAAAACAAAAACTTGAGCGTGATGACTTGCCGCCTATCTCATTGTTAAGCCAGCCTGCATTTTCCCCGCCCATGGTGACCATTCAAATTGGTGGTGGCAAAAAGCAAAAGGTAAGGGCAGGCGATATTGTAGGTGCGTTAACCGGTGCTGATGGTATTCCTGGTTCAGAAATAGGCCGTATACAAGTGGGTGATCAGTGGGCTTACGTTGCTGTTACTCAGGCTTATGGTAATACCGCGTTCAATAAGCTAAGTGAAGGCAAGCTTAAGGGGTGTAATTTTAAAGTGAGGCGTTTACGAGGCTAATATGGGTTTAAATCTGTTGTTACGCATTAACAGTGCATCTTCGTTAATCTTCGGTTTAGCCTTGTTAGTTAAAACTGATGCGGTTAATCAGTTAATAGGTACTGAAAAAACAATGTTGATGCATTCCATAGGTATCATCTTTGTGGTTAATGGCATGCTGCTTTTAATTGCATCACTGCGTCAACAGATTCAAACTCATGAAATCATGTTCTTTGTAATTGGTGGTTACGGCTGGACCCTGCTTACAGTGGCACTGATAAGCGCTGAAGCGGTTATTATTGACCCTGCAGGTATAAGGGTAACCTTTGTTATTGCGCTATACACCGCTGCCATGGGCGCTTTATTATTTAGGCATTACAAAATCCTTAAGGGCCGTGCGTAAATCGGGTTACGGTTTGCATGTGAAAATCGCGCAGCTATCCCTGCACATCACTGAGATATTAATATGTCTGCTTTACCTAACTGTCCAAAATGTAGTTCCGAATTCACTTACCAAGATGGTGCTCAATACATCTGCCCAGAATGTGCCCATGAATGGGCTATGGATGGGCTATGGATGGGTCTGATGAAGATGAAGACAGTAAAGTAGTGCGTGACAGTAACGGTAACATTTTACAAAATGGCGATACAGTTACAGTAATCAAAGACCTTAAAGTAAAAGGTTCTTCCTTAGTGGTTAAAGTAGGTACTAGAGTGAAGGGTATTCGGCTTGTTGATGGCGACCATGACATCGATTGTAAAATCCCAGGTGTTGGTGCTATGAAACTTAAATCTCAGTTTGTTAAAAAATAGAAAACTCATTGATCATCCAACGTGTGGCTTTGGTTGGCTTTGGTTGGCTTTAGTTTGGCCTCAGTTGGCTTTAGGTGCTCATAACACCACTGATTAAAATAGACCTGGTTATCAGTCTTCCTTTGGCAAAATGTTAGCCAACGGCATCGGCCCTAAGTCTTGCTCAAGAGCAAGAACATTTTCGGTGGGCATCACCAACACTAAAGTGAGGTCGTTAGAGTAGATCCGCTCATTAATAACAGCCTCGTGCTTTTGGCATAAATGTTCAACACGGCCACTTAGGTCATAGGGGCAGCTTAACTTAATGTCGCTAAGTAGCCTTTTGGTTGCCCTAGGACATGCATCTACCACTAACTTTACCGCATCAGTATCAGCCTTTACTAAGCCGCCTGTGCCCAGTTTAGTGCCACCAAAATAGCGGCATACCACCACGCTTACTTCACCCATACCGCAGTGGCTAAGGACTTGCAGCATCGGTTTTCCTGCAGTACCAGAAGGCTCCCCTGCATCACTTAGCCCCCAAAAGGTACTATTTTCGGGGGCTGCAGCTACTACAGCCCAGCAATGATGACTGGCGTCTGGGTACTTTTTACGCATGTCGTTTAAGTGGATATCACATTCTACTCTACCTACTGTATGCCGTAAGTTAGCAATGAAGTGGCTGTTCTTGATTGCAAGCGTGAGTTCTAGGTCTTTGCCGTACAACTGTGGAATTTGGTAACTCAAAATAAGCCTTAATTTTATCGTCTAAAGATATTCAAAATACACTAGGATGTTGGTTGAGCCCCGTCACAGGCAGTTACAATGTCTATTAGTTTATAGACATGCAATTTAATTAATGACTCAACAACAGTAAGGTTTTCACAGCTAAAAAATTATATGTACTGGAAGACTGTAATGCCATTCGCAAAGCCCATTTTTACCTACTAGGTCTACAATGACTTGGTGTAGCGTTTAAATAGCTCTGCCAAAAAAAATAATATCAGCACTTTATCCTTTAAGCATTTTTGTGTGTCCACTTAGTTAAGTGAGTTAGAGTTATCAAATGAGTTTAATGAAATACTAGAACCACCACACTTTGCTATTTTAAGCCTATTCATCGCCACGACCTCTTCCGAGCGCAACTGCATGTCATACATTTTGGTGGCTCTAATAAACCACACCAGATATTGGCAATGAAACCGTTCATTAGGTGGCAGCCACTCTAATGGCCCCAAAGCGCCTTTTTGTTTGTTCACACTGGCTTGCACAGCAAACAAGTTCACCTCGTCATTAGCAAAACGCTTACGCTTAGCAGCACTCCACAGATTAGCACCTCGGTCCCAGGCCCATTTAAGTGGCACCATATGATCAACATCAAGATCCTTGGCCGAATAAAAGGTTTTATCGGTATAGGGGTCTAGCCAACGGCCACGATCAACATTACAACTGTTTTTATAGGTAATCGTTGAGGTGCTGAGCTTAATCAGCAGTTCATGGCGGGTATTAATGCAGTTTTTATCATCATCAGACCAGTGGCTAAATAGCTTGCGGCTGTATTTTGAAACATCCAGCTTAGACGGGGTGTGTGCTTTACCATTTTTAGGTAGTCTGCCGCCAGCGTCAAAACAAGCGGCTAAAGAATTGTAGGCGGTGAAGTGTTTAGTTTGTAAATAGCTTGGGCTTGATGCGCCGTGGCATATGTTGCTGCGACTGAGCTTAATGATGTCTGCAAGGGTGATGCCCGAAGTGCATAACAAAGCTAGCACTAGAGTGATGCGGAGTAAGGTCAAAATACATGTCTCTATATTGTAGGACAAATTGCCGTTGTTATATTAGGGCTTAATTGTGGGGCTAGTGCAAGAGTAAATGTGAAACACTATTAAATGGCTAGCAGTGAAATATAGCAATTTTTCCTATAGTAATTAATGGCCGACTGTGGGATTGTGTGTCGATAGCACATAAAGCGTATGCCGTTGCGAGTAATGCTAAAGTGCACACATAAAACGGATAGACATGAGTTGTAAAATAAATGATACGCAAGACTAAGAACGCGATTAATAGCCTAAGTAGATCCTACCTAGACAAGGCTAGTAATTTCGTTAGCGAACAAACAGAGCAGATGTCAACAACGCTAGAACGTTTAAATGACCGCCGTATTTGCCTAGGCATCACGGGATTAAGCCAAAGTGGCAAGTCTACGTTTGTAACGAGCCTAATCGACCAGCTTATTAACTATAAAACCAGCTCTCTTTCTGGCTTTTCTCCAGTATTAGAAAAAAGGTTAATGGGTGTTAAATTGTTGCCGCTAAGCAACAAAAGAATCGCTAACTTCCCATACCAAGCGTCTATTGCAGGGCTTAAAAAACCACAGCCAAACTGGCCCAGTTCAACCACAGACATTAGTGGCTGTGTATTAGAATTAAAACTGCAAAAAACTGCCACACCATTAAACCCCTTTAGCAAAGAAAACTTCTCGCTATTTATTGAGATAAGAGATTACCCCGGCGAGTGGCTACTAGACTTGCCATTACGTAATATGGATTATGCTAGATGGTGTGGGCAGTGCAGTGCTCAATTCAACAGAGAGCCTAGAAAACAAATTTTAGGAGACCTGTTGCTAGATTTACAGAATATTGACCCGATGGACCCAGTAAATTTTGAAGTTTTAGCAGAACTACAAAAACGGTTTGTTAGTTTTCTAGAACAGTGTAAGGCAGGGGAGCATCCATTAAGTTTAATACAACCTGGTCGATTTTTAATGCCAGGTCAGATTGAAGATAAAACCTTGCTGTACTTTGTGCCGTTACTTAAGGTCGGTAGTTTCACCGATGGGCAGTTAGAGGCTGCACCTGAAAATAGTTATTTTAAAGTGTGTGAAAAGCGATATAAGGACTACATTAAACAACTAGCAGAGCCGTTTTATAAAGACTTCTTCAGCGGCATAGATCGACAAGTTGTGCTAGTTGACGTGATTACTGCCTTAAACTCTGGCCCGTTATATTTAGATGATATGCGCCAAGCGCTAAGCAATATTTCAGACAGTTTCTCGTATGGGCCTCAAAACCGCATTATGCAGCTGTTTACACCCAAAATAGACAAGGTGGTATTTGCAGCAACTAAGGCCGACCAAGTTGTATCCGCAGATCATTCATCTTTAGTTAAGCTACTTGAATCACTGGTAGACCATGCCTATAAAACAGCTCAATACGAGGGTGTGCCACCTACAACTGAAGCAGTGGCTGGAGTACGTTCATCGATAGAGGTAGAGCATGAGGGCGATGCTGCATTATCTGGCTTTGACACGACCGGTGCTGCCATTGGTTACGTTCACCCTCCGATACCAGCCTTTATCGCCAAAAACACGACAGATCAAGGCTTTAAAGACTGGAATATCCCCAAATTTAACCCACCCATACTGCCCGATGAAAACCAGGCCGTTCCACACATACGTCTAGACAGCGTGTTAAATAGTTTAGTGGGAGACAAGTGTTCATGAAAGAAAGCAACGATAATACAACTAATAAAAACCGCACTGGGCGTCAATTCAAGGTAGAGGTAGAGGGAAAAGAAAAGGAAGAGACAGCAAGTAAATCCAAGGTTAGAGCAGGCAAAGATTTTAAACCCACCCCAACTGAACAGCAGGAAGCTCCACCTCAGTCTATTGTTATGGGCGAACAGTTGCCTAACCTAGCAGATTACTCCTACCTAAAGCTTGAAGCCATACCCATAAGAGGCTTAAAACTATTTGCTTGGAGTGTATGTTTGCTAATGCTTAGTTTGGTTGTGTGGGACGTGTACGACACCATTGCAGCCGCCATGGCGCTTCATTGGCTAGCCGCTTTTGGCTTTTTTGCAGTATCCATAGTGGTGCTGGTAGTAGGCATTATCACTGTTTTTAAGTATCGCACCGACCGGCGCAAACAAAACGCTTATAAAACCATACGAATGCTGGCGCACCGGTGTAGGTTGGTTTCATCAAAGGCAGCTGATCAACAGTTAATTGCAGAACTTAAATCATTTTATGCAGGTAAACCTCAGCAGGCTCTTTTGGATCAATGTTTGTCCTCCTTACCAAACTATGCGTTAGGCCATGAAGTGATGGCTCATATTAATGACGTATTTCTTAAACCATTAGACGCCGAAGCCTTAAAGCGAGTAACCCGTTTTAGTTCCAAAACAGGCATAACTGTGGCACTAAGCCCCTGGGCTGCGGTAGATATGGTGCTGTCTTTATGGTGCAATATTAAAATGATTGATGAAATTGGCCAGGTGTATGGCGTAAGGCCCTCTTTTACCAACAGGATAGCAATGCTTAAAAATATCATCGGCCACTTAGCGGCTGCAGGGGCTAGCGAATTCGCAGTAGATCAGATTTTAGAGGAGGCAGGAGGCGCATCCATCGCCAGCCATTTTAGCGTTAGACTATCTCAAGGTTTGGGCGTGGGTTTGTATTCGGCCAAAATAGGGTTGGCTACCATGGCTGTATCACGGCCCATGGAATTTATAGACAATAAACCTAATCTAAAGGCACTTACACGGCTGTTGATTGAGCAATTCAAAAGCCAGTTTAAGTCACAAAGGTAATATGAACCCAATTACACTAAAACAACTAATCATTTTTATCGGTCTGGTTGCTGAAGGTAGCTTATGGCTAAAGCAAAGTTAAGTTGAAATCCCGGTAATCCACTGTGATAATTATTCTCAATGAGAAACTCTCTATTTTTAACTAATGTGGCTAATGGTGGGTACAACTGCAGCCTAGCAATAATAGCTATCATTCGGGTATGTTGTACGCCTGTCTTTTAAAGGAATATCACATTATTCTCTTCCTAGGGTATGCCACAGGTTAGCAATAAACTGGCCGTTCTTGATTTCAAGCTCGGGTTCTAGGTCTTTAGTCTGTAGGTGTGGAATTTGTTAACTCAAAATAGGCCTTAGTTTTATCGTTTAATAATGATTTAAATATATTCAAAATACACTGAGATTCTGGTCGCATACTGCTACAAGAAGGTACAATGCTTGCTAGTTTCATAGACATGCAATTTAATTAATGACTCAACAACAGCAAGGTTTCGACGGCGTCGAAAGATTATATGGTGTAGATGACTACACTGCTATTCGCAAGGCCCATATTTGTGTAGTGGGCATTGGTGGTGTGGGCACATGGGTGGCTGAGGCCCTTGCTCGTTCTGGTGTAGGCCAGATCACCTTGATTGATATGGATGATGTGGCTGAATCCAACATTAATCGTCAATTGGTGGCCTTATTATCTACCCTTGATCAAGCCAAAATTGAATTAATGGCCGAACGAATTAAAGACATCAATCCCCATTGTAAAGTTAATTTGATCGAAGAGTTTGTAGGCCAAAACAACCTTGAGGCGTGTTTAGATAGAGGCTACGATTACGTGATTGATGCCTGCGATTCCATTAAGGCGAAGGCTATGATGGTGTCTTGGTGCAAGCACCGGCGACTACCTATTATCACTATTGGTGGAGCAGGCGGTCAACGAGACCCTAGGCAGGTTCAAATTGTAGACCTAGCTATGACCAAAGTAGACCCTTTAGCTGCCAAATTAAGGTCTGTGTTGCGCAGCCAATATGGCTTTAGTAAAAACCTTAAAAGCCGGTTTCGTATTGAGTGCGTGTGTTCAACAGAACAGTTACATTACCCACAACCCGATGGCAGTGTGGGTTGGGCTAAAAGTGCCAATGTGGCAGGTGCTAAAATGGACTGCAGCCGTGGTTTTGGAGCTGTGAGTTTTGTAACTGGCACCTTTGCTTTTATTGCCGTAGCTAGAGTGTTAGATAAGATTATTGCTAAACACCAACGCCTTCAAGCTCTGACCATAAAGAACCATAAAGAACCATAAAGAATTATAAGAAATCATAGGAATTTTTATGCCGCTAAGTAGCCAGCACACCAGCCAAATTGCCCAAATTATAGATACTGGTTTTACGGAGTACCGCAAGCAATTTGAAGAAATTTCATCGGGTGCAAAGCGACGTTTTGAAAAAGCCTTATGGCAAGACGTGCAAGCAAGCGGTATGCAGCGCATTGACCTGTATGGCGAAATGGTGAGTGAAGTAAATACTAGGCTAGATCACTATAGAAGCTTAGAACAGCTTGCCCAAGAAAAAGCTAGTGATTGGGTTGGGATTAAAGCCCAGTTTGAGCAGCTCATGCCTAAGCGCACAGACCCAGAGCTAGCTGAAACCTTTTATAACTCTATATTTTGTCGCACTTTTCGTCATCGCGCGTTACGTGAACAACGTATGTTTTTGTTCAGTTCTGCCGAAGCTGCACCAAAAGTATTAGCTGAAGATATGTACCGTGAATATGATGCCTGTAGCGGTGTTGTAAATATGGTGAGTAAAATTCTTGATGACTATGGCTTCAATGTACCCTATGTGAACAAACGCTTAGATGTTATTAACCTAGTGCGTAATATCAAAGAGAATACCGACTTCCGCATGGCTATTACTGCAGACACACGGATACAGATATTGAAGTCGGTATTTTATAGAAACAAAGGTGCTTATTTAGTAGGGCAGCTAATAAACCCAGATTATCGTCAACCTTTTGTTTGACCTGGTCAAGCTTTTTAGTACAACCCAGTTAGGAGGCTTTTTGTAATTCTAGTCGCGGCATTTGCATCTCAGCTTCAAATTGATTAGGCGACTTATAGCCCAAATATGAATGTAACCTAAGGCTGTTGTACCACATGGTAATGTAGTTCATTACGTCCTGCTGGGCCTCGTTACGCGTTTGATAATTACGCCACTGCACACGCTCTTGCTTCAAGCTACCGAA